>OHAN01000001.1_pt1 | contig 346881 bp, 305 predicted proteins | sample 1577121 | NCBI WGS metagenome assembly OHAN01 (sample SAMEA3541554, study PRJEB24748) | human gut metagenome | biome: human gut; feature: human-associated habitat; material: faeces | place: China | collected 2012 | reverse complement strand
GATAGAGATTTGAAACTCGATAATTATCCTGAAAATATTTTAATTCTTCTTTTTCGATTTCCACCTCAACTACCTTATTTACAATTTCATTTACGAGATTTTGGCAGGTATCGTGCGACACAAGTTTTCCTTGATTTAGAAGTATAATCTCCTTAGCAATAAACTCAATATCGGACACTACATGGGTAGAAATAAGTACGATTTTGTCTTCTGCAATTTCACTTATAAAATTGCGGATACGGATTCTCTCCTTTGGATCAAGTCCGGCGGTAGGTTCATCAAGCAAAAGAATCTCAGGGTTGCCGAGCATAGCCTGTGCAAGGAGGACACGCTGTTTCATACCTCCCGAAAATTCACCGATTTTCTTATGGCTAACTTTTTCAAGATTAACTGTTTTTAAAAGCTTGTCAGTCTGCATTTTGGCTTCTTTTTTGTTAATACCTTTGAGTGATGCCATATAAAGTATAAAAGCTCGTGCGGACATATTTTCGTAATAGCCCTGTTGCTGTGGCATAAATCCAATCTTTTGTCTGAACTTTTTACCTAATTTCAAAATTTCTTTGCCGTCACAAAGGATTTCTCCCGATGTTCTCTGAACATTGTCGGTAATCAAACTCATAAGCGTGCTTTTACCCGCACCGTTTGCCCCCAGCAAGCCGTAAATGCCATCTGTCAGAGTAATGCTGAACCTATCGAGAGCACAGTAATTACCGTAATTTTTCGTAAGATTTTTCATTTCAAGAGTCATTTAATCACCGCCTTTTCTGCACATACTGTATTTCGTGATTTTCACCGCAACAAATCCCATTATCAGCATTAAAGCTATTGGAATTAGAAATGTAAATCCACTTGATTCCACAACAAGTTTCATCAATGCTACAGGAACAGTTGCAGAAAAATATGCAAAAATCTGAACTCCTGCCACATAGATAAGTGACGGAATAATCATAACAGCAGATGCAACAACTATGCTGACTTCAAACTTTGTTTTTGCCGATACAAGACAAACAACATATGTAATCGCCAAAATCAACAACAACCGCACTGCGTACACAAAAATCATAAACATCAATATGCTGCAATTAAAAGGCAAGCCGTTCAAAAACTCCAGACTTTTTACCAGTGCCGTAATTTCTGACAGCGTATATTTTGAGCAGACTTCGATAAATTCAAACACAGATGTACAAATCCACACAATTGTCGCAATCAATGAAACACAGAGGATTTTCTTTCTGAGCAGTTTTTTTCTTCCGCCACTTGTTGAATTTAACAAATCTGAAACGAGCTGTCTTTTTTCAAATGAGAAAACTCCTGACATTATAATTATGATGCAGAAAACCGATAACAGAGCGAAATTTTGTTGTCTGTCATATCCGCTGCTGCCAAGCAAATATTCAAATCCGGTGGGATTTACAAGCCAAGCATCTTCCCCGTTCTTTTTCGCATCTTCAACATATGAAATTCTTTCATTTATAATTTTCAATGCTTCACGCTTACTGTCATACGCATCGTATTTTTGGCTGATATTGTAATATTTATCTTCGGAAATTTTTCCGTTGTTGTAATCCTCATACGCATTGGCAAGTTCTTCATCAACAGCATTAATCTCATTTTCAAGATCTGCCACATATTTGTAAACATCGTCATTAAGTTCACCGCTGTGAGTTTCATAAAACTCGTTAACTATGCTATCTTTTTCGCTGATATTAAGTGTTCTTAAATTCAATGAATTAAACAGCGCAAGAACAAAAGCAAGCAAAACTATTATGCCTTTTTGCATGAAGAGTATTTTGTACAACTCAGTACCTGTAGCGCCGAGTTTTTCAATGCATTTCCAATATACTGTGCGAATTTTTGAAGAAAATCGCAGTAAGACACTTTCAATTTTGCCTGGAGTTTTATTCGGATATTTCTTGACTGCACCGATAATTGAAAAAATTGCAAACAAGAGCGTGAATATTATTGCGGAAATAATTAACAATGAAAACAGGTTCACAAGTATGACAAAAGAGTTGATGTTGTAATACTTTACAATTGCTTCTGTCGGATTGATGAATGTAAACAAATTCATATACTTTAAAATTGCCAAATTGCTTTGTGACGGTAAAAAAGTATATAAAAGAAATTCTGCCGCAAATATTATTCCGCACACGCCGAATGCAAGATTTGTGTTTTGCATTATCACAACGATGAACAGCATCATATACACGGGCACTAATTGTGCAAGAACATTTATCAGAACATATACAAACAGAAATTGTATTTCGCTCATCGGGAATACAAAATTTTGAAACATCTCTATAGACTGTACATTTCTGAACAAATCCGATACTCCGCCGTATATTGAAAAAGAAGTCACAAACAGGGCAAAATACATAACGAAACAAAGTATTGTTGTGCTGATTGCAAGTATTCCACACCGTTTTACAGCAAGGTTAAATCTTCCGTTTGGTGTTGCATACACCATGCTCCAAAAGCCTCGTTTTCGTTCTTCAACAAAGGCAAGAACAACAATTATATTCAGTGCAAGTATTATGTAATGAATCAAGTCATAGTTCAATACTGTTGTAACGGAAAAATCGCTTCCTACTTTAAGCGACAGATTTTCAAGCGGTTTATAAGCCTCCGCAGTCAATTGTATATTTTGAGAAGAAAGTGAATTGTCCTGAGAGAAAATGCTTATCGAATTCATCTGCTGAGCCTTGCTTTCTACGCTCTTAATATAATCGGAATATCCGTTTACATACTCAGCTCTTTTGACAATATTATTGAGAGCATAATCTTTGTTTGTCAGTTCCTGAGCGTTATAACTCTCCTTATGCTTATCAAACTCAGACGCAATTTCAGGATATTGATTGCGAATTTCTTTTTCCTGATCCTGCCAAACCTCGACATACATATCGTAATCGTCTTTTTTGCTTCCGTTAAAAGATAAAAGTTGCTCAATCACACTGACATACTCATACTGTCGTGAAATCTTATCTTCAATTTGATCTGCAGGCAAGTCACGGATTTCGGACATCAGATTTTTTTCTTCCGAACAAACCGCACTGAGTTGAACACCATTGTATTCGGCATCTCTGTATTGATCATTTATGTAAAAACCTATGCAAACTGCAAGTAATACAAAAAACGATATAATTATTTTTTTGTTAATCAGTACTCTCTTAATTTCCATAGCGTAAAATTCTCATTGGTTTAAAACAATTCCGTCTTATAAGGAGTTTGAGTATATAACGGTTACTTAACTTAAAAAACACATTAAATTTAGAAGTAACTGTTTTCTGTTTTTATGATGTATAACATTTGCAGATATGATTTTTGTCGCAAATACACCATTTACTTACTGCATTTATATATAGTTAATGTTTATATTTTAACTATATTATATCTTATGTTATCTTTTTTAGCAATAAATATCCTAATTCTACACTACAAATTTTCGCGGTAAATTTTGTGCATATTGCTATGTTTTGTTAAATTATACACAAGTTTCGATAATTATAATGTTTATGACATAAATAGATGAATTACAAAAAGCAAAGACCGCCAACAATGATATATATTTTAAAAAGCATTAGTATTTTTTAGCAAATTGTATTGCAATAAGCAAAATATTAAAGTATAATAAGTATAAGCAATAAAGAAAGTTTAAACTACATTACTAAGGAGGTAATCTATGAAAAAACTTACTTTATCAATATTGATATTTTTATTATCCATATCATTTGTTGCATGCAGCTCGGCTAATACGCCCTCGCAAGGTTCTTCTGCTTCGGAAAGTACTAACAGTAATTCAAGCAATAATGTTTCAAGTAACAATAGCAGTTCTTCAAACAACAATTCTAATTCAGGGGAAAATACTACACTTAACGATACTTCATTTAAGATTGGCGTAGATGATCAACCGTTTAATTTATCACGAGCAGGTATGAGCGCTTCAAATGAATCAGGAGATTATATGTTCTATCTAAATACACTCTACTTTCATGATAACGCCGCTAACACTACTGTAATAGCTTGTAACAAACCTGACTGCGATCATATAACTAATGTTGACGATGGAGAAAGCGATTGTAACGCATTTTTCCCTCAGGATAAATATTATTACGACAAAGGTTTTTCATATTACAACGACAGCATCTATTTGCTTGGAAAGAGCAGTAAGGATGCAAAATCAGTTTCACTCTACAAAATAAGCAAAGATGCAAGTACAAGAGAAGAAGTTGCAAAATTAATCAGTGTATCTGATTTGAACAGTATTACTGTTTTTGCTGTACATAAAGGTTATGCGTTTTGGTCGTTAAACACAGACAAAAGCGCACAACTGCTCGCTATAAACATTGATAAGCCTACTGAAGTTAAAAAAATTTTTGAAAGCAACGAACTTGCGGCAGGCATTCACAGCTTAATCGGTTCAGGTGATTATTTATACTTTTCAAATTCGTATTCGGAAGATAAGAACTATGAAAATTGGGCAGGATATATTAATCAGCTCGACATCAATACTTTAAAAACTAAAAAGTTGATGGACATGCCCGATGATTACACTGTTGCAAACGGAAAAATCTATTATCTTGAATCAAATGCTTTATATTGCTATACAATTGATAGCGATTCAAGCGTTAAAATTGCAGACAGTCCCGAAAATTCACAACTTATAATAAGAGACACCGACTACCTCTATCTTACTAACTGGGATAACGAAAAGGTTTCATCGGATAATTACAAAGTTTTTGTAATGTCCACCAACGGCAATATTATTGATACTATTCCTATTCCCGACTGCGAATTTTTCCGAGGCGGACTTCATAATTTGTATATAGAAACAACAGACCGCAAAGTAAAGTATTTGGAAAAATCACAAATTCAAAAGGGAACTCATAATTGGAGTACCGCATACTCAGTTTCTGAAAACGGTCAAGTTACCCTTAATGAATGAGTATATAAAATTTATTACTAAAAATACAAAAACACCGACAAGTTTAGTTACTGCTTGTCGGTGTTTTTATGTTTATGAAGTTTTAATTCTGTCAAATTTAAAAGCACGGTTATAATACTAATCAAAAATATTATTGTCAGCCACAGTGACGCTGTAAATGTTCTAGAGAACAGATTTACAAGCATTTGATTTCCTGTTAGGCTTTGTGAGTTTAGTGTTTGTGCATTATCGACAAGCACATTCAGGTAATTTGAAATGTCGAAAATGTTATCATTCGGTATATATTTTGAGGGGATAAAAATGCTGAAATCACAAATATTAAACACAATCAAAAGCACGGCAGGTATTCCTGCAAAAACAAGCACAAGTGCAACATATTTTAGAGGAATATTTTTTAGCGATTTCAGAAAGTAGTTTAATTTGAGATTTTCTTTTATCTCCTCAAAAAATTTTCTACTGAACCTATACCACAACTTCAATGCAATAATGCTAAATCCGATAAATATTGCAAGGTATAAAATATGTTCAAATGACAAGAGCGTTTGGTTTTTATCATTCAGATTAACCGAATAATACTGCGGCAAATCCATTTGCTCAACAATTGCTCCCGTATATACCGAATTATCGTAAACAATCATATCAACCGTTCTGTCACCATAATTTTCGGATGTTGTATATGGAACATACACTCTCTGTTTGTCGTCAGCAGAAAACTTATTTATTAAACTTTCGTTTTCGCATATCACACCGCAAATTGTATATTGATTTCCGTCAATGCAAATCTTTTTACCGACTGCATCTGTTGTAAAAAACAGTTTGAGAGCAAGAGAACTTCCGATTATTGCAACCTTATCTCTGTTATCTATGTTTTTGGACGAAATATTTTCGCCGTTAATTTCGGTCTTATAATCCGAAAACCAGTTTTCATTCACAAGTACCGTAGTTACGGTTTCTTCCTTAATTTTTGTTTCTTTACCCTCGGAACAAAAAGCTATGCCTTTGTCAGTAATCCGTTCAAACAGCTTTTCAAGTTCAGAAACCGTTTTTGGAGCAGTTTCGGAATTTTTATCATAAGCTAATTGAGTAACATCAGGTAATTGCCCTTTTGCATTTTCAATAATTATAATATTCGCAATAAAAACGCTCACAGTTAGCAACAGCAGTAACAGAAACGAAACAATTTTTCTTTTGCTCACACTGTTTCCTCCTCAATATAAACACTTGAACCGTTTTCTATACTCTTGGTTGTTTTATATACAACTTGACTGTCGCCAAAAAGTGAGTCCGATGTCACCTCGCAATACAGCTCGTCACTGTTACATATATCCACCGAAACCTCTTCAACTGTTGCATCACCGTTTTCGGTTTTATTTATAACAAATACTATTCCCGTATTGCCTGCCCCATCCACCGATGAAACAGGCAAAAGATAATGTGTTTTCATATCATTTGAACCTGCGGTATCGTCAATTACACCTGTTTGAACCGAAACCACTTTGACCTTTGGAAGAAGCATATTATTGATTGTTTTTGAAAAATATGTAAGTAATGCAATCACAATAAAAAATACAATTGAAAATTTCAACACTACGCTCTTTAGCTTATCTTTTTTCATAAAAGCCTCTCTCCTATCCCTTATCAGTTCCGACAAACGGCGAATCAATATCCCTGTGTCCGTAAAGATAAATAAGCAATGCAGGAATCATAAATATAACTCCGCAGGCAAATATTATGCCGTAATCCGAACTTCCGACATCAGTAAGCGTTACGGAAAGCGGATACATACCCTCATTATCAAAATAAATCAGCGGTTGTTCAACTACATTCCAATTATCAATAAAGCAGAGCAACGCAAGTGTTATGAGTCCGCCCTTAATCTGCGGAAGAATAATATTAGTAAATATTTTCAAATATGACGCACCGTCAACTCTTGCCGCCTCAATTGCGGAATCGGGAATGTATTTTATACTTTGCCTCAAAAGACAAATTCCGAATGCAGAAAAAGTTCCGGGTAAAATTACCGCAAGAAAATTATTCAGCAAATTCATATTTTCAAGAATCATATAATCAGGCACAAGAGTTACCTGCAACGGCAGAATGAGCAAAATTATGTATATGAAAAACAGCTTGTCCCTGAACGGGAATTTCAATTTTGCAAAAGCAAAAGCCGCTAATGATGATACTGCAACCTGACCGATTACTGTCGGAAAAGTACAAATAACCGAATTCCAGAACTTCAACAAATATTCGGGTTTTCTGAAAAGAGTCTGATAAAACTGCTCCAAAGTTGCCATATTCGGAATCATATTGAGTTCTTTATATTTTCCGTCAGAAAAATTGAGCATTTCGCTTACCTGTGAACCTGTCATAAATGAACAAGCAAGCATATAAATGACAGGAAACAAAAACAGCACAGTTACAGCAATCAGCAAAATATATTTTAGTATTTTCATAACCGTATCTTTCATAACAAACCTCTCAAGAATAGCTGTGTTTCCTTTCAAAGCAGAAGAAAATAAACAGCACAATAATTATAAACAGCGATAAGACAATTGACGCCGCCGACAATCTTGGATAGTTGAGATTGTAATAATTGTTGTTGATGAAGTTCTGCAAAAAATACACATTGGTGTTTGGATAATCACCAAACAAAGCAAATACCTCACGGAAAATTTTAAATGAATAAATAAGCTCCATCAGAAAAACAAAAAATGTAGTTGGCGCAATCATAGGTATAGTAATTTTAGTTACAAGCTGATGTGATTTTGCACCGTCAAGCCTTGCACTTTCGTAGAGAGATTGCGAAACATTGGCAATGCCTGCCGTAAAAAGAATCACACAAAATCCGCAGTACTTCCACACATAAATAAAAACGATCATCACCATAGACCATTCCGAATTAAAAAATTCAACAGTATTAAATCCAAGTGAATTAAGTAATCCGTTGATTGCACCGTAATCATCAAAAACTAATTGCCACACGCAAATCAGAGATGCAATCGGAACTACAACAGGAATAAGCAATGCACTTCTGAAAAAGGAAGATATTTTCTTAAAAGAATTAAGAAACAACGCTATCAAAAACGAAATCACCATTAACAACGGTATCGCCGTAACTGTAAATATACCCGTGTTTTTAAGTGCAAGCAAAAATGTATTATTTTGAAAAAGCTGTATGTAATTTTCTATGCCCACAAAAGTATCGCCGACATACAGGCTTTTGGTAAAACAAATTATGTACGGCACAATATAAAACACCGCTATGCCTAAAAAAGACGGTAATATAAACAGATATGCCGCTATATGTTCCTTTTGTTTTCTTGTTAATTTAGATTTTCTCATAATTTATTCCTACTCAGTCAAATAAATTTCCGTTGCCGATGTAAGCTGACGAATAAACTTATCCTTTGATATACCTTTATTTATATAATCATCAACTATGTCACCGATAACATTGTCATTATAATATGAATGTGACACATCTTGATACAAAGTGCAAGCGTTTACATTATCGGCAATGTCAATGTATGCTTTCATAAAATCGTTGTCAATCCCGATAATTTTTCCGTCATCATCAGCTTGTTTTGAGGCACTATATTTTGCCTGTTCAAATGCCTTTTTGTTGACCGGAAAAGATATGTTTGCAGAATATGAAATTCCTTTTGCCCCGCACATTTTAGTTTGAACATCTTCAGAAAGTGCAAATTTAAGAAAAGCATACGCTTGCTTTTCAAAATGTGTATTGCTGTTTATTCCAAATCCAACCTGAACAAATGCAGAATAATCATTATCCGACTTAACCAATCCTCTGCAAATCACAGGTGTTTCATTCTCCGATTTATAATACGCATATTTTCTTACCATTAGTGATAATGAACGGTTTATGTAAAGGTCATCAAATATGGAGTCAGGAAAATCTTCTTTTGAAGCATTCAGCAATCTACACATTGTGTCAAGTTTACTTTTGAAATCATCGCTTTCAAAATATGTGACTTTATTTTCAAAATCAACATAGTTATTTATAAATCGGTTAAATAATTGCATAGGATAATTAAACATAGAATTTGTGTCATTGTAACCGCTTATAAAACCAAAATTTGCCTTTTCATTACTGAACGAAAAAAATTTTTCGGAAAGATTTTTATATGTCAAAACAGTATGGTTATCACAGGAAATATTGAACTTTTTCAACTTTTCCTGTGTTGAAACAAATACATCAGTCCCGTAAAACAGCGGTACAATATACCGTTTTCCGTTATAAATTCCGCACTTCATTATTGCTCTGTTAAAATTATTAAAGTCTATTTTATCCGCTTGTGTGTTGTTATCGCAAAGCTTATTTACATCAAGAAATGTGCCGTTGTTTAATAGCTTTTCAAACGGTAATTTCTGATTGATTGAAATAATGTCAGGACCTTTTCCTGCCATAAGTTCAGTTGACAACTTTGTGTTTATTTCATCTTCCGAAGCAAATTTTTGAACAGCAATCTGATATGATTTATCATAATTTTGCAGGCAATAATTATTGTATATTTTTATCAGATCACAAAAATCATCACTGTCATTAGATGTGTAATAGGTCATTCTATTTTTCACATCACCAAAATTTTCGCTTTCGGTACACCCCACAAAATTCATAATCACGATTAAAACAAGCAAAAACAAACTGACAACCGATTTCTTCATCTCCACCCCACCTTTCGGCACAATCCACTCCATATACCCTCATTCATTCTGTTAAATAAATTTCCGTAGCAGCCGAGAGCTGACGAATAAATTTATCTTTTGATATACCTTTATTTATATAATTGTCAACAATCTCACCGATAACATTGTCATTATAATATGAATGTGACACATCTCGATACAAGGTGCAAGCGTTTACATTATCGGCAATGTCAATGTATGCTTTCATAAAATCGTTGTCAATCCCGATAATTTTATTGTTATCATCCGTTCTTGAGCCGGCAACAAGCTTGGCATTATCGTAAACAGACATATTCACAGGAAAACTCAAACTTCCTGATGCTGTTGCACCAATTTCTTGAATTTCATCACTAAGAGTATATTTTATAAACGCAAGTGCTTGCTCCTTTAGTTGCGTATTATTATTAATTGCATATCCAACCTGTATGTGTGCGGAATTAACATCTTTACTTTTTGTCAATCCACGAAAGACTACAGGTGTTTCATTTATAGATTGATAATAAGAATAACTTCCTGCCATCAACGGAAATGACCGATTTATATACAATCCGTCAAACAATTCATTTGTATTGTTTTTTTGAGAAATCGTCAACATCTGCATCATTACATCTAAATTATCTTTAAATTCATCGGTATCAAAATACACAGCTTTATTTTCAAAATCAACATAGCTGTTTAAAAATCTGCAAAAGAGTTGCATTGGATAATCAAACCACAAAAAATCCGACAACTCATTAGATACAAATGAATAGCCTTCATCATTATAAAAATAATTTTCAAATACATCTGAAAAATTACTGTATGTCAAAGAAAAGCCGTTATTTTCTTTTATATCGAAATTTTTCAATCTTTCTTCTGTAGATACCAATACATCAACTCCATAAAACAGCGGTACAATATATAAACCGTTATCATAAACTCCTGCGTTGAGTATGTTAACGTTATAATCATCAAGATTTATTGCATTTGAAGAATTATCATCTTTTAACAAATCATAAATATTCATTAATGAACGGCTTTCAATTAATTTTTCAAAAGGCAATTTTTGACTAAGTGAAATAATATCAGGTCCACTTCCTGCCATAATTTCAGTTGATATCTGCGTTGACATTTCTTGTTCAGAATCAAATTTAACTATCTCAACTTGGAAAGACGTATTATTACTGTTTATGCAGTATTTATTGTATTTTTCTATAATCCAAGACAGAGAGTCTTCATCATTTAATGTGTAATAAACAAGATGATTTTGTTCGCTGTTATTTTTTATTGCACAACTTGAAAATGAAGTAATTATTATAGCACTTAAAAATATAGCTAGTATGACTTTAATAGATTCATGCGGTTTAAATAAAAAGCGTGTGAACATAATTACATTTTATCCTTAGTCTATTCCGTTAAATAAATTTCCGTTGCCGCTGAGAGTTGGCGTATAAACTTTTCTTTTGAAATATCTCCTTTTAAATATTTATCAACTATATCACCAATTACTGACGAGTTGTAATAGGTGGTTTTTAAATTTTTATAATTATATAAGGTACACCCGCTTATATCATCAATTATACCCAAATAATCTTTCCAAAATATTGAATCCACATTTTCTGAAAATTCCTTTTCTTCTTCATCAAATTCTCCGTCTTCGTTGTAATCCCACTCCTCGCCAGTTTCAACTTCAACAGCATAGTCAAAAGCTTTATTATTCACCGGCAACGATATTTCATTTGTGCCTGAAAATCCCTTATCGCTCCTACTTCCGCACCAATATTCTTGAACATCTTCACTTAAACAATATTCAATAAATCTTAATGCCTTATCTTTTTTATCTGAATTTTGATTTATAGCTATTCCGCACTCAACATAAGCTGTTATTTTGTTCTCATAGCTAAAATTTGGCAAAATAGCAGGAGTTTTGTTTTGCAAAAAAATATTGTAATAAGCTGTTTTTACACCTCCCATTGTACCGCCAAAAAGTAACTTAGGAGTAGACAATATACAACCATTGTTTTCTGAATTATATAAATCATAATATACATTCTCGTTGGTGTTATCATTATTTATCAACTTCTTAATATAATCTATATTTTCCAAAAAGCTATTGGTGTCAAAGTTTGCCGTTTTATTATCAAAATTTACATAGCTATCTATAAATGAATACAAAAAGCTATAGTTATCACTTTCATTTCCAAAAAGCGAACAGGAAACTTTTTCTTGTGAAAGTTGTTTAGATAATTCTTTATAGGAAAAATCAGAAAAATTTAAATCATATTCTTTTAATTTTTCTTGAGTAGAAATAAATATATTGGGACAATAGAAAAAAGGCACAAAATACCGTTTTCTGTTAACTATTCCCGATTCCATTACTTTTGTGTTATAATCATTAAAGTCGATATTAGAACCATATGTATTTATAAGCTCGTCAACATCCGCAAATGCGTGATTTTCAATAAGTTTTTCAAATGGCAATGGTTGATCTAACGAAATAATATCCGGTCCATCGCCTGACATAATTTCCGTTGCCATTATTGTGTACATTTCTTCTAACGAATCATACTCTACAATTTCTATTTGATAGGACTCATCGTAATGCTTTGTACAATATTTATTGTACCTTTTAATAATATCGCAAATAGCATCCTCATTGTATGCACAATATGTAAGCTTTGAGGAATTGCTTGAAGCTGTGCTTTCACCACATCCGCTGAAAGCAAACACAGTAATAATAAATTGTAATGTTAAAATTATCGCAATTTTATTTTTCATAATGATTCACCTTGTGATTATATATCTTAACATAATTCTAAATTATTAATCTGTAGTCTATCTGAATTTTTATTATTTAAATCAACAAAATAACGCTCTACTTGTTAATTCATACGGATAAGTAGCGAAATTAATATGCACTGAGTTAAATTCACTTCATTAATAATTGAAAGTAAAATATGAACCCTTTTCAATTCCCTTTGCAGGGTCAAAAACTACTACAGTATCACCCTTAACTTTAGTTATAACTACATAATGCAATAAGGAATCGTCAATCACTACATGTGCAATAGCAGGTATAGGTAATTTAGAGGTTAATGATTACTTATCAGCTTCATTCTGTTAAATAAATTTCCGTTGCCGCTGTGAGCTGACGTATAAACTTTTCCTTTGAAATATCCCCGTTTAAGTAATCGTTCATAATATCTCCGATAACCGAGGAGTTGTAATAAGTATTTTCAAATTCCAGATAATCATATAAAGTACAACTGCTTATACTGTTAATCATATCTAAATATTCATTAAAAAACTTAGTTTTTATTTCATCTGAATATTCTTCCTCAGATTTCTCATACTCTCCATCATCATTAATATCATATACACATTTTGACGTATGGTCAATTACATATTCAAAAGCAGCTTTATTTACAGGCAGTGCCCTTACCACTATTGATGGTGATGAGCTGCTTTCACTCCATAATTTTTGAATATCATAACTTAAAACATATTGAATAAAAGCCAATGCTTTTTCTTTGTTATTTGAATTATTATTCAATGCAATACCACATTGAACAAATGCTGATACTGTATTCGCCTTTTTATTGTAGTTTGGAATAATAACCGGCGTGCTGTTATTATTATAAATATAAAAATAAGAATTTAGCGTACTCATCATAGAACCGTCGAAAGATAATTGTGAAGTACGAAACAAATAATTACCTGTTATATCCCATGTAGTTCCTTCTTTTCTTGAATTATCATTCCTAATCATTTTTCCAATATAATCAAAACTCTCGGTAAATTCATCGCTTGAAAATTCTGTAGTTTTATTATAAAAATCCACATATTCATTAACATAGGAAAGGAAGAACTTATATGTTTCATCTTTATTTCCAAAAAGCGCATAACTATGGTCTTTGTCAGATAACCGTATCTCTAACTCTTTAAATGAAAAGTTAGTATTTTCCAGATTATATTTATCTAATATTTCCTGAGTTGTTATAAGTATATTGGGGCAATAAGCTATAGGTATAATATATCGCTTTCCATTGTAAATTCCGCAATCCATTATTGTTGAATTATAGTCATCAAAATCTATATCGGATTTGTATAATTCCGCAAGCTCATCTATATCCGCAAATGAACCGTTATCAATCAGCTTTTCAAAAGGTAATTTTTGATTCAATGAAATTATGTCAGGTCCTTTCCCCGCCATTATCTCCGTTGATATTTTTGTAAGCATAGTATCTTCCGAATCAAATTCCACAATTTCAATTTGATAGGACTCATCAAGGTTTTTAAGACAATAATTATTATATTTTTGTATCAATTCTACACAAACCGAATCTTCATTGTTTATGGTATAATATTTTAACTTTTCGTTACTTTTGATTTTGTATTCATCACAAGAAGTAAGGCTCAATAACATAGCACATAAAATTGCTAAAATTATACTATTTGAAAACACTTTTTTCATAATGATTCACCTTGTGATTTTTTATATGTCTTAGCATAATTCTAAATCATTAATCTGTAATCTATCTGAATTTTTATTATTTAAATCAACAATAACACTCTACTTGTTAATTCATACGGATAAGTAGCGAAATTAATATGCACTGAGTTAAATTCACTTCATTAATAATTGAAAGTAAAATATGAACCCTTTTCAATTCCCTTTGCAGGGTCAAAAACTACTACAGTATCACCCTTAACTTTAGTTATAACTACATAATGCAATAAGGAATCGTCAATTATCACGTGTGCAATTGCAGGCAAAGGCAATTTATTAGTTAACACACTTTTATCCGCTTCAACAACTTTTTGCTGAAAACCAAAATGCTCAATTACCTTTACTAGTCCGTGTGCATTGGTACCTTGGCGGTCAGTACCTGCAATATCACGAATTTTTGCTATTGTAACTTTTAAACCGTATTTTCTAAAAATTGCGGCCAAGCAAGCCGGACCGCAATCTGTTTCATCGTTTTGTAATATACATTTAAATCTAATCATAATATACCAGTTCATTCTGTTAAATAAATTTCCGTTGCCGCTGTGAGCTGACGAAGTAGCTTTTCTTTGTTTACTGCTATGCAGATTTTGGATATGTATAATCAGGTATTATATAATTATAAAAATATTACAAACGTTTGAAACAAGAATTTGATAACACAAAAACAAATATACTACTTATCAATATAAAAATATATGGACATATTATGTCCATGGTGCTGCTTGGAATATCAGATGAAAGCATATTAATAAACTTAAGAAAGTTAATATTGGCAGTCATGCAAAATATTTCGTAACACACACTGATAATAAAAGGAATTGCTATATTTTTTAAAATTATAGATATTGAAAAACTAATACTAAAAAAAGCAAATATCTGAACAAAAAATATAAAAATATAATTGAAATAATTAAAATTTAGTATTATACAATATAAACCAAGCAATACACATATATGCAGGAAATAAAAAACAAACACAAGGAAAAGTTCAACTATAAGACTTTTTTTATAAACAAGCAATAGTTCTCTGATCCTGCCCTCTACATACTCTCTGAAACCAAATAAAGTCCACCATACAGCAAAAAATGGGCAAAAAATTTGTAACATTATGTATGTTGAAAAATAACATTGTTCGGGTGAATATCCTTTAGCAAAATCCAAATATGTTAAAAAAGGAAGTACAAGAAATAAAAAAACAACAGGTACAATATAGAGAATTCCCATTCCTTTAAGTGTTAATTGTATTAATGAAAGGCGGTTTATATATCTTTTAAGGCACATAAATATCCATCCTCTATATCAGCGTTAATACTCACTCCCTGCTCAATAAAATTACTTGAGAGAACGATTATATAATTTTTATTATCCTTACTGATTCTGTCTTTAACATAATAATTTCCCTCTAAATTATTTTCATATTCTTCGTCTAAAAGAAAAACTTTTTCATTTCCGATAGAAGTAATATCGCTGCAAGTTCCCTGAACAACATTTCTTCCCTCATTAATTATAACAATCTCATCACATATTGATTTTACGTCCGAAACAATGTGAGTAGAAATAATAATAGTTTTATCATTTTTTATTTTCCTTAAAAGAGATTTAAATCTTACTCTCTCCTCAGGATCAAGACCTGCAGTCGGTTCATCAAACAAAACAATTTCAGGATTTCCCATTATAGCTTGTGCTATTCCCAATCGTCGAACCATACCTCCTGACAGCGAACCCACTTTGTTTTTAATTTTATCACTTAGGTTGACCAAATCAATGCAATATCTGATTTCATTGTCTTGATTTGACTTAGATATTTTCTTTAATGTGGCAAAATATCTCATAGTTTCATATACAGTCAATGACTTCATAGCACCAAACTGCTGAGGCAAATATCCTATATTTTCACAATCGCACTCAATGCTTCCCTTTTCGGGAGAAAGCAAACCGCATATACATCTCATCATAGTAGTTTTGCCGGAACCGTTTGGTCCAAGCAAGCCATAAATACCGTGCTTAAATTCGCAGGAAAAATCATTTAAAGCTTTTGTTTTCTTAAAAGACTTGGTGCAGTTCTTCAAAATCAGCACAATTATACCTTCTTCCTTGTTAATTATCATTTATACTTTCGGAGTCAACCACGGCTTTTTCTACATATTTAGAATAGCCCTTATCTCTTTGAGCAAGAAGTATTTCAGCAACTTGCTTCTTTGTTTCCTCATCAGTTGCTTTATTAATAAAAACTGTATCATCTCCTAAAAATATTCCATCATAAATACAATTAGAAGAAAGCATTTCATTTGTCTGAATAATAGTATATTCTTTGAGATTTAATTTATTGCTGCTATTGTTATCCAACTCATTAATGTATTTCTGAATTTCGTCTATATATTCTTCATCTATTTTGCTCAATCCCCACCCCTTTACAGTAATTGCATAAATCTTATAAATATAAGACGAATTTGATTTATAAAATCCACTAAAAAGCGTAGGATAGCTTGTAACCCCGACAAAACAATTTTTCTCATTCTTTACCTCATCAAGATTTGAATAAAACTGCCTTGCTGAATCAACTCGAATATTAAATTCTGTTTCGGATTTTATCTCAATCGGATTATATGTGGTATAATCACCCGTAATTTTGTAAAATCCGGGAATAGGGTAATATGCAAAAAAGCCGGGCAGAGAACACGCCTGATAATTACTGTATAATATAGGTGAATAACCGCTGTACTTTATGTTTATAAGTTGCAGGTTTCCGTTCCCTATTACAGTAACATAATCTCCTTCACGATTATATTTTAAAGCATTTCCTTCAATATCAGTTATCTTTAAAACATTGTATCCATGGTACAATGTAAAATTGTAATACTCTAAACCTGTATCAGATAAAGTCATTGATACTTCGGCATCTAATTGTCTGTAAATGCTTAAATCCATATCGTATGATGTAACTTCAAAATCCGGATCTTGGTTCTTTTGCTCATTTTCAGTATAAAACAAATAATCTGACATTGAAATACTGTCAAGCTGAGCTCCCTTTTCAATATGGCTTCCGCCATAAAAGTAGCCAACCAGATTAAATGTTGAAATTAATAGTGTTAATGACAGTAAAACAGCTTTTAATGCGGTTTTCTTTATTTGACAAAGTTTGAAAAACAAAAATGACAGTAGAGAAATCCAGAAAATAATTAAATTCCATCTATAAATTTCAGCATACATACCGTAATCATGGTTTATGTACCACTCTAAATCATTTGGCAGAATATATGCAAGAAAATATTTTGCTTCCCAAAAATTAATTTTGGTAACCTGGCTTAAACCCCCCGGAATAAAGTCAGATGTACTTGACACAAGGAAAATTATAAGCGCCATAAGAGCATATGAAACAATCCTTTTCGTCTTTTGAGCAAAAAAAACGCCAAGTAAAATCGGGATTATTCCACCCAGAAAAACATATAAAAATAAAACTGAAAATATATGATACAAATAACTGTAGTCATTCATTCCGGATGACAAAAATATAACAAAATTAAATACAAATGCGCTAAAGAACTCTAAAGCCGGAATAAACAACAAAACTGTTACAGTACTTGTTAAAATCCTAGTCTTACCATTTTTGTGTGAATACAATGCTTCATCTATATAACAACGCTTATATAGGTAAAAGAATTCATATGATGTAAAACATAATATTACAAATGATAGTAAGCATAATTTTATAGAATTCTTTAAATATATTAATACATCATTATTGAGTGAAAAGCTATAACAACTATATACAAGATTCCCCCAAAAACATACTAACAGTATGATAACCGGAATAAATATTATTTTAGTTTTAAAAAACAATTTTAAATTTTGTTTTATCATTTTTACTCACCCTATTCCTTGTAAGTACGGGTTTACAAGGAAATAATAAATACTAAATTAGATTGCTGTAATTTTACCTGTGGCTGAACAATTCTTACCACCACACCACCATGAATTCATTTTACCTCTCCATGATGCTTTGGAATTATTTATGACGGTGTATACACCTGATGATGCATTATATCCCGGTTCAGCAAAAACATGTTGCGCCTGTACCCATGTTATAATAGAAACAATATAACATCTTGTTGGCGTTTTGCATGGTAGCCGCCTGCAAATTTGCGTATTACAATGTAAGCACAATAGAAAGTCAGACTTTCAATTAATAAATTGAAACACAATCCTAATATCATAACAGTTGCAATATGTATCAATGATGATAAAATAATATTAAAAGCATATTTGTAAATTTCTTTATCTTCGTTTTTTATAAGATCGTTTGAAGCAAAAAACTCTATAATTTTTGAGCCAATCTTTTCCATTACTTTATCTTTTTAAATTTGTCAAGCTTTGCAGGAGCCTTAGGCTGATACATAAAAAAGCCAGTGGATGAATTAGCATTTATTGAGAGTGCTAATGTAAAACTAGCAATAATTGCGGGTGAAATTTTGCAAATAAAATTTTTTATTTTCTTCAAAACATCATTCCTCCCTTCGTGAGGATTTTAGCACACATTAAAAGTAAAAACATAATTCTTGCAAAAATGATGTCAAATTTGCTCAAAGTGATGTGATTTTAAAATTATTAAGGTAAAATTTGAAATTTTGCATCTAAAGCAATAACATTTAATGACATTTTTTTGAAATATATGTTATAATTTATTTCAAGGAGGTTTTTCTTTTGAAAGTATTAATTTGTGACGATGATAAATGTATTGTCGATGAAATAAAAAACAATCTGAATACATTTTCAGATAAACATAGAATAGTTTTTGATATTGATTTGTTTTACAATGGTGTAGAACTGCTGAATAGTAATATCAGTTATGATATGGCGTTCATTGATATTGAAATGCCTCTGGTAAATGGTCTTACTTTGTCCGCGCAATTAAAAAAGGTAAACTCTAATATAATTATTTTTATTATAACCTCGCATGACGCTTATCTTGATGACGCTATGGATTTGGATGTGTTTCGCTATCTGTCAAAGCCTATTGACAAAGACCGTTTTTTCAGAGCGCTAAATACGGCTATTAACTATTATCATTCCAATACTCAAATAATAACTCTTGAATATTATGACGAGTGTTACTCTGTTTTCACAAGTGATATAGTATATATAACTATTGAAGAAAGAAAGGCTGTTATTATAACACGTCAGAAGAAGTTTTATACAAATAAAAAATTAAGTTATTGGAAAGAAAAACTAAAGGATTACGATTATTTTGCACAACCGCATTACAGCTATCTTGTTAATCTGAGGTATGTCTCGGATTTTAATAAGACTGAGCTTAATATTAATGTAGATTTAAAAAGTGAAACTCTACCTATATCTCAAAGGAATTATTCAAACTTTAAAAAGGCATATTTTGCATACATAGGGGTATAAAAATGGTATATACAATTTGCTATGCGTTTGTTTTTCTTGCAGAAATTCTGATATCACTGTTTTATTTTGAAAACAAATTTGAAAGAAAATCAAGCAAAAAATTTTTGTTATTTTCAGTTGTTATTGTGTATGTATTATTGTATTTATCTCGATTATTGAATTTAGCATTGGTTAATTTAATTGCATTTTTTGCGTGTAACTTCTTTTTACTTTATTTTTGTTATTTCATAAGTGTTAAATCCTGTATTTTCCACTGTAGCATATTACTTATATTTATGGCAATCACAGAAAGTATTGTCTTGTTTTTTTCAACAGTATTATTCGGTACGGATTTTTTCACTTCCATGGATAATTCTTTAAGTCTCATTATTCAAGCGACTATCAGTAAACTGTTATATTTTTTGATAATTTACTTTGTATCAAAATTCTCAATAAAAGAACATAAATCAGAAAGTTATTCTCTTTCTATACCTCTCTTGGTTTTACCAGCCTCAAGTATTCTGCTACTGTATGCAATATCACATGCACTACACAATTTTGATTTAGAACAAAAATACATATATTTATTAATAATAAGTATGGTGCTATTACTTTTCTCAAATATAGCGGTTTTTTGGGTATATGAATTTACTTTGAGAACTCAAAGACACAATATGAAATTGGAATATGAAAGGCAAAAGGAAAAATCTACAGCTGAGTATTATGATTTACTTAATGAGCAAAATGAAAACTCAAAAATTGTTATGCACGACATAAAACGGCATTTAAACGCCATTAAGAGCATTGCCAAAGACAAGTCTGTTACAGAGTACATAGACGATTTTATTGAAGACTTCAGCATAAATAAATCTGTTGATTACTGCAACAATCCTATGGTCAATTCAATCGTCAACAGGTACAAATCCTTCTGTGACAAGTTCGGAGCGAAGATGAATATTGACATCAGAAGTGCTGATTTTGGCTTTATGAGTGAACCCGACATAACTGCTCTGCTTGACAATCTTCTTGAAAACGCAGTTGAAGCGGCACAAAATACAGAGAACGGATTTATAGATTTTTCGGCTTTCGTCCGCAAAAATAAGTATCTGTCAATGCAGCTTACAAACTCGGTCAAGAATATTGTAGCCGTCAAGAACAACCGCATAGCATCATCAAAAAAATCTGACGCAATACATGGAACGGGACTGAAAAGCATTAAAAGAGTAGTTAAAAAATATGACGGTGAAATAAATATGAAATTCAATGAGGATGATATGACCTTTACCTCAAACATTGTGTTTGAAATTCGGAGATAACGCAGTAATCGAATCATATAATTTCTTGACTAATGAAATGCATTATATAATGAGAAATTCCAATACCTAATAATACTGATATCAGCAAGATGAGATCTAATTGATGGAATTAAGAATCGGAAAGAAATTGCAAATATAAAGAGTTTTGCAGTGAGCTTGTAAAATAAAGTGTGTAAGTTAAAAAATAGCTTGCACACTTTTCTTGACAAAGCCGTAATAAAAACAGCATTACAACTTCACAAACACAATAAAAGGCACAGCTGAACGGATTTTTCCGTAAGCTGTGCCTTGTTCTTAGTTGTGTATCACTTGCTTTTTTACAATTTCTGTTGCTTATAAATTTCATACATTCTTATTTTTCGACTTTCCGCAACTATTGACATTGAGCCTATTTAGTTTACAATTCGAGGGAATTTACATTCAACAAGAACTCATAAAGTCCAAGATGAAGTATTCCGTCCTCGTCCGTCCAAGACTTCATTGAAGTTTTGCTGATAATAATCTTTTTAAAGAAATCCTTTGTATTCTTCAAAGGTCTGAGTTCGGTTTCAAGTTTTGACGGGTCCGAAACATTTAGTGCGGATTGAATATAGTATTTTTTAGAACCCTTGTTTACTACAAAATCTATCTCGCACTGTTTTTTTGACCTCTTTCCTACACTCGTTTCCACGATTTCTACAACACCGACATCAACGGAATACTCTCGACACAGAAGTTCATTGTATATAATATTCTCCATTATGTGCGTTTCTTCCTGCTGCCTGAAATTAAGTCTTGCGTTGCGAAGTCCGATGTCGGCGCAATAATACTTTGATGGGTATTCAAAATACTTCTTGCCTTTTACATCGTATCGTTTCGCATTGCTGAACAGAAACGATTCAATTAGATAATTCAGATAGTTGGAAACGGTTGTACCTGAAACCTTAATATTTTTCACCGTCTGCAAGGTATTTGATATTTTACTTGCATTGGTAAGCGAACCGACAGAAGAACAAAGGTCATCCGTTAATTCGCTGAGCACATCAGGCAACTCAATATCATAACGCTCCACAATGTCTTTGAAATAAACCTCGGTGAAAAGAGTGTGCAAATAGTTCATCTTCTCCGCATCGCTCTTTTTTGTTAAAACAAGCGGCATACCGCCATATAAAGCGTATTCCTCATAGGCGTCGGATTTATCTCCGCCCACAAAAGAATAATACTCTTTGAAAGAGATAGGATAAACTCTAACCTCATCACCTCTGCCACGAAAGGCAGTCAGTACATCTTTCGTGAGCATTTTTGAATTACTGCCTGTTACATAAATGTCAACATTGCGAAGCCGCATAAGACCGTTGAGTACATTGTAAAGCTTAATGTCCTCAGGGTTTTTAAGTTCATCCTTTGTGATTGCGTACTGCACCTCATCAATGAGAATATAGTACATATCTGAGTTCACGATTTTCCCACGAATATATTTCGACAGTTCATCGGGATCACGGTACTTTACAAAGGTATCATCATCCAAGGCAATCGTAATGATCTGTTCTTCTTTTACACCGCATTCAATCAGATAATCGTAAAACAGATTGAACAGCAGAAAACTCTTACCGCATCTTCTGATTCCGGTAATGACCTTAATCAGTCCGTTTTCTTTTCTGTCAATAATTCTGTTAAGATATTCGTCACGCTTAATAATGTTCTGCATTGTAGCCCTCCGCTCACTTAAAACTTACGGGTATTTTCCCCTGACTTTCAAGTATAGTATACCACCATTTTTGCAAAATATCAAGCACTTACTTAAAACTTAAGTGTATTTACACCTAAGTTTTTATTATATTTCCAACATCTCTCCCCCTCTCTATTCTACCGTCCTCATCAGTCATTCTTGTAACACGAAAAATAAGTTTACAGGAATTTTAGGCATTTAGGCATAAAAAAAGAGCCCAATGGCTCAGATGTTAAAAATATTAAATAAGTAATTGTTATTGATTATCTTCAATTTTCTGATATGCACTTACTTTTTAAGATTTACAAGAAGGTATCGTTTTATTCACTCCATGCTGTGGAGGAAAGTCGATCACTTGCTCTTTTAATGAAACTTTCTTTGAGATTTTGTCGATGAACGGAATTTTTACATGCAAGCCTGTTGACCATGTTACATGATATGTTCCGAGTCTTTCAATTACATATGCGTGTGCCTGCGGTACTACCTTGACATTGCTTACGATTACTATAAGCAGGATTAAAAGGATAATTCCTAAAATAATAAGTCCTAACATTATTTACCTCTCATTCTGATACGGGTTCTACAATGAGCTTTACGCCCTCGATTGCAAGAACCTTAACTTTTGTTCCTTTTAAAAGCGGTGCTTTGTCGGACTTTACCGTCCAAGTTTCCGCACCGACCTTTGCCTGTGCTGTTTCGTCAATATCGGTTAAATCTGTGAGCATAAAACCGACTTGACCGATGTGGCGGTCTGCGTTTGTTCCCGTTGTTTTGTTACGCCTTTTAAAGCGTTTTACAAGCGGTCGTGTCGCAATCAGCAAAATAAGTGACACAACAAGGAACACTGCTGACAGGATTGTTATGTCGCTTGTGAATATAGTGGTTATTGCGGCACAAACCGAGCCGAGAACGAACCATATTGATACAAGCTGTGTTGTAAAGCCTTCGCAAAGCAACATGAATATTGCAAAGCCTATCCACACTATCGGCATATATTGCTCCATAGAGCTGTCACCCTCCTTTTCGCATAATTTTAACACAATATTATATATTAGTCAAACTATTTTGTTGCTGTTTTATGAGTTAACTGAAGATTTTTGTATCTATATTCCGTTTTATCCTTACAATTTCATGTAAAAAAGGCATAAAAATACCGACAAATATTAGCATAGAACACCATTACTTGTCGGTAATAATTTTAATATCACATTCCTTGTTCAAAAATATAGAGGTACAAATCTTCAAGGGTTGGGTTTGCAATTGTTATTTTATGATTTTCAGGGGGATTATCTGTGACTAATCTTACTACGATTTTATCATCATTATGATAGAGATTTGAAACTCGATAATTATCCTGAAAATATTTTAATTCTTCTTTTTCAATTTCCACCTCAATTACCTTATTTGTAATTTCATTTACGAGATTTTTGCAGGTATCATGCGACACGAGTTTTCCTTGATTTAGAAGTATAATTTCCTTGGCAATGAACTCGATATCAGACACTACATGAGTAGAAATAAGTACAATTTTGTCTTCCGCAATTTCACTTATAAAATTGCGGATACGGATTCTCTCTTTTGGGTCAAGACCTGCAGTCGGTTCATCAAGTATCAAAATTTTCGGGTCATTCAAAAGTGCCTGAGCAATCAAGGCTCTTTGTTTCATACCTCCCGAAAATCCGCCGAGTTTTTTATGTGCCGCATTAGTGAGATTTACCGTATCAAGAAGTGAGGTTATTTTTTCCTTAGCCTCCTTCTTTTTTAATCCCTTTAATGCCGACATATACCACAAAAATCGGTTAAGAGTAAAATCATCATACAAACCTTGTTGCTGTGGCATATAACCGAGAACACTCCGATAATTTTTACCTAATTTTTTAATATTTTCTTCGTCATACAACACTTCACCTTTATCTGAATTCAGGTTATCGGTAATGATATTCATAAGTGTTGATTTACCTGCACCGTTCGGTCCTAAGAGACCGTACACTCCTGGAGTAAGAACAACATTAAAATTATCAAGAGCCTTTACTGCTCCTTTTTTGTAGGTTTTGCTTATATTTCTAATTTCTAATGTTGACATATCTTCTTCCTCCACTTTATGTTGCTGAATTTAACAAAGACTGATACTATTGATATCACAGTCAAAATCAAACATACCATTACTATAACTGTCACCACAGTTTGCCAAATATTATTTTGAAAAGCTGTTACCATTCTCACGTCAGTAAGTTCCATAGCAACAAGACAAGGTATTAGAATAATTCCGCTGGTAACTATCATCGTCATAATATTGTTTTTAAGCAACATTGACAACATAAATATAACAGTAGTAGCAGTTAATGTCACAACAAGATGGACTATACACAAAATCGCTATATATTCTCCCACTGTTACCGAGGAAGTTAGCAGATTATAATCAGACATAAACGCAATAGGTATATCAAAAATTTTAGTTCCAAAAGTAGAAATAAAATTGATGAAGTATGGTAAGTACACCAATGTAAAGGATAAGAGCGAGGTAAACATAACAGTAAATAGTTTTATCATTATTAATTTTCCTTTGCCATAACGATTACTGCGTATTAAATTGACCATTGAATTTTTGTATTCACAAGCAAATATGTTAGATGAACAAAAGATTATGACCGCCATAAGAATAGTAAAATAAAGCCATTCCCTGTATGTATCCTCTGTTAATCGCTTGCACACCAATTCATTAACAAAAGCAGGTTCTTCGTCGATTTCCTTTGCTTTAATTTGAACATAGTATTTTTGTTCCAATATTCTATTAAATGCTTCACCCTTAGTCCGGAATAATGCGTCTATATAACTTGATTTATTTCTTTTCTCCGTTTCACTCAGGTTTTTATCACTAAAAATCTCATTCCGCTCAGTTTCAAGGTCATCAAAATACTGTTGTTCCTTTGCAAGATAATTCTCTGTATCGGAATCAATTACACCCTCAATATCCTCCATATAGTCACAATAAGCACTTTCGCTTGCATCGTTGAAACGAATTGATAAATCATCATTCAAATTAGATACTGCAAACAACACAAGAATTATAAGAATAACCATTGCAAAGGAGATTTTATAATGCTTGTATGCCTCTCCGCTGTATATTTTTACACTTCCTCGAATTCTATAATGTTTTTGAAGAAATTCTGCAATGACGGAAATTATTGAAGATTTTTTCGATATTTGAGATGTTTTTGTAAATGCGGTCACACTGCCAAAAAAGCCGACCAAAGCTAAGGTTGTTACAACCACCGTCCATACCATGATTATATTGACAGGATTTGAAAATATATTTACATTCAGGTACTCACCGAACAAGTTGTTGTTTGACAGGAAATAAACAATATTTACATATTTAAAGAATGAAAATGCCGATGCACCCTCAATAAAAAGGTTTGCAGTAATTTCAACGGCTAAAAATACAACAATAATTCCGTAAATTTTCGCTGAAGTTTTCACAGCTGTGAAACAAAAGGAAAACAACAATGAAAATGCACACAAAGTTAGGGTCTTCCCTAATATCCAAAGAATTAAATATTCAAAAATACTAATCTTTAGGGAACAATTCATAAAGATCCCTATTGACTGAATGTACCTGCTCATATCTCCAAAGCCAAAGTATATTCCTGTTATCAGTATATTCGATAAGTAGAAAAGGATAGTTGTAACGACAGTAACAGCTATCACTGCAAACAGTTTTGCAACTATTGTTGATGTTCTTCCGTTTTTTGTACTACGAACTAGGGGATACAATCCATTTTCCCTTTCTGTGTAAAAAAGCAATATACAAGTTAAGGCAACAAGTACAATCATCAGATAATCTGTTATTTGAAACTGCGTTGCATTTTCTGCAAATGTATTGTTGCCTGCATATAACTCAACACCCTTTAGATGCTGAAAATCCAGGGGTGTTTGTTGTATATTATTATAAGCAAAACTATCGGGTTCTGCAAATATGGAAAAGGACAATTGATTATCCGCCCTTATTTGCATATTATTTATGAAATCATCATATCTGTTTATATAATTTTGCTGTGAGATAAGGTCGTTCAAAAGAGTCATTTTTTCAACAAGTGCATCCTTATCGGTACTATTCTCCGTTAACCTTTCATTGATAATATCCAACTCTTTTTTTAAATATTCACTTGCTTTTTTCGAAGAGTTACAGTTTTTAATTAAAGAATTATAATGCTCTATGTTATTATGCTTAGTTCTGTCATTATAATTTTCGGCAGATGAATATATCAATGTAAAAGCATTTATACATAAGGCGACAACAAGACATATTATAAAAATCTTTTTTGACAGTAACTTATATAGTTCACAAAAAAATATTCTCATAATAATTACCTTGCAACAGCATAGTTGTTATTTTTATCATCAGCCCACTTGAGTTTGCACAGTTCTTTGAATTTTATAGTATTTCCGCCAATTGTTCCAATCTGACTTTTATCCGCCATAACAAGGCAATGTTCATCTTTCTCGTTAAAACATTCAAATAGGAAACAATTTTCGTCCTGAGGGGCAAAAAAGTTGTATGTTTCGGCATCCATATTTGGCAATTTAAATGTGTCGATTTCTTTTAAGTTTTCATCACAAACAGTTATCTTCTGTTCTTTTGATGAACCATTTGCGACTTGAAAACTATTATCAAAATAGTAATATGTTCCATCGCCTGTTATTGATTGAATTTCGTTGCTTTTTTGTGAAAATATATTTTTGCAATTATTGCCCTCTAAATCTGCCTTTACATACACTTTTTCATTACCATCGGAATAATACATAATCATACTGTCCCCCGCAAACGCAGAAAAAGATGCGTTGTTCTTGCCGATCTTAAGAAAAGATTTTTTCATCGTATCAAGATTTAGGCAAATAGTCTGTCTGCCAATACCGTTTCCTTCTTCGTCGAGCTCGTCAACCTGAAAATAAATATAATTCTTATATGCGCAGAATGAAGAATATGTATTTTCGTTATCCTTGATAAAATGCTGAGCTTTGTATACCTCTTCTGGGCTTGATTTTGGGTTCTTGAGCGGTATTCTGAGAACAGAAGAGTCCGAGGTGTAATAAAAGTAGCCTTTATGAATAAACCAATTTGTGAATGGACTATCAAAATAATCGGTGACTTTTTGTCTGTTTGTTCCGTCCTTATCCATTTTCATCAAATAGGTATTATATTCAATCATACTTTTATCATATTCACCGCAAACCATATACAAATAACCCTGATAATACTGAATTGCCGTTCCAAGTGATCCCCATAGTGAATCCTGCGATATGTTTTCTGATGAATTTACATATGCATCACAAGTATCAGGATCATTGTGCATACAATCAGGTTTTGCGCAAAGCGGAGTTGCTTTCTGTGTTTTGCTATCGATATAAATAATTATTCTGTCATCACCAATATAATAATATCCAGTGTCTGATTTTGTTGCAGGAATCGAAGAGCCACCACCGCTGCACAAATATGTTATCTGCATATCGTTTGAATAATCAATTAGTGCGTTTTGTGAAATTGGCTTGCTTTTATCGTTTGTACATCCAAATAAAGTAAAAACAAATATACTTGACAACGCTAAAATTAAACATAAAAATTTTTTCATCAGAATACCGCCTTAATTTTACTTACCTTTTATAACAACCCATTCGCAACTCGTTATCCGTACCATCTGATGTCCAACTATAATATGTTTGCTTTGGATAAATCACTTTACTGTATGTTACAGCACCCGCATATCTTGAAAATACTGAAGCATTAACATTTCCGGTAACTACAGATAAATCAGTACTGTTATTATAAACATAGCCACTTGAACCAGCAGCTTTAGTTTCTCTATCACCGCTTTTGTTATAATAAGCATAAACAGTACGAGCACTTTTACCGGCATCTTTCTTCTCACAGTAGGTAAAACCCTCTGCATGAATTGGATAAACAGTTAATGAACCATATAATTCATATCCACCCATATATACTGTACCTGTAGATACTTTCTCAACAGCGCTTGCTGAGATTGCCGATGAAATCAGCAAAGTTGAAGCAATAACCGATACAATTAGTTTTTTTAATTTCATCAAATTTTCCTCCTAAATAATTTTCATTAATCTTTTTTATACTTTTGTCTCTAAATAATCCATTGGACTTACCTCCTTTCATACTTATTTTAATTGCTAAAAATTTTATTTAAAAATATTAATACTTTAACTATCATTTAAACACAACATACTGAAATAAGTTTTAAAATTGATTTTATATTTTTAAATCAATTCGCTACTTCTGTAATTTTAAATTAAGCAGTTTCCAATATTTTATATTTGCAATATAGCTTTGGTATTGTAATTACATTTATTAATCAATTTATCTATCTTGTAAGATAATTTTAACATATCAAATATATAAACGCAATGATTATTAGATATTATTTGTTACAAAATTTCACTATATGTTTTTGTGCAATATGACAGATTTTATTTAAAATAATGCTAATTAATATCGGTAGAAACAGACCAAATATAAGATATACAAAAGCCCACTGTTGCAAACCGTTTGGGAGATAGTAGTACCATATACTTGATTTAAATGATGCAACATTAAAGTCACCAAACAATGAGCCTGAAGTAATGCGGCTTAATCCGCAGAATACAAATTTTAGGCACATAAAACCTACAAGCTGATTTACCATAATTCCGTATGTGTTGTCAGCTATAAGCCTTACAAGCTTGCTGTTTCCTATGGCAGGTACAAGCAATCTTGAAACTCTCAACCAAAATGCAATTGCTGTGATTGACGAGATATACGGAATTATAAAACCGTTGTTAAATTTAGCAAATGACGACGGAGTGTATTCCAAATCTTTGCAAAAAGTTAAAAGTATCAGCTGTACAGCAAATATAATTGCAAAGTACGCAACATTATTGAGAGTGTCTTTCTTTTCAAGCACAGCTTTATAAAAGCGACCGAATTCATAACACGGCAGGAAAAACATTGTTCTGACAAGAAGTTTCACGATACCGTTAATTGCAGTCGGATTTTCTATTGCAGTGTTAATTCCTATCATTCCGATTGCGAGATACACTATCAAAACTATAAATTCATTGTCAAGATGAATCAGTTTCAAAAATTTTCTGAACAGCACATTTATTATACAAACCAAAAACAGCGGGTACACAAACCATGAACCGAGGTTATATTGAAACGCCTCACCGTCAACAAATGGCATAACAAAAAGATTGTATAAATCAGGCTTTGCACCTATAGTAAAACCAAACAAACCGAGAAATGCAACCATACCACCGTAAAATATATTCCACAGATACGCAGGAATAAGAAGCCGCTTTGTTCGTTTCCATATGTATTTTCCAACATTTTCTTCATAATCGGTTTTGTAAAAATATCCCGATATAAATACAAACAGTGCCAAATTATACGAATACGGCGGAAACCAGTTATAAGCAAGTTCCATTCCGCCATGATAACAATGTCCGGAAACTATAATGATAATTCCGATTGCCGACAGAAGTTTGAATTGCAAATTCACCCCTCCGTCAGTATTAACGCTACGCAAATTTCTACCCTTTTTCAAAATTCAACTCTCCTTAATTTTTGATCTTTCACAATCAGCTGACATAAAAAATGCTATCCTTTCTTTAAGGCGTTATGCCAAGAAAAAGGATAGCATTTTTTAGAATATTTGATTTTAATCAGGTAAAAATAGTGGGTTTTTAGGTAAAAATTCGGTTGTCTAAAATTACCGAAACTATGAATTCATTATTCTTCTCCGAAATAACTACATCTCCCCCATACTTCTTGGCAATACTTTTTACTATAGAAATTCCCTTGCCGTGATTTTTCTTATCTGCCTTATCAGTCTGCAACAAAGGATTTTTAGACAATACAGAATCAATAATTTTATTTTTGCATTTAATAACAGAATAATCGCCTTTATGCTCTGTACTGAAAATAATTTCTTTATTCTCAATTTTATTTTCAGACAGATACGAAATAGCGTTATCAAAAATATTTCCTATTACCGAAATCATATCTGAACCGTTGCTAAACATTTTCAAATCATTAACAATGCTTAATTTGACAGATATTTCATTGCTCCTTGCTTTTTCAATTTCAACATTCAAAACGGCATTTAATAAGTAATTTTCAGTATTTACTACAGAACCGATTGAAGAATATTTATCGGTCAAATTTTGGCATATTTTATGTGCTTCATCATATTTGCTCTCTACAATTAGGTTATCAATACAAGCAATGTTGTTTTTCATATCATGTCTTATCTTTGCAGTGTTCTCAATCTGCTTGTTAGAAGTTATAATGTTTTTTTCGTACAAATCCGCTCTTTGCTCGCTCAATAATAACTTTGTACTTATCCGGTTATCCCTGTTAATTCTTGAAATCATAAACCAAACCATTCCGGCAACCAAAATCATAGCGGCACAAATTATCAGAAGCAGTACGATTAAATTTGATTGATAATTTGTAAGAATCATTATGTAAAAAGTGATGTATAATATTGCCATTGCTAAAACAGGAATGGCAATAAAAGCTATTATATTTGAAACTTTCTTTAAACTATACACTTTTGCTTTTGTACGCCACATAAGCAATAAAGTTACGAATATTGTCAGGTTTACAAGCACAACACATAAATATCTGAAAAAGCTTGACTGTAAACCCAATTCTTCCAATGATAAACCCGTAACAAAAGATGTAAGATATAAAACTCCGTAAGATATAATCGTATTAATCAGTGAAGCTACAAGCGGAAGAATAATTTTAATTGCCAATTCTCCTTTTAAACAAGTTAAGCAATATACTTCATGTAATATAACAACTGTCAACATATCAATCATTACAACATAAGGATTGTTAAATGTAAAATATGTAAGAACAGTAAAATTTAAAACAATAAACAATGAACACATTGCTATATTGCGTTTACGAGAATATTTACCGCCTAAGAATGCCAAGAAAAACCCTATCAGATAAACTGATTGTGCAAAATTAACAGCTAATTCAAAACCATAATTAAACATTTATATCCCTACCATTTTAAACAATTGTGCTTTTATAACTAAATTCATAAATTTTTTCTATCCAATATTACCGTAACTGTAAATTCATTATTCTTATCCGAAATAACTACATCTCCCCCATACTTCTGGGCAATACTTTTTACTATAGAAATTCCTCTGCCGTGATTTTTCTTATCTTCTTTACTTGTGTACAAAGTTGGATTAGTCTGCAAAACTGAAGAAGAGCAATAATTCTGCACATTTAAAACTCCGTACGACCCGTTTTGAAATATGCTTATCTTTAATTTTTTATTTTGCTCTTTTGCAAGTGCCTCAACAGCATTATCTGCAAGATTACCTATTAGAACAGCTAAATCATCACCTGCCACAAAACTTAAATTATCTTTACAATCTACGCTGAAATCAATATCATTTTCAATTGCTTTTTCATATACAACATTTAAGATAGCATCCAAATAAACATAACCTGTTTTACAAAAATGGACATTAGCAGAAATATTATTATTTACATTATTGCACATTTTTTTAGCTTCATCATACCTTTGCCCATCAATCAAATTTTCGATGCACAACAATTGATTTTGAATGTTATGCTTGACATCAGTAAGATTTTTCATATATTTTTCTGAACTTGTCATTTGAACATTATACAGCTCTTTTTCTTTATTAAGCAAAATATTTTCATTTTCCAAAGAATAATTTTTTGAAAGACTTTTAATAAGATAAAAATTTATAAATGTAAATGAAAGGATTATTATTGAAACCGCTCCTAATACAATACGGTCAAAATCAGACATATCAGCGTTTGAAGATAACAAAAATGTCAGCAAACCTACAGCAATGCTCAACAAAGGAATTACAAGAGTAATCAATATTTCTTGTTTGTGAATATGGCTTAACGAATTTTTGAAAAGATTATAAATTATAAATAAAACAATTACAAAAATCAGATTTGACATTAACACATACATATAACGATATTGGGAACTCTCTATCATAAGATAATTATAGTCACAACTGATAATCGCAGAAAAGATATAATTAATTCCAAATGATAATACTAAATAAATCACATTCAAAATAACAGGTATGAGAATTTTAACAAAAATTCTGTCTTTAAAAAACAAAACGCAATAGGGAATCATAATTGCAAAAAACACAACTGTTTCTATGTATGCAAAAGACAGGTACAACCAATTGATCAAGGTAATCGAAAAAAACATCAATAATGATGCAACACAAAAAGCTATTCCCTCACAAATCTTATTGCGTGATGGGGTTAAGAATTTATAACAAAATACAGTAAACATTACACCTTGAAATAAATTTACAAATAACTCAAAACCATAATTAAACATTTATATCCCCCAACCATTTGAAATATTTTTTCTTTACATCATCTCTGTATTTTTTATTGAGAGGAATGTTAATATTATTTTGCAATAAAACACAATCCGTAGAAATATATTCAACATACTTATTGTTTACAGCATAACCAATATGCGGTCTTATAAAGCCATATTCTGCGATATTTTTAAATTCTGTATTCATATCACTTCTGACCTTATATTCTTGATTTTTAGTATGATACACAACATAATTTTTAATTTTTTCAAGATAAATAATATCACCAATAACAATCGGAATATCTTTTCTTTCGGTATGCAATACTATAGTTTTATGTAATTCTTCAAAAGAATTATTTATACGATTAATACATTCGTACAAATCAGATTCAATTTTACTTTTTCTTATAAATGAATAAGGAAAACTTTTTAAAGCATCAAACACAAGCTCATCGTGACTTGTGACATAAACAATAAAAGGTATTTCAGCTGAATCTTTCAATTCATTTATCCGCTTGGCTGTAGCAATACCGTCAATTGACGGCATTTCAATATCAAGAAAAATCAGATGATACTTGCTGTAATTTTCAAGTATATCAAATCCGTTTGAGTATTTGTCAATTTTAAATTCAAAATTAAGCTTTTCACACACCGCTGTTATTTTGTTAATCAGACTTTCAACAAATACAATTTCATCATCTACTACCGCAATCTTTAACATATCCTCACCACCATTTTAATTCTAACAAATATTAAAATGTTTTTCAATACACTCTTAAACAGTCGATCATTTAAGAAGTTACTATCAATTTTATAAGTCAGCAAGTTATTACCGCCGTTATCTCTGTATCTTTGCTTGGTTACCGGGTTTACCCGGTACTACACAAGCATAATGATTACCTTTCAATACGAAAAATAAGTTCGAAGAAATTTTAAGCGAAAAAGATTTCAATGGCTCAGAGGCAATTTTATCAAAGAGTTTTTCCTGCTTAATTTCGCACGCATAATGGCTGTAAATACGGAAGCCAAAAAAAGCCGCCGCACCTAACAGGCACACGGCGACAACCATACAGATGATTTTCGTGTATTTCTTCATAGCGTTATCCTTTCTTATTCTGTTTTAGGGGCAAAAAATAACGCCCACATTTTCTGTGAGCGTTACTGTTGCAATATTGATTTCAGATACAAAATGCGGCATAGAGAGGAACAGTTTTTTTATTGTCCTCAAAGCCGAAGTTTTTGGAAGAGAGCTTGATTGCATAAGCGGGCTTGTAGGTGTCCATATAGACCTTCAAGCTCTTTGCTCTGGTGTTGTCGGCAGACTTGACCTCAATAGGAATAAGCTGACCGTCACGCTGAATGATAAAATCAATTTCAGCTCCACGCTCGGACTCCCAATAATAGGTGTGGTAGCCGTTAATGGAGAGCTGCACATTGACATAGTTTTCCGCCATACCGCCCTTGAAGTCGTTAATTTCCTCTACCATATAGAGAATATCATTGGCGGCTAAATCTTTCTTGGCACAAAGCAATCCTAAGTCGGACACATAAATCTTGAACGCATCAATATCACGGTAGTTTTCAAGCGGCTTTTTGATTTGCTCCACCTTGTAGACCTGTGACACGATACCGGACAGGCAAAGCCATTCAATCGCATTTTCAAATTCGGAAGCCCGTCCGCCTTTCTTAATCAGCTTATATTGGAAACGGGTATTCTTCTTTGAGAGCTGAACGGTAATGTTATCGTAGGCAAGTCTGGTTTTCTTGATTTCATTCAAGTTGTTATACTTGCTCATATCATTGAGATAGCTTGCAAGTATCGTGTCCTGCGTATGGCGGACAAGGATATAATCCTTTGTTTCGGCAAACTGCATCACGCACTCCGGCATACCGCCGACCACAAGATACTGACGGTAAAGCTGCATTGCGGCGTCGTGCAAAGCGGACGGCAGAGGTGTATCGGTGTTAAAGCACTTTTTAATCTGCTCTACCAAATCGTCCTCACCGAGAGCCAACATAAATTCCTCCATATCCATAGGATAAAGCGTTTTCATATCGACCTTTCCTACGGGAAAAGAGAATTTTGCTCTGTTTACCGCAACACCGAGCAAGCTACCTGCGACGATGATGTGATAATCCGGAGCGTTCTCGCAAAAGTATTTGAGCGAAGTCAACGCCCTTTCGCAGAGCTGTACCTCGTCAAAGACTATCAGAGTTTTTTCCGTTACGATGGTCTGACCTGCGATATGAGATAAAATAGGTATGAGATAATCGGGGCTGATGTTTTCCTCAAAGGTTTCATTCAGCTTTGGATTTGTTTCAAAGTTGAAGTAAGCCACATTTTCGTAATGGGTGCGCCCGAACTCCAGAATGGAATAGGTCTTTCCGACCTGTCTTGCGCCCTGTAAAATAAGGGGCTTGCGGTGTTCGCTTTCTTTCCACGCTTCCAAGAAGCCCATAATCTTTCTATACATAAGCAGTCCTCCTTAAAGGTACTGACCATAGTATAGCAAATATTCGTGTAAAAATCAATGAAATTTACTTGAATTTTCACACTATTCAACACGATTATTTTCTCTAACCTCTCACGATACAACACAAACACCGCAATTCCTGCATTTTATACCTCTCCGAACTTAAGAAGCCACTGTCCTGCACCAACATTTGTGATATAGCTGATCTGAAGGTCGGAGATATTAAGGAACTTGATTGAGCATGAAGTTTGCGAAGCCCACCGTTTTTGTCAAACATTCTTGTAACACGAAAAAATAAGTTCACAATAATTTTAAGCATAAAAAAACAATAAAACAAGTGGCAGTTTAAACAACCACCACTCGTCAATTTCAATTATTCTGTTTTAATACTACCCCAACTATTGACATAAAGCCAAAATAACTTTTGATAGTGTTTAACAAATCGTATTACTTTTTTGACTTTGATTTTGTTTTTGTAACTTCGTCCAAACCTATAAAGTACATACCTTTTCTCTTTGTTTTTTCAAGATGAATTTTTTCCAAATCAACAATCAAATCCGTATAGGAATTATTTTCAGGTTCGATAAAACAGAATATTCTGAATTTACCGAAAGTTACGGTTTTGTTGGCTTTATGTGCAGAATCGGAATATGCGAGAATATTTGTTTCACGATTTGGTACTGCTACAAAAAGAACCTGCTCACCTGTCTTTTTATCCCGCAATTTACAAGCTCTGATAAAAGTGTATTCGTTTGAATAATTACTCTCAGAAAAATCAATATGTTCAAATACAGTATATTCGGCATTTCTGTTTATCATAGAAATTTTATTGTTTTTCTTTGTGTAAACGGCAGGTATAATTATTTTTGATTTCTTATCTAAAGAAACAACAAATACATTGCTACAACCCACCATAAACTGAAATAACACCGAATGTTCGTTCACTCTTCGATTATTTTTAGAAAATAGAACTTCCTCACTAATATCAGCAAAATATTTAAATCTGTATTTGTGCCGATCAATATATTTATATAACATACAAATCATCAAAACAATAGGTGAACAAGCAAGTATGATTATGTAAATAGACGAATCTCTTGTTTCAGTTGGACTAATAATTTTATTACTGTTTCTCTCAATCAATGTCACAATAAACATGATTACATAAAAAACACCAACAACTATAAAAGTTATTACCGCATATTTTTTATTATTTTTCATATTTTTAACCTCGATCAATAATAAGACGGACTGCTGCATTGCCAAGAATACTTATTTCCTATTGGGCGACCACAAGACCTGCATTGTGTTTGTCGTTTAGGAAGGTTAGCCACCGGATGCTTTTTTTGGGTCAAAGGAGGCTCTTTCGAGCCTCCTTTCAGCAAATGTTCTACCCAATATCAAAAATCAAGCGAACAACAACGTTATACAATATGTGCAAAATATCAAAAAGACTAATTTCAATTGCAGAAAAATAGATATTTTTAAATTCTTTCTTACAATTATTTCGACACCTCTATATTTTACAATCTGACGATATTTTTTTAAAGTTAAAAGCAGAAAACATAAACTAAAAAGCACACAGAAAATAAAAATCCAAAAGTTAATTGCATAACTGTCAACAAAAACATACCTAATATATATAATCAATAAAACTCCTATACAGGAAAATACATAATTAGGAACGGTGTAACAAAAAATAGTTTTTTCACTAAAATACTTTTCAAAAGGTGGAGCGATTGAAATATTGGTTGCATCAAATGCTTCTCTAGAATCATACATTCGTTTTAAGCCTATAATGATTTGATATATTGCAAAAATAACTATTGAGTATATGTACTGTAACTCTTCACTTTCATAAAATTCGGCGACAGACAAATAAATATAATTTTGCAAATGCGAATCAGCCAGTATCCACAAAGACAATATTTGAGTTATACAATACCACAAGATTAAGCTCATATAACACAACGGTCTTTTGCTTTGGTCATATTTTAACACATCATATTTTACAGTAAAAAATATGAGCAAAAAACTAATCAAGAGTAACAATATTGTTAAAACAATGTCAAACACATCTGCTGTTTTAATAGATTTATAGCATGGTAACATAAAGCTCAAAATACTAAAAATGTATAAATGAAAGCCACCAGTAATAATATTAACAACCATATTAACAACTGTAATCAAATAAGAAATCAAAAAAAGCAAAAGAGAAAGTAGATATACTTTCTTTTTTTTACACACCACACCACTTTCTTTCATTTTCACTACTCCATTTATTACTCCAATATGTCGATAAGGAAATTGTTACTAAAGAAGCTACCACTGAACATACCATACTTCCTCGCATAATTTTAACACAATATTATATATTAGTCAAACTATTATATTGCTATTTTAAAAGCTTAATAATTGTTCATTGCTCTTGCTGTGCTTGTCATATATTATGTTTTGATTGAAGTTTGTATTCTCTATTCAAGCATTAAAAAGGAGGCTCTTTCGAGCCTCCTTACCGCAAATGTTCTACCCTACCTTATTGTAAAAAGTGTCTTAGTAAGTTAATTGATGTTATATATTTTTGCATAATATGCCTTAACTAAAGCGTCTATTATATTAATGATTAAGCAGACAGCACCAATATATTCAGTTAGTGCAATCAAATCATTAAATATCACAGAACTTATAACACCATTTTGACCTAAGAGGCTAATAACAGGTTTTATAGCAATGGTAAGCGCAACTGCTATCATTCCTGCAGGAAACGATCTTTCATTGTGAACTATCTCCTCAATTTTCGGCAACTTTTTCTCAAACAAATACCTTACATAGATAAAATAACAAAGAACATATATTGCAATCTTAAATATAACATATATCACATTAAATGCCGTAATCTTAAACTCAATAAAACATGAAAGTAAAAGCATGGTAATTGAAACATAAAAGAATGTCACTCCCCTGTTTAGTATCACACTCCATTTAGTTTTATAATGATAGATAAATACGGTTACAATTGACATAATGCAAGACAAAATTCCTGCAGTAATAAGAAATGGTACTACACGATCATCAAAAAACGAGAAACCTTCAAATGGGTTAACTTGCATCATAAATATCTGAAAGGTTATAATTAATACCATTAAAAAGTTGTATGCAAAATAGCTTAACATTTTAAATATTAAGTCAGGAATTCGCATTGATAAATATCTGAGATTCACAAATGTTTTAATTTTGCTATAGCTATATGTTTTAATATCAATATTCATAATCATCTATGCTACCTTTTAATACCAAGATTTTATATGTTCCCTTCCTGTTTTTCCGTTCCATTCAATTCCATCAACTAGTACGGAAACTCTTTCGAGCCTCCTTACCGCAAATGTTCTACCCAACCTTATTGAAAGTTGCAAAAATGTTTACCTTATTAATAGAAATAATAGTTTTTCAATTAATTAAGTATTGCTATTTTTCTATTTATTTGCCTCTGCTTTATGCAAATACAATGAGCAATTATTTGCCACTCGTTTGGTAAATAAGATATCTTTTGGAAAACCATAATAAAGCAGTCCTGTGCATCCATTTAATAAAAACAGGATTTTAGAATTTCTGAAATAAAAAACAACCGGAGAAATATCACGAGTTGCAATAACACAGGCTGAACCTAAAACATCTTTATCTTTGATCAACAAAAATTTATCAGTACCGGCAATAGACTTTAAGTTCACTATACTATTCTTTTTTAAAATCTTCTTGTTGCGTTTATAATAATAATTATTAAAAATTTCAGGAGAAAGAATATTAACATAGGTTTCATTATAAAGCCATAAAACCTTAACAAAATATAAAAAACGATTTTCTATGTTTTCAAACTCCTGCTTTTTCATACAATGATCTAAAACTTTTTGATAAAACACCTCAACTGTTCGATATTTTTCATTGTCATTTATTGTTTTTGGAAATATATCCAATACTTTAGTTTCCTTATGCTTTAAAAAGAAATCAAATAAACTATCTTTTTTCATCATCAAAGGTAATATTCATTTCTTTTAATATTTCTGATGTATTCATCTTATTTTCCCCTTACACTACCATCTTCCCATAAGGTGGCTATTCTTTTGCCCGCTTTATTCAATAAATTCAAATCACTCCGGCATGTTTCGCAACATTTATTGCTATCTTCCATCCACCAGGACCTTGCCGACCACCACCGTTAGGTAGTTTTTTATTAAATTTTTTAAAATTATTTTGAATAAAATCTTGCAAAAATGTTATTGAAAAAACAAGTTTAACATATTAATTACAAAAGACAACAATAAGATTGCAAAGATAATAATTCTTGATACAGAGTAGTCTTTTTTAATTACAAATACATATACTATATATATTATTAAGCCAAATAAAAATAAAATTTCTAAAAATATTGACACAGGATTCAATATGTAACACTCCCTTTCAAGTTGTATATTCGTATTGACTTGGCTGTGAATCTTATTCTTACTTTTAACCACCACGTATTAATAATATAGAAATACGCAGTCTTTTTAACTTTCTGATAATTAAATGACATTTTAAAATTTATACTCTTATTTTTTTGTAATTAGAAATCAATGTTGATGCAATAGCTGAAACCAATAAAGTTATTCCTGTAGCAATACCTAAAGCCTTAGAAACTACGGGTTCAGGAATGAAACATGCAACAAGTCCAACCATTCCATAAGCTATACCAAGATAATTAAAATAATTGGAAATGTCACTCCATGGTAATTTGACTTTTAAAACATAGCTGTTATTGGTTCGCTTTACATTTACAGTTATCCTAAATCCATCATAGTCAGCGTAATTAATAGAATCATTCTCACAATAAGCGAACATATTGGTGCTTAAAGGAGAACCTGACATTGTATCACAATAAGCATCCGCATTCAAAAATCTTCCTACAAAAGGATCGTAATAACGGGATTGGAGATAATAAAGCTCGCTTTCCTCGTCATAAACATAACCGCGGTATCTGAACGGATTGAGTTCACTTAATATGGGATCTCCTGTGACACTCCTAATATTGCCCCAAGAGTCATAGACATAGCTTGCAACCTCTGTACCCGAAAGGTCGATTATTCTTGCTACATCATTAAGGCTGTTGCTATTTTCGCTTTAAATTGTATCACAAACAAAAAGCAAATACAACATAATATCTATTGTTTTGGTACAATTTCAGTGACTTATGGGTGGGCTTACCTATGGCAGATTTTTGTATCTGTATTTCATTATGAATTTACAATTTAATGAAAAAATAAGTTCACAAGAATTTTAAAAGAAATATTCAAGTATTGTCATTGCCCAATGGATCAAAAACTACTTAAAAATATTTGGGACAAGTGTAAAGATCTCAATCGTAATAAAATATTAGGAAAAAGTGATTATTTTTTTAAAAGTTGGGGTAATGAAAATTTTGAATTTGATGCGTAGGGTAAAGAAATCTATCCTAAGCGTATTTTAATATAAAAGCAAAACAGTGCTAAGAAATACACGGGCAATGAAAAATGCAGTTTGTAAAAACAGCCGTGCAAGAGGAATATCCCGGTTTTACGGCGCAAACAGAACAGGGTGATTTTCAAGCAGAATTGCACATAACCGTTAAAACAGAATATTTTTAAGACGGTGTAATACTGTAAAACATGAAACATCCTCATAGATTAAAAATCAAGAACCACCCAAGAAAATAGGCGGTCCTTGATTTTAGAGAGATTTTATTTTTAAAAGGAGTTAGAAATTAGCTTATTTTATTTGTTTATACCAAAAATATATTTCGTAGTTTGTGTATAGTTTTCGTTTGCTTTTAATATTGTCGTAGGAAAAGTCTTGTGATTTACAGCATCAGGGAAACCTTGAGTTTCAAGACAAAATGCTGAATTTTCTCCGTATGTTGCTGAATCCTTTCCCATATTGGACAAAACATCGACATAATTTGCTGTATATACATGAACACCTTTTTGAGAAGTATAGCATTTTAATGTGATTCCGCTATCAATACCCTCAGCTTCAGCTGCAAGCACAAATTCTTCATCAGAATGATTCAGCACAAACATATGATCAATACCGTTTGCAAAACCAATCTGCTCGTTTTTTCTGTCAATACCATTTCCAATTAACTTGGGTTCGGTAAAATCAAACGATGTATTCTTAACGGGAGTTATCTCTCCTGTGGGATTGAGGTTTGAATTTATCGGTATGAAGAAATTTGCATTTATTTTCAGCTTGTGATTTTCTGTAACCTTACCGCTTTTATGTCCGTTAAGATTGAAATATGAATGATTGGTCAGATTACATATTGTGTCTTTGTCGGAAACTGCCGACCATTTTATCGTAAGTACATTTTCATCATCAAAGGTGTAGCGTACAAAGACCTTCAGATTTCCGGGATAGCCCTCATCACCATCGGGACTATCAAGCATAAATAGAACTGTATTTGGAACTTTATCATCAACTACCGCAAGCCACACTTTGCGGCTAAAGCTGTTAAATCCGCCGTGTAGATGGTTACTTCCATTGTTTACAGGGAGCTGATAATCTTCTCCGTTAAGAGTAAACTTGCCGTAAGCAATTCTTCCGCAACATCTTCCGACAGTAGCACCGAAGTATGTTCCGTCAAATTCATAACCGTCAATGTGCTCATAGCCGAGAACTACATCTCTAATACTACCGTTTTTGTCGGGAACTTTTATCGAAACGACACTTGCGCCTAAATCACATAATGTCACGCTTGCTCCGCTGTTATTTTCTATTATATAAAGATGAGTGTTTTCACCTTTGGATGTAGGTTCAAAATTTACTACCCTTACCTTTGACATTTTAGCACTTCCTTTACTACAGCGTCTTTATAAATTTATCAAAAGCCTTTTGTCCTTCAGGAGTTCTTTTGAATACACCTGCATCCAAAAGAACGTTAAGAAATACCTTTCCTATCTCATTTTGAATTATTGAATCAATATTATTTTCATTGATTTCATCATACTGCGAAACAAATTCATTTACCCACTCTGAATGTTTGCTGATTTTCGGAATTTCACTTACATCCTTGTGATTAAGAATAGCATCCTTTAAAATAGCCATTTCATCTTTAAGCCTTGAGGGCAATACTGCAAGTCCCATAACTTCAATAAGGCCGATATTTTCTTTTTTAATATGATGCAAATTCGCATGAGGATGAAATACTCCCAGAGGATGCTCTTCACTTGTGATATTATTTCTGAGAACGAGGTCAATAACAAATTTTCCATCCTTTGTAAAAGCAATCGGAGTGATAGTGTTGTGAATTTCACCGTCTGTTTCGGCAAAAATGCCAACATCTGCGTCCGTGTACGCTCTCCAACTCTTTAGAATATGAGAAGATAATGAAATAATGCTGTCCTTGTTTTTACCTGTCAATCTTACAACTGACATAGGCCACTTTACAATTCCGCACTCCACATCATCAAAGCCGTTAACAATAAACTTTCTTTCAACCTCTGCCTTATTAAGTGCAAAGCTGTATCTGCCACCCTGAAAATGTTCATGTGTAAGTATTGAACCGCCTACAATCGGCAAATCAGCATTCGAGCCGATTATATAATGCGGAAACTGTGAAATAAAATCAAACAGTTTTCTGAATGTGGAATCATTGATTACCATTGGTGTATGCTCACCGTTAAATACAATACAATGTTCATTGTAATAAACATACGGAGAATATTGCATAAACCAGTTATCTCCGTCAATGGTGAGCGGAATAATTCTGTGATTATCTCTTGCAGGATGATTTACTCTTCCGGCATATCCTTCATTTTCCTTACAAAGCAAACATTTCGGATAGCCCGACTGTTTTTGAAGTTTTGCCGCTGCAATAGCTTTCGGATCCTTTTCAGGCTTTGAAAGATTTACCGTGATATCAATATCACCGTATTCGGTTGATGTTTTCCACTTTAAGTCTTTCTTAATACGATATCTTCTTATATAATCGGTATCGCAGCTGAATTTATAGTAGCTATCGGTTGCAAGTTTAGGAGAACAGCTATAATTCTGCCAAAATTCTCTTATTACTTCTGACGGTCGCTTAACAAGTGAAGCCATAAGTTTCACATCAAATAAGTCGCGATATGTTACTGTATTTTCGGGAATGATTCCTTTTTCGTATGCATAATCAAGAAGTCCCGACAAAATTTCTTCAAGAGTATCCTCGTTATCTGCTGTAAGGCAAGTACAACTGTCATCGGGTTCATCCATATGGAACAACGACAAAAGCCTATTTTGCGTGTAGATAATATCCTCTTTTTCAATAAGCCCTGTATTGATTCCGTATGAAACAAGTCTTAATATTAAGCCGTAAACGCTGTTCTTCATAAATACCGCCTCACTTACTATAGCCGTTGGGATGTGTTGAATGCCATTTCCACGCTGTTTTAATAATTGTTCCCAGATCATCATACTCAGGTTTCCAGCAAAGTACAGTTTTCGCCTTATCGCTTGACGCAATCAATACAGCAGGATCACCGCTTCTTCTGCTTTCTTCAACAACCTTAATATCTTTCTGTGTAACCTCTTTTGCTTTTTCAATTACCTCACGAACAGAAAAACCTACACCGTTGCCAAGATTGAATATATCACTTTTACCGCCCTTCATAAGATATTCAACTGCAAGAATATGAGCCTGTGCAAGGTCAGTGACATGGATATAATCACGAATACAAGTTCCGTCAGATGTGGGATAATCCGTACCAAAAATACTTATGTGGTCACGGGTACCCTGTGCCGCTTGAAGAATAATCGGAATAAGGTGGGTTTCAGGATTATGTGCCTCACCGATTTTTCCGCTGATATGTGCTCCGCATGCATTGAAATATCTGAGAGAAACATATCTTAAACCATGTGCTTTTTCAACCCAATAGAACATTCTCTCCATGGATTTTTTTGTTTCTCCGTAGCAGTTTGTCGGATTTGTCGGATCGGTTTCAAGAATAGGAGTTCTCTCAGGCTCACCGTATGTTGCCGCTGTTGATGAAAATACAATCTTATCAATTCCGTGAGCAACCATTGACTGAAGCAAAACCTTTGTACCGTTGAGGTTATTATCATAATATTTGAGAGGGTTGGTCATACTTTCACCGACAAGTGAATTGGCTGCAAAATGAATTACAGCATCAATACCTTTTTCTTTATCAAAAACGCTGTCAATTTCACTTCTGTTTCTGAGATCACCTTTATAAAATTTTGCTTTGGGATGAACCGCCTCGATATGACCTGTTTCAAGGTTATCGAATACAACAACCTCATTACCGCTTTCAATAAGTCTGTAAACTGTATGCGAACCGATATATCCGGCACCGCCTAAAACAAGAATTTTCATTTTGTCCTCCTTAATAAAAACAAAACCTACATAATTACATTACTTTTATTCCGCCGTATTTTCTCACCTTGAGAACATGGCATGAGTTTTCTCCGAAAATTTTATTTATAAATTCTTTGTAATTACTTACAAAATCATTTTTGACAAACGCCTGAATTGTACCTGCAAATCCACCGCCGTGAACACGGCACACGCCGTAATTGCGAAGAAGGCTTTCGCTGAGTGCAAGGGCTACAGAGATGTTCTGATGTTGAATATCTCTTGTTGTATATACATTCTGAAGATACTTAAACGATGAATTACCGGATTTTCTGATTGCGTCAAGGAATTCAACAAACTTACCGTTTTCAAGTGACGAAACGGCATTTTTAACATTATGCTCCTCATTAAAGAAATGAATTGCACGAAGTACCGGTCTGTCGCCAACAGCCTCACGAATTTCGTCAAGGCGAATATAAAATTCGTTTGAATCACAATCTCTCAGATAATCTTCTCCGAGAAAATTTGCAACCTTTTTCATTTCCGAGGGAATCATAGCATAATCATCTGTAAGATCAACATGATCGCCCTTTGTGTCAACAATACAAAGACTGTAATCATATTTTTCAAATTCGGTAGGTACTTTCTTAACTATTGGCTTTGTCGGATCTTTAAAGTCAATGTTAACCATTCCTCCGACTGAACAAGCCATTTGATCCATAAGTCCGCACGGCTTTTTGAAAAATACATTTTCAGCATACTGAGAAATCTGAGCAATCTCAACTGAATTTATTTTCATATCATTATATAAACCGGAAATAATAGTTCCGACAACTACCTCAAAAGCTGCTGACGATGAAAGTCCTGCACCAACAAGTACATCACTTGTTGCATAAGCATTGAATCCACCAATTTTGTATCCATGATCCTTAAGTCCACGAAGAACACCTCTGATGAGGCTGACCGTTGTGCCTGCCTCATCATCATTAACTTCGAGGTCATTTATATTGAGAGTAATCATATCATAACCGTCAGAAACAAATCTTACAACATCATTGTTATTCTTGGCCGACACAGCAATAGTATCAAGATTAATAGATGTTGCAAGCACCATTCCATGCTGGTGATCTGTATGATTACCGCAAACCTCACTTCTGCTGGGAGCACTGAATATTGCTACTTTATCAGGGCAAAAAATTGTTTCATACTGCTCAATTGCATGAACATATCTTTTTTTCTGATAATCAATCATTGATGAATCTATATATATATCAGTGAAAAGATTATCAAATTCGCCGTTTGTAATTTTTTCAATTGCTGTTTTAGTATCAATCATTTTATTTACCTGCCTTTTCCGTAACTGTAGGAAGAAACATAGAAGGCTCTGTGTTACCGCTTTCATCAAGCTGTTGTGTCATATCAATCTTGCCTTCTCTTCTTGCACTGATTGTGTTTATAACCTTCTTCATCATACCGTCATTGAGTTTATATTTCTTTCTGTAAACAACATAAGCAATAAGCATACAAACCGCAGGAACAATGCACATAAGTGTACTGATTGATGCTACTGTTGCGAATGACTGCTCCTGACCCGGAATATACTGTGTGCTACCAAGTGCCGCACCAATGCCGAGTGCTGTAAGAGCCGCTGTAAATTTTACGATAAGCGTCTGGAGTGAGAATACAACGCCTTCATTTCTTGTTCCAAGCTTAAATTCACCGTAATCAACAACATCTGCAAGGAATACTGTTGCACAACCAAGTTCAAGACCTGTACCAAGTTTTACAATAACACCTGAGATTGATGTGAGCACAACATTGTGCGGAGCAAAAATACCTACGAACAAAAGCATTACAAGACCAAATGCAGGTAAAAGACACGCAAGAAGGAACGAAGTTTTTCTTGAAAGAAATTTTGCAACCTTAGGGAATACGATAAGACCTACAACCTCTGCGATTGATGCGCTGATCATAAATGATGACATCATTCCTGCGTTGCCGCAAACATATTTGAAATAATATGTAGCAACACCCATAATGCACTGAATGCCGATATTGTAAAGGAAGATAAGAGTTACCGCCCAACGAAGTTGATCATTCTTGCCGATGATTGAGAAAATATCTTTAAACTTAACTTTCTTTTCCGGTACTGAATCATCTCTCTTTTTAGGAAGATTGATTACTGTAATACCGATTGTAAGAATAAATACAATTGCAATTATGATTGCAAATCTGTGATAACCTGCCTGATTTGTTGTACCACCGCTGAGAGCCTCGATAATTTGAACACCAAAGCCTGCAATAACAAGTGACTGACCGATACTTGCAAAGATTCTCGGAAGTACCGAAACTTTTTCTCTCTCCTCAGGATTTGAAGTGAGGTTAGGAATAATTGACCAATAAGGAATATCCATAATTGTGTAAGTCATACCCCAGAGTATGTAAGCTGCTGTTGCAAATACGCAAAGTCCAACGCCATCGAGGTGGAAGTCTGTGAATAAAACAACAAATACAATTGAATTAACCAGCGTACCTATTACAAGCCATGGAATAAATTTACCCCATCTGCTACGTGTGTTATCAACAATCATACCCATAAACAAATCATTAAAGGCATCCCATAACTTTGCAACAAAGAACATTACGCCGATAAATACCGGGTTGACCTTGATGATGTCTGTGAAATAAATCATTGAAAATGTGGCAATCATACCATAAATCATATCTTTGCCGAGGGCACCTAAAGCAAAGGTGTATTTGATTCTACCTGGGATTTTGCCATCAAGTCTTGGTTGTGATGATGTCTGTTTCATAATTTTTCCTCCTTTTAATTTTAAATGAAACGCCGTGACAACCTGCACAAAAGATTTCGTTTTTATTTAATAATAATGTTTCTTTTGTTTCTGTGTTAACTAAATTATATGTTTTGTTTCGTAAACTGTCAATAGTTTTTGGTAAACATTTTTGCTTTCTCTGTTTTTCACTAAACACAACTTGATTTTTTAGTAATATTTCACTATAATAGTAGTGAGGTGATTCAATTGGCTACAATCAGAGATGTTGCCAAAAAGGCAAATGTATCAGTAGCTACTGTTTCAAGAGTGCTTAATAACGACACTACCCTCAGCACCTCGCTTGAAACAAAGCAAAAAATATTTGCAGCAGCTAAAGAACTTAATTATGTAAAGAAAAAAAGGGTTATATCAGCACCTTCATGTCGCATTGGAATTCTACAATGGTTCTCTTCCAAACAGGAAATTGAAGATAATTATTACTTTTTGATGAGACAAGGCATTGAGGACTACTGTTCAAAAAATAATATAAGCATTGTACGAACCTTTAAAACAGACAATGACTATCAGAATGTACTCTGTGATGTTGATGGCATAATCTGCCTTGGAAAGTTTAGTAAACAAGAAATAAAATTACTGCATTCATTGAATAATAAAATTGTTTTTCTTGATATGACCGTTGAGAATATTGAAATCACATCCGTATCGCTCGACTTTCGTCAGGCAGTGTCCGATGCAATTAAATATCTATATGATTTAGGCCATAGAACAGTTGGCTTTATCGGAGGCATTGAACAGCTTGAGGACGGAACGATATTTCCTGATAAACGACTCAACACTTTCACAGACATTTGCGATGAACTAAACATTAAATATAATGGGTTTATTATACAGGACAAATTTTCAACATCATCCGGTTATAAAATGATGTCAGAAATGATCAGCAAAGGGAATCTCCCCACAGCTATTTTTGCGGCAAGTGATCATATTGCAATCGGTGCAATGAGAGCTCTGCAAGAAAACGGTTACAAAATTCCTGAGGATATTTCTGTTATGGGATTTGATAACACGGAGCTTTCGGGATATACAAACCCTCCGCTCACTACGGTAAACGCACCTGTATATGCAATGGGCATTTACGGCATTAGATTTATTTTGAATATGATGAAATCTAAAAGCACCGATTATTTTTCTCCTATGCGTGTCTATCTGCCTTGTCCAATAAAAGTTCGCAACTCATGTGCAAAACCTAAAAGTTTATAATTATTATCGTTATCATACGATTGTACACTATAATAAATTATAATTATAACTCCACAAATGATAGATTAAGTCGGAAGATTATAATTCTGTTAATGAATTATAATAACTAAAGATTCATTTTGCACCCCTGGTTTGCAGTTCAAAAAGAAAAACGGCTTCCCGGCTTAGCTGCCCATGCCATCTACTCAATCAGCACCGGCAAGCTCGAAGGCTTCAACAACAAGATCAAGGTTGCTAAACGAATCGGCTACGGTTACCGTGATGATGACTTCTTTTTTACCTTGATTCGCTATCTTTCTATTCCTTCTGTCCGTTCCCCATCCCACAAAAAATCGTGATGAACCAAATTTAAGGAGCTGTGAAGAAATGAAGTTTAAGACTTCGTTCTTCGCAGCTCCTTTGTTTTTTGCGAAATAATAATGCAATTGTAAAAAAGCATACTTCCCCCCCTGAATATTGTTCAAAGCAAGCATTTGTTTCGCCCTACTCGATTAGCCGCAACATAAACGTTGAAAAATCGGGCAACAGAAATTTTGCATTTTACAAATCTATTGCCCGACCTGAATTTAAAATTTTAAACTGTCAATTTTTATTTTGCTAAAAGCTTAAATCCCATAATAACAACACCTAACACCACGAGGACAATGCCTGTTGCACGGTTCAGGGTTTTGGGCTTGGCTTTGTTTGCAAAGACGGCGGCAATTCTCGCCCATATAAGGGTGAACGCTATGCAGAGAATGAACACAAACCAATCGGGTGTGCCACCAATCATAAAGTGCGAAGCTGCGCCTGTCAGGGCGGTGAATGTCATAATGAATACGCTTGTGCCGACAGCGGTTTTCAATTCATAATTCAGCACGGTCGTCAAAATCAAAAGCATCATCATTCCTCCGCCCGCACCTATAAATCCGCAGATAAAGCCGATTAACATTCCGCAGATTACAGACTGGATTGCCCTCTTTTTTGCCGACACACCGAGCATAGCTTCTTTAGTTGTCATAACGGGACGGATGATAAATTTTATGCCGAGCAAAAATGTCATTAACACGGAAAATCCGCCCATTGTAGCTGATGGAACAATGCTTGCAACATAACTGCCGACAATCGTAAACGCAAGCACACTCGCCATCATAATCAAACCGTTTCTGACATCGAGATTTTTATTTTTATGGTATGTATAAGCCGAAACTGCACTCGCCAAAACATCGGACGAAAGTGCGATTCCGACTGCCATATACGGATCCATATTAAGAAAAGTTATGAGCATCGGACTTATTACAGCCGCCGCACTCATTCCTGCAAAACCTGTTCCGAGGCCTGCGCCCATTCCTGCAAAAAATGTAACTAAAATAGTAATAAATATATCCATTTAATTTCCTCTATAGAATAATATAACTAAATTAAGATTATTTTAATTTTGCCGTTTCATAAACAAAAGCCGTGAAATCAGCATTATTACCGCAGTTCCGACAAGTATCTGCAACGGGTACAAAAGTACGCTTTCACTCGGAATAATCATACTCAAAATTGTCAATGCTCCGGCAGGCGGAATATACATTTTTGTGCAGTAAACAATTACAAGCATTATCGCCGTGGCTGTCAATGCGGCAACTGTCAACGGCAATCCGAGAGTCATATTCAGCACATATCTTGAAACCGCTCCGACAAATGCACAGACTGTTATCACCAAAACCGTCTTTACCGGCTTGTTGCGAGCCTTATTTTTCGGACGGGAAAATTCCGTAAACGCCACAAGCAACGGCGGTGCAATTGCAAATTTAAAGCCCGACCAAATTGCGAAGAATCCCACAACGGCAACACAGATTGTTCTTACGGCTGTGTCAATCACATCGCTCTTTGCATGCAGGTTTACCGACTGAAAATCCTCTTTATCTCTTATTTTAACTTTCAAAAGAAATCTACGGAATAATACAACCGCAATTGTCAGCAAAAATGCGGCAATCGGGTATATAAAGCTCTCAGTCTGCATCATAACGGGCAACACAATTGCCGAAATCATCGGTGCAAATGTTGTTCCCGAAAACATAAAGAGAATTTGTGCAAATACAAATGCAATCAATATTTCAAGATAAAGCCCGACTTTTATGTATCGGACTGTCAGCACACCCGCAACAGCACAAATCGCAATTAACGCAATCATTCGGCTGTCATTGACTTTCCAACCTTGCTTTTGTGTAACCATATAGCCAATTGCAAGTGCCGTTATTTCAGGAAAGATTATCTCCCCCTCACCCAATATTTCCGCAACAAAAGTCATTATACCGACAAGTATAAGCGTTAATACATACGGTAATGCGTTTTTAAGTGCTTTTGTCAATTTCAGTTTTCTCATTTTTTATATTTCTACCCACTTTTCAATTCAAACTAACAGCACTATTGTATCATAGATCTGTCAGCATTAACAGACAAAATTTATTCACAGATTTTTCCTTTAACATCGTATCTGTCATTATGCGTGGATATGCAGGTCTTGCAAAAGACGCTGTACATATTGGAGGTTCAGTATATGATAAAAACGGCGCAGAAATTAACGGCGTTTTTTAAGTCACCTACGGTTTAGGTATCAAAATATAAATATTTGTACAGCAAAGCCTCCTGCAACTGCTTAAATTTTACACATTACGGGATATTGGGTGTTGCACAATAACAAAGTCTGCCATTGTACAAGTCCTTCTACTTTCTTTGGGGTAATTTTCGTTATCCCCTGTCTATACTGCTTAAACTCCGAATAAAACTGTCGTTTTATTGCCAAAAGTCCAGTGTTTATCGGGCTTTTGGGCATAGAAAAAGCGACCTAAAAGATTGCTCTTCAAGGTCGCTCAAGGATATTAAAATTTACACATTACAGGATAATGGGTGTTGCACAATAACTAGCGAAATCATTCCCACTCTACTGTTCCGGGGGGTTTACTTGTTATATCATAGACTACTCTGTTGACATGTTCTACTTCATTTATGATGCGGTTGGAGACTCTGCCTAGGATTTCGTAGGGAATTTTTGCCCAGTCGGCTGTCATAAAATCATCGGTTGTAACGGCACGGAGAGCGATGAGTTCGTCATATGTTCTTGCGTCACCCATAACGCCTACGGTTTTAACACCCGGGAGGACTGCGAAGAACTGGCTCATTTTATCTGCGTAACCGCACTTATCCATTTCATCACGAAGAATTGCATCGGCTTCCTGAAGAATACGAACCTTTTCGGCTGTAACTTCACCGATTACACGCACACCGAGTCCCGGACCTGGGAACGGCTGACGCCATACGAGGTCGTGCGGAAGTCCAAGCTTCTCACCTACTACTCTTACCTCATCCTTGAAGAGGTCTTTAAGCGGTTCAATTACACCTGCAAAGTCAATATCTTCCGGGATACCAACCTGATTGTGATGTGTTTTGATTTTTGCGGCATCGCCTTTACCGCTTTCGATACGGTCGGGATAAATTGTGCCCTGTGCAAAATAACCCTCGCCGTAGCTTTCACGGATTTTGTTCCAGAACACCTTATAAAATTCTGTACCTATAATGTGGCGTTTTTCTTCGGGTTCTTCAACACCTTTAAGCTTTGCAAGGAACTCTTCCTGACAATTAATGCGGACAAAGTTCATATCAAAAAGCTTTGTAAAGGTCTGCTCTACAAAGTCGCCCTCGTCTTTTCTCATAAGTCCCTGATCAACGAAAACGCAGGTAAGTTGTTTACCGACTGCCTTACTGAGAAGTGCTGCGGCAACAGATGAATCTACACCGCCCGAAAGTCCGAGAACTACACCCTTGTCACCAATCTGCTCTTTAAGCTGTGCAACAGTTGTGTCGATAAAACTTTCCATTTTCCATTCACCCTTACATTCGCAAACATCGTAAAGGAATGAACGGAGCATATCTTTACCGTTTTCTGTATGGTTAACTTCAGGATGGAACTGAACACCGTAAAACTTTTTTTCAGGACATGACATTGCGGCTACGGGACATACATCCGTTGTAGCTGTAATGCTGAATCCTTCGGGAGCTTCATTGATATAGTCACGGTGACTCATCCATGAAATTCCTTCACTCTTTACGGATTTAAAGAGGATATCATTGTTATTATATCTTGTAACTGTCTTGCCGTACTCACTTGATGAATTGTCTGTAGCCGAAACAACATTGCCTCCGAGCGTGTATGCCATAAGCTGACAACCGTAGCAAATGCCGAGAATCGGGATTCCGAGTTCAAAAATTTCAGGAGTATAGTGCGGTGATGACTCGTCATAAACGCTGTTAGGACCGCCTGTGAAGATAATACCTTTTGGGTTAATGTCTTTGATTTTCTGAATATCAACGGTATAAGGAAGAATTTCGCAATACACATTGCACTCACGAACTCTTCTTGCAATCAGCTGATTGTACTGACCGCCGAAATCAAGAACAATGACAGTTTCTTTTGCAGCATTGCTCATAGTAAAATTCCTTTCAAATTTAAAGAATACCGCACAGAGTTTGTGCGGTATTCAATTAATATTTTAATTATCTGTAAATAATATCGTTTCTGGAAGGACCGTTTGAAACCATTGTAATCGGCACACCGATAGCCTTTTCGGCAAATTCAATGTATTCACGGCATTCCTTAGGAAGCTTGTCATATTCTGTAATACCTGAAATTGAACACTTCCAGCCCTTGAGCTTTTTGAGGATAGGTTTGCATCTTTTAAGCTTTGTTGTTGACGGGAAGTAGTCAATTTCCTTGCCGTCAAGCTCATAACCTACACAAACAGGGATTTCATCAAGATATCCGAGAACATCAAGAACCGTGAACGCAACCTGTGTTGCACCCTGAACCATACAACCGTAGCGTGTTGCAACGAGGTCAAGCCAACCCATTCTTCTCGGTCTGCCTGTTGTTGCACCAAATTCTCCGCCGTCACCGCCTCTTCTGCGAAGTTCGTCAGCCTCATCGCCGAAGATTTCGGAAACAAATTCACCTGCGCCTACTGCACTTGAATAAGCCTTGACAACTGTGATGATTTCTTTGATTTCATACGGAGGAATACCTGCGCCTACAGCACCGTAACCTGCGATTGTATTGGATGAAGTAACCATAGGATAAATACCGAAGTCAGTATCCTTGAGTGAACCGAGCTGTCCTTCAAGAAGAATATTCTTTCCGTCTTTGAGCGCATTATGAACAAAAGTGAATGCGTCACCGACATAAGGAGCAAGAAGTTCCTTATATTCCATTAGCTTGTCAAAAACTTCCTGTTCTGTGATTTCGGGCTTGTTGTAGAGGTTTTTCAGAGTTGCATTCTTAATTTCAAGAGCGTGTCTGATTTTCTCTCTGAGTGAATCGGGATCATCATAAAGTTCGTTAATCTGGAAACCGATTTTTGAATACTTGTCAGAATAGAACGGAGCGATGCCGCTCTTAGTTGAACCGAAAGAATTTTTGCCGAGACGCTCTTCCTCATAGCAGTCAAATGCTACATGGTAAGGCATAACAATTTGTGCTCTGTCAGAAATAATAATATTTGGCTCGGGAACTCCGCGATCTTTGAGGTGAGCCATTTCCTTAACAAAGTTTTCAACGCTGAAAGCAACACCGTTGCCGATTATATTGGTGATATTCTGATGAAAAACACCCGAAGGAAGCTGGTGAAGAGCAAATTTTCCGTAATCGTTGACAATTGTATGTCCTGCGTTTGCACCGCCTTGAAAACGAATTACGATGTCGCTGTCGTTTGCGAGAACATCGGTAATTTTACCCTTGCCCTCGTCGCCCCAGTTGGCACCTACAATTGCTTTTACCATTTTACAAAACTCCTTTTTACAGACGCATGGTCTGCTATAAATAAAATATATACTTGAACCAAAGGTTCGATTACATCAGTTTAATTAAACATTAATTTCAGGCTTGTCAGACTCAACATCTGCGTACTTTTCAAGAACAGGCTTGATGCACTCGTTGAGGAAGTCCTCTGTCTGCTCTTTTGCTCTGCCTGTGTAGTTTTCCGGCTTGAGAATCTTTTCAAGTTCTTCAAGAGTAACGCCGAATGCCTCATCTGCGGCAATTCTTTTGAGAAGATCATTTTCGCCGCCTTCAACCTTGACTACTCTTGACGCAGCCATTGAATGCTCACGGATTTTCTCGTGAAGCTGCTGTCTGTCAGCACCACGCTTTTTAACTGCATCCATCATAATATTCTCTGTTGCCATGAACGGAAGTTCTTTTCTGAGTCTTTGTTCAATTACCTTTGGATAAACGACAAGACCGTCTGCAACATTTGCATAAAGTGAAAGGATACCGTCAACTGCGAGGAATGCCTCCGGAATGCTGAGGCGCTTGTTTGCAGAGTCATCAAGAGTTCTCTCGAACCACTGAGTAGCAGTTGTAAAGTAACCGTTGAGAACATCAACCATAACATATCTTGAAAGAGAACCTATACGCTCACTTCTCATTGGGTTACGCTTGTAAGCCATAGCCGATGAACCGATCTGATTCTTTTCAAACGGCTCTTCAACCTCTTTGAGGTGCTGAAGAAGTCTGATATCATTTGAGAATTTAGCGGCCGACTGAGCAATTCCTGCAAGAACATTGAGGAACTGTGAGTCAAGCTTTCTTGAATATGTCTGACCTGATACAGGGAAACAAGCCTTATAGCCCATTTTTTCTGCAATCTTATGATCAAGCATTTTGCACTTTTCGTGATCTCCGTCAAAGAGTTCAAGGAAACTTGCCTGTGTACCTGTTGTACCCTTTGAACCGAGAAGCTTAGCCTTTGAAAGCTGATACTCAACATCTTCAAGATCCATAAGGAGCTCCTGAAGCCAGAGAGTCGCTCTCTTACCTACTGTTGTAGGCTGTGCAGGCTGAAAATGAGTGAATGCAAGGGTTGGAAGAGCCTTGTATTCATCGGCAAACTTTGAAAGGTTGCGGATAACGGTGATAAGCTTATTTCTGATAAGCTTGAGTCCTTCTGTCATAATGATGATATCTGTGTTATCACCGACATAGCAGGAGGTTGCTCCGAGATGAATAATGCCCTTTGCGTTCGGACACTGAACACCGTAAGCATATACATGTGACATTACATCGTGACGAACTATTTTCTCTCTTTCCTGTGCAACTTCATAGTTGATATCATCAGCGTGAGCCTTGAGTTCGTCAATCTGCTCCTGTGTAATTGGGAGTCCGAGTTCTTTTTCCGATTCTGCAAGAGCAATCCAGAGTTTTCTCCATGTTCTGAATTTTTTATCAGGCGAGAAAATGTATTTCATTTCCTTGCTTGCATAACGGGCTGACAAGGGTGATTCATAAGTATCTTTTACCATTATTTACATCCTTTCAATTAGTTGTCCTTTTTATTGTTTTCATCGAAGTTCATTCCGCCACGCTCTTTGCCCTTAAAGGTTTCTTTTGTGATAGGAGCGGGGTAATTACCCGTAAAGCAACCGTCACAAAAGCCTACTGGAGCGTTGTGAATCATCTCACGAAGTGACTCAACAGGGAGATATCCGAGGGAATCAGCCTTACTGAGCTTTGTGATTTCTTCGATTGTATGGTTGCAGGCAATAAGTTCTCCTCTTGACGGAATGTCTGTACCGTAATAACACGGCCACATAAACGGAGGTGAACTGATACGCATATGTACCTCTTTTGCGCCTGCCTCTTTGAGCATTGTAACAATTCGGTCAACAGTTGTACCACGCACAATGCTGTCATCAATAATAATAACTCTCTTGCCTTTGATTTTGTCGGCAATCGGGTTGAGTTTAATTTTTACGCTTTTCATTCGTTCCTTCTGACTTGGCTTTATGAAGGTTCTGCCGATGTAGCTGTTCTTCACAATAGCCTTTTCATAAGGAATTCCGGATTCTTCGCTGTAACCGATTGCGGCATCAATTCCCGATTCGGGAACACCGACAACCATATCAGCCTCAACAGGGTATTTCCTTGCAAGAATTCGTCCTGCCTGCTTTCTTGCCTCATAAACGCTTACTCCGTCAATAAAGGAGTCTGAACGGGCAAAATAAATATACTCAAAAATGCAAAGTGCCTTTTTCTTGTCACCAAAGTCGGGTTTCATACTGCGGACACCGTTTTGGTCTACAATTACGATTTCGCCCGGTTCAACATCACGGACAAATTCTGCACCGCAGGCATCAAGAGCCGCACTTTCACTTGCAAAAACATAGGAATCGTTGTACTTGCCCATACAAAGCGGTCTGAATCCGTGAGGATCACGAGCCGCAATAAGCTTTCTCGGGCTCATAACAAGGAGCGAATAAGCTCCCTCAATTACCTGCATTGTTCTTGCAACGGCATCTTCAACAGAATGACATTTAAGTCTTTCACGGGCAATTACATAGCAGATAACCTCGCTGTCGATTGTTGTCTGAAAGATTGCGCCACGCTGTTCAAGACTTCTGCGGATTTCAAGCGCATTGGTAAGGTTGCCGTTATGGGCAATTGAAAGCGTACCCTTTACATAACGCATAACAAGCGGTTGTGCATTTTCCAGCACAGAACCGCCTGCAGTCGAGTAACGGACATGCGAAACCGCCATTTGTCCGTTGAGAGAATCAAGAATTTTGTTGTTAAAGACCTCGGTAACAAGGCCCATATCTTTGTGATAATCAATTACACCTTCGTCAGATACAGCGATGCCGCAGCTTTCCTGTCCTCTGTGCTGGAGAGCAAGCAAGCCATTATAACAAGCGTATGCAGGGTTAATTGTGCCGTCGCTGAATATGCCGAATACTCCGCACTCTTCGTGCAGACCTTCTTTTGCAAAATTATCGAAAGAAAATTCCAAGGTGCCACCATCCGATTAATCAAAATAACTATCCAAAGTTTAATTCACATATCTTAATTCAAAAATTCACAATGTAGTTATTATGCAAGACCTACACGCTTCATCATTTCGGCATAAGCCTCTTCAACGCCGCCCATGTCACGACGGAAACGGTCTTTATCAAGTTTTTCCTGAGTATCCATATCCCAGAAACGGCATGTATCGGGAGAAATTTCGTCAGCAAGGAGAATCTTGCCCTTATATCTGCCGAACTCAATCTTGAAGTCGATAAGATCAACCTTGCACTGCTTGAAGAATTCAATCATAATCTCATTAATCTTGAAAGCCATTTCTGTGATTGTGTCGATTTCTTCCTTTGTAGCAAAGCCTGCTGCGAGGATGTGATATTCATTTACCATAGGATCGCCGAGTTCATCGTTCTTATAGCAGAATTCAAGAACAGGAGTCTTCATCGGTGTGCCTTCGGGAAGACCGAGACGCTTTGAAAGACTGCCGGCAGCCTTATTTCTTAAAATTACCTCGAGAGGAACAATTTCAACCTTCTTGAGGACTGTATCTCTGTCGTTAAGCTCTTCAACAAAGTCTGTTGCAATGCCGTGCTTTTCGAGAAGCTTGAACATAAAGTTTGACATACGGTTGTTTACAACACCCTTGCCAACGATTGTGCCCTTTTTCTCGCCGTTGAATGCAGTTGCGTCATCCTTGTAGGAAACGATGCAGAGATCGGGATCTTCTGTAGAAAATACCTTTTTAGCTTTTCCTTCGTAAAGTAATTCTTTCTTTTCCATAATCAAATCCTCCATAAAGATGCGGCTTTGCGCCGTAATTAAAAAACAATACAAGATACATTATAATATATAAATCAAAAATAAGCAACCGTATGAGAATTAAAAATAAAAAAATTGACGAATTTTTTAAAAAATTGCCTGTATCAAAAAATTATGAAACAAAAATAATCTTAAACATGGCATTTTTGCAAAAGGAAAAGGAACAACACGGCATGGGTTGTTCCTTAGAAATTATGATCAAAGTCCTAATAAATCTTTCTTTTTAGCATCAAACTCTTCTTGTGTTATTGCTCCCATATCAAGCAAACCTTTCAACTTTTTAACTGCATCGATTTTTTCATCATAAGACATTTCACATTTATTGTTAGGATTTAATTTTGGAACATCTTTGCCTGTTGCAATTTCGACAACATCTGCTACTGTCTCAATTATTCCTGAATTGTTAGATACCGATTCAGCATTTTGTCTACTCTTTGTTCCACCTAAAATCGACTTAACAACACCATTTTCCATTACTCCAGAAATTGTTCCTATCGTATCTATACCAAGCGTATCATCGACCAAACCGATAGCACTCTTTATTTTTCCAGCACCACGAGCAGAAACAGTCTTTCCCGTCACAGATTCTATAGCCTTAGTTACAAATTTGCGAGCTAGAAACATAGATTCAAATGTTAATTGTAGTTCCTTATTTATAAGAGATACAAATACATCATTAGATTTTTGTTTAATTTGCGGTTGGTCATTATATAACTTAATATCAGATGTTGGATAAACTTGCAAGGAAAATTCAGGCTTTTTAAACATTTTCTTTTTTGTTGTTTCAATAACAATATTATGGTTTGTAATTAAAATTACATTTTTGTCTTTATTTTCTTTTAAAGAAACATCGCTTTCAAACAAAGCAACTTCATCAGACTCTAATTTGTAGCATAGCATAAAAATACCTCCATTTTTTATTTTTTGTTTATTTTAATATATTAATATCATAAAAAAATAAACAAGCCTTATCAAAAGTATGTGTTCAATATAACATTTTTCAATCGTTTCGATTGGAGGTCACTGACTGCCACTACAATACGGCAATTACTTTGTGACGCATTTATAAATCTTGATTTATCATACAGTTATCCAATCGTTTTTTGTTTATTTCTGAATATAAAAAGAATTATAGGTCTAAAAAGTCCGAAGGTAAGGACATTTACTACTGTGAGAACATCCGAATATCTGATGTTAAGATTTTTGAATATTTTATCGGCGATAATTACATCTATCACAAATGAGGCAATGACACAAGCTAACAGGGCAATCAAGCCGATGATACCGATTTCCAGTTCAAAGCAGAAAAACAGAACGGCAACGGTTGCGATTGAAAGGTTCAGCACACCTTCTATTATGCCTAAAGCCTTATTCCCTGCAATTTTACCGAGGAGATATTTATTATAAAACGGAATCCACGCTGTACCGCTGTGCTTATAGTACAAGTTCTTGCACATACCCATTGCCGCAATGCTCTCAAAAACATAGCTTACTGCAAAATAAATAATCAGCACGGCAATTACTGCTATAAAGAACATATACATAGCCGAAAGCATTCCCATTAAAAGCATAACGCTTATTCCGCCCATAATTATCGCCCTCCGAAATATACTGAAAAAGGACACTAACCCTAAGAGTTAATGTCCTTTTGGTGCCGGTGACCGGACTTGAACCGGTACGGTATCGCTACCGGCGGATTTTGAGTCCGCTACGTCTGCCAATTCCATCACACCGGCAAATGCAAAACATATTATACAATACAAATCAGGAAAAATCAAGTTATATTTTTAAATTTTTTGCCTTAATTACTACGCTGTAAATAGAGGTGAATCAATTTGTGTGAAAATACAAACAGTTTTTCTTCTTTGGCGTTGATTTTGGGTGAATTTATTATACTGTATTTTAAAGTTACTTTTTGTCGGATTACATCATTTTAATCACGCAAATACTTTATACGGATGTTTTAATCCTTGAAAATAATATGCCTCTATGTTAGAATAGCTTTGAGGATGTGATAATTTGATAAATAACCAGTTTTCGGGTAATAATATGCCGTTTTACGACAATAACCTTAATTATAACCGCAATTTCAAAAAAGAGTTCCAGTATGATAATCTCAAGCAAAGATCAAGCGGTTTAGGTTTTTTTGTATTTGCGTATTCGCTTACAATGACAGTAAGCGCAATGATAGTTGTAGAAGTTTTCAAGGCTTTTGGTTCGGCAAAATATATTTATTCTGACAATTATTCAATACTGACTTACTTTATGGATATATTTATTTCCGTATTTGCCGTTGTTGTTCCTGCATTTTTTTATATAAAGCTTTCAAGAAACAGTTTAAATGATATTATCAGCACAAAATATGTAAAACAAAAAAGTATGATACCCATTCTGTTTCTCGGAATGGGAGGTGCAATGATTGCAAATGTTGCCACGAGTGTTATCGCAGACAACTTCTCGCTTTTCGGAATTGAAAACACATCTTCGGGATTGACAATCGGAGATTCAAGTGTTTTGAGTATTGTTCTGAACATAATTTCAACAGCAATCGTCCCCGCTTTTGCCGAAGAATTTGCTTTCAGAGGAATAGTTATGGGTTCTCTGAGAAAGTTCGGTGATACAACAGCAGTTATAGGCTCTGCAATTTTGTTCGGTGCAATGCATCAGAATATATCACAAATTCCGTTTGCGTTTATTCTCGGACTTATTTTTGCGTATGTCGATTGCAAATTCAATTCCATTCTTCCGTCAATTGCAATCCATTTTCTTAATAACCTATATGCTGTTTCCATGAGCATTTTAAGAGATGCAAACATTGTTTCCGATTATACGGCAACAATAATCAGTTACAGCCTGATTATTTTCTTCTGTGTTGTAGGCTTCATTTCATATATCGTACTTGCCAAAAATGATAAGAACTTTTTCAAAATGTCTGATAAGAAAGACGGAATTGTAAGTGAACTTAGCTTAAAAGAGAAAATGACTGCATTTCTTGTGAATCCCGGTATCATACTTTCACTTGTACTTTTTCTGATAACTACAATCACAAATTTAGGATTAATTAACAATGGATAAAACTTTATACTATATGCAAAAGGCTATTGAACAGGCTGAGATTGCCGCTGCGGAAAACGAAGTTCCCGTCGGTGCGGTAATTGTCAGAAATGATGAAATTGTTGCCACAGGAAGAAATCGCCGTGAACAAGGTAAGAACGCTCTCCTTCATGCCGAAACAGATGCAATTTACAATGCATGTCAAAAGCTTGGCGGTTGGAGATTGTGGAACTGTGAAATTTATGTAACGCTTGAACCCTGCCCTATGTGTGCAGGTGCAATAATCAACGCTCATATTCCAAAGGTATATTTCGGTGCTTACGACTTAAAAAACGGCGCTTGCGGTACAATTACGAATCTGTTCCAAATGCCGTTCAATTTCAAGCCCGAATCAGTCGGCGGTATTATGCAGGAGGAGTGTTCAAAACTTCTCACCGACTTTTTTAAAAACTTACGCAACAAAAAATAGAAAAAATCCCGCTTACAAAAGCGGGATTTTTTATTTGCTGTTATAATCAAAGCAACAAGATTATATTATTTTTCATCTCTTAAAATCTTACTTGCCGCAAGCATTACACCGAGCTTACCGCTGTGGAAGTTAAGACTTCCCTGCATCCATACTGCATACGGTTCACGCAACGGTGCGTCTGCAGAAAGTTCAATAGAAGAACCGAGAGTAAATGCGCCTGCCGCCATAACTACCTGACTTTCGTAACCCGGCATATCCGACGGAATCGGAGATACAAAACTGTCAACAGCCGAACCGCTCTGAACGCCCTCGCAAAAACGGCATACCTTTTCTGCATTACCGAGCATGATAAGCTGAATGATATCTCCTCTTGCATCATTGTACTTGGGGCTTGTTTCATAACCGAGAATTTCAAAAAGTGCCGATGCAAATACTGCAGTTTTAAGTGCTTCCCCCGTAACATGAGGAGCATGGTACGCACCCATAAAAAGTTCTCTGTTTGCGTTAAGAGTAGCACCGATTTCTTTGCCTGTACCGGGAGTGGTAAGTCTGTAGGCACACATCTCTACAAGTTCTTTCTTACCTGCAATATATCCGCCTGTAGGAGCAATACCGCCACCCGGATTCTTGATAAGAGAGCCTGCCATCATATCAACACCAACCGACAAAGGCTCAACCTTGTCAATAAATTCACCGTAACAGTTATCGAGCATAATAATACTTTCGGGCGAATTGGCTTTTGAAATTTCACAAAGCTTTTTGATTTCTCTCCATGTGAGCGTAGGTCTTGTGCTGTAGCCTCTTGAACGCTGTATGTAAACCATTTTAGGCTTTTTCTCTGCAATGTCACTTGCGATTTTGTCATAGTCAAGTGTGCCGTCAGGATTAAGTTCGGTCATTTCAAAATTGATTGAAAAGTCCTTGAGTGAACCGGGATAGTCACCCTCAATGCCTATAGCAGAACGGATTGTATCATACGGCATTCCTGTTATGGAAAGCATTGTGTCCCCCGGTCTTAAAACGCCGAAAAGTGCAACTGTAAGGGCATGAGTACCGCTTACGAAATTATGACGGACAAGTGCGTCTTCAGCATCAAATACATAGGCATAGACCTTGTCAAGAGCCTCTCTGCCTGCATCGTCATATCCGTAGCCTGTAGAACCCCAAAGGTGACTTTCACGAACATCTGCAAGCTGAAAAGCCTTTATCATCTTCTGCTGGTTATATTCCTGAATATCGTCAATCTCCGCAAGCTTGTCCTTGCAAAGCTCCATTGCCTTTTCGGATGCTTTTATAACTCTTTCATCTATATCAAAAAAACTCAAATATATCACCTTTCAAAATAATATTCCTGCCATGATCCGCACTGCTCAAAACCGAGATTATTATAAAACGACTGATTTGCATTCTTGGCTCTGTGAAGATACACGGTCTTGTTCTCGGCAATCAGCCTATTGGATATGTACTTTACAACAGTTGAACCGTAGCCGTGCTTTCTGTAGTCGGGATGACACGATACCGCACCCAACACGGCACCGTTATTGCTTTCGGCAACAGTCATAGCCATTGCAACAAGTTTTGTACCGTCATAAACTCCGTACATTCTCGTTGCATTATGACGAAGCTTGTGATTCACATCAACATAAAAATCATCAAACGGCGGCGGAACAAAATTTTCATCGGCACAGTTTACGATGAGATTATAAACCTCTTTAATATCGGGAACATCAAAATTTATACTTTCGTCAACATTTTGAAACGGTTCTGATTTTTTCAGAATAACACCCGAAACGGATTTACTGCCGTATAAATTAAGCTTGAAATCTCCGCTGCATATTGCGCTTGACGCACCCGCAACACGCATAAATGACGAAACTTCTTCAAGATTTGTTTTACCTGTGAGAAATAAAATGAAGTTTGTTCCGCATCGGGAAATTGCACCTGTACACTCATCTGTTTTATCGTCAATTATCGTCCAGTAGTCAACGAAGGCAAGCGATGAATCGTAACTGTTGTACTGAGAAATTATTCTGCACGCAAACGGATCTTCCGCCGACAGGTTCATAATTACATTTATATAATTTTCATTGGCGGTTACTATCATTCAGACCGTCTTTCCTTTCGCTAAATTTCCGCCCGCAATATAATCGGACAATACTTTTGCAAGTTTTAAAACGCTTTCGCAATCATCAAGGTTTGCCGCAGTTGAAGGAGCATGAATATACCTTGACGGAAGTGATACCGCAAGAGTTCTCACTCCGCCTCTGCTCTGATGAATTGCACCCGAATCATTACCGCCTGCAACTGCTCTCTTATACTGAACAGCTATGTTATTCTTTTCGGCAAGTTCAAAAGCGGCACTTATCATTTCTTTATCATAAACTGTCGCCCTATCCATAACGGTAACCGTTGCACCTTTTGACAAATTGCATACCTGATGAGATGCATCAACCTCTGCAACATCAGCGGCAGTTGTGCTTTCAATAACAAGAGCAAAATCAGGATTAACCGTAAAAGCCGCAGGTCTTGCACCACGCAATCCCACTTCTTCCTGAACAACAAATGTGAAATACATATCATATTCGGGTTCGGATTTTATAAGATTAATAAGCACATAGCAGCCGAAACGGTCGTCAAGTGCCTTTGTAACAACAGTTTTGCCGTTAATCTTAAAATCGCCATCAAAATTAATGCTGTCACCGTAGTTTACGAATTTAAGCGCATCTTCCCTGCTTTCGGCACCGATATCAATGTACATATCACTCATTTTCGGAACGGCAGTTTTTTCATCACCGTTTGTAAGATGAATCGGTTTCACACCGATAACACCGTTAAGACCGTTTCTGCCGACACATACACGCTTACCGGGGAGAACTCTTCTGTCAATTCCGCCGACCTCGTCAAATTTAAGGTAACCGTCAGATGTTATATCCGTTACCATAAGACCTACTTCATCCATATGTGCCGACACCATAAGCTTGCTTTTTGCAGACTCTTTTCCCTTTTTAAACACAATAAGGTTGCCGAGATTATCTGTTTTAATATCATCGGCACAGTCTTTAATCTCGTTAATTATAAGATTGCGAACATTCCCCTCATAACCCGAAATACCGTTGCAAAGGCAAAGCTGTTCAAGCAATTTTATGTCAATCATTGAAAGCACCTCCGCATTTAATGTATTCGGCAATAAGCTTTGCCGTATTGTCAACATCAGTTACAGAAATAACTTCATTCTGTGTATGCATATATCGCTGTGGGATTGATACAACAGCAGTTTTTACACCTTTTCCGCTGATTGAAATATGGTCTGCATTTGTACCTGTTCTGCCTGCTATCGGTTCAAGCTGATACGGTATATTTTTATTCTTTGCAACGCTTTCAAGCGATTTGCTCATTTCTTTGTTGAGAATTGAAGAAATGCAAATCATTGGTCCTTTGTCGAGTTCAACCGAAGAATAGAACCCTGAAACATCCGGCTGAGATGCAAAGCTTACATCAACAACAATTGACTCGTCTGCTTCAACTGTAAAAGCACCTGTTTTAGCGCCTGTGCCAAATGTTTCTTCCTGAGAGCTTAAAAGGATAGTTACTTTATAAGCTGTTTCATTGTCTTTCAATAACTCTGCACACTTAACAAGTGACGCAACACCGCATCTGTTATCAAGGCAAGGCGCAACAATTCTGCCGTTCAAAAGATTTGCCGGCTTTGAGGCAAATGTCAGCATATCACCGAATGAAATGAGTTTATTAACTTCATCATACGGCAGACCGAAATCAACCCAGATTTTGTCGGTTGGCATAGCCTTGTCCTCTTTTCCGTCGGAAAGATGAGGAGGCATACAGCATACAACACCTGTTATATCAGGATTGTTCTGCAGACAAATCAGAGTATCGGCAAGAGTTCTTGCGTCAATTCCTCCGCACGGAGAAACTTTTGCAAATCCGTTTTCATTTATTTCGGTAACCATAAATCCTATGCGGTCAATGTGAGCGTCCAGTAATATGGTTTTATCTGAATCTTTGTTACCGCAAACAGCCATAAGACTGCCGTTTGATATCTTTATGTCATCCGTGTAATCCGATAAAAACTTTTCGGCAACAGACAAAGCGGGTTCTTCCCTGCCCGACACACCCGTTGCACAACAGAGTTCAAAAATAAGTTCTTTTGTGTTCATTGCATATCTTACTTCAAAGCGTTGACAATTGACTTGAAGTGATTACCTCTTTCTTCAAAATTCTTGTAAAGTCCGAAGCTTGCACTTGCGGGTGAAAGCGAAACAATATCTCCCTTTGTTGAACGCTCACGGGCAACAGCTACAGCCTCTTCCATATTTGTTACATTGACGATTTCAATTTCATCTGCATCATAGTTTGAAGCCTCTTTAACGGCTTTTTCAATTTTCGGGGCAGTATCGCCGAGAAGAATAAGGAGTTTTACTTTATCGTTGATTACGGATCCGAGTGGATCATACGGAATATGCTTATCATATCCGCCTGCAATAATGCAGATTTTCTGCTTGTAAAGTGAAAGTGTGCCGAGTGCGGTTCTTGTAGGACTTGACGCAATTGAATCGTTGTAATACTTAACACCGTCAACCTCTCTTACAAACTCTGCGCGGTGAGCAACACCGCCAAAAGTCTTTGCAACAGCTACCATTGTTTCTGTATCAACAAGTCCCCACACGGCTGAAATAGCGGCAAGATAATTTTCTACATTATGCATACCGGGAATTTTGATGTCATGAATGTTCATAATACGGGTAATTTTTCCGTAGTCATTATAGCAGATTGTATCGCCGTCAAGAAAAGCACCGTTTGGAACATTTTCTTTTACGGAGAACTTTGCAAGCTGACCTCTTACGCTGTCGGAAAAGCCGTTTGTAATCTCATTATCAAGGTTGAGAACAGCCTTTGAAAAAGCATTCTGATGAAGAATGATATTTTTCTTTGAATCAATGTACTCCTGCATATCCTTGTGTATATCAAGATGGTTAGGAGCAAGGTTTGTTACCACGGCAATATCCGGACTCTTTCTCATAGAGATAAGCTGAAAACTTGAAAGCTCAACTACTGCACAGTCATCGTCATTCACGCTTTCAATCTCAGGAAGAAGCGGCTTGCCGATATTACCTCCGAGGTGTACATTAAGACCTGCCGCCTTTAAAAATTCCGAAATAATCGTTGTTGTGGTTGTTTTGCCGTCAGAACCTGTCACAGCAATAATCCTGCACGGGCAAAGGTCGAAGAAAACTTCCATTTCGGATGTAAGAACAACGCCCTTGTTACGAAGTGCAACAAGCTCATCCTTATAAAAAGGTGTGCCCGGACTTCTGAAAACGATATCGGCATCAATCTCGGAAAGATAATTTTCACCGAGTAAAAGTTCTGCACCGTACTCTTTAGCCTTAATACCGTTCTGTCCCAAATCTTCAAAATTCTTCTTATCGCAAGCAGTAACTTTTGCACCCTTTTCAACAAAAAGTTTTATAAGCGGAAGATTGCTTGTACCGATTCCGATAAAAGTAACTTTTTTTCCTTTTATACTGTCAAAAAATTTATCAGCCATAGCATTCATTGTAAAATCCCCTCTGCAATTAGTATTTTATGCCATTTCAGTGACTTTATGCCATACCATATAATTATACATTTTAACGGAAATAATTTCAACCGTAATACACTGATATTGCAATAATATTTTCAAAATGTTAAAATACGGTAGGTGATGTTATGCTGTACGATTTTATAATTATCAATAAAAAAGACAAAACTCCGCTTTACAGGCAGATTTATATGTCGGTCAGAAAATCAATTGAAACGGGAAGTCTGAAAAAAGGAACAAAGCTTCCGTCAATAAGGCGATTGAGTACCGACCTTGATGTTTCAAAAACTACTGTCAACGGAGCGTATGAACAGTTGTGTGCAGAGGGATATATATCAAACAGGCCCAGAAGCGGATATTATGTTGAGGCACAGTTCAGCGGTACACCGTCAAAAAGCGATAAAATGTCTTCAAATATCAACAAAACAAAAAGATACTATGAATATGATTTCAGCAGTAAAAGCATTGATGACGGTATAATCAACATAAACGAATGGAAAAAATATGTTAAAGAAGTTTTAAATCAAAATTATCTGCTCACTTCCTACGGTGAGGAACAGGGTGAAGAAATTCTGAGAAATGCTCTGCAAAAATACAGTCTCGGCACACGGAGTGTAAACACCTCATACGAAAATATTATCGTCGGAGCAGGTACTCAGACGCTTTTGCACATACTCTGTTCACTTCTCGGCAATAATAAGAAAATCGCACTTGCTGATTACAGCTACATTCAGAGTGAATATGTGTTCAACAGTCACGGTTATGACATCAAATATTTCAGATGTGATAAATACGGAGCCTGTATTGATTCACTTGAAGAAATCAAGCCCGATATAATTCTTATAAATCCTAATTTTACCGTAAACAGCAACATTACAATGCCTGTTACACGCAGACTTGAGATAATCAAATGGGCAAAAGAAAATAATGTTTTGATTATTGAAGACGATTACAACGGTGAACTTCGATACAGTACGCACCCAATGCCGTGCGTACAGAATTATGATACCGAAAACACGGTTTATCTCGGCTCTTTTTCAAAGATACTTCTTCCCTCTGTCAGAATCAGTTATATGGTTCTTCCGCAAAAACTCACCGATGAATACAACAAAATTAAAAAATACACAAATCAGACAGCGTCAAAAACAGAACAAATTGCCCTTGCAAAGTATATTAATAACGGTAAGCTTGATGTTCATCTGAGAAAAGCAAGAAGAATTTATCTTGAAAAAAGCAACCTTATGCTTTCAAACATAAAGAAATATTTCGGAACCTCCGTTAAAATTGTGTTTAACGAAACTTCGCTTTATGTTTCGCTGATTTTTAAGGATAAAACGATTGACGATTCTGTTATAAAAAAAATTGACGACGCATTAATTAAAACTATGCAGTTCAACAAAGCCGAAAATATGATTGTGTTAAGCTTTTCGGGAATAAAAGATGTAAAAATTGAAAGCGGAATAAAATTACTTTATGAAACAATTTCAAAATAGCATAACAAAACGGGACTGAAATCAGCCCCGTTTTTCTGTATAATCAGTTTTCACAACCGCATTTAAAAGAAGATGTATGAGAAGAGTCACAGTCGCCGCGGTGTATTGTGTTAGGCGGAAAGAATGAGTCCGTAGGAAAATCAATTTTACTGAAAACTTCGCACGGATCATCGGGCGCTGACGGACATTCCTTGCGGGGAACACAAAAATCATAGGACGGAATCATAATCTGTACATCTCTTTCAAGCCTTGTAATCGTAAAAATACCGATTGTAACAAGCACTCGCTGTGTTTCAGGCTGTGCAGGTTCTCCGTCAAGGTAATCAATAACACAATTCGGAAATGTTCTGCAAACAGTTATCGGATTCGCATTATTGTAATCCTGTAGATTTGCAGACAATGCCATTGGATTTGAAATTTGAACCGTTGCTCTCGGCAGGCAATAGGGATATTTGCACGGACAATCCGAATCTGATGTATCGCAAACAACATCCTTGTCACTGGAGAATGACTTTACGCAGCCTTCACCGCCATAAAGCACAACCCTTTTGCCGTACATTGCAAGACCTGTGACAGTTTCGGGAATCGCACCTGCGGCTGTATAGGCTTCAACGGTGACGGCAAAATAGTACATCATATCAACCGAATAAAAGCCACGATGGAACGCAACAGGCTCAACCTCTACCGTAGATGTAATTATGCGCACATTACTTATCTTTACGGAACAAGCCCCATCAATAATTTTCTGGTTTGCTTCGGTAAACATAACAGGAAGATTTGAAAGGCAATCTTTTGCTCCGCAACTGTCATAAATTCGTGAAACATTGATACAAACAGGTTCACAACCGTTAGTTTGCTCGCCGCCTTCGGTGCATGCATTTTCCGAGGAACAGAAAGGTACATCTGACATAAAAATAACCTCCGTAAAAGTATTGACAGTTCAATTAATGCACTGTAACAATACATTTTATGGAGGTTTTGATTTTTGGTGATTAACAGCCGAAAATTAACCGTAAAACGGGGCAAGTGTTTTCTGAATGTTATTAAACAGATTAATCGGACTGCTGTTTGAATAGTTTGAAAGTGCTATATAAATTTGATTTTCGTCTTTGGTAAAAACAAGAGCGGCATTATACTTGTCGATTTTTCCTGTGTGAGAAATCATATTGCTGTCTTTTGACACAACAAAGCCGTAACCGTAGTTACCCTTGTACGGCGTTGTCATTTCTTTAAAAGATTTTTCCGAAATGAGCTTGTTTGTACAAAGAGCGTCAACCCATTTGAGTAAATCGGGAACATTGGAAATTAAACCGGTTGCAGAATATCCTACTCCGGGATACAATGTCCACGCATTATCGTAAATATCCTGATATCCTACAGCGAGCTTATCTGTGCTCTCAAAGCCTGTGTTCATCATTCCCGACGGTTTAAGAATATTCTCTTTAATATATTTTTCGTACGAGGTTTTGCTGACCTGTTCAATAATATCACCGAGAAGAAAATATGCACTGTTTGAGTACATATACTTCTCATCGGGTTCAAAATTAAGTTCCTGATCAAGTATCCAGTCCATTACGGCTTTTTTATTTTTCTTTGCGGAATTTTCGGCTGAAACCTTATATTCAAGCTGAGATTCGTTGTATGCATAAGTATTGGTATCACCGTCTTTGTTGATGTAATCCTTTATGCCCGCTGTCATTGTAAGCAGGTTTTTAACGGTGATTTTTTTGCCGTATTTATATGACGGAAAATATTTGTCGATTGTATCATCAAGTGAAAGTTTTCCCTCCTCAACAAGCTGCATAACCGCAACAGCAGTAAACTGCTTTGTGAGCGAAGCAATTCTAAAGCATGTGTCCGTAGAATTCTTTGTGTGCCTGTCCTTGTCGGAAAATCCGTTAGTGCCGATATACTCAAGAGCATTTCCGATTTTGACATAAACCGTTCCCCTGAATTTGTTATCGGTTATTATTGCGTCAAGATTTTCGGAAATATCGGAAGATTTTCTTTTGAGTTCGGAATAGTTCCATGTGGGTTCTTGTGTCTGCTCATCGGAGGTTGCCGCCTTTGTTACAGGCTGTGAGGTAGCCACGGCGGTTGTTTTCTCTGTAGCAGATACAGAAGACTGCGTGTCTTTTCCGCAGCCTGTAAGGCACACAGAAAAAGCTGTCAACGCAGAAATTGCAAGACACAGAACCTTTTTTGATGATATAAGCACTTTAATCACCTCAGATTTTTTTCATATTACTGCAATAGTTCGCCATAAGAGTTTTTGTGCCGGCTTTGTCAAAGGCGATTTCAAGCATAGTATCATTGCCCATTTTTTCGGCTTTCATTACCATGCCCTTGCCAAACACCTTGTGCTGAACACAATCTCCTACATTGAATACAGCGCCGCTCTTAACAGGAGGTTTTGTAAATCCAAATGATTTATTCGGTGAATACGAGCTACCCGATGATTTGCCGATGGAAACCTTTTCACCTGTTCCCGATGCAAAGCCGGAAGATGCCTGTGTGAACATCTGCTTTTTTCCGCCGCTGTATTCAAGAAGATTATCGGGAATCTCGTTTAAGAATCTTGAACCCTTATTGTAGCTTGTTGAACCGAACAGCATTCTCGAATTTGTTTTTGTGAAATAGAGAATTTCCTTTGCTCTTGTAATTCCGACATAAGCAAGTCGCCTTTCCTCGTTGAGTTCATCGGGATTCATCATTGTTGCAACGGACGGGAACATTCCTTCTTCCATGCCTGCGATGAACACAACAGGAAATTCAAGTCCCTTTGCCGAATGTAATGTCATCATTACGCAGGTATCTGCATCTGCATCGTAGTTATCAATATCGGTCTGGAGAGAAATTTCTTCAAGAAATGCAGAGAGGTCTGCCTCATCGCCGTAGTCCTCTTCAAACTTCACGATATTTGAAGAAAGCTCTTCGATGTTTTCAATACGAACTTCAGGGTTGTCCTTTTCGGTTTTAAGATACTGTTCGTATGATGTGTGTTCAATCACAAGGTTATATAATTCCGCAAGAGAATATTCACCGCTCTGTTCGGCTTCAATAAGTCCGTCAATAAGTGCAACAAAGCCCTTGAGCTTTGCAGAGGCACGGGAAAGCTGCGGATAGTTTTCCGCCTCCTTGATTACATCGTAAATGCTTTCACCGAGTCCTGCGGCAATGTCTGCGGCATGAGAAACGGTTGTCGCACCTATTCCCCTTTTAGGAACATTGATAATTCTTGAAAGTCTGACATCATCATGAGGATTATTTATAACCTGAAGATATGCAACCATATCACGAATTTCTTCACGGTCATAGAATCTGTGACCGCCGATTACACGGTGCGGCACACCGCTTCGTGACAAAGCCTGCTCAATTGCGTTTGACTGGGCATTCATTCTGTAAAGAATTGCATAATCGGAATATTTTCTTCCGTCGGCAACACCGTCAAGAATAGTCTGAGCAATGAAATTAGCCTCGTCACGCTCATTCTCGGCTGTATGCACCTTAATTTTCTCGCCCTGACCGTTTTCGGTCCACAAAGTTTTACCCTTACGCATTGTGTTATTTGAGATGACCTCGTTAGCGGCATTAAGGATATTCTGTGTACTTCTGTAATTCTGTTCAAGGCGAATCATCTTTGCGTTCTTAAATGTATTTTCAAAAGAAAGAATATTTTCGATTGTAGCGCCACGGAATTTATAGATACTCTGGTCATCATCACCGACAACGCAGATGTTGCCGTATTTGCTTGCAAGCAGGCTTACAAACTTATACTGAACCTTGTTAGTATCCTGATACTCATCGACCATTATGTACTTAAACTGACTTCTGTAATAGTCAAGTATATCGGGTGCTGTTTCAAAAAGCTTTACGGTATTGCAAAGCATATCGTCAAAATCCATTGCGTCGGCTGTTTTAAGCTTTGTCTGATAGATTTCATAAACCTTTGCAATCTGTGCTTTTCTGCTGTCAAATTCAGCCTCTTTACGCATTTCTTCGGGAGTAAGCATTTTATCCTTAGCCTTTGAAATTTCGGAAAGGATTGATTTTACAGGCAAGGTTTTTTCGGCAATATTGAGTTGCTTTAAAATATCCTTGACGAGTTTTTTCTGATCGTCAGTCCCGTAAACCGTGAAATGACTTGTATAACCGATTCTGTCACCGTATCTGCGAAGGATTCTTGCACAGGTTGAATGAAAGGTAGCCGCCCATATATCGGCACCGCCCTCGGGAACTGCCGCACAGATTCGTTCTTTAAGCTCCCCTGCGGCTTTATTGGTAAAAGTAATGGCAAGTATCTGCCATGGTTTACAAAGCTCACACTGTAAAATGTAGGCTATTCTGTTAACAAGAACAGTTGTTTTGCCAGAACCGGCACCTGCAAGTATGAGCAAAGGTCCTTCTGTGCAGAAAACAGCCTGTTTCTGCATATCATTCATATGTGAAAAGTTTTTTTGAATCTCAGTCTGTACCATTTTTAACCTGCCTTAAAATATTGCAAAAGAAAGGGGCGAACGATGTTCGCCCTCAGTAAATTTTAAATGAATTATTTAATGCTGTCATTAAACATTGTAAGCATATCGGATGCCTTTTCGCCGATAATCATTGTAACAAAGTTACCGTCTTTTGTAACCTTACAATTTTTCACCATATCAAGCTCTTCAGCTGAATAGGAAGCGTTCTGCTGAAAGATTGAATTATATCGGTTTGTAAGAGCAGTTTCAACTCTTGAAGCGGCATCCGAATCAGTTGTCTCAACAAGAACTACCTCTGTGTTTTTGCTGTCTGTATCAGACTTACCGACCTCAGCGGCAAACTGCTTGATATCATCGGCATTGATATTGTAATATTTGTACATATCATCCTTTGTTTCATACTTTGTTGCATCTACACTGTACTCGGAATTCATCTTATCCATAAGATCAGCAAGATTAACTTCCTTTGCACCGCAACCTGCAAATATTGAAAGGCAAAGAACAAGAGCAACTGCAAGCGATATTACTTTTTTCATAAAATTACCTCCAATTTTTTAAAAAGAAAATGCGCCGAACTTAAAAAAGTTCGGCGCTGAAATGGTCGAGGTGACAAGATTCGAACTTGCGACCCCATCGTCCCGAACGATGTGCGCTACCAAACTGCGCTACACCTCGAAATAAAAGAGCCCCGAATAACTTCGGGGCTGTGGCTGTGGAATAGGGATTCGAACCCCAACAAACAGAGTCAGAGTCTGTCGTGCTACCGTTACACTATTCCACAAGATGTAATTGCTACCGAACTTGCAACGATATGAATTATAAGACATATCGTTCAAAAAGTCAATACTTTTTTTAAAATTTTTTCAAAAAAGTTTTCAGACCTTCAAAACAGCCGACAGCAACAGGATTTTTGACGAAAATATTTTAAAATTATTTTCGTCTGATCCTTATATCTCTGCCCAAAAAATCAAGCTGACGGGCATTTCCGCAGATTCTTGAAACAAATCTGTCAGTATAATTCTCCTGCAAATCTCTTATTGTCAGATTTGTATTTATAATTACGGGCTTGTTTGACAACATCCTTGAGTTAAAAATGTTGTAAAGCTGTGATACGGAAAACTGAGAATGAAATTCCGTTCCGAGGTCATCTATAATAAGAAGGTCGCATTCAACAAGCATATCGAATGTTGAATCATCTTCCTTGTTTGAAAAATATATTTTTTCAAGCTTTGAAACAAGTTGCGGAGCAGACGCATAAATTACACCGTATCCCCTCTTTATTGCCTCGTTTGCAATTGCAAGCGACAAATGAGTTTTGCCGAGTCCGGTTGCGCCTTTCATAAGTATACTTTCCGAATGTGAGTTAAAGTTATCGGCATAATTCTGACAATATCTTAAAACTCTGCTCATATGGTCGTAAGGAGATACCTTAAGCTTTGGATCAACAGTCTTGTCATAATATTCAAGATTAAAGCTTTCAAATGTAGAAAGTGACAACGGAGCGTTTCTGTTAAGCTCGGCACATGCACAGGCTATGAGAGCAGACTTCATGCATGAACATCTGACAGTTTTGCCGTTTATGTCACAATAGCCCTTGTCATTACATTTCTTACAAAAATAATCGGGTTCAAAATAATTTTCGGGATAACCGTTATCTGTAAGGATTTTCCTGACCTCTGCCTGCATTGCAAGATTCTGATCACGAAGCTTTGAAACGGCGTCCTTCACATCTCCGCCCGCAAGAACTGCTCGGGCTGTTTTGATTCCGCCCACGGAAATCTGTTTTTCAAGTTCTTTCACACGGGGAAATTTTTTATAAACCTCTTCTTTTCTTCTTTCCGCTGCCTTTTCGGCGTTAAGTCTGCGTTCATGTAATGTGTCCGAAGCAGCCTTATAAACACTATTGCTGTATCCCATACCAACCTCTTAATTAAAAATTATCAAGTGAATTAAATTTGTCGAGTTCATTAATATCATAAGATGACGACTGTTTCTGCGACGGCTTTGACGCTGATTTTTCATACTTATGAAGTTCGTCAAGCGTGTGCAGATTGCTTGCATTCCAACGCTTTAAGATTCCGTCAATGTAGCGAAGATTCATTGTTCCCTTTGTATCAACGCATCTTTCATACGCCTCTCTGAGCATTTCGGGCGAAAACTTCCACTCGCTTACCCACTTGTCACCGTATTCAAGCTGTTTTTTTGTAGGAGAACCGACATTTTTAAGTCCGAATGCTTTTGAAACAATTGAAAAGTTTGCCGTTGTTTTTTGAATCTGCTTAATCTTGTTATCAGCCGCCTCAAGCGAATAAACACCGTCATTTGCCCATTGAATACCGATATTTTCAATCGTTCTTATATTGCCCTTATCAATGCTTGCACAATAATGTATAAGCATAAAGATAACATCAAGCGGAAGTCCGCAGGTATCCTTGAGCATAAGCAGAGTTGCAATATCGGAATTTGAAAGAACCTTTCCGAGTGTTGTCTGCGTTTCTTCAACAAGCATTTTTAATTCTTCATCAACTGCAAGTCTTTGTGCCGTAAATACAAAATCAGGCTTTTGCGGTCTTGTAGCCGTAAAATGTTTTTGCGGTTCTTCTGCGTTTTCCTTTGGTGACTGTTCTGTTTCCTGTTGTGGCTGTAAAACAGTCTGAACAGGTTGCGGTGTCTGTTCCGTTTGAACAGAAGCCTGCGCTGCAGGAACAAATTCCTCGTTATTTTTTACGGGAGTAAAGGTATTTTCAATTCGATTAAACACACCCATACTTACCCAATAGTCAAGCGCCTCGGGAATATCGGTTACATTGACACCTGTTGCCTTTGAAATTTCTGTGTCGTCAACGGAACGACCGGCATTACGAAGGACAAACAAAAGAACTTTAAGCTTTACGCCGTCAGAAAATTTTAATCCTTCATCGACTACTTTGGAGGGAACTGCAAAAATTGAGTTCCATGCTCCCAAATCTATATTAATTGACATTATATCCTACTTTCTGTGATTTGCTTTTTGTAAATGTCTGTTACAATATTTATAATAGTTTCATTCTCTTAAAGTAATGAAACATCTGCACTTGGATTTCAATTAAAACAACGCTCTGCTTTCATAACAGGGAGCAAAGTTTGTAACAAAGTGCAATCTGTATTTAAATTATAACATAGATTTTCAATTTTAAAAACAAAAAAATAAAATTATCTGGATTTTTTTCTGTTTCTGTGATAATATGATTTCAAATTATGAAAAGAGGTATTACAATGAAATATTCATATTTTCCTACGGGAGTTTGCTCCAGACAGATTAATCTTGAACTTGATGACAACGGTAAAATCACAAGCTGTGAGTTTGTTGGCGGCTGTTCAGGCAACACTCAGGGTATTTGTATGCTTGTTAAAGGCATGAACGCAAAAGACGCTGTTGACAGATTAAAGGGCATTGACTGCCGTGGCAGAGGCACATCCTGCCCCGATCAGCTTTCAAAAGCTCTTGAAGAGGCGTTGGAATCTATCTAAAAAAGTTTTTGCGTACAAACTCTGTTATTATTCCGATAAGGAATTTTACTGCATAAGAAAACGCAATTACAAACAAGGTAATCACACTCATTATTGTTATGATAATGAACAAACACAACATAAAAACATCCTTACAGATTTTTAATTTCATTATATCTGCAAGGATGTTATTTTTTTGGTTTATTATGTAGTACAGAGCAAAAAATTATTTTGAAAGGAAGTAATCCATCATTGTGAAACCTTTTTCAATATAGTTGCCTGTCTTTTTAGCCTCTTCTTCACAGAATTTGCTTACGCCGCTGTCAACTTCGTTTTTGCTGTCATAGATAAGATAAGGAACAGGATTTGAAGTGTGTGTGCGGATAGAAAGAGGTGTGGGATGATCGGGACATACGAGTACGGCAAAATCATCAAATGTTCTGAGAAAATCGGTTACGGGCTTGAGAATATGCTCATCAATGAGTTCAATAGCCTTTACTTTATTATCAATCTCTCCTCTGTGACCGCATTCATCGGGAGCTTCAACATGGATATATACAAAGTCCGCACCGTTTTTGAATTCATCAATTGCGGCTTTGCACTTTCCGTCAAAGTTTGTGTCAATATAGCCTGTTGCACCTTCAACATCAACGCTCTTCATTCCGGCACAAATTGCGATACCTTTGAGAAGGTCAACAGCAGAAATCATACTGCCCTTTTTGCCGAACTTGCCGAAGAAGCTGTCAAGAGCAGGCTTTGTACCCTCGCCCCAGAGCCAAATTGAGTTAGCAGGACGAAGTCCTTTTTCAACTCTTGCCTTGTTTACAGGATGATCTTTGAGCAAATCATAGCTTTTCTTCATCAAATCATAAAGAGCGGCTGTATCGTCACCCTTTGGAATATATTCTTTAATTACACGACCTGAGATATCGTGAGGAGGTGTGAGTTCGCCCGGATGAGGATTGCCGTTTTTCCATACAAGACAATGACGGTATGCAACACCCGAATAGAACTTGAAAATATCGTTGCCGAGCTTTTCCTCAACATAATTGATAAGTTCTCTTGCTTCTTCTGTTGAAATGTCGCCTGCACAATAGTCAACCATAGACTTGTCCTCGTAGTTTTCTTCATCGGACAAAGTTACAAGGTTACATCTTAATGTTACATCGGTGTCTTTAAGGTCAATACCGATACTTGCCGCCTCAAGCGGAGAGCGACCGCTGTAATAAACAGCAGGCTCATAACCGAGAACCGAAAGGTTTGCAACATCGCTGCCGGGTTTGAGTCCTTCGGCAACGGTTTTAACCATTCCGACCTCACCCTTTGAGGCAAGGTAATCCATACAAGGCTTAACAGCCTTTGTCATAGGAGTTGAATTATCAAGCTGTGCGTTTGGCTCATCAGCCATACCGTCACAGAGCATTACTAAATACTTCATACTAATTCATAGCCTTTCCATATAATATGAAATTTATTTCTGAAGTGTACCAAGACTTGCACACTTTAAATATGCGTTGATAAAGCCGTCAAGATCGCCGTCCATAACAGCCTGAATGTTACCTGTTTCAAAGCCTGTTCTGTGGTCTTTTACCATTGTATACGGCATAAATACATAGCTTCGGATCTGTGAACCCCAGGTAATTTCCTTTTGAACACCCTTGATGTCCTCAATCTTTTCAAGATGCTCACGCTCTTTGATTTCAACGAGTTTTGAGATAAGCATATTCATAGCAACATCACGGTTCTGATACTGACTGCGCTCAACCTGACTGGCAACAACGATACCTGTAGGAATATGAGTAAGACGAACAGCAGATGAAGTCTTGTTGACTTTCTGACCGCCTGCACCGCTGGCACGGTAAACATCCATTTTAATATCTTCGGGCGGAATGTGAACTTCTGTATCTTTTGCAATTTCCGGCATAACCTCAAGAGATGCGAAGCTTGTGTGTCTTCTGCCTGCCGAGTCAAACGGAGATACACGAACAAGACGGTGAACGCCTGCCTCGCTCTTTAAGTAGCCGTAAGCATTTTCACCTTCAACAAGAAGCACGGCACTTTTAAGTCCTGCCTCATCGCCGTCAAGGTAGTCAACTTCTTTAACCTTAAAGCCATGAGCCTCTGCCCAACGGGTGTACATTCTGTAAAGCATTTCAGCCCAGTCCTGAGCCTCTGTTCCGCCCGAACCTGCGTGAAATGTAAGAATTGCGTTATTTTTATCATATTCGCCTGTGAGCAAAGTCTGCAAACGCTGTTTTTCAAGATTTTCCTTGACAGCCTCAACTTCGCTTTCTGCCTCTTCAAGAAGAGATTCATCCTCTTCCTCATTTGCAAGCTCAATCAAAGCGTGTGTGTCTTCGTATTTGGCAACAAGACCTTCGTAAGCCTCAACCTTGCCCTTTAAAGAACCCGTACGTTGTAAAACCTTTTGTGATTTTTCTACATCGTCCCAAAATCCCGGCTCGGTTGCCTTGAGTTCAAGCTGTTGAATTTCCGAGAGCATACCTTTCATACCGAGTGCATCGGACAAATCGTCTATTTCAGGCTTTAGAGCCTGAAGCTTTAAAAGTAATTCCTCAAACTGTACCATAAACATGTACCTTTCTGAATATAGTTTATTCTTTCACAATTTAATATTATAGCAAAAACATCCACAAAAGTAAAGAAAAACAGCTATTTTATTAACAAGTAAACTTATACACAAAAACAAGTTGCATTTGTCAATACTATTTGTTATAATTAAAGTCTATAGGTACACCGTATCGTGTATCCTTTGGAGGTTTATAATGGAATTTACAGAATACAAATGTCCGGTATGTGACAAACAGTTCAAGAAGGGTGACGATGTTGTAGTCTGCCCTGAGTGCGGAACACCGCATCACAGAGAGTGTTATGAAAAAGAAGGTCATTGTCATTTTGCAGACAGACACGGCGCTGATTTTTCTTTTGAAAAGGAACAGCTGGAAGAGGCCGAACAACAGGCAGAGCAGGACGCTAAAGACGGTGTAGTTCTTTGCAAGCGCTGCGGAGCGGAAAATCCGAAAGAAATGTTCTATTGCTGCAGCTGCGGCGCACCGCTTTACGGTGATGACAAAAACAATCCGAACTTTCAGCAAAATCAAAATAACGGTCAGCCTAACCCGAATTTCAATCAGAATCAGGGTATGCCGCCGTTCGGTGTTCCTTTTGGTCAGGCAAATCCGCAAATGGCTGCCGCTTTTGATCCTATGGCAGGAATGAAGAGCGACGAACCGCTTGTTGACGATATCACTGCAGGTGAAGCCGCAAAATTCATTGGTAAGAACACCCCTTATTATCTGAGGATTTTCAGCTTTATCAATAAGTTTAAAAAGAGCAGATTCAATTTTTCTGCATTTATTTTATCGGGAATATATTTTCTGTACCGAAAAATGTACGGCTTAGGCGTTTTGTTCTCAGCTCTCGTACTCGGTTCAATGGTAGGTTCTGCTTATATTTCATCGCTTCCCGCTTGGAAATCTATCTACACAGGCATAGTACAGGCTCAGCAATCCGGACAGGTGCTTTCGCTTAGTAATTCTTTCGGACTTTCACCGACTGAGTTTTTACTGTTTCTCTCTCCTCTGCTTGCAAATGCGGTTTCACTTATAGTAATGGTTATCAGCGGTTTAATTGCAAATAAATGTTACTACAATCACTCTGTTAAGAAAATTAAAAAGATAAAAAGTACAACAAATAAAGAGCTTTTGAATGAGGCACTCGAAACAAAAGGCGGAGTAAATCTTCCGATTGCTGTTTCTGTAGCTTTTGCTTTCCTTGTTGTCAATTATCTGCCGATGTTCTTAATGTAAATGACAGAAACGCCGTAATAAATGTATAGAAATATAATAAGTAAAAAGTTTAATGAGAAAGAAGGAATATTATGCGTATAACAAAGGCGGTTATCCCGGCGGCGGGACTCGGTACAAGAGTTCTTCCCGCAACAAAAAATATGCCGAAAGAAATGTATCCTATCGTTGACAAGCCAACTATCCAGTTCATAGTTGAGGAGGCTGTTGCGGCAGGAATTACAGATATTCTAATCATCACAAACCGTGGCAAAGGACTTATGGAGGATCATTTTGACGCTTCTCCCGAACTTGAAAGTCTGCTTGAAAAGAGCGGCAAAACAGAATTTCTTGAAACAGTCAGAAATATTTCAAACCTTGCAAACATTTCTTTTATCAGACAGAAAGAAATGAAAGGCCTTGGACATGCCGTTCTCAAAGCAAAATCTTTTGTAGGCAATGAACCTTTTGCTGTTATGTACGGTGACGGCGTTATTACAGGCAAGGTTCCTGCAATCAAACAGCTCATCGATCATTACGGTGAATACGGTGAAGGAGTTGTAGGTGTTAAAAAGGTTGACGCCAAAGACATTCACAAGTACGGTTCACTCAAAGTTGAACATATGCACGACAATATTTTTGCCTGTACGGACATGAAGGAAAAGCCGCAGACTCCCGAAGAAGTTCTTTCACTTTATTCGATTCTTGACAGATGCGTGCTCCCGGCTGAAATTTTTGAAATTCTCGAAAATACAAAGCCCGGAATCGGCGGAGAAATTCAGCTTACAGACGCAATGAGAGAGATTGCAATAACAAAAGGAATGACTGCCGTTGAGTTTGAGGGCAAGAGATACGATATGGGCAATAAATTCGGAATCTTGCAGGCTCAGATAGAAATTGGGCTTGAACACCCTGAAACAAAAGATTTATTGAAGGATTACATAAAAAATCTTGCAAAAACTTTGTAAATAGGTATTGCAATTTCCGGAAAAGTGCAGTATAATGTGCTGCAGTTAAATATTGGATTCAAAAAAACAAGGAGGATTTCACATCATATCAGTGCGAAATCCTCTTTTTGCTTTTAAGAACTATTTTAATTCTTTGTTATTCAATTGTTATTTCATAAGGGCAACAGTTTTCATATATATAGTATGATTTGAATCCGGCTTTAAAAGCAAGCTCTATCCCCTTTTCAATATCTCTGCCAACATCATTTATATTATGTGCGTCACTTCCGAGGGTTATGTACTTGCCTCCAAGGTCGTGATAGCGTTTAATTTCATCAAATGCAGGGAGAGTTTCACCGAGTCCCTTGAACAGTCCCGAAACATTAATTTCAAGAGCCTTATCCTTTTTAATAAGTTTTTCGTAGATAAGGTCAATCTTATCTCTGTACGGTGAAAGACTCGGAATAACGCCCGTGTCACGCTTAATATATCTCAACGGATATGTAAGGTGTGCAAGAGTACAAAAGCTGTCAAAAGAGGCGGTTTCGAGAAGTTCATCAAAGTACATATCGAGAATTATATGTGCATCTTCTTTTTTGAAGTCCATATAATAAAAATCCGGTCTGTTTCTCAGGTTATGCACGGATGCGATTATTATGTCAAAATTGCCAAAACAAAGTGCTTTTTTTGTACATTCGTCATTGTGCATTGGCTCACCGAGTTCAATGCCTCTCAGTATTTTGATTTTACCCTTGTATCTATCTTGCATAATCGAAGTTTCATAATTCGATTTTGGAATTAATTCGCTGAAATCTCCGTACTCACTTTCAGAGCCGAGCAAAATCTCGGGAGCTTCGCAGTGGTCGGTGATTGCAAGTGCAAAAAGTCCCTTGTTACAGGCACTGTTGCACATTTCTTCAACTGTATTTTCAGCATCAAAAGAGTTGCTTGAATGGGTATGAATATCACATATTTTCATTAGGAAACACCTCACAAAAAAGATGATAACATATGAAAAAATTTTTTTCAATATTGCACTTTACTTTATTAAAAATTAGTTATATAATATGCACAAATAAAGAAAAGCAGTTTTATGCAGAATCCCAACGAAAATCTGCATAAACAGGAGGTAAAAAATGAAGGCAGTTATCACAGTAATCGGTAAAGACAGCGTTGGAATCCTTGCAAAAGTTTCAGAGGCCTGTTCAAAGGCTGATGTTAATATCGTAGAAGTAACACAGAGTGTTCTTCAGGATATGTTTGCAATGATTATGCTTGTTGAAATTGACAAATCCAACATCGGATTTGAGCAGCTCCGTTCAAACCTCAAGGCTGTCGGAGAATCAACAAACACAAAGGTTCATGTTATGCACGAGGACATCTTTAACAGCATGCACAGAATTTGATCAGTGCTACCGAATTGAAAGGATATACATAATATGTTAGAAACAAGAGATATACTTGAAACCATAAATATGATAGACAATGAAAACCTTGATGTAAGAACAATTACAATGGGTATTTCATTGCTTGACTGCATTGACGAGGACATTGATAAAGCTTGCACAAAGGTTTATGACAAAATCTGTCGAAATGCAAAAGACCTTGTTAAAACAGGTGAAGACATCCAGAAGGAATTTGGTATTCCGATTATCCATAAAAGAATTTCAGTTACCCCTATCGGTATGGTAGCCGCTCCGTGTCAGAGCAAGAATGTTGTCAAGTTTGCCCACACTCTTGACAAAGCCGCAAAGGAACTCGGCGTAAACTTCATCGGCGGTTATTCCGCTCTTGTTCAGAAGGGTTTTGCAAGCGGTGACTACGCTCTTATTGAGAGTATTCCACAGGCCTTGAGCGAAACCGATTTCGTTTGTTCATCCGTAAATATCGGCTCTACAAAAGCCGGCATCAATATGGATGCTGTTAAGATGATGGGTAAGGTAGTTAAGCAGGCTGCAGAAGTTACAGCCGACAGAAACTGCATCGGTGCCGCAAAGCTCGTTGTATTCTGTAACGCTCCCGAAGATAACCCGTTTATGGCGGGTGCTTTCCACGGCGTCGGCGAAGCCGATACTGTTATCAATGTCGGTGTATCGGGTCCCGGCGTTGTAAGAGCCGCTCTTGCAAAAGACGGTGCAGGAAAAGACATCACGGAAATTGCAGATATGGTTAAGAAAACTGCATTCAAAATCACCCGTATGGGACAGCTTGTTGCAAGAGAAGCAAGCAAGCGGCTTTGTGTTCCCTTTGGTATTGTTGACCTTTCACTTGCCCCGACACCTGCTGTCGGTGACAGTGTTGCATATATTCTTGAGGAGATGGGACTTGAAGTGTGCGGATGCCACGGTACAACCGCCGCTCTTGCACTTCTTAATGACGCTGTTAAAAAAGGCGGCGTTATGGCTTCTTCCCATGTCGGCGGTCTGAGCGGTGCTTTTATCCCCGTTTCCGAGGATGCAGGTATGATTCATGCCGCTACTGAAGGTTACCTTGATATTACAAAGCTTGAATCAATGACAGCCGTATGTTCGGTTGGTCTTGATATGATTGTAGTACCCGGTGACATCACTCCCGAGGTTATCTCTGCAATTATTGCAGATGAGGCTGCAATTGGTATGGTAAATACCAAAACAACTGCGGTAAGACTTATTCCGGCTATCGGAAAAAGTGCAGGCGAAGAACTTAATTTTGGCGGACTGCTCGGCAGAGGTCCCGTTATGCCTGTAAGGAAAGGTTCACCGGAGGCATTTATTAAGCGCGGCGGAAGAATTCCGGCTCCGCTTCAGGCGCTTAAAAACTAATTTTTCACGGGGGTGGTATTGTGGAGAATATGATTAAAAAAATCGTTGATGCCGACAACGAAGCCAAAGCCATGGAAAAGGATACTCTTGAAGAAAAAGAGGAACTTTCCAAAACTATTGAAGCCGAAACGAAGAAGATTTATGACGACTTCATGGCAAAAGCTGAAGAGGTTGTGAAACGCAACGACATTCAGGAAACAAAGAAAGCCGAACAGCAATGGGAGGAAATTCAGGGCAAGCACAATTCAGTGCATATCAAGCTTGACTCTGATTTTAAACTCAACTGTGACAAGTGGGTTGACGAAATCGTCAAAAGAACGGTTGCACAGTAACATTCCATTTACTGTTTACAAGGAGGTGTATGCGGATAATGTCAAAAACTTCGTTTGCAGTTCTGACAAAAGCAAGGTCAAAGTTCGGTAACAGACTTACCGAAAAGGATTATCAAAGCTTGCTTGCCTGCCAGAGCGTCGGAGAGATTATGTCGTATCTTAAAAATAATACGCATTACTCCAAGGCTCTGACGGATGTCAGTGAGCGTGAAATTCACAGAGGACGGCTTGAGGCTCTTTTGAGGCAAAACCTTTTCTATGAATTTGACTCTTTGTGCAGATACGATTCGAGCGTAAGCTCGGGTTTGTCATCATACATTATCTCGACATTAGAGGTTGAGCAGATTATAAGATTTCTTATCCTGCTCAGTTCAAACTCGACTGACAAGTTCATCTATCAATTCCCGGGGTATATTTCAAAGCATACGGAAATAGATGTTAACAAGCTTGCCAACGCAAAAAATTATGAAGAGTTTTTGAACGCCACACAGTCCTCCCAATTCTACGATATTCTCAAGCAATTTTCTCCAGATGAGAAAAATCGACTTCCGATATCGGACATTGAGAACAAGCTGTATAACTTGGTGTTCGGAAAACTGACAAAACTGATTAAAGCTACAACAAAAGGACAGGAAAAGCACGAGCTTATCAATTTTTTCTTTACGATTAACGATTATAATATTTTCTCGAGAATTCTGAGATTGAAAAAGTATTATAAGCTTTCTCCCGATGATATCAAAGCAAACCTCTTGCTTGATTACACAAATCTCAGCGAAAAGACCGTTGACATGATGTGTAAGGCGGAATCTTCGGGCGAGATATTCTCAATTATGCAGAATACGCATAACGGAAGATTGATTGATAAAATCGGATATGTTTATGCAAGCGATATTTCACCGAGAGTAAAATACAGGCTTGCAAGGAAAAATATGCACTTTTCCAACAACCCTTCGGTTGTAATGATTTCATATATTTTTGTTGCCGAAACAGAGCTGATGAATATTGTCACTCTGATTGAGGGCACAAGATATGAACTTGACAATAAACTTACGCAGTCATTGCTTATTAAATAAAAAATGTGATGACTGTTAAGAAGAGGTGATTAAAATTTGGCTGTTTCAACCATGCAGGCCGTAAGCATTATCGGGCTTACAAGGGATATTGATAATGTAATATCGGTACTTGGTGAATCAGGTGTGTTCCATCCCGATGATGTTTCATCCTTTTACAGCAACACAAAGGATTTTACGCATCTGCAATCAAAAAACATCTATGCTGAACCTCTTAACACTCTTAAGGCAACATTAAGTCTTACAAAACGCAAGTTTAATCTTGTTGATGTAAGTGACTTTAATCCGACCTTTAAAGAAATTGAACTGTTTACAAATCAAATAAACAGCGACATTGAAGTTCTTGCAGATGACAGGCTGTTTGTTGAAGAACAGCTGATGCAGGCAAAGGAAAATCTTGTTGAAACCACACACTTTGTCGGACTTGGGGTTGAAATTGAAAAGGTTTTAACCTTAAAGTATATCAGTTCACGCTTTGGCAGACTGCCTAAGGAAAGCTTTGAAAAGCTTTCAGCCTATAAAGATAATCCTTATGTAGATTTTATTGTCTGTACCGAAGACAAATCACACTATTGGGGTGTTTATTTTGCTCCGATTGATAAAACCGAGGAAATTGACAGAATCTTTTCGGGATTATATTTTGAAAAATGCGATGTTCTCGGAATTAATGACACACCGAGAATTCATCTGAAAAAACTTGAGAGTCTTATCCCCCACCTTGAGGAAAAGCTTAAAGAAGCTCAAAAGCGGGTTGACGATTATGTTGACAAATATGAGGTTAGAATCTGTAAATACCTTTCTAAGCTTGAAGAGCTTAATCTTTATGCCAAAATCCGCACAAAAGCATTGCAATACAGCAAAAGCTTTATCATTGTAGGTTGGGTTCCTACAGAGGATGCTAAGCCTCTCAGACGCAGACTCAAAAAAATTGCCAGCGTCAATGTAGATTTTTCAGACGGCAAGACGGAGATTGCAAAATCGCCGCCTGTCAAACTCAAAAACTGTTTCCTTGCAAAACCGTTTGAATTTTACACGGAGATGTACGGTGTTCCGAAATATAACGAAATTGATCCGTCACTCTTTATCGCTATCACTTATGTCATTATATTCGGCATAATGTTTGCTGACCTCGGTCAGGGCATTTGTGTATCAATTGTCGGTGCGCTTATGTGGAAACTCAGGAAAATGAAAATCGGTAAGATTCTTGTGCCGTGCGGAATTTCTTCTGCGATATTCGGCTGTGTGTTCGGAAGTGTGTTTGGATTTGAGCATGTGCTTGATCCTCTTTACAAGGCACTATTCGGACTTGATGAAAAACCGATTGAAGTAATGTCATCAGGCTCAATTGTAATGATTCTTCTTGCGGCTGTTGCAATAGGTATTTCGCTTGTTGTGGTTGCTATGGGACTTAATATTTACAGTTCCTTCAAGCAGGGAGATGTGGGAAGAGCCTTGTTCGGATCAAGCGGTTGTGCAGGTCTTGTATTCTACTGTTCAATTATTTTCGGTGTTGCAGGACAGCTCGTATTGGGTCTGCAGGTATTTTCCCTTGCATACATTCTTTGCCTTATCGTTCTCCCCTATCTGCTCATCTTTTTCGGTGAGCCTCTCGGACTTCTTATCGCCGGTGAAAAAGACTGGCAGCCCGAAAGCTGGGGCGGATATATTCTTGAGCATGCTATCGAGTCAATCGAATTTTTGCTTGAGTATGTTACAAACACGGTAAGCTTTTTAAGAGTCGGTGCATTCGTTCTTGTACACGCAGGTATGATGACGGTTGTTTTCGTACTTGCACAGACAGCTCCGGCAGTAGCATACTGGCCCGTAGTTGTCTTTGGTAATGTTTTTGTAATGGTTCTTGAGGCGCTTCTTGTTGCAATTCAGGTATTAAGACTTGAATATTACGAGATGTTCAGCCGTTTCTATTCAGGTGAAGGCAGACCTTACGAACCTGTTAAATTAAATATTGATTGATAATTTTTTGGAGGTATTATTATGTTATTCAATTTAATTATGTTAGCTGTTCCGGTAGTATTCCTTTGTGCATCTGCAATTCTTGCAGTAAAGGCTTTTGAACACGGCAAGAGCAGAAAGAAAACAGTTCTTACTCAGATTTGCTCATTCGCTGCTGTATTTGCATTCTGCATGGTATGCCCTATCGTAGCAAGTGCTGCTACAGGTGATGCCGCTGCAGCTACATCGGGTATGGCTGACGGTCTTGCATATATCGGTGCCGCTCTTGCAACAGGTCTTTCATGTATCGGCGGCGGTATTGCCGTTGGTAACGCTGCTCCTGCCGCTATCGGTGCTACAAGTGAAGATCCTAAGGCATTCGGTAAAGCAATCATCTTCGTTGTACTTGGTGAAGGTATCGCTATTTACGGTATGCTCGTTTCAATTCTTCTTATCTTTGCAAGATAATTTAAGCGATTTAAGTTTCGTTAAGGATTGATTATTATGAAATTTTTTCTTATAAGTGATAATGTCGATACCAAAATGGGTATGAGATTTGCAGGTATTGAAGGCGTAGTTGTTCATCAGGAGGATGAGGTACGCAGTGAGCTTGAAAAGGCTGTGAACAGGGATGATATTGCAGTTATTCTTATTACGGAAACACTTGTTTCGCTCTGTCCCGACCTTATTTATGACCTCAAGCTTAACCGCAAACAGCCGCTTATTGTTGAAATTCCCGACCGTCACGGTAACGGAAGAACCAAGGACAGTATTACAAAATATGTTCAGGACGCAATCGGCGTAAAGCTGTAATTATCACATATCTGAATTTATTCAGGGAGGTTATTTTTAATGGAAAACTCCAAAAACAAAACAGATAACTTTCTGAAAGCCATTAAAAAATATGCTGATGAACAAAGAAGTGCCATGCAGACAGAGGTTGCTCAGCTTAAAGAAGAAAAGCTGAAAGAGGCAACCGAAAAAGGCAGACATGACAGCGAAAAATATATCAAGGACAAACTTGAAGAATCAAGAAACAGGCAGACTGGTATTCTTGCAAAGAAAATTCAGGAAGGTCAGAAAAAACTGTTTCTCGAGAGAGCTGAAATGACTGAAAGCGTATTTAAAAAGGCTGAAGAAAAGCTTGTTGAATACACAAAAACATCAGATTACTCAAACAGCCTTGTAAAAAGTGCAAAGGAAGTTGCTAAGCTTTTTGCAGACAACGACTGTGTTGTTTATGTCAACGAAAGAGATATGAAGAACTCAGACAAAATCAAGGCAGTTTTTGCAGGAAGCACCGAGGTTGTTGCCGACAAATCAATTAAAATCGGCGGAATCAAAGGCTTTTGCAAGGCAATGAATATTGTTGCCGATGAAACTCTTGACAGCAAGCTCTATGCACAGAAAGAATGGTTTATTGAAAATTCCGGACTGAGTGTGCTTTAATCTTGCTGACTGTTAATTTCTTTTGAAAGAGATGGTAATAATATGGAAAACAACAATGTTATATATGGAATAAACGGACCTGTTGTTACCGTAAAAAATACCGACAGCTTTGAGATGATGGAAATGGTTCATGTAGGCAAGCAAAAGCTTGTCGGTGAAATCATCGGTATTACAGACGACATCACAACTATTCAGGTTTATGAGGAAACAACAGGACTTAAACCGGGTGACCCCGTTGAGGGTACCGGTGCTCCTATGAATGTTCTTCTCGGCCCCGGTATTATTGATAACATCTTTGACGGTATTGAAAGACCGCTGAAGGCTATTGAAGAAGAAGCAGGTGCGTTTATTAACCGTGGTTCTTCGGTTTCTGCTCTTGATGACAAGAAGCTGTGGAATGTTACAATGAAGGTTAAAGTCGGTGACAAGCTTGAGGGCGGTCAGATTTACGCTACTCTCCCTGAAACTCCTATCATTGAACACAGACTTATGGTTCCGCCTGAGCTTTCGGGTGAAGTTGTAAAGGTTAATCCCAACGGCGAATACAAGCTCTTTGATACAGTTGTTGTAATCAAGGATGACGAAGGCGTTGAGCACAACCTTACCCTTTGTCAGCAGTGGCCAATCAGAACTTCCCGTCCTGTTAAGGAAAGACTTACATCTTCTGTTCCGCTTATCACGGGTCAGAGAGTTATTGATACTCTCTTCCCTATTGCAAAGGGCGGTACAGCAGCTATTCCGGGCGGTTTCGGTACAGGTAAAACAATGACTCAGCACCAGCTTGCAAAGTGGTGCGACGCCGATATCATCATCTATGTCGGTTGCGGTGAGCGTGGTAACGAGATGAGCCAGGTTCTTGAGGAATTCTCAGAGCTTATTGACCCAAAGTCACAGCGTCCTATGACCGACAGAACCGTACTTATCGCCAACACATCAAATATGCCTGTTGCGGCTCGTGAGGCTTCAATTTACACAGGTATTACTCTTGGCGAATATTACAGAGATATGGGTTACCATGTTGCCATGATGGCTGACTCAACATCCCGTTGGGCTGAGGCTCTCCGTGAGATTTCAGGCCGACTTGAAGAAATGCCTGCCGAAGAAGGTTTCCCTGCGTACCTTCCTTCAAGACTTGCCGAGTTCTATGAGCGTGGCGGTCGTGCCGAGGTTCTCAGCGGCGGCGAAGGTTCTGTAACGCTTATCGGTGCGGTTTCTCCGCAGGGTTCAGACTTCTCTGAGCCTGTAACACAGAACACAAAGCGTTTTACAAGATGTTTCTGGGCTCTTGATAAGGCTCTTGCTTATTCAAGACATTATCCCGCAATTAACTGGATGGACAGCTACAGCGAGTATTTTAACGACCTTGATCCGTGGTTCAGGGAAAATCTCGGTGAGGATTTTATTGAATACAGAAACAGAATAAGCGCACTTTTACAGGAAGAAAGTTCACTTATGGAAATCGTAAAGCTTATCGGTTCGGATGTACTCCCCGATGACCAGAAGCTTGTAATTGAAACAGCAAGAGTAATTCGTGTCGGTTTCTTACAACAGAACGCTTTCCATGCCGATGATACTTATGTTCCGCTTGAAAAGCAAAAGCTTATGATGAAAACCATTCTTCATCTTCATGCCAAAGCTAAGGATATAGTTGCTCAGAATATTCCGCTTTCCAAGATTCTTAACCTTGGTCTGTTTGATAAGCTTACAAAGATGAAGTATGATATTCCTAACAGCAAGCCTGAAATGTTTGACGATTACATTAAGGAAATTGACGAAAAGCTTGCTGCAATTTCTTAATAAGGAGGGAACGCAATAATGATTATAGATTATGTAGGCGTTAAAGAAATTAACGGCTCTCTTATAGTTATGGACGGTGTTAAGGGCGTTTCCAACGAGGAAATTGTTGACATTCGTCTTGATAACGGTACAATGCGTCAGGGTCGTGTCGTTCAGATTGAGGGCGAAAGAATAGTTGTTCAGGTTTTTGAGGGTACAAGAAGAATCAGCCTTAAAAACACAAGAACAAGACTTACAGGTCATCCTATGGAGATGCCTCTTTCCCCTGAAATTATCGGCCGTGTACTTGACGGTGCGGGCAAACCTATTGACGGACTCGGAGATATTTTCCCTGTTAAAAAGGCTAATATCAACGGTACTCCTATCAACCCTGTTTCCCGTGTTTATCCTAAAAACTACATCAACACAGGTATTTCAACCATTGATACACTTATGACTCTTATCAGAGGTCAGAAGCTGCCTATCTTCTCCGGCTCAGGTATGAAACACAATGACCTTGCCGTTCAGATTGTAAGACAGGCTAAAATCAGCGGTGCAAACAGCTCTAACTTCGGTGTTGTATTTGCCGCAATGGGTGTTCAAAAAGATGTTGCCGAATACTTTAAGAAGAGCTTTGAAGAAAGCGGCGTACTTTCAAGAGTTGTAATGCTTTTGAACCTTTCAAACGATCCTATCATTGAAAGAACTCTTACACCGAGATGTGCTCTTACAATTGCTGAATATCTTGCATTTGAGCTTGATATGCACATTCTCGTTATTATGACCGATATGACATCTTATGCCGAGGCTCTTCGTGAGTTCTCGTCATCAAAAGGTGAAATTCCGGGCAGAAAGGGTTACCCCGGCTATCTTTATTCTGACCTTGCATCACTTTATGAGCGTGCAGGTATGATTAAAGGTCACAGCGGTTCTGTTACACAGATTCCGATTTTGACAATGCCTAACGACGATATTACTCATCCTATCCCCGATCTTACAGGTTACATTACAGAGGGACAGATTGTTCTTGACCGTTCACTTCAGGGACAGGGACTGTATCCGCCTGTTAATGTTCTTCCTTCCCTTTCCCGTCTTATGAAGGACGGTATCGGTGAGGGTTATACAAGAGCCGATCACCAGCCTCTTGCAAACCAGCTTTTCGCTTCTTATGCAAAGGTAATTGACGCAAGATCGCTTGCATCTGTTATCGGTGAAGAGGAGCTTTCTCCTACTGATAAGAAGTACATTGAGTTTGGCAGATTGTTTGAATCAAAGTTCGTTAATCAGGGCTTTAATGAAAACAGAAGTATTGAACAGAGTCTTGACCTTGGTTGGGAATTGCTTTCAACATTGCCGAGAGCAGAACTTGACCGTGTTGACGATGCTTTACTTGATCAGTACTATAAGGGTGACAAATAATCGTTTGAAGAAAGGGGTGTGAGCATTTATGGCAGTACAGACAGTACCTACCAAGGGTAATCTTATGAATACTAAGAAATCCCTTGCACTCGCCAAAAACGGCTATGAACTGTTGGACAGAAAGCGTAACATTCTCATTAGAGAAATGATGACGCTTATCGACCATGCAAACGCAATCCAGCAGAAAATTGATGACGCTTATGCAGAGGCTTACACAGCACTTCAGACGGCAAATGTTACCAACGGCTTTTGTGAAGATATTTCTAACGCTATTCCCTATGAGAACGGCTTAAAGCTTGATTCAAGAAGTGTTATGGGTGTTGAAATTCCGATTCTCACTATTGAGGGACGAGAAGACCATCACTACCTGCACTACGGTCTGCGCACAACAAATTCGGCAATTGATAAGGTTTATACGAAATTTACCGAAGTTAAAAACCTTACAGTTGAGCTTGCCGAGATTGAGAACAGCGTTTACCGCCTTGCCGATTCAATCAAGAAAACTCAGAAGAGAGCAAACGCTCTCAAGAACATTATGATTCCCCGTTTTGAGGAAACAGTTAAGTTCATTTCCGACGCACTTGACGAAAAGGATCGTGAGGAATTCAGCCGACTCAAGGTAATCAAGAAGAAAAAGCAAAAAGATGCTGCTTTGAAAAAAGCTAAAGAATTAAGTGCTGAAAGCGCATAAATTATCAGCCCGACCGCAGATTTGGTCGGGCTGTTTTAATGCAAATACAGAAATAAAAAAACGGGTTGACAAGTTTTCAGCAAGCCAATCCGTTTTTTGTTTTTGATTTTTAATCACTTACGGTCAAGTTTTCTTCCGTGCATTTTCTCTTTTGTCTTTGTGCCCTTTACTTTGAAGATAATCAGGTATCCTGCAAGAAGTGCAAGGAATGTTGTCTGAGTATAAAACAAAGCGTAATCCTCGCTTGAAAAGCCCTTGCCGTGCTTTACGGGCTTATCCTCGGGCTTTTCTGTGGGAATAGGCTCAATGCCGTCATAATTACCCGAAATCACCGCCTCATCGGGCGAAGACGCCGCAGATACACTTACACAAAAGGCTGATGAAAAAGTCATCAGAACAGCAATTAACAAGGTAATTATAAATTTAGTCTTTTTCATAATATTTCCCTTTGTAAAAATTAAGATTTAAAATAACTACAGTTAATTGTATCACAAGAGAAATATATATGCAACTGCTCTTTATTCTTCTGTCCAAACCTCTTTTGCCATATATTTATTTTAAATCAAAGCGACTGCATCTTCTGCAATCTGTTCGGGTGTGAGGCGGTTTTCTTTGAGGACATCGGCAGGATTATATCTGTCAAGGAATTCCTTTTTAAGACCGAAATTGATAACCTTAACATCTGACGGACCGTAGAAACGGGCAATCTTCTCACCAAAACCACCATCAAGCACTCCGTCTTCAAGTGTTACAACGACATCATGGTCTTTCTTGAGGCTTTCAAGAAGTTCTGCGTCAATGCCTGTAATGTAGTAAGGATTGATAAGAGTAGGCGCTGTGCCTGTTTTTTCTTCAATAAGCTTTGCAGCCTGTTCGCCCATTCCATAGAATGAACCGAGTGCGATTACGGCAATCTTACCGCCCTGCTGAGCAACTTCATATTTATTAAGTTCTGCAAAATTCTTTGTGCAAGGCTTGCCTGTTGAAACAAGTTCTGCAACGGGAACACGAATTGCAACAGGGTAATCTGTCTGCTCAATACTCCAGTCAAGAACAGCAAGGTAATCTTCTTTGGTTGTAGGAGCGATATAAACAAGGTTAGGAATGTTTGAAATCATGGGAATATCAAAAATTCCGAGGTGTGTAACATCTGTCATACCGTTTACCGACGCAGTCTGAACAAGGATTGTTGCAGGGTTTGAGTCAATGCACAAGTCCTGTGAAAGCTGATCGTAGGTTCTCTGAATGAATGAGCTGTAAACATTGAATACGGGCTTGCCGCCGTTCTTTGCGATAGCAGATGCCATTGCAACAGCTGTCTGTTCTGCGATACCTACATCAAGGAACTGTCTGCCGAATGCTTTTCTCTCATCAGGAGTAAAGCCGTAAAGTGCGGGAGTGCCGGCTGTAATCGCCACAACTGACTTGTCAGACTTCATCTTATTTCTAAGATAATCTGTTGTGATTGAGCTGTAGTCCTCCTCATCAGGGAAATTAACAGTAGTTTTGCCTGTTTCAATATCAAACGGCATACACCAATGCCAGCTTTCTTTGTCGGTTTCAGCAGGCTTATAACCTTTACCTTTAAGAGTGTTAATATGAACAACAACAGGATGATCAATGTCTTTTACAGACTTAAAAGCTTTGATAAGTTCTTCAATATTGTTGCCGTCCTTGACATATACATAATCAAGCCCCATTGACTTGAAAAGGTTACATTCAGCCTTGCCGTCTGTGTCACGAAGAAGTTTGAGATTTTTATAAAGTCCGCCGTGATTTTCTGCAATTGACATTTGGTTATCATTTGCAACAATAATCAGGTTTGAATCCATTTCACCGGCAACATTAAAACCTTCAAGAGCCTCACCGCCGCTGATTGAACCGTCACCGATGAGTGCAATAACATTACCATTTCCGTTTGTTACATCTCTGCCTCTTGCAAGTCCGCAGGCAAGGCTGACAGAGGTTGATGTATGACCGACAGTAAACATATCGTGTTCGCTCTCTATGGGGCTTGTATAGCCTGTTACATCATCGTAATGCTCCTGTGCAATATATGCCTCTTTTCTGCCTGTGAGGATTTTATGCGGATATGACTGGTGTGATACATCAAACACAAACTTGTCCTGTGGTGAATCAAATACATAATGAAGGGCAATTGTTGCTTCTACAATACCGAAATTCGGGCCGAAATGACCGCCGTGAACACTTGCACGGTGAAGTAAAGCGTCACGCATCTCCGATGCAAGAGCGTTAAGTTCATCAATACTGAGTTTCTTAACATCCTGCGGTCCGTTTATTTTTTCAATATACATCGTAATCAGGGCTCCTTATCATATAAATTTTAAATATAAATTAGAGATATCTCTCTTTAGCTATATTATATAACCTCAAGCTAACTTTAGGTCAATAGTATTTTTAAAAAATTTTCTTTTGAATTCTTTTGTATGTGTATCGTTGCAACGCAATAGCATAACCCTCGACAGGTAACTATAATTGAAACAGGCACTTACATAATTGCAAGTGCCTGTTTCATGGCTGAGCCGGCGGGATTCGAACCCACGGGTGACGGAGTCAAAGTCCGTTGCCTTACCGCTTGGCGACGGCTCAGTATATATTCTACTTTTATTGATTATTAAAAAAACAAGCCGCCAAAGAATTTCTTCAGCGGCTGTTGGTGACCCATCGGAGATTCGAACTCCGGACACCTTGATTAAAAGTCAAGTGCTCTGCCAACTGAGCTAATGAGTCAAATGGGGTGGAATGCCGGATTCGAACCGGCGGTCTCCAGTGCCACAAACTGGCGCGTTAACCAACTACGCTAATCCCACCATAAGTGGCGCGCCAAAAGGGACTCGAACCCCTGACCTACTGCTTAGAAGGCAGTTGCTCTATCCAGCTGAGCTATTGGCGCATCAGTTGCTGACCTCAGTCAGCCTTTATATTATACCCATATACGGCATATTTGTCAACACTTTTTTGAATTTTTTTCATATTTAATTTTTAAAAAGTTTTTTTCGGACAAAATCCGCCAAATTACGGCTTTCCGTATTTCTGAGCAAGTGCAAGATTCCTGTAATCGGGTTCAGACGAAACCTCTCTTATAAGCTTCACAAACTTAGGAAGTTGATACCGCTGATCTTCACTAAGCAATTCAATTTCTAGTGTTGCCCTGTCATTCCAGAACGGATAAACATCAAGTTCGCAGTAGGTGCTGTTGTCAACAATGCAATATCTGTCTTTACTGATGACGCCTGTAACATACTGCCTTTGAGCAAGGTACGAATCGTATTGTTCTTTTGAAATATAATTTTCAATTTCAATCCGCTTAATATCCGATATTTTGATTTTTACGGTTTTAATATATACAGCCTTGTCACCCTCTCCCCTTTTGCGGATTCTGAAATATCCTTCCTCGGGAGTAGTGAGGTATGCCTGTGTAATAGGAATTCTGCGACAGGTTTTTATGCTGTTCAAAAATTCAATATCAGGATATTCAATCAAAAATTTTCTTTCAATTTCAAGTGGTTTCGGAATTCCGAGAAATGCGACAACCTCCTTGAGAAGTCTTTTCAGCTTAGTATCAAAGTCGGTCGAATTATCAATAATTCTCAAATGCGGTGTGCCTGTCCACACAGCCATAACATCTGTGTCAACTTCTCTTGCTTTTTCAAGACTTTCTTCTCTGCGAAAAATATTGGTTTCTTTTCCGTAACACTCTTCTGCACCGTCTGCGGAAGTCACAAGATGAAATACTGCGTCATAAGAATTTCGTATTACATCTTCATTCAAATTGTGGATACCTGCATACTTTGCAAACTCATCTTCCGTAACATATGCTCTGCTGTCAAGCAATCCTCTGTCAAAAAGCAAAACTGCCTTTTCGCAATCCATATTTTTGGCAATTTGCGTTTTTTCATTCTCCTCAGCAAGCTGAATTTCAAACAGTTCTCTGTGAAATTCATAGGAACCGACATTTTCGGGGGTTTTGCCCTCACTAAACAATCTGCTTGCAACCTCACCGATTGTAATTGTAGGAATATTAAGCTTTTTAAGCTCTTCGCTGATATATTTTAATGCGGAAGTCTTGCCACCGCAAGGTCCTCCCGTCAATACTATTTTTACAACTTCAGCCATAAAATCACCCATGTAACTTATTAAATTAAGTATATATCCCAACAGCAATTTTTTTATTCTATAGTAGAACATTGTTGTTTGTTTTTGCCCTTTAAAAGATAATATCGGCAAAATGAAAGTTTCTTATGCAGTAAAATTCATATTATACATTAAAAAGCGTATAAATTATCATAAAAACGGTGAAATATGCTGTTATAACATTGACAAGTTGCGTGTTAAAGTGCTAAAATATGTGTATAACCAATGAGGGTTTTTTCTTATATTGAAAGGAAGTATTTATAATGGAAAAGCAGAATATTGACTGGGCAAACATTGGCTTCGGTTATATGCCCATCGGTGAAAGATTTGTAGCTAATTATAAAGACGGTAAGTGGGACAACGGCAGTATGACAGCCGACACCACAATTACTATCAGCGAATGTGCAGGCGTTTTGCAGTATGCTCAGACTTGCTTTGAGGGTATGAAAGCGTACACTACCTGTGACGGCAGAATTGTTGTGTTCAGACCTGACCTTAACGGACAGAGAATGGAGGACAGCTGTAAGCGTCTTGAGATGCCTGTATTTCCAAAAGAAAAGTTTGTTGAGGCTGTTTGCAATGTTGTTAAGGCAAATGCCGATTATGTTCCTCCGTACGGCACAGGCGCAACACTTTATATTCGCCCGTATATGTTCGGTAGCGGTCCTGTAATCGGTGTTAAGCCGTCGGCAGAATATCAGTTCAGAGTATTTACTACTCCTGTAGGTCCTTACTTCAAGGGCGGTGCAAAGCCTATTACAATTAAGGTTTCAGACTTTGACAGAGCTGCTCCTCACGGCACAGGTCACATCAAGGCAGGACTTAACTATGCAATGAGCCTTCACGCTATTGTTACCGCTCATGCAGAAGGTTTTGACGAAAATATGTACCTTGACGCCGCAACAAGAACTAAGGTTGAAGAAACAGGCGGTGCTAACTTTATTTTTGTAACAAAGGACAACAAGGTTGTTACTCCAAAGTCTAACAGCATTCTCCCCTCAATTACCCGCCGTTCACTTATGTATGTAGCTGAACATTATCTTGGTCTTGAGGTTGAGGAAAGAGAAGTTTACTTTGATGAGGTTAAGGACTTTGCAGAATGCGGTCTTTGCGGTACAGCAGCTGTAATCTCATCTGTCGGCAAAATTAACGACCACGGCAAGGAAATTTGTTTCCCGAGCGGTATGGATGAAATGGGTCCGATTACAAAGAAGCTTTACGATACACTTACAGGTATTCAGATGGGCAGAATCGAAGCTCCCGAAGGCTGGATTAAGGAAATCAAGTAATCAATTTTATACATATAACAAGACGGTCTGCGAGAACAGACCGTCTTTTATTTGCAGTTTTTAATTATATTGTTGTAGGCAACATCCACGGCAGAATCATCTGTATTACAATGTAACACATAAAATTTTGTATGACGAATAAGATTATCGAGATTTGAGAGCAAAGACATTCCGTCTGACTTATTCACAAATTTGACAGTTGATTTGTAGAGCCTTTGTACAATCTCATTTGTGTCGGGAATTGTAACAAAATTAGCGTCTGAGCGTTCTATGAATATTATAGCGCCTACGGGAACGGTTTCGTTGTTAGCAATTCCGCTTCCGCCGTCAAACGGAGTTCCGCAGCATAGTGGGACTTCGTTTTTAATTTTCACAACAGGCTTATCGTCATTGAGAATATGAGCTTTTGAGCCGAATCTTTTCAGCCACATCTTTGTATGAGTGGATTTGCCGAAACCTGAATCGGCGGAAAATAAATACGCTTTTCCGTCAAAAACAAGTGCCGAGGAATGCACAAGCATTGCGCCACGGTGAATTATTTTGCGGTTAAAAATTGACGCCGTTGCAAATTCTTCGGCTTCATCAATGGTTGAACCTTCAACCATACGGCTCAACAGGGAATTTAAGTATGAGTCTGACGGTATTGCAGAAAAATCTGCACTTCTCTCCCCTTCATACAAAAACGGTTCGCACAATTTTTTTAAGTAATCAAATTTTGGTTCAATTTCAACGATAAAATCAGCAATTAAATATTTTGGCAAAGCGTCCTCCGAAATAAAACAGACTCACAAAAAGTGAGCCTGTTTTTTTATTGGTTAGTTTAAATGAACGATAAACTTCTGAATTTCCGTTGCGTCAACTACCGTGATGTCACCGTCGTTGTTATAATCGGCAAGATGTTTTTGTTCTGCCGAAAGTTCAACAATACCGACAACATACTTCTGCACAAGGGTTGCATCTAAAATATTAATCCCGCCATCCATATTTACATCACCGACATCATAAGCAGAAATGCCCTCAAACTGAATATTGTTAGCCTTTGCATATTTCTCAGCATAAGAACCGTAACTGCCCTTGATTGTTACATTCGGAGAGCTTCTGAAAGCGTTAGAAGCAATAGAAGTCACGGATGTAGGAATATACACCTCTGACAGTGATGCACATTCAGCAAAAGCACTCTTACCAATCGCACTTGTACCGGCAGGTAAATATACCTTGTCTAAAGAAGTACAATTGTAGAACATCTGATCGGTAATTTTACTCGGCACACAGTTAAAGGTAACAGATTTTAAACTTGTGCAATTCTGAAACACGGCTGAGCCAAAATCTCTCACCCAGATAGGAATTGAAATTGATTCAAGCGAAGTACAACCGTAAAAAGAATCAGTACCGATTCTTCTAAGATATCTTGCTTCGTCAAGCCTGACCGATGTTATTGCGGTCTTTCCCACAAAGGCAAAATCAGAAATTTCCGATACAGACCAGCTTTGAAGCTTAAGCGGAAGAACAATATCGGTCTTATCACCTTTATATCCGGTTACGCTCGCATTACCGTCGGAAACAGAATATACAAAGCCGCCGGTTTCATATGAAGCCGCAGAAATTTGAAATGTAGAAATAATAATCAAAAATACAGATAATAACAATCCGGAAAAGCGTTTTAGGGATTTTAAACAATATGTTTTTTTCATATCATTACCCCCAATCGTCACCATCACTCTTAGTAGCCTCAGGAGTATCATCAAGACTACCGGTCAAAATTATATCCTCGAATTTAAATTTTACTAATTCAAATTCAGGAGAAGAATACTCTTTTTTCATAAATAACTCCTTCCTAAATTTTATGTGTGCAACAGTATTGTCTGTTGCACACAATAAATTTAAAATCAAACGGTTGCGTTCGCAACATCATAGAGTGTAAAGTAGATAGGATCACCAAGTTCAACAACAGTATCATTTGATTCATTAACATACTTAATATAAGTGTAAACTCTATAAACACAATTTGCATTAGTTTCGGTATTATTGAAACGAGCATAATACTGAAGTCTGTTCTTGTTATCAAGTCTATCATTATTAATCTGTTTTGTGAGCGACTCGATACTTGATTTACCTGTCAAAATTTTATTTTTAGCATCTTCAGCTGCTGCAGGAAGATCATTGATGTACTTATTAGCGTAGTACTTCATATCAGTATTGTAACCTACACCAATGGAATCGTTTTCTAACTTTAACTTCTGCATCACAATACCTGTCTGAACCTTACTGCTGTCAGGATCAAATACACTAAGCTGTTTGCCGTTATAGAAGAAGTTAAGTACAAAGTCAGCGTAAAGCTTGTCTTCATCGTTACCCTTAATAAAATCTTTATTTGTATCAAGTGTATTCATACTATCAGCGTCAAATCCGGCAAAAGCGGAATCTGTTTTTGCTGTCCACTGATTTCTTGTTACTTCCATAAACTGAGTTGAAGTAGAAACTTCCTTAACAGATGCAACTGGAGTTGAGCTTTCGCCATAAACAGGAACTATCCAACAGTTATCATACGCTACATAGCTGAAATGTCCTTCACTGTTGTATGCTTTAATAACAAGATTCTCACATTCCTGATCGGAGTAAATTTCCCAATACATAAATTTGAGTACATTACCACTTTCATCGGTATATGTTTTCGGAGCAGTGATATCATAAGTATAAGTTCCGTCACCATTTGATGTATAGAATACTGAACCGTAAGGTAATTCAGGTGAATCATTTTTTGTGAAAAGTTTAAAAGCACCAGCAGTATTTGTCCTTGGAGTAGGAGCACCTTTACCGTCACGGAAAACATTAAGGTGGATTTTTTTGTCTGACTGAGTTGAATTAACAACAGCTGAAGCTATTGACTTACTAACTGATGAATCAAAAGGCATAGAATCTGTAGGTTTATCCCAAGTAAGATTCTTTGTAAAGTTTGACTCATACGGTGCAAGAGTAAGGATAAAGCTATCTGTAAGAGTTACCTTTACATCATTACCATCCTCAACAATTGTGTATGATGAAGTATTTTCGGGATCAACATAACCAGCCTTGTTATAATACTTTTGATCACCCATTCTGTCAGTATAAGAGAACTGAACCTTATACGGTACTTTAATAGAAGTAATGTCAGAATAGAAGTTATAATAAACTGTTCCCGCATTATCACCAATAAGAGTATTCTTATGTTTATTGTAGTATTCATTAAACGAGAACGTATATTCTGATGTAGTTACAAGACCTTTTGTTCTGTCTCCGTTAACACTTGTTGTAAAACCGGTAGTAGGAGCAAAAGCAGTTATCTCCGTTGTGTTTTCAGCAGAATAGTAGCCTTTGAAATCATAAAGGTTCTTTGTTGTTGTGTAAAGAGTAACAGTTACAGTAAGACCTGTTTGCGTTGCTAATTTAGTAATCTTAGTCTTATCAATTGAAGCTGTGCCTGCAATCCTGCCTGAATCATAAAGAGGTTCGCCCTTGCTGTTTTTAACAACAACCTGAATTTCGGTAGTGGCTTTACCACCGCCTGCATTTTCTCCGTTGTACAATGAATGGTGGAAGGTCATTGTACCGCCCGGAGTTTTGATATAACGAGCAACAAGCGTTACATCTGAATTTCGTGTAACTGCACCTGTCAAACTGCTCATATCTGAAGGATTGATTGCCTTGTAATCACCATCAATAAGACGGTACCAACCAACAAATGTGTATGTTGCCGTTGAAGTTGCATTAACTATAAACTTATAATCCTGAGTATTATCAGCTTCAGTTACAAGTTTTCTTACTTTATTCTCTGGATCGGTAAAGTATGCACTTGCTCCTGTTGTCGTTCCTTCAATTGATGAAGGTTCATCATCAGCAAATTTATCATCATGGAAATTGCCTACTTTGTAGTCATCAAGGGTATTTGCATACTGAATCTTGATTTCACCGGTGATTTTCTGTTTACTCTGAGTATAGTACCAACGACCGTCAAGACGGTTACCCTTCTCACCACCGCCTGTGATAGCTGCCTCAAAGTTAATCTGAGCATAAACATCTTTATAATTTTGATATAAAGTTTTAAATGTTTTCCAATAAGTATCTCTATCTGTCTTACCGGGGAGGAAGTCAGGAGGAGTTGATGCAGAATCAATGGCTTTTTTTATTTGCTCATCGGACTTGCCAAGGGCATACAAGAGAGCTGATGAAGGAATAGTAGCCACTCTATCGCCAGCCTTGTTATAAATGCTCCAAGCAGTTGCATATTTACCGATGTAGTTATTCTGGTAACCGTCCGAAATAATTGACAGGTAATTATTCTTATTCGTTACACTATCAGTATCCTTATAGTCAAGCTTATCATTACCAATTCTATTACCAAAAATATCTGTCGGATAATTCTGGTAGTCGAGGAATACTTCCCAACCATTAGGATCAGCTTTAGAAGCTTCTAATGTAGCTTTCGGTTCATTTTTGAATTCATTATACTTAAAACGATAAATAATGTTATCAGGAGCAACAGAGCTCTCAGCTATCTTAACAAAATCATCGTAGTCGTATGTCTGTGCATTATCTTCTTTCTGATTTTTACCGTTATAATCTTTATGAACATCGTCCCAAACATAGTTATTAAGCGTCATACCTGTAATATCCACTCTGATACCACCATTGTCTATAGATTTAGGAATCTGAGTAAAGATAGAACCGTTGTAGTCAACCATTGGTTGTCCGGGGTAATAGCCTAATGCTTCTAATGTTGTCTTACCACTACCATAATATACATAACATGAAGGAGTATTGCCCCAAATTTGTTTTGCAGAATCGTAGTTCTCAATGTAGAAATATACGCAGTTAGCATCATCTTTAAGGAAATACACAGGGGTGATTTCAAGTTTTGAACCATAAATCTCTTGATTTACTTCAAAAGTATAAGTATATACATCACTACTATGATTTTTACCTTCAGTCTGTGAAAGAACTCCGCCAAAGATACCGTTTACGCTGAATCCCTTAACATAGTAATCGCTGCCATTGTGACCTGCAAAGGTTGCGTCAGGGTCAATTGTGGTTGTAACGGTTACTGTTGAGCCATAAGGAACTTTTTTAGCAGTAACAGCACGATTTTTACCATCAATCTTGTATGAATCAGATGCAGTAATTATTTTATCATCAGGAGTTGTTATTGAAAGAGTTGTATCACCTAAAACAGCGGTAGTTTTTTTATCACCAGTATTAGTAAAGCCCGCACGAATTGTACCGTCTTTACCTGTAATATTTACGGTTGTATCAGAAGCACTATCTTTGGTAGCTTTTACCGTATATGTATTAGCAGTCGGGTCGTAGATGATTTTTATATCTCCGATATATTCAGAATTTTCACTTACAATACTCATCATACCGAATACATATTGGGTATTATCTGCATTAAAACTTTCTTTACCGGTGGTGACAAGTCTTAAATCAACAGGATTATCAGGATTTACACCGGCAAGTTTATCCTTTGGTGTCATGTTCTTATAATAGTTAGATGTTGAAAAAGCAAAATACAGTTGTTTATAATGTTCTTTATTAAGAGTTACTATATATTTTCCGTCTTTTTCATAAACATTGTACTTTCCATATCCTGATTGATTATATCCCTGCTGTCCTTCCCAACTTGTTGGGTTGTTAGTGCTGCCATACAAAAAGTACATATTATTCACGATTGTACCTGAATCTTCTACTTTAAAGTTAGCGGTTACAGTTGTGTCTTTTTGGACTGTAATTGTATACGGATTAGCTGTTGAAGAAGCTGATACACCGTTTACAGTCCAGTCGGAAAGAGCGTAGCCACTCTTTGGTTTTGCAGTGAATGTTACTTCATCGCCCTCGGTTACTGTTGTACCGGAATTGAAATCAGCACCGTTGTGTTTAGCGGAAACAGTACCGAATGTATTGTCACTTGAACTAAATTTTACTGTGTATGTGTTTGCGGTACGGAATGTTACATTTGTTACGGTAACATCCTGATCAGGCATTGTAAATGTTGCGGTGTTGCCACTTACGGTGGTTTCAATTGGAGTACTACCGTTTTCACCCACAACAGTTACTGTGTCAAGAACTTTGCCAGTTTCAGGAGTTGCAGTAACAGTAACCTTTTCGCCTTTTGCAGCTTCTGTCTTATCAACAGACGCAACTGACTTTATATTTTCTGCTACAGTAACATTGTATTTTGTGGTATTTTCCTCTACCCAAACACTTGGTGTATTTTTACCAGTCTTTACAATATAATGAATCTTGTATGTACCTGCTTTACTAAAATAGAAGTCGTTACCTTCACCTGAACCTTCGAATGTGTCATACGCTGTAACTGATGAATTACTCGAAATAATATCATATGTACTATCGTTCGGACCATAATATTTGTCCGAACCATTCTCCGACTTAATCAGCTTAAAAAACTTATTGTTTACATCATCATCTGTAACAGTAATTACTTTACTATATGAACCGTCTGATTCAGCGGTATCGAATTTTAAAGCACTATCATAACCATTCCATTCGCCAATTGCTGACAGATTACCTGTAATTCTGTAGTCCGGTTCAATATCAGCAGAATAGTAAAGCTTTAAGTTATCCTTATCTGATGTGTCAAGATACAGAACTACATTTGATGAACTATCAGCTACATCATCAAATTTTATATAATTTTTTTCATCATCCGCTTTAGTAGGATAATACTTTAGCGTCAACTGATTGTTAATAGAATTCTTATGAAATGTATGACCTAATCTATCACTACTCGCATAATATACTTTCTCGTTACCATTACCTGTATGAATGAAGAAATATTGTTTAGCGTTATCAACATTTTGAGAAAGTTGAGATACTGTCATATTTGTTTCATATTTATAAAGATTAGACTCTCCGTCCACCTTCACAAATTGCATATCAGTTCTGTTGGGATTCCAACTTTCACCCTTAAATCTACCGCCAATATAATATTTAACAGAATCAGTTACTGTAAAACTAGCCTCGATGCTTGTGACAGGCGAATAACCATCCGCTGAAACTGTGACCGTATACTTGTAAGTGCCGGCTACAGTCGGGGTTACAGTAAGAGAATTGTCAGCATTCTTTACTTCAGTTGCTGCGCCACCAGATATCTTATTATAAGTATAATTAAGATTATCCAATTTTGAACCACTTACTTTAGGCGTAAGAGTAACGGGTTTTCCTACTTTTACAGATGTAGGATTAGCTGTAAGTGTTACACTATCAGCTACTTTTACTGATGTAGTATACTCTTCCCAACCGTTTGAACCGTCAGTACCACTGCCACGATAAATCATAGGTGTAGTTTTCCAAGTAGGAGGAAGTATGAGGTTGCCGGTTTGCTTACCACCTTTTCCAGAATTGAAAATGATTTTTGTTGCATCATTACTAACTAAAATAGAATAAATACCATTACCCTCTGATTTTAACAAACTACCAGGCCAATCACTTGTTGTATTAGCGTTTTCGTCACAGGTACCAACAGCACCTTTACCATCAAAAGCATAAGCATTTGATGGTTTCGTTGATTGCATATCAGTATTGGCGTTGTACTTAGCCACATTAGCATCAAGATACACCTTAGAAAACTTTGTAAGGTCAACCGCATTTGCCGTGGTAATTGTGCCGATAAGCATTGTTGACAGGAGCATCATTACCGCAAGGATGACGGAAACAGTGCTTCTGCCTAAATGAGAAATTTTTGTTTTCATAAATATTACCTCCATAACCGAATATTTTGGTTTTGGTTAGGTTCGGGTTCGACCTTTACCGCCTGACCAACGGTGAAACATAATCGGCAAAGCCACGGGATTTTGTTACTAATTTACAAAAAGTGCCGTGTCTTTAGCTAAAAAATGTGTCCTTGAGCTTGTTTCAGTCAAAATGTGAACACTAACCCATATTCTTTATAGTAGATTAATACCATTTTAGATTGATTTTTTCAATTAGGTTGCAATAATTTTATTGCGTTTGTTTAATGTGATAGTTTTGTGTTTGTTTTTACATTCAGTTTTGCCGTTTTGACAAGATATTTTTATGTTATGCACAAGTTATAGTGCGTTTTTTGTAGAATTTGTCTATATATCGGTGTTTTTAATTATTCCGATTAAGAAATTGTTATGCCGTGTGCTACAAATTTGATAATGTTATTTTGCTGAAAGTTCAATATTTGAATGTTGTAAAGTAACATTATAAAATCAGTTTGACGGAAAATTTTCCGCCTTTGCGTGACGGCAGTCCAACGGGCACAGCTACGGATAACCGTGCATAGTTTAATATACAAATAAAAATGCCCGACTGTGGTGTCGGGCATTTTGTTTGAGATTATATGATTTTGATTATTTATCCTTACTTAAAAGCATACGGTCGTTTTCAAGCTTTGAACCGCTTGCTTTTTCAAACATTTCGAGGAGGTGTTCAACCGTAAGATTTTTCTTTTCTTCGCCTGAGATATCGAGGATAATTTTGCCGTCACTCATCATAATAAGACGGTTGCCGTGAGTAATTGCGTCATGCATATTATGAGTTACCATAAGTGCCGTAAGGTTGTTTTCGGCAATGATTTTGTCGGAAAGCTCAAGCACCTTTGCGGCTGTTTTCGGGTCAAGGGCGGCTGTATGTTCGTCAAGCAGGAGAAGCTTTGGCTTTTTGATTGTTGCCATAAGGAGTGTTATTGCCTGACGCTGACCGCCCGAGAGAAGTCCTACTTTTGATGACATTCTGTTCTCAAGTCCGAGGTCGAACTCTGCAAGCATCTGACGGTAACGAAATCTTTCGTCAGCCTTTACGCCCCACGAAAGTCCTCTTTTCTTGCCTCGTCTTGCGGCAATTGCGAGGTTTTCTATAATTTCCATATCGGCTACCGTGCCTGTCATCGGGTCCTGAAATACTCTGCCGAGGTACGGCGCTCTTTTATGCTCGGGCAATGCTGAAATATCCTTGCCGTCAATGAGAATCTGACCGCAGTCAACAGGCCACACGCCTGCAATTGCGTTGAGTGTTGTTGACTTGCCTGCACCGTTACCGCCGATTACCGTACAAAAATCGCCGTCATTGAGGGTAAGATTAACTCCGCAGAGTGCCTGCTTTTCGTTTACTGTGCCTTTATTAAAGGTTTTCCATACATTCTTGATTTCAAGCATTCTTAACCCTCCTTCTGTGCGTTTTTAGCATTCATTTTTGCAACTTTCTTGAATGAAGTCTTTCTCTTTTTTTGGAGATACGGAACTGCAAGGAAGATTGCAACGATAATTGCCGTGAAGAGCTTTGTATCGTCTGTCGGCATTTTGAGCCAGAGTACAATGCCCATTGCGATATAATAGAGAATACCGCCGACAATTACAAAGAGCATTCTGATGATGAAATTCATGTGCTTGCGGAAAATTGCCTCACCGAGAACTTCACCGATGATTACAGCGGCAAGACCGATTACGATTGCACCTCTGCCCATGTTGATATCCGCAAAGCCCTGATACTGAGCAAAAAGTGAACCCGAAAGTGCGACAAGTCCGTTTGATAGTGCAAGAGCAATTACCTTTGTAAAATTGATGTTAATGCCCTGTGCCTTGCTCATTGCAGGGTTTGAACCTGTTGAGCGGATTGTTGAACCCTGTTCCGTGCCGAAATACCAATACATTGCGGCAATTACAACGGCACAAATTCCAAGACCTACGAGAATTGCCATATTTATATTACTTGCAGAAACAACAAGCGTATAGTTTCTGTAGCTGATTGGGAGATTTGATTTTCCCATAATATTCAGATTAATTGAATAAAGAGCAATCTGTGTGAGGATACCTGCGAGAATGTCGGGGATTCCGAGAAGCGTGTGAAGAAGTCCCGTTACAAGACCTGCCGCAAGACCTGCAAGGATTGCTACGATGATTGTTGCCCAAACGGGACAGCCGTTGATGAGCATAACTGCGGTTACTGCACCGCCTGTTGCAAATGAACCGTCAACGCTTAGGTCGGCAAAGTTCAAAAGCTTAAAGGTGAGAAATACACCGAGTCCCATAAGTCCCCAGATTATACCCTGAGCAATATTACCCGGAAGTGCGGATAAAAAGCTCATTGGATTAAGAGAACCGAAGTAGTTTGCTAAAAAATCCATAAAAACCACCTATACATAAAATATCGGGGTGTCGCTTGCACGGCACCCCTGCCAATATTATTTTTCCGAATATGAATTATTCTGCTTTGATTTCTTTGTAATCGTCGGGAACCGTGATTCCGTATGAGTCACAACGATCTTTGATATATTCTTTTGTTACATTCGGAGCTGCCTCAACCTTCATCTTTGTGATGTCCTCACCCTTTACAAGAATGTTGTAAGCCATTTCGCCTGTTTTTCTGCCAAGCTCGTCATAGCTGATTGAAAGTGTTGCAACACCGCAGCCCTTGCAGATGCCTTCTTCGCCGGCAACAATAGGAGTTTTTGCGGCTGTGGCAACATTGTCGATGATACCCGTGTTAGATGCCGCTGTGTTATCTGTCGGGATGTAAAGAACATCGCTCTCGTCACAGGCAGTCTTTGCAACTGCGGCAACATCGTTTGAATCTGCAAATGAATACGATTTTACAGTATAGCCTGCATCCTTGAAATAAGGAGTGATTGTATCGCTCTGATACTTTGAGTTAGCCTCAGCCGAGCAGTAGAGAATTCCGACATTCTTTGCGTTGGGGAAAAGCTCCTTGAGCATTGCAGCCTGCTGATCAAGCGGAGCAAGGTCTGTTGTACCCGAAACATTCATACCCGAAACGCCGTTCCAATCAGACTTGTCGAGCGCTGTGCCGTAGTCTGTGATTGAAGTACCGAGAATCGGAATATTCGGTGTTGCCGTGTATGCTGCCTGAAGTGCGGCAGTACCGTTGCCGAGAATAAGGTCATAGTTTGAAGATACAAACTGGTTACAGATTGTAGCGCAGGTTGCGGAATCACCCTGAGCGTTCTGCTCGTCAAACTTTACATTGTCTGCGCCGAGTTTCTCAGTAAGATAATCTTTAAAGCCTTTTGTTGCGGCATCAAGAGCCTCATGCTGAACAAGCTGACAGATACCGATATTGTAAACCTTACCGTCCGTGCCTGAATTATCTGCCTTTGAGCTTCCTGCAGAACCGCCGCATCCTGCAAATGCGAGTGACATAGAAGCCGCCGCAAGAGCAACTGCGACAATTTTTTTAGCTTTTTTCATTTTAATTTCCTCCTAAGCTTTCAGCACTTTCACGCTGTAAAGCATCATATACTTCTACACTTTTATGCAATAAAGTGTTTTAACAACATAAATTATAATACAAAAAAACGAAATTTTCAATAGCTTTCACTAATTTTTATTACAAATAGCTGAAATAAAAGTTTGTTTTTGGTTATTTTGCCACCACATTTTCGTCACCAAGCTGATATTTGAGTTCTTTTATCATTACAGGATTGATATCAACCCACATTGATGAGGGGGCTTTCACCTTTCTTTTAGTGTCGGTAAGATAGAAAATAACAGGCGTTCTGCCGTCAAAAATGTCAAGAACACGCTTTGCACGGTTGTATTTGTCGGTATTGAGGTCATCAATACGCAAATACAGTGCAAAAGGCTTTTGTGTATCATTTTTCACGGCTTGCTTCTGATAATTTTGCGAAAAATGTTCTGTGTTTTTTATTGCAACAGGGTTATTTTTGCAATCCTCGTTTGTACGGGCAGACACTATGGAATCGCAGATGATTTTCGGCTCTTCGTTTTCTTTTAAATTGACAGTTCCACGGAACAGCAACGCACCGCCTGCACCGAGGAGGGCGGAATATTCTTCATATACATTCGGGAAAATCACGATTTCAAGCATTCCGTATCTGTCCTCGGCATTGACAAAAGCCATAATCCTGTTATTTTTTGTAAGCTGGGTTTTCAGCTTTGCAACTATGCAGACAAGGCTGACTTTTTTCCCGTCAAAATACATACCGCTGTCATTATTGATTATATCACCCGTTTTGTCGGCATGGATTGCTTTTGAAAAAGTTGTGTATTCATCGAGCGGATGACCGCTGAGATACATTCCCGCAATTTCGTTTTCCATATGCAAAAGTTCAGAAACGGGAAATTCGGGCAAATCGGGAATTTTGGGCTTTGATGATTGAGCGTCAACTTCTGCGTCATCGAAAAATGACATCTGACCGCCCGCATTTCTTCTGCTTTCGTACTCAACATCATCAAGTACGGTTTTACTGATTGCAAGCAATTGTCTGCGATTTGCTCCGAGTCCGTCAAATGCACCGCATTTTATCAGACTTTCAATTGCTCTGCTGTTCATATTTCTGCCGTAGAGCCTTTTGCAGAAATCAAAGAAATCTTCATAAGGATTGTTTATGCGCTCCGAGATGATTTCATCTATGAAATTTCTGCCGAGATTTTTAACGGCAAGAAGTCCGTAACGGATATCGTTTCCGCTGACTGTAAAATGAAGATTGCTTTCGTTGACATTAGGCGGTAATACACGGATTCCGAGCCGTTTGCACTCAGTGATATATGATGCAAGTTTATTTTGATTATCAAGAACACTTGAAAGCAGAGCCGCCATATATTCACGGGGATAGTGGCATTTGAGCCATGCAGTTTTGTAGGAAATGTTGGCATATGCCGCCGCATGGGATTTGTTAAATGCATAGTGTGCAAAGCTTTCCATTTCATCATAAACGGAAATTGCCGTTTTTTCATCAACCCCACGGCGAATGCATCCTTCAACTATGATATTTCCGTCATCATCAGTAAGACCGTGAATGAATATTTCACGCTCCGACTCCATTACAGCAAGTTTTTTCTTGCTCATTGCACGGCGCACTATGTCTGCTCTGCCGAGACTGTAGCCTGCAAGCGTTCTGAAAATCTGCATAACCTGTTCCTGATAAATTATGCAGCCGCTTGTAACTCCGAGAATTTCCTTTAAAAGCGGATGTTTGTAACGAATATGCGACGGATTGTGACGACAGTCAATATAAACGGGAATGCTGTCCATAGGTCCGGGACGATAGAGAGCCGTAACGGCTATAAGATCCTCAATTCGCTCCGGTTTTAGCTGAGTGAGAACATTTTTCATTCCTTGGCTTTCAAACTGAAACACACCCTCCGTGTATCCTTTTGAAAACATTTCAAAAACTTTTTTATCGTTTTCATCGACCATATCGGGATTATAGTCGGGATTTTTATGTTTTATCTGCTTTTCTGCATCATTGATTACGGTTAAGTTTCTGAGCCCAAGGAAGTCCATTTTTAAAAGACCGAGTTCCTCAAGCGCCGTCATGGTGAACTGTGTTACAACATTATCGTCATTTTTTGACAGCGGAACATAGTCGCTGACGGGCTTATCGGTGATTACAACACCTGCGGCGTGCATTGTTGCGTGGCGGGGCATTCCCTCAATGCTCATTGCAACATCAAGCAGTTTTTTTATCTGCGGATCGTTATTGCAGCGACTTCTCAGATCGGGACTCAGTTTCAGCGCTTCCTCGATTGTCATATCATGCTCCATAGGAACAAGCTTTGCAACAGAATCTACTGTCGCATACGGAATTTCAAGCACCCTTCCGACATCTCGGATTGCACCTCTTGCCGCCATTGTACCGAACGAAATTATCTGTGCAACATGATCTTCGCCGTATTTACGCACAACATAGTCGATAACCTCTCCCCTGCGTTCCTTACAAAAATCGACATCAAAATCGGGCATACTGACTCTTTCGGGATTGAGAAATCTTTCAAAAAGAAGATTGTACTTTATCGGATCGATTGCGGTTATGCCTATGCAGTAGGCACAAAGTGAGCCTGCACCCGAGCCTCTGCCGGGTCCGACAGGAATTTGGCATGATTTTGCGTAGCTTACAAAGTCATTTACAATGAGGTAGTAATCTACAAAACCCATTTGCGACACCGTGTTGATTTCATATTCAAGTCGGTCAATCAGAGCTTTGTCGGGATTCTCGCCATAGTGTTTATAAAGCCCCTCATAGCATTTTCTTCTGAAATAATGCAGATGATCTTCGTTATTAGGAACATCAAATCTCGGAAGTTTGCGTACACCGAATTCAAAATCCACATTGCACATATCGGCAATTTTCTGTGTATTGTCGATTGCTTCGGGGTAACTTGCAAATACCTCACGCATTTCATCTTCTGTTTTAAGATAAAATTCCGAAGTTTTGAACTCCATTCTGTCGCTGTCATTGACTGTTCGGTTGGTCTGAATACAGAGAAGAATATTGTGAACCGTGCTGTCCTGTTTTTCGATATAGTGACAATCGTTTGTTGCAACAATGTCAACACCGATTTCACGGGCAATTTTTATAAGGCTTGGAATTATCCTTTTCTGTTCCTCAATTCCGTGGTCTTGAAGCTCTATAAAAAAGTTCTCACTCCCGAATATATCACGGTAAAATTCTGCCTTTGACTTTGCACCGGCATAATCACCGTCAAGGAGCTTTTGAGGAATTTCACCCGCCAGACAGGCAGAGAGGCAGACTAAGCCCTCATGATACTCGGCAAGGAGTTCATCATCAATCCTCGGCTTTGTATAGAATCCCTCCGTAAAACCCTTTGACACAAGCTTGATAAGATTCTGATAGCCTGTATGATTTTTGCAGAGCAGAACCATATGATAGTACTTTCCGTAGGATGTGGTTTTGTCAAAACGGCTTTGCGGTGCAACATACACTTCACAACCGATTATCGGCTTTATACCCTGCTTTTTGCATTCCTTATAAAAATCGACTGCACCGTACATTACACCGTGGTCGGTGATTGCGAGTGCAGTCATTCCTTTTTCTTTTGCGGCTTTTGCAAGTCTGCTCAGACGGCAGGCACCGTCAAGCAGACTGTATTCTGTATGAAGATGTAAATGTGTAAATGCCATTTTACTCACCTGTTGCTTTTGCCTTTATTTCACCGTCTGAAAAACGGAGTGTAAATTCATCTCCGCTTTTCAGCATTTTTGCGGAATTTACCGCCTTACCGTCTTTTTCGGCAATCGAATAACCTCTTGAAAGAATTTTAACGGGGTTGAGTCCTTCAAGTTTTGCGGCTGTCTTTGTGATGTCGGCAGTCTTTTTATTTATTGTTTCCTGAACAAAATGCTGTATTTTCGTTTTGCAAAGTTCAAGAGATTTTTCATATTCAAAAATTCTCTGTTGTGGTGATACAACGGACAGTCTGGTTTTTAATTCTGTAAGAGCATTATATTCCTGCCTCAATTTCAATGTTGCCATTGACGAAACATACTGCTTTTGCGATTTATAGTAATCAACAAGCTCCGCAGTATCGGGAACTGCAAGCTCTGCCGCCGCAGACGGAGTCGGCGCTCTGAGATCGGATACAAAGTCACAGATTGTAAAATCAGTTTCATGACCGACAGCGGAAATTACCGGAATTTTACAGTTGTAGATTGCATAGGCAAGGTTTTCATCATTGAACGCCCACAAATCTTCAATTGAACCGCCGCCTCTGCCGATTATGATAACATCACAGGCGTTGTATTTATCAAGTTTCTGTACGGCGTCAATAAGTTGAGCGGGAGCATTATCGCCCTGAACAAGTACGGGACACATAATTATGTCGGCAGACGGAAATCTTCTTGAAAGAATGTTGCGGATATCCTGAACTGCCGCACCTGTGGGAGAAGTAATTACACCGATTGAATTCGGAAACGGCGGAATTTTCTTCTTATGTTCGGGAGCAAAAAGTCCTTTTTCGGCAAGTGACTTTTTAAGTTGTTCATATGCAAGCGAAAGCGCACCTATGCCGTAGGGCTGCATATCTTCAATATAAAGCTGATACTGACCTGTGGGTTCATAGACTGCAACTCTGCCACGGCAGATTACTTTCATTCCGTCGGTCGGTCTGAACTTTAAATTACGGGCATTGCCGGCAAACATTACGGCTCTTATAACGGATTTTTCGTCTTTGATTGAAAGGTAGATGTGTCCGCTTCTGTAATGGTCGGTTAGGTTTGAAATTTCACCCGTAACAAAGACAAAATTCAGCCTTGCGTCATTTTCAATAATTGACTTTATATAGAAATTCAGTTGTGAAACACTTAAAATTCGTGGTTTGCTAAACTCGGGTGTGTACATCATTATACTTCCTGTATCCTAAATATGCAATTCCTGCCGAGTTATCTGCCGAAAACTGCGGCGGTGCGAATATTGCATTATATTTTTCTTCAAAAGAATTTTTGATTATCCGATTTGACATTACTCCGCCTGCAAAAAGCAATGGAATTTCTCCGTATTTTTCAAGCAGTCCTTCGGTCATTTTGGACAAGGTCTGTTCAATATATTTAAGACAGAATGCCGAAACATATTCGGGAGATTTGCCTTCGTCAATCAGCTTTTTGGAAAGATTTTCAACTCCGCTCAGGCAACAATCGCAACCCTTGAGAGTTGGTTTTACCTTGATTTTTTCTGTATTTTTAAGGGCAAGCTGCTCAAGCTGAGGACCGCACGGAAATTTTAAACCGAGCATAAGTCCTGTGCGGTCAATTGCCTGTCCTGCATTAAGGTCGAGTGTGTGTGCCGCAAGTTCAACGGAAAAGCCCGTGCCGAATCCTTTGGCAAATACTGCCTCGGTTGTACCTCCGCTGACATGGAAAGCGATAAACTGCTTATCAAACAAATCTGTTCTCTGCGAGCCGAACAATGCCGCCGAGATATGTCCCTCCTGATGCGAAAATGTGTAAAGAGGGATTTTCATTGCAGAAGATAAAATTTTTGCCGTGTTCTCTCCAACGGTGAAACACGGCATATATGAGCCGTCAACAGGTCTTGGACGGCTTGACGCCGCAATTGCGGCTATTTTGCTTGTATCAACATCTTTCAAAAGTTCTTCAATAAGCGTGTGCAGCTGTGCTGTGTGGTGAAACACAGCGTCACTCTGACGAAGTCCGAGCTGACCTTCTTTTACGGGAAGAAGTTTTTTCTGCTGAACCATTTCGCCCGTTTTGCTGTCGTAAAGGGCGGTTGATGTTGTGTAATTTGAAGTGTCAATTCCGAGAAAAAGGCTCATATCACTTCTCCGACTTTCCCGAAAATTCACGGGAATATGTGCCGAGAATACCGTTTACAAATTTGCTCTCGTCGATTGTATATTTCTTGGCAAGTTCAACAGCCTCATTGATTGAAACACTCTGCGGAACATTGTCAAGATACTTCATCTCATAGATTGCAAGGCGAAGAATAGCAAGCGACGGCTTTGAAATTCTTGAAAGAGTCCAGCCCTTTTTCAGGTGGCTTGCAATGATTTCGTCAATCTCCTCATGCTTGTCCTCAATGCCGGAAACTACAGCCTGAGCATATGCGCAAACACCGCCTACAAACATTTCCGAATTATCATCTATTGTTTCTTCAAGAGGCTCATCGTCAAAAGACTTTGAGAACAAAAGCATAAAAGCCTGCTCTCTCGACTCACTTCTTGTAAGATTAACCTCTTCCTCAAAAATATCATTAACTTCAATATCATTAGTTACATTGTTCATTTCATTATCCATATTAAGCCCAACTTTTCGTTAAATTAATTTAATAAAGGTAGTTATTATCATCAAGATTATACCATAACTGAAATTGAATGTAAATAAGAATTGACAAAGATATCTGTGACAAATCATTTGAATTTCGGAAATTTCTTTCTGAATAACTCTTCAATAATTTTAGTGCTCTCATCACAGCCGAATGTATCGGACTTTATGCACAAATCGTAGTTATCTGCATTGCCCCATTCGGAAGATGTAAAGTATTTGCAATGGTCGGCTCTTTCACGGTTTACCTTTCTGACCTTTTTAAGAGCATCGTTTACGGAAAGATTATCCCTTTCGGAAATTCTCTCTGCCTCGGTATTTTCATCGGCTGATACAAATACATTGAATGTATGCTTTTTGTTTTTGAGAATCTCGTTTGCAAGTCTGCCGACTATTACGCAGGATTCATTCTGTGAAATGGTTTTTATTACATTTTTTTCACGGTTAAAAAGTCTTTCGACATTCGGCATATTTGCGGTATCAAGCGGTCCGCCGTACCACGCAAAGAAATCGTGAAGTAAAGGATTTTTAATTGTCTGTTCATTCTTTTCAATAAAATCAGGAGAATAGCCGCTCTTCTCAACAACAAGTTTTATCAGCTCGTTATCGTAATACTTAAACCCAAGACTTTCGGCAAGTGCCTTTGCAATCTGTCTGCCGCCGCTGCCGTATTCCCTTGACACGGTGATTACATATGTAGGATTCTGCTCATCATCAGTTTTTTCATCAACCTGAACGGACGGAGTCTTTTTAAGAAGTTTATCTCTGTATTTTCCGAAAGCTTTGTTGATAATGCCGAGAATAAATCCGACAAGAAATGCCGCAATTACTGTTCCTGCACCGACACTGCCAAGGCTGTGAATCATAATCAGACAAGCCGCTGCCGACAATACCACCATAGTGATATCAAAACCCATTTTTACCTTTGAAAATTCGATTTTTGTAACCTGTGAAACAGCAGACATTACACCCTCGCCTGCGAGCGGAATAACATCGGCAGGAAGATACAGAAAAATTCCGACTGCGACAATAACGGAGCTTGCAAGCACCATTAAGATTCTGACAATAAGATTATCGGGTGTCGGAAAGAATGATGCAAGGTAGTTGCAGAATGTTGTAAAATAGCCGAAGATAACGCCTACGGGAATCTGCAAAAGGGTTATTAATTTAAAGTTTTTGCGAAGTAACAAAAACTGAATGAACACAAGAACAATGTGGAATATGATTGTTGCCTTGCCCATTTCTATGCCCCATATGCAGGTCATTGTGTATGGGATTGAGCTTACGGGAGATACACCGAGATTTGATTTTACCGAAAGTGCAATTCCGATTGTCATTATAAAAAGACCGATAAAATACATCGGCAATCTGATTTTCATATTTTTTAAATTCATTACATAACTTCCTTTTCAAAATGCTTTGTCATATTTTCATACACTTTTGCAAGCAGACTTTGGAACACTTCCGTTTCTTCTTCTGAAAAGCCGTCTGTTGCAATACTTTCTACGCTGTCAAATTTTTCATTGAGATATCGGACATACTCTTTTCCCTTATCGGTGAGAAAAACATAGAGTGACCTTCTGTCGCCGCCAAGAGATTTCCTTGCGATATAGCCTTTGGTTTCCATACCACGCAAAATCACGGTTATGGACGCAGGCTCAATGTGACAGCCTGCCGCAATATCCTTTTGTACACAGCCGTTATGGTCTTTTAGGTAATCGAGTATTTTCGGCTGACCCAATGTAAGTCCCGATTCTTTGATACTGCCGAGAAGTGCCTTTTGCACAAGCATATGGTCAGACATCAGCAGATAGTGAATTGACTCTTTCATACACAACCCTCTCTTTAATAGTTTTAATTCTAATTGTTATAATTCTAATTATATATCCGTTTAAATCGATTGACAAGTTTCCGGAAAAATTTCAGCCTATTGCGCAGTATTCTTTGTGAACATAGGAATATTTTTATGCATAAAAAAAGCAGAGGACACTATGCCCTCTGCTAATTTCATGCCCCTATTACCGATATATCGTCATAATCAACCTCATAATGAGTAACCACGGCATCGTCAATAATCAGAACAGATGTATCGTCAAGCTGAGATTTCGGAACAATTACCGATACACCTTGATCGCTTATATAGCAAAGGCATTCTGAAAATCCTTTGGCTTTGACAATACTTTCAATGCTGTCCTGAATTGTAAAGGTTTTGAGAAGCTCTTCAACATTCTTTTCAGCCTCGCTTTTGTCGGCATCAGACGAGCTTTCAAGATTGAAAATTTCTTTTGCATCATCAATTATTTTATCCTGAGTTGCCTGCCGCTTTGTCCTTTCGGCTGAAAAATAGCTTTTGCTCTCGTTTGAAAGTGCCGCCGTCTGCTGTACCTCATCATCCGACGCCGAAGCGGTTGCACTGACATACGATGCCGCACCGAGTTCTTTGGCACTTTTGGGAGTTTTTGCCCCCGAAAGCTGCCAGTTTATGTACACAGCCGCTGAAAGTGCAAGCACAAGTGATGCAAAAACGATATATTTTTTCTTAGATTTCATATTACTCCCGACCTTTATTCTGATAATTTTGTAATACATACTTTTGCTGTTGAAATATCAAGCGCTTTTGTGACTGCATCGGTGACACGCTCAACCACAACAGGATCATCACCGCCTTCACACACTACAAGCACTCCTCTTATCAAAGGTTCAATTTCCTTTGTTTTGGTGGTGCTGTTGTCAAGATAAACATATTCAACGGAATTTTCCATTGTGAGCAAAACTTCCGTCTTGCCTGCTCCCTGAATTTTTGAAATCACCGTCTGCAAATCATTTTCTATTTTTGTGCTGTATGTTTTTACGGAAAATGCTTCATCTCCTTTTCCTGATGTCAAAGAACCGAAATCAACCCAGTTTGAAAGAAATATTAAACCAATACCGATAAGACCGACAACGATTATGATATTTCTTATTTTTTTACTGTCGAACATTGATTTCAGCTTTGAACCTGTTTTTTCTTCCATAATTCACTCCGTCATAATGTTTGGTGTAATTCCGAAATTGTCATAAACAATTGACGATACAAGATTTGTGTACCGAACAAATTCTTTGTCTATATATATGCTGATTGACGCTATGATTATGCCGTTGTTTTCAACTCTGCTCAAAATTATGTCACACGATTTGATTGTAATATTATTCTGTAAAAGAAGATTTTTTAATGCAGTTTCAAGATTTATCTCCGTCTGCTTTATAACGGCATTGCTGTATGCCTCATCATCTGTCGATATTTCTTTAACAGAATTTTGCTTTTCCTTAATATCGGTATTAAATGACGATACGGCATTTTTTACGGGAACAACCATACAGCAGATAATAAAAGCGCCTAAAACAAGGCTGATGATTTTCTTTGTACTGCCGTCTATTACGAAAGTTTGAACAAGTGAACAAATTAACGCAGAGGCACACATTACAACAACAACCGTAAAAAGTCCGCTCATGATGAACCACCGCCAAGCATAATTACTGCCGCCGTTGAAAGAATGTAAATTGACATAATGCACAGCAAAACGGCTATGAGAGTTGAAAAGACAGACGATATGTTTTCAAGCAGTTTTGCCGGACCGTTTAGATTGAGAACCTCTGCCGTTGATTTGCCGATCCAAAGGGTGAACATCCACATTACTCCCTGCAGAATCACAGGCATAAACACAATTGTAACGGACAGAATCACTATTATTCCTATTCCGGATTTTAAAAGTCCGATACTGCCCTGAACTACCTTGTAGGCATCCGAAAGTGCCGAACCGACTATCGGGATAAATGAATTGAGGGTAAACCTTACAGCACGGGTTGAAACATTGTCAACCGAAACGCTTATAAGCTGTCTGAATGTCAGCACGGCTGTGAAGATTGTCATAGCAAAGCCCAAAAGCCACTTTACGCTCTTTGAAATCATTGACATAAAACCGCTGAGATTTACGGACGGCGATACGGATGATGTTATGGACAGACCGAGGAACATATTGAGCAGAGGAACGATTATTTTTGATGAAAGCTGTGACACACCCTCCCCTGCCCCTATCATTACGGCATAGTATGATGCCGAACCTGCCACAGAACCCGAGCTTGCCATAATTACAGCCATAACAGGAACATAGGCAAGCATTATATTTGATGCGGTGCAGATTACCGAACCCGTTGATGCGATGACTCCGACAGCCGGGACTACTGCGGCACAGGTTATGCAGAGCGTTGCGGTTATGTTCAGCGAATTTGAAATATCACAGGAGAGCGAACCGTTGTAGGCGCTGATTACGGAACAGAGCAAAAGCAAGGCGGTTATATTGACAAGACCTTTGAGCGGTGAAGAAATGTTGCCGAGTGCAAGCGAGAGAATTTCGCCCATTACATTTTCAAAAGACAGGTTGGCAAGCTTTGAAAAATCTCCCAAATCAACGCCCATATTTTGCAGGCTCTGTTTTACATCGTCGGACAGCGAATCAAAAACATTTGACATATCATAAATCATTTCACCTTCTTCAGCGTTTGCACAGACACATGAAAGGGCGATAAGCACAAACACGACAGTAATTATTACAACACTTTTTTTCACTTCTTCACCTCAACTGCCTGCAAGTGACAACACGGTTTTTAAAATATCCGAATAAAGCGGAAGTGCCGTTACCGTGACCATAATTTTTCCGGCAAGCGAAACATTTGATGCAAGCGACTGACTGCCCGAATCCTTGCAGGTATTCACGGCAAACTCGGTGACAAGGCATATTCCGATTGATTTCAGCAGAATTACTATGTAGTCAATGCTTATTCCCGATGACGCTATGATTTGATTGATTGTTGTAACGATAGCCGAAACCTGAGTAAGCACGCCGATTAAAATAATAACGGAACAGCTTATACCGAGCATTACGGAGATTTCCGCATTTTTGGGTTTAAGCATTACGCAGATTATTACGGTCACAACGGAAAGCACGGAAATTGACAGAATATTCATATTAAAAACCGAAAAGCTGTTTTATTGTGTTGAACAGAGTGCTGATTTGCGTTATTATCAGCGTCAACACAACTATAAGTCCGGCAAGCGAGGTCAGCATTGCCTGCTCCTCTCGACCGCTTCGTATGAGAAGTTGGGTAAGAACCGCAACAATTATGCCGACAGCGGCAATTTTAAAAATAAGTTCAACATCCATTACTACCTCTAAATCATCATAAGGGCGATTGCACTTCCTGCAAAAAATCCCATTGTTTTGTATAGCTTTGATTTTTTTGTTATGGCATCAAGGGCTGATGAAAGCTGTTTTGAAAATGACACCTCGTAGAGTTCAAGATGTTTTAACTGCCCCTCTGTATCGGTTTTTCCGAGCTGACCTCCGAAATCGTTCAGCATTGAAATATCGGATTTTGAAAGCGGTATTTCAGAAGATAATTGTTTTACCCTTTCAAGCCACAATTCGTCAAAAGGTCTGTCACATTCTGAAAAAAGCAATAAATCAAGGCTTAATTTTTCTGCACAGGAATTAACCAGAGTGAAGATATCATCACCGTTGTAGCGAAGATTTGTTGCAAGCAATGATATAAATTCCGTGAATGATTTCAGAAAATCTCTGCGTTTGTATAACCTACCCGACAAAACAAAACCTATCATTGTACCCGTGCAGACAACAAGCAAACATCCTATGAGTTTAAACGGCAAAGTTGTCACCTACCTGCGATATTTTTACAATTTCACCTGCGTGGGTTCGATTTGACAGAAACACAAGCGTTTGAAATGCCCCTGTTTTCATGAGAGAAACCATGTTTGCTTTCTGTTTCAATTCGTATTCATTTGCACAATGCGTTGATGAAATTATCCGAACTCCGCAGTTGACCGACTTTTCTACGGCATAGATATCTTCTTTTGAGCCTATTTCATCGCAGATAACAATTTCGGGTGCCATACTGCGTATTGCGTGAAGCATTGCCTCGCTCTTGTTGTATGAATCATAGACATCGCACATTCCGATATCATTCTGAAATTTACCCGATGCCGTGCCTGCAAGCTCTCCTCTTTCATCAATCAGGGCAACATTCTTCTTACCCTTGGTTGACAGAAGTCTTGCAAGATCACGAAGTACGGTTGTTTTTCCGCTGCAAGGTGCTCCGCATATAAGAACACCTCCCGAAACGGCAATTATCTTATTATAAAGAGAATCCGCACAACCCTTATGCTCCCTTGCTATGCGGACATTGATTGAGGTTATGTCACGGATATTCACAATTTTTCCGTTGTTTACGACCGCTGTTCCGCAGATTCCTGCCCTGTGACCGCCGTACATTGTAACAAAGCCGTTTACAATTTCGTTCTGTCTGTTATACACGGAGTAGTTGCAAATGTTGTTGAAGGTATCGACAATATCGGCTTTTGAAACAACAAGCATTGCCCCGTCAAGGATTGTATTGCTAAGTCCGCCGTTTTGCGTTAGGTAGTATGTATTGTCGGGACAGACAAGTGCAAGCGGTCGTGAAAGCCGCAGTCTGATTTCCTGAACCGAATCGGCTAATTTAGGTGCAAGCGGTAAAAGTCTGCGTGAAATATTCTTGCAAAGACAGTTGAGTGCCGCCGTAAATCTCTTTTCGTTTTGTTCAGCAAGCATATTTTAAATTCCTCCCAAAAGAGTTTGTACAATAAATACTATGCAGACAAGCACAGCCATATGCCAAAAGGGCAAAAAAATCCCCCGACATAAATCGGAGGATTTGAAGATATTTTATTTTGAAATATAAGCTGTTACTCGTAGTGTCCTTTGCAGGCGATTATACAAACAGTATCGTCTTTGATAAAATACACTACTCTGTTACCGTTATCATCAATTCTTCTGCTCCAAAATCCACTTAAATTTTCTTTGAGTGGTTCAGGCTTTCCTATTCCTTCAAAAGGATTACGGCAAATATCGGTAATGATTCTGTTAATCTTCTTTAGCGTTTTCTTGTCTTGAAATTGCCAATATACATAATCTTCCCACGCGTGAGATTCCCAAAGAATTTTCATCAGTCTTCACCGTCAATAAGTGCGTGTTCAGAAAATGTTGCCTTTCCGTTTTTAATATCAGCAGCAATTTTTTCAAGGTAGCGAATATTGCTTTCTGAATAGAAAGGATCTGCTGTTATTTCAAACGGTATTCTTTTTTCACGACCAACCTTAACAAGAAACATTGTTATTGCCGAAGACATAGTAAGCCCCATATCTTTTAATGCTTTTTCTGCATTTTCTTTAATATCTTCTTCAATTCTAAAGTTTATCTGTGTCATAAAAAGCACTCCTTTCATCATTATTATATATCGTTAAATATACAATGTCAAGCATTTGCTATACATATTCATCAGCAAATATTGCAAATGATAAATAAACATAAAAATCCCCCGACATAAATCGGAGGATTGAAAATTGTTTTATTTGCTTTTTATTTCACTAAAGATAGCAGCATATTCTTCGTTAGTGTAATCACCTGTAAAATTAATATTGCCGTCAGTAATTTCAACATTTATATACGGGTTTGAAACAGTCTTTCCGTTAATAACAAACCGAACAGCAGAACCGATATTATTTTTAGTGTAGTCTGCAAACTTATCAGTTCCGTCAGCTGTAAGCTTCATATTTAACACCATACCGTTAATATCATCAAGCAAACACACATACTCGATTTGAGACGACTCAATAATAACTTTGTTTTCATCTTCATTATCACGGATTTCTACATTGGTCGGATTATAAATTTTCGGCAATTCAGCACTTGATGTCTGAGTTGTTTCATTAACCGAGGTTGAAACCTGAGTAGTTGTATTTTCAGCAGAAGTATCGTTACTTTTTACATTTCCGCTGCAAGCAGATAATGCAACAGCAAGTAAAGTTACAACAGCTAAAATTAAATATTTTTTCATTTTAAGTACCCTTTTCGTTATAATTATATAACAACATAAACAGTGTCAAGTATTTATTGTAACTATTCCATTGACAACATTTCTTTTAATTCTTCTTCGGAAATTATTGTAACACCTAAGGTTTGGGCTTTGGTTAGTTTACTGCCGGCATCTTCGCCTGCCAAGACATATGAAGTCTTTTTTGAAACTGATGAGCTTGTTTTGCCGCCGTTCTGTTCAATGAGTTTTGAGGCTTCACTTCTTGTCATTGTGGGAAGTGTGCCTGTGAGGACAAAGGTTTTGCCTTCAAAAAGACCTCCAGTGTTTTTCGGCTGAGAGGGTTTCATTCTCAGACCGAGTGATTTAAGGTCTGCAATAAGCTCCTTTGTGCCGTCAAGTGAAAAATAATTTTCAAGGCTTTCTGCCATAACAGCACCGAAACCGTCTATTTTTTCAAAGTCCTCAGCCTTTGCGCTCATAATATCGTCAATTGTTGCAAAGTTTTCGCAGATTATCTTTGCGGCTTTAAGACCTATGTTACGGATTCCGAGTGCAAAAACAAGTCTGAAAAGTTCGTTTTCTTTTGATTTTTCTATTGAAAAGATAAGATTCTGAGCAGATTTTTCAGCCTTGCGTTCAAGGCTTGAAATATCTTCTGCTTTAAGTCTGTAGAGGTCGGCAGGAGATTTTACAAGTCCTTCATCTGAAAGCTGTTCAAGAATTGCAGGACCGAGTCCGTCAATATCCATTGCGTCACGGCTTACAAAGTGAATAAGATGTCTTGTCAGCTGTGCGGGACAGTCTGTGTTCGTACAACGGATTGCCGCCTCTCCCTCATCGTGTGTAACGGGGTTACCGCAAGACGGGCATACGGACGGAAATTCAAACGGCACGGCATTTTCAGCGTGTTCCTTAACTGACAGAACTTCGGGAATAATCTCGCCTGCTTTTCTGATTATAACCATATCTCCTACGCAAATACCTTTTTCATCTATAAAATCTTTATTGTGGAGTGTGGCACGGCTTACTGTTGTTCCGGCAAGAAGTACGGGTTCAAAGTTGCCTACAGGAGTAAGCACACCTGTTCTGCCGACATTGATTTCGATATTGAGGAGTTTAGTAGGCTTCTCCTCGGGAGGATACTTATATGCCTCCGCCCATTTGGGATATTTTGCGGTACTACCGAGAAGTCGGCGGCTTGCAAAGCTGTCAACCTTGACAACCGCACCGTCAATTGCATAATCAAGCTCTCCACGCATATTTCCTATGCGCTCAATTTCCTCAATCACCTCGTCAACATTATCGTAAACACTGTAGAATGCAGTCGGAAAGCCGAGTTCCGTAAGATAGTCAAGCCCCTGTATATGGCTTTCAATCGTCATTCCTCTGATTTGCTGAATATTGAACACGAATATATCAAGACTTCTCTGAGCGGTTATTTTTGCATTTTTCTGACGAAGTGAGCCCGCGGCGGCATTTCGTGGATTTTTAAAGGTTTTTTCCTCGTTTTCTTCCTGTCTGCGAGTGAGTGCGTCAAACGAATTGAATGACATATACACCTCACCACGAACCTCGAGATATTCGGGTGCATTCGGAATACGCTTTGGCAGACTTTTAATTGTCATAAGATTTTCGGTTACATCTTCACCGACAGAGCCGTCGCCACGGGTTGAACCTCTTACAAAAACACCGTTTTCATATTCGCATGATACGGAAAGACCGTCAAATTTAGGTTCAACAACATAGCGTACATTCGGCACGGTTTCTCGCACTCTTGCGTCAAATTCACGAAGCTCTTCGTGTGAAAAACTATCGTGAAGGCTTTCCATTACAACCTCATGAGTAACGGGAGAAAACTTTTCTCCTGCATTGCCGCCGACACGGTTTGTCGGTGACATAGGAGATTTGAGTGACGGAAATTCCTTTTCGATATTCTCAAGTTCACGCATGAGCATATCGTAATCGTAGTCGGAGATTTCCGGATCATCCTGATTGTAGTAAAGGTTGTTGTGGTATTCAAGCTGTTTTGTAAGCTCTTGGGCACGATTCTGTGCTGTTATAAAATCCATTTTGGTTTCCCCATATCATAAATTTATCGGTAAAATAAGTATCTGCACCTGTGTTTAAAATATTACCTGTTATTAACCTGTGAAGTTCCTTTTTCACGGAGGAAGGTTGATTCAAGGTCTGCAAGGTGAAGCTTTACGGCAAGCGGATATTTGTCATAAGCCTGACTGATTGTGTTGCTGTTTTTGTCACCAAATTCACCCATATGCCAACGAATTGCCATAGCCTCATCAATTTTAAGGTGCATTTTGCGTTCAATGAGAAAAACAGACTTTTCGCCGTGACCGTAGGGAAACTGATCTTCAATTGCATAATACGGCACTTTTTCCCACTGACCTGTTTTTTCATTCTTAACATTTCTGCTTGAAACCTTGTAGAACTGAGCCTTGCACAAATCGTGAAGAAGTCCGCAGATTGCAAAACTTTCAATATTGTCGGTTTCTTCATCATAGTGCTTTTCCATCATTGTATTGAACACGCTGACGGAGTGCATTACAAGACCGTTTTCACAGGCACAATGATATTTTGAACTTGCAGGGGCGGTAAAAAAATCGGTTCTTTTGAGCCATTCAAGAAGCTCGTCAGCACCCTGTCTTGTGATATATTTGTTGTAGATTTCAATAAATTCTTCCTGCGGCGTCATATTAATCCTCCCCATATTATTGTATTTTTAAAAAGGCAACAGCAGATAATCTGCCGTTGCCCTGCATTAAAAGTTCAAAAGATTTACTTTGCTGAAGTTGTAGCTGTTTCCGTAGCCGCCTCGGTTACTGCTGTTGTAGTAGCCTTTGCAGAACCGTCATCCTTTGTATAGAGAATGTCATTGAGCTTAAGTCCGTTGCTCTCTACGGAATAAGCAACATCCATTTCAACTTCATCTGTGTAATAGTACTTGATGATGATTGTGCCGTTCTTGATTAAGTAAGTACCGTCAACATTGAGTGCGTCTGACTGGTTGATTTCAACAGTACCGTCATCATTGAACTTGTATGTCATCTTAGCGTAACCGTTATCATAAGTCCATGAACCTGTGATTTTCTTGTCAGCCTTGAAGTCCTTATCAACCTTCAATTCAGGCTTAACCTCTGAACCTGACTTGAGTTTCACCTTGTTGGCAGCAGTTGAAGTTGAAAGCTCAAGAGTTCTGCCAGAGAACATATTACCCGAAACAGCGTAATTACAGCTTGTTTCATTGCCGTTAAGCGTCATGGCAAGTGTCTGATTACCCGAATCATCTGTTGAAACCGTGTATGTACCGTTCCAAACCATTGAACCGATTCTGTAATCGAGAGTATTGTCACCGTTAAATGTGTAGTAAACATCAACCTTTGACGCCTCGTCGGATGATGCTGAATTGCCTGTTACGTCAACAGATTCAATCCATGTTCCTACAATGCTTGTATCAAAAAATCCTTTGATTACGAAAAGAGTAGCTGCCGCAACCGCAACAATTACGATACCTATAATGATAGGAAGCTGAATAATACTCTTTTTCTTTGGCTGCGGAGCAATCACGCCGTTTTCGTTTGCAGGTTCTGTTTCAGCAAAAGACATTTCTTCGCTTTCTGTGGGCTCATCTGCAACGAATGTTGTATTTTCTGTTGTTTCTGCTGTTGTATCTGTGTTGGTATTCTCTGCCTCATTTTCAGAAGTGAGAATTTCTTTATTCTCGTCCAACTGTGATACCTCCTTAAATTTTGTCATCGCTTTCTATCATACTATAAATATGAAAGAAAATCAACTGTTTTTTATGCCGTTAAAATGTAATGAAAATTATTTAAAATACATATAAAGTTCGCATTTAAGCGTTCCGTTATAAAGTTTGCGGCGTTTGTCAGCCTTTCTGCCGAAGATTTTTTCAAAATCGTCATCGGGGCTTATAACGGTGTAGCTTTTACCCTTCATTCTTTTAAAATGTTCACCCATAACTGCATACAGCTTTTCAGCTGATTTTACATCAAGTAATCGTTCACCGTATGGTGGATTTGTGATGATTGTCTGAAAACCGTCCTCAAGTTCAAAATCTTTAATATCACGGTTTGCAAATGTTATTCTGTCGGCAACTCCTGCAATTTCAGCGTTTTTCTTTGCGATTGCAAGGGCTGAATCATCTATATCGTAACCTGTTGCCCTGAATGTTGCGTCGTGTCTTATTTTCTGTCTTGCATTTTCTCTTGCTGTTTCAAAAACATCTTTCGGAACACAATTCCAATGTTCACAGGCAAAATAACGGTTAAGTCCCGGAGCAATGTTAAGTGCTTTCATAGCCGCCTCAATGAGAATTGTGCCGCTGCCGCACATAGGGTCGGTTACAAAGTGGTTTGCCCTTACTCTTGAAAGGTCAACCATAGCGGCGGCAAGTGTTTCTTTTATGGGAGCATCATTTGAATCGGCACGATATCCACGCTTGTGAAGTCCTGCACCCGAAGTATCAAGCATAATACTTACCTTGTTACGAAGAATGAGAAACTGAATCTGATGCGGAGCACCTGTTTCATCAAACCACGGGAGCATATATTTTTGTGAAAGGCGGTCTGCGACTGCTTTTTTAACGATTTTCTGACAATCGGGAACGCTCATAAGGTCGGAATCCAGGCATCTTCCCTTTACCGGAAAAGCCTCGGAAATTCCGATATAATCTTCCCACGGGATTTCCTTTACGCCCTCGAACAAATTGTCAAAGGTGTGAACCTCAAACTCCGCAAGAAGAATGAGTATTCGCTCCGCATAACGGGAATTTATATTTGCAAGTGCAAGTGTTGACCAATCGCCTGTAAAGGTAACTCTGCCGTTTTCGGCATTGACATTTTCAACACCGAGATATCTCAGCTCATTTGCACAAAGACCTTCAAGACCAAAAATGCATGGAGCGGAAAATTTCATATTCATATTCATCTCCTGTTTTATTGATACACAAATTCTATTAAGACTGAAAGACAAAAAAACAGGGTATCGGAATAACCGATACCCCTTGCTTTTAAAAAATTAATCGGTTGTCGGCTCGAGCACACCATAGTTGCCGTCTGCACGCTTGTAAACAACATTGATTTCATCTGTCTCGGAATTGATAAACATAAAGAAGTTATGGTTTACCATATTCATTTCAAGAATAGCTTCATCAACCGAAATCGGCTTTACAAGAACATGTTTTTTACGAACTACGCTGTATTCATCGTCCTCCGGTTCATCAGTCTGAGCTGCTTCCGTGATTAAATCTTCAATACCGGCGGATTTAATTTTCTTTTCAAGCCTCGTTTTATTCTTACGAATCTGACGCATAAGAATGTCGCAAACCTTGTCAAGAGCGTCATTCATTTCGGGCATTGTGCTTTCGGCACGATAAATCATACCGTTGTCACGGATTGTAATTTCAACAGTCTGACGGTTCTTTTCGAGGGTGACAACTACATTGACAGAAGCATCCTCCGAGAAAATACGATTAAACTTTGAAAGCTTTTTCTCGCATCTTTCCTTAAAGTTATCTCTGAGGTTGACTTTTCTTGCTGTGTAGGTGATTTTCATAAAATCTGCCTCCCTTATATAATTTTTTATTTTCTGCCGTTGCCGTTGCCTCTGCGGCTGTAGCCACGGCTTTCTCCGCCACGCTTAAGATCGGACATCTTATCCTCGCTTGTCTGCTTGAACTTTGACATCATATCCTCAAACGAAGAAGGAGCATTTCTGCGTGAACTCTGCCACTCGTAATCACCCGGTGAAGTTACGGGCGGAGCAGGCTTGTATGGCTCTCTGCTTCTGTGATTCTGTCTTTGAGGTCTGTCAGAGCGTTTTCTCTGCTGTTGCTGTTCTTTCGGGAGAGCCTGTTTCATTGACAGACTGATTTTTCCGTCATTAAGAGCAAGCACCTTAACCTTTACTTCTTGTCCTACTTTTACATAATCACTGATTTCATTGATGAAGGTAGGTGCAACCTCCGAGATATGTACCATACCGGTTTTTGAATCCGGCAAATCAACAAATGCGCCGAATTTTGTAATACCTGATACTTTGCCTTCCAGAATCATTCCGACTTCAATAGCCATAAAAATTTATTACCCCTTAAAATTATTTCTACCCTTTTATTCTCCGGCAACATTAATGAAAATTCTTTCACCGTCACCGACATAGCCTAATTCATCCTTAGCTATTTTTTCAATATATTTTTTAAGATCGTCACCCTTGTAATTCTGAACCTTTTTCAGATACTGCGACTGAATCTCAACCACGCTGATTTGCTGTTGCAAATCCGTAAGTTCTGCCTTTTTCTCGGCAATCTGAACATTCTGATTGATAATTGTAATTACGGCATAAAAAACAAAACCGATAATTGCGAGATAAATCAGAATATATCTTCCTTTTTTACGCTTTTTCGGAGTTATCTCCTTTATTGCGCCGTCTTCTGTCTGCCGAGAAGCCGCAGTGCTTTCTTTTACTTTCTTTGTGCTTTCTTTTACTTTCTTTGTGCTTTTTTTCATCTTCAAAACTATCTGCTTTCTCTGCTGAATTATTATTATCGTTTCTAAATATACCTTTATTCTTACCCTCATTATACAATATGTTGTTGCTGTTTTTCAATAGCTTTTTTAGATTTTTTTTAATTTTTCGCGAAATTTTCACACAGACACTCTCCGTGAAACGAATCATCGGACAATATACAAGCGATAAAAGTCTGCCGAGTGTTAATCGACAAATAACAAAACCGAGAAATGAACCGACCGTTACAAACACTCTGAAAAATCCGAGCATATATGCAACGGAAAAAATAAACAGATTAAGTGATACAATAAAAACATAAAGAAAGTCTGTAACAAAAACCGACGCTTTTCCTTTGCAAAGCGTCATTCTGATTATTTTAAATATATCATACAGCAATCCTGCCGCCGCTCCGAATACAAGTGAACAGAGAAATGCGGTTGACTGCTGTGCAAAAGTCAGCTCCAAGATTACACCTACTTAAAGAGTTTTGAAAGTTTGGATTTTGACGCACCGTTGCCGAGGTATTGCATTGCGTTAATTTTTCCGTCAATTGAAACATCTCCCGTTTCAAGGTTTAACTTATCAATGTGCAGATTTTCCCCTTTGATTACAAGGCACCCGCAGGAAGTTTTTACCGACACCGTTTCCTCGTTGAAGCCCGACACATCCTCCGTGCCTGTCATAACAAGCTTCCCCCTGTTATCAAGCATAACCGTATGATTCTTAGCCTTTGGCATTTCCTGCATAAAAAAACCTCCGTATAAATTATTTGTCAGTAATTTATACGGAGAAAAAAATAAAATTATTCTTCTTTTTTTGAGATTTTATGTATAACAACATAGTGCATCAGATTGCCATCAACAATAACATGAGCAATAGCAAGAAGAGGGAATTCAGAGAAGAACGCCTCCTGATTGCCTTTTACACCCTTTGCCGTAAAACCAAGCACCACAATCAGTTATATCACATTGTTTAACACAACAATATTTCATAGTTTAATACCTCAACTTACGATTTATTTATATTTATTAAGTTGATAATTATTCCTACTAGTAAACCTGATGAATGTCGTGGTATACACATATTCTCCTCGTGTGTAGATTATTTTAACGAATTTAAAAATTGGCATACCGAAATAATGAACAATAAAGTCATTATTACGAAAGAGCCATTGGGTATATTTATCTGTGTGTAAAACTTCATTACAATAATCCCAATGTAAGTAATTACAGATAATATTGCCAATATTAAATTAATTGTCTTATTCATAATCTACTCACCTAATTTCATCCAAAGTAATATTTTGTGTTTTAATTTTGGTAAAAAATCAGACTGCCGCCTCATACATTGTTGCCGCATCTTCCTTGCGAACAACTTCTTTTACCTCTGTAACCTTAACCTTTACACTTTTTGAACCGAGTGTGATTTCGATTACATCACCGACTTTTACATCATAGGACGCACGGGCAACCTTGTCATTAACTGTGATTTTGCCTGCGTCACACGCCTCATTTGCAACTGTTCTGCGTTTGATGAGTCGGGATACCTTTAAATATTTATCAAGTCGCATATTATAAAACCTTCCGATTTTTAATAAAAAGGGGTAATGATACAGCGTACCATTACCCGAAATATAAAACAAGATTACTTGTTTACTACATCCTTAAAGCCCTTGCCTGCCTTGAATGCAGGAACCTTTGAAGCAGGAATTTCGATTGATTTACCTGTTCTTGGGTCACAACCTGTTCTTGCATTTCTCTGACGCTGTTCAAATGTGCCGAAACCTGCGATCTGAATCTTTTCGCCTTCAGCTACTGTATTGATGATTGTGTCTATTGTTGAAGAAACTGCCTTTTCTGCATCCTTCTTTGAAAGTCCGCTCTGCTCGGCAACTGCAGCAATAAGTTCTGTTTTGTTCATAATAATAAACCTCCAATTAATAATTCTTAGATAATTTAACTTCATCCCAAAGGGAATCGAGTACAGATAACGGTGCCGTTTTCATATCTATTCCACGCTCGTTTGCAAGCTTTTCAACAGACGAAAAACGGTCGGTGAATTTGTCACAGGCATCGTAGAGTGCGTGTTCGCTGTCAATGTTCAAAAATCTTGCAACATTAACTGCTGAGAAAAGCACATCACCGAGTTCTTCACGCTGATTTTCAACATCATTGTTTTCAACTGCGGCTTTAAGCTCTTCACATTCTTCAAAAAGCTTATCAAGCGCACCGTTTACATTTTCCCAGTCAAAGCCGACCTTAGCGGCCTTCTGCTGGATTTTTGTACTGCGCATGAGTGACGGAAGTGCCTTTGACACGCTGAGAATTGCCTGTGTCTGAGTTTTCTGGGATTTTGTTTTCATCTTAATGGCATCCCAGTTTTTGAGAACCTTTTCGGTAGTGTCAGCGTCGACATCACCGAAAACATGGGGATGACGGATAATGAGCTTTTTGCAGATTCCGTCACAAACATCATTTATATCAAATGTTCCCTGTTCACTTTCGATTTCCGCATGCAGAGCGACCTGCAGAAGAACATCACCGAGTTCTTCTTTAAGCAAATCGAGGTCGTCTGTATCAATTGCCTCAACAGCCTCATAGGTTTCCTCAATAAAATTTGAGCGGATTGACTTGTGAGTCTGTTCTCTGTCCCACGGACAACCGTCGGGTGCACGAAGGATTTTTACTATCTCAACAAGGTCATTAAAATTATAATTTTCTTTTTCTGTAAAGTTCATTCGTGACATCTCCGATAATCTTATTAGAAAATGCAAATTTTATCTGAGAAGCGGAAACAACCGCAACAGATATATATTTTACCTAATTAATCCTAATTTTTCAAGTGTTTTTGCAATTTTCTCACCTTTCGGCAAAAATTTCAGTTCTGTTGCCGTAAAAGCACGCAATATCAACAACACAGCAATATAAACGATAACCGCAACAAAGATTGCAACTGCAAGCGAAACTGCAATTGACATTCTTGCAGAGCCGATAATGCTTTCCATAAGGTGATATGCGCCGAATGCCGAAGCGGCACTTGCAATCGCACCGATAAGCGGTTTTACTGTTGTACCGAATAAATCAGGCTTGATTTTTGAATACTTGATAAGCAGATACATACCTACGATTGTCATAATTGCATAGGTAATCATTGAACCGACAGTTGCACCCTGAACATTGATTTCCGGAACGCTTACAAACATCCATGTAATGCCGATTTTGACAGCCATACAAACTGTGTATAGCTTCATCGGGAGGTCAACTCTGCCGATGCCCTGGAGCATACTGCACACAGGAGTTGATGCTGCACCGAATATTGTTGTAACACCCATGATGAGGAGAATTCTTCCGCCGACATCTGTAATAAGCGGATCGTTATACACAAGTCCCATAATCGGGAACGAAAGTGCCATCATACCGAGAGCCATTGGGAATGTAAAAAGCATTGTAAGACGGATAACAGTTTCGATTGACTTTTTGAGTTCGTCCTTGTTGCCCTTTGTCCATGCACTTGTTACATTCGGCATAGCACTTGAACCGAACACCTGTGTTACGGCTGTTACAAGCTGAAGAAAAGTGAGAGCGGCTGAGTAGCAACCCCAAAGGCTGGTGTGGATTGTCTTTGTGTCGGCATAGAACATATCGGCTGTGAAATACTGACTGTACTGTGCCTGCAGAGCCTGCGGATTAGTTTCAATCATATTGAGGAGTACACGCTGAACAATTACCTGGTCAATAAGCGAACCTACGCTCATAATGAGTGAACCCATTGCAACAGGAATGGCTGTTTTGAGAATTTTGTTAAAAGTTTCCCTTTTTGAACGAGCCTCTACGGAATTACGGTAGTATTCTTCCGGAATTCCGTCACCCTGAATTTTGAATTTGAGAATATAGAACACAAATGATGCGGCGCTTCCGAGGGTGATACCCATAATTGCACCGGCAACCGAGAATGAAACGATTGTCTGATAAGCCTCGGTTTGATTTGCAATGTAAAGTCCGAAAACCGTGCCTGACTCAGCATAAGAATTCATACCGAGGTGTGCAATGATGTAAGCGAGGAATGCACCGATAAAGAGCTTGATTGTTGCCTCGATAATTTCCGAAACGGCAGTCGGGAACATGTTGCGCTGACCTTCGTAGTATCCTCTGTAAATTGAAACGAGGCAACCGAATAATACCGTCGGAGAAAGGCAGAGCATACCGAGCAATGAATACGGTGACTCAATAATCTGAACATAGATAAAGCTTGCACCGACAAGAATTGCAAATGAAAGAATGCCGACAATAACGAAGAAAGGAATTGAAACCCTATGAATTTGTTTTACATCGTTAAATCGTTTTTGTGCCGTACTTTCAGATACAAGTCTTGAAATTGCTATTGGCAGACCGCCCGTTGCAACCGTGAAAATTACGACAAAAATTTCGTAGGCATTACTGTAAAGGCCCAGACCGAAAGATGCAAAATTGACGGTTTCCGTTCCGCCTGCAACAGCCTGTTCAAAAGAAACACCGGAGAAAATACCTGTAAGAATAACCTTGTCAAGAAGTCCGAAAACCTTGACAATTACCATACTTAAAGTAAGAATTGCCGCACCTTTGACAAAGGTTTGAGAAGCGTCCTTCTCAGCGTTTGCAACGGCATTGTATTTTTTAGTTTTTAATTTAGACAAAAATAATCACCCATTAATAAAAAATCAAAGTTCAAAATCCTCATCAGTATCGTCAATCTTGATACCGCAGATGTTGCAGAATACAGAATTTTTAGGAATAACAGCATTGCATCCGGGACATCTTCTCTGATCTTTTGCCACGGCAATATGTTCGTTTACAACATCAAGATTATCTTTCAAATCGGAAATTTCCGAAACGATAAGCTTAATCTGCTGTGAACTGTCTGTTCCGTGAACCTCAGATTTGTATGTAAGAGCACCGAGTTCACGAAGCTTTTTGTTGATATCGCCTCTGATTTCAGCGGCAGTAATCTTGTGCTTTGAAACATCATAAACTGTTGACGCTTTCTGCGAAACAGCAGACGCACAGGCTTTTGCATTGACAACTACATCGTCAAAAATTTCATCAAATTTTCCCATATTAATCCGACCTTTCTTAAAATTATCTCATCAGAAAAACAAATTATGAACAAGAATTCTGTTTTGTTCAATATATGACAATTTCACTTCCGTATGCAATCACATATGTCGTATTATAACACCGTTGACAGCATTAATCAACTGTGTTATTGACCATAAAACTGCATTATCCCGGACTTTCTTTGAATAAGTTCATCAAAACGGTCAATGTATTCGTACGGATATTTAAAATTGAATATTCTTTCGAGATAATCGGGATTGTTGCGTTTCAGTTTTGTAACACCACCCGAACCGCAGGCAAGGATTGTGTGGGTTTCGTCCATAACATAAACATTGTACAGGCTTTCAAAGCCCTTTTTTGACCAGCCGACATTTTCAAGATTGCCGACCATTCTGCTCTGGCGATACATATAGTACGGAATGTACTCGTTTTGTCCGAGAATATTCTGCGTGTATGCAAGCATTTCTCTTGCATCTCTCGCCTGTTGCAAATCAAGCGTTACTCCCTCGGTTGTAAGACGGGACGCTCTTTTCATGCACAGTGTGTGAACCGTAATACATTCGGCATTCAGCCTGACGATTGAATCAAGTGAATTTTTAAAGCTTTCGGGAGTATCTGTCGGCAAGCCTGCAATGAGGTCTGTGTTGATATTATCAAAGCCGCATTTTCTTGCAAGCTCAAAAGCGTCAAAAAACTGCTGAGCAGTATGCTTTCTTCCGATAGTTTTCAGCACCTCATCGTTTACAGTCTGCGGATTTATGCTGATTCGGTCAACTTTATTTTCTTTTAAAGCAAAAAGTTTTGCAATGTCAATTGTATCGGGGCGACCAGCCTCGACAGTAAATTCACGGCAGGTTGACATATCAAAGCTTTTATTTACTGTTTTAAGCACCGTGTCAAGCTGTTCGGCACTCAGAGTGGTGGGAGTGCCGCCGCCGAAATATACGGTTTCAAGCCTTAAACCAAGCTTGTTTGCGATTTCGGCTGTCCGTTTAATTTCTTCGCATAATAGCTTTGTGTACGGTCCAATCAGCTTTTCAGCCCTTTCGATTGACGCCATTACAAATGAGCAATAACTGCACCTTGACGGACAAAAAGGGATTCCGACATAAAGACTGAACGATTCGGGTTTTGAAAGTTCAAGAATTTTTCGTTCGTTATGCTCGGTTTCCCTTGACAATGCTATTTTTTCGTTGCTGACAAAAAAGTCTTTCTCAAACTTTTTTACAGCCTGTTCTTCATTTGATTCTTCGGCAAGTCGTCTTAAAAGCTTTACGGGGCGAACTCCCGTAAGTATTCCCCACGGCTGTGTAAGTCCCGTAAAATCACAAAGGAGTTTGTACAAAAGCTGTGCCGAAACAAGCTCGTTGTCATCATCCGTAAGCTTTTTCACAGCTGTTTCGGACGTATTAAAAGAGCCGATATTCACCGAAATTGTGATTTTATCCGAAACCTCCGTATAGATATACGGAGGCTGTGGTTCAGAAAAATCTCTTATTACCGTTATTTTTTCATTTGGAAAGAAAAGCCTTGTAAGGTTTTCAAGTTCAAAATGAAAATTGTGATTTTTTACATATAAATTCATATTAAAGAATCCTCATCAGCGGATTGTATTTTCTCTCGTGGTCAAGGGTTGTTGTCGGTCCGTGTCCTGGAATCACACGGTAATCACCCTCAAGATTTTTAAGCTTTCTGATTGACTTTGCCATTTCGGCATCGTCACCTGTGGGAAGGTCTGTTCTGCCGTATGATTCGCAGAAAAGAGTATCTCCCGAAATAATCGTGTCATCAAAAATATATGAACCGCAACCGCTTGTATGTCCCGGCGTGGTGATATATTTGATTTCAGTGTTGCCGAGCATGAAATTGTCACCGTCTTTAAGCAGAATATCGGCTGAGAACGGTTTGAGTGAAAGTCTGTGCTTTTCGGTAAGATTGAGTGTAGGATTGCTGAGAAATTCGTTATTCTTCTCGCCCGTAACAATTTTTGCGTCAAACTTTTCCGCAAGCTGTTTTGCATAGCTTATGTGATCGTAGTGACCGTGTGTAAGAATTACATATTCAAGCTTTCCGCCGTTTTTCTCAATTTCAGAATTGAGTTCTTCATTCGGTGCGCCCGGATCGGTCACAGCCATTTTGCCTGTTTTTCTGTCTGTAAGCAAACAACAGTTTGTCATAAGAACCGTAACATTAAAAATTTTTACATCTATCATATTTTCAAATCCTTTGTGTTGATTTCAATAGTAACGGGACCGTCATTCACAAGCGAAACCTTCATATCGGCACCGAAAATTCCCTTTTCAACACGCTCAATTCCGTTATCGTGCATTTTTTGGCAGAAATATTCGTAGAGCGGATCGGCTGTGTCAGGTCTTGCTGCAGCCATAAAGTTAGGGCGTCTGCCGTGTGAGCAGTCAGCGCAGAGGGTAAAGTTTGAAATTACAAGCACCGAACCGTTTACATCGGCAAGAGCAAGATTCATTTTATCATTTTCATCCGTAAAGATTCTCAGACCTGCAATTTTTGCGGCAAGTGCGTCCGCCTCTTTTTCAGTGTCACCGTTTTCAACTCCGAGAAGAATAAGAAAACCCGTACCGATTTCGCCGACGGTTTTTGAATCAACTTCAACCTTGGCATCGGTAACTCTTTGTAAAATTGCTTTCATAAATCATAACCTCAATTACAGTCTTTTTACTTCGATTGTTCCGTTGATGTCGGAAAGCTTTGAAATTACACCACGGAGGTGATTTCTGCCCATTACATCAATTGTTGCGGTAACTACGGCAGTGCCGTTGCCAGCCTCTCTTGAATTAAGCGAATGTATAAAAATGTGCATATCCGAAAGCTTGATTGTAACATCTGCAAGAAGTCCTGTTCTGTCGGTTGCGGTAATCTGGAGCGTACTTCTGAACGCCTCTCCTACCTCGTCCTCCCAGTAACAGCTTACCCATCTTTCAGGTTCTTCACTTTTACTGATATCTTTCGGCACATTCGTGCAATGTCTTTTGTGAATTGAAACGCCGTAGCCCCTTGTAATATAGCCGATAATATCGTCACCCGGCAGAGGATTACAGCACTTTGAAAATTTTACAAGAACATCGTCTGCACCCTCAATTACAACGCCTGCTGATGCCTTCGGTCGCTTTACGGGTGCTTGCGGAACATCAATTTCTTCAATATCTGACGCATATGCTTTCTGATATTCTTCTTTGAGCCTTGGCATTATCTTCCAAAGCTGAATACCGCCGTAGCCTACTGCGGCATAGAAATCATCCATGGAATTATACTGCTTTTTAATCATCAGTTTCTGGAGAAACTCGGGATATTCTTCTTCGGAAAGATTGATTCCGTGGCGCTTGAACTCCTTGTCAAGCATCTGCCTGCCTTCGGCAATATTTTCATCACGCTTTTCATGCTTATACCATGAGCGGATTTTTGATTTTGCCGATGCGGTTTTACAGATATCAACCCATCCCCTGTTTGGGTGTTCCTCTTTCTGGGTGATAATTTCGCAGATATCGCCTGTTTTAAGCTTATAGTCAATCGGAACGATCTTTCCGTTAATTTTTGCGCCGACCATTCTGTGACCTACCTGTGTATGAATAAGATAAGCCATATCAATCGGAGTTGAACCCTGCGGAAGATTGAACACATCGCCTCTCGGGCTGAACACATAAACATCGTTTTCCGTAAAATCGTTTCTGATATTCTTTGCGATGTCGGTAACATCTTCTGCCTCAAGCTGATCAAGAATCATATCCTTGACCTTTTTGATGTTCTCCTCCATTTTGTCATTATTTTTGCCGCCTGCGCCCATTCCAAGCTTATACTTCCAATGAGCGGCAATTCCGTATTCAGCGGTGTAATGCATTTCCCATGTTCTTATCTGAATTTCAAAAGGAATTGCGTTTTTGTCGAGTACGGTTGTATGGAGCGACTGGTACATATTCGGCTTAGGCATTGATATATAGTCCTTAAAGCGGTTAGGGATAGGCTTGAATATATCATGCACAACACCGAGAACATTGTAGCAGTCGGATACTGTGTCAACAATTACACGCACGGCAAAAATGTCAAAGATCTGATCCATTGTTTTGCCCTGCATATATGTTTTGCGGTAAATACTGTTAATACTTTTTACTCGGCCGCTGATATACACACCGGGGATTGTACCCTCGGTTTTTGCGAGAATCTGATTCTTGATAGATTCAATAAACTTGTCACGACCCTCTTCGGTCATAAGAAGATCGTCTTCAATTTCCTTATAGCCGATTGGATCAAGGTACTGAAGAGAACGATCCTCAAGCTCATCTTTTATGGTTTTAATACCGAGCCGATGAGCAATCGGAGCAAACACCTGCATATTTTCAAGTGATTTATCTCTTCTTTTTTGTTCCGGCATACAATTCATTGTACGCATATTATGAAGCCTGTCGGCAAGCTTGATGATAATTACACGGATATCATCAGCCATTGCGATAAGCATTTTTCTTATATTTTCAGCCTGTTGCTGTTCACGGGTTGAGTACGGGATTTTTGAAATTTTTGTAACACCGTCAATCAGCTTGGCAACATCCGCACCGAAAAGCTTTGTAACCTCTTCAAGTGTGACTCCTGTGTCCTCTACTGTGTCATGAAGCAATGCACCGCAGACGGAATCGGTATCCATACCGAGCTCTGCAACAATACAGGCTACCGAAACGGGATGAAGAATGTACGGAATTCCCGATACTCTGCGCTGGTCACCGTGAGCTTTTTCGGCAAATTTATATGCCTTTTCGATTTTATCCATATCATAAGTGTTGGCAGCAGATGCGGAAAGAATCTTTTTCAGTTCCGTAAAATCCTGATAGTGTGCAACATTTGAAAATTTACCCATCAGAATACCTCCCTTAATTTCTTGATAATCGGGGCTGATTCGAGGTCAACCCTGCCGTTTACGGGCAGGACTGAAATTTTTGAGGTTTTCATTCCCTCTGAAATTTCGATAAGCCTGAGCTCTCTCATGGCCTCAAGTATCACTTTAATTTTACCAAAAGACAGCCTGTTGTCAAGCATGTGAGCCAAAGTTGCGGTTTCAAAAGCGTAACCGCCGTTGCTTTTCAGATATCTGTAAAGCAATGCAAAATCGTTTCTGTCGGGCATTAAATCCGAAAGCTGTGAGCGGTCAAGCTGTTTTCCTCTGCAAAAATCCTCATAGTTTGTACGGCTGTCAAGGAGCTTTTCGGTATCGCAGTCCGATGATTTTATATCTTTGACAATTACGGAAACAGACACATTTCCGTTGAACTCATTGCGGTCAAGATTTACCGCAAGATCAAGTGTTTCACCGATTTTATACGGAAATTCTTCGGTTGATGTAAAGAATTTCATTGCAGTAATCTGTATGCTATTGCGGGACAGAGTGAGTCTTAAATGCCTGTTCGCCGAAAGCGGAGTAATGTTCTTCAATGTCATATTGTACAAACCGAAAACAGGTGTCGGATTGCCGGCACCGTAGGGCTGCATAAGCGACAGAGAATCAATCAAATCAAGGTTTATGTATGCCGGATTGAGCTTGCACTCAATGTTGATTTTATCATACGGCATCTTGCCGAAATTGTCGGCAAATTCGTTTATTTTCCTGCGAAAAGCAGGGATATTCTCAGAATCAAGAGAAAGCCCGACAGCCATGGGATGACCGCCTCTGTGTGTGAGAAGATCCGAACAGGCAAAAACAGCGTCACAAAGAGGAAATCCCTCTACACTTCTGCCCGAGCCCTTTGCAATATCACCGAGCTTTGAAATAACGATTGCCGGCTTGCCGTAAGCCTCTTTGACTTTGGCGGCAATAAGTCCGATTACGCCCTGATGCCAGTTTTCACCGTCAATTACTATGATTTTATCATTGACAAGCGACGGTTTTCTGCGGATTATTCCGTCAATTTTTTCAAGAATATCACGCTCAATCTCTTGCCTTTCGGAGTTGTCAACGCAGAGCTGCGATGAAATTTCAGCCGCCTCGTCATAATCTTCCGTAAGAAGAAGCGATACTGATTTTTCGGACAAACCGAGTCGTCCTACTGCATTTATTCTCGGAACAATTGTAAATGACACATTTGTTGAAGATACAGTTTTTCCCGTAAGACCGGAATTTTTGATAAGCGCCTGCAATCCGGGACGGTCGGTATTTGTAATGCTTTCAAGTCCGTGTTTGACAAATACTCGGTTTTCATCCTTCAACTCAACAACATCACCGATTGTGCCGATGCTCAAAAGGTCGGAATAGTTGTCAAGCAAGGTGGTTGTGTCGCAGTATTCGCCTTCAAGCGCCATAATCAGCTTGAAGGCAACACCTACCCCCGAAAGATTTTTGAATCTGCTTTTACAGTCCTCTCTGTGCAAGTCAACTACGGCACAAGCCTTTGGCAACTCGCCTGAGGGCATATGGTGGTCTGTGACAACGGTATCAATTCCGAGTGAGCTTGCGTATGCAACCTCCTGTGCTGCCGCAATTCCGTTATCAACAGTAATTATGAGTTTTATTCCACGCTCATTGAGTTTGTCAACAGCGTTTTTGTTCATTCCGTAGCCCTCGGTTTCACGGGACGGAATATAGTACATTGCGTTTGCGTCAATTGTTTCAAGGTAAGAATATAAAAGTGCTGTTGAGGTGACACCGTCGGCATCATAATCACCGTAAACACAAATCGGTTCACCGCAATCAAGCGCCTTGTTAATGCGTTCAACAGCCTTATCCATATCTTTTATTTCAAACGGATCGGCAATGAAAGAATCGTTGTAAAGAAAGCTTTCAATTTCATCTTTCGTTGTAATATTCCGTATCTGAAGCAGCATTGCAACAATTGCAGGCAGCTCATAGCGGGACTGAATCTCCCCCGCCTTAGTTTTATCAAGTTTTGCAACCGACCACAGCTTCAAAATGCCGCTCCCTTTCGTTTATATAGTTGATTTATATTAGTTGTTATACTTTTCAAGCATTGATTCTGCGTGTTTAAGTGCGGCGTCGGTTATATCAACACCGCCGATTATTCGTGCAAGTTCGCCTGCTCTGCCGTTATGGTCAAGGATGGTTACATTTGTAAATGTTCTTCCCTTTTCAACCTGTTTGCGGATAAGATAGTGATAATCCGCAAGAGCTGCGATTTGTGCCTGATGCGTCACGCAGAGAACCTGACTGCTTTTGCTGACTTCACGCAGTTTTAAGCCGACCTTTTCTGCCGCTGAACCCGAAATACCTGTGTCAACCTCATCAAAAATGAGGGTATCAACCGTATCCGTGCTTGCAAGAACTGTTTTGATTGCAAGCATCATTCTTGAAAGCTCACCGCCCGATGCGATTTTTGCAACAGGGCGAGGTGTTTCACCCGGGTTTGCGGAGATGAGCAGTTCCATTTTATCCGTACCCTTTGAATTTGGTTCGCACTTTTCAAAGTACGGAACAAGCTCAACATTCGGCATATTCAAAAATGCCATTTCGGATTTTGCTTTTGTTGCAAAGGTTTTTGCGGTTTTTCTGCGCAGAGTACCGAGTTTTTCGGCAGCCGCAAGCATTTTTTCTTCGCTTTCTCTGCATTTTTCCGCAAGCTCGTCACGGTTGCGGTCATAGTTCATAAGTTCGTCAAGTCTTGCCTGATATTTTTCGGCAAGATCCGAAAGCTCGTCTGACGGACAATTATATTTTCTTGTAAGACGATTGATAAGGTCAAGCCTTTCTTCAACCTCTTCAAGCCTTTGCGGATCGGATTCAAGCGAATCAATAGCGTCGGAAATGCTGTCGCAACAATCCTTTAAATTGTAATATGCATCTGTAAGCGTGTTTGCAATTTCTTCATATTCAGCATTATATGATGACGCTTTTTGAAGGGCAGTTGATGCAGAATCGACCGATTCAAGACCGCCGCCATAGTTTTCGTCACCGTCAAGAGCCATTTTAGCATCATTGAGCAGAGAAAAGATTTTCTCAAAGCTCATAAGGGCTGTTCTTTCGCTCTCAAGCTCCTGTTCTTCGCCCTGCTTAACATCGGATTCTGTGAGTTCATTTACCTGATATGAAAGTAAATCAATTTCTTTCAATCTTTCACTTTCGTCAGAATCGGCTGAATTTAATTTCTTTTTGAGAATTTTATATTCATCATAACATTTTTTATAATCAGCCAAAAGCTTTTCGCAACCGCCGAAACGGTCAATATAATCAATATGAGTTTCAGGAGAGAAAAGTTCGTAGCTTTCGTGCTGACCGTGAATGTTTATAAGGTGCTTTGAAAGTTCTTTGAGCATTGAAACCGTTGCAGGCTTGCCGTTGATTTTACAACTGCTCTTGCCGTTTCTGTTGAGAGTTCTCTGCAAAATGAGCATTCCCTCGTCATCGGAAAAGCCGAGTTCATCAAGCTTTTCAACAATGCTTTGGTTAATATCGTCAAATTGGGCGCTTACAAAGGCTGAATCAGCCTCGGTGCGAATAATTTCCTTTGATGTCCGCTGTCCCATAATTGCATTGATTGCGTCAATTATTATACTTTTACCTGCACCTGTTTCACCTGTGAGGACATTAAGACCGTTTTTAAAATCTATTGAAGTTTTTTCGATTACGGCAATGTTTTCTATATATAAAGTTCTGAGCATTTCAATCAGTCCTGTCAAATAAGCTTTTTGAGTTCTTCGGTAAGTGACGCCGCAAGATCGGCTGTTCGGCAGGCAATAAAGATTGTATCATCACCTGCAATTGTTCCGACAACAGACGGATAGTCGGCTGAATCAAGTGCGGCACAAACTGCCTGTGCCATTCCGCTAAGGGTTTTTATTACAACAAGATTCTGTGCAACATCTATTGAATTTACCGAAGTGCTGAAAAGATTTGAAAAATTGGAGCGGATATCGGTTGAACTGCGGTTCGCAGAAGCATAGCGATATTTTCCGTCACTTCCGAGAGTTTTAACAAGGCGTAAATCCTTGATATCTCTTGAAATTGTAGCCTGCGTCGCCTTGAAACCTTCCTCACGAAGTCGGGTAAGCAACTCGTCCTGTGTTTCAATGGGCTGTTCGGCTATAATATCAAGAATTCGTGCGTGTCGCCCTGTTTTCATCAAAAATCCCTCTCTTTCAGTTTTTCATTAAGCAGTTTATAAAAATTGCGGTTGTGGAGTAACGCAAGTTTAAGCTTTAAATCGGATTTGCGGATTACAACCCTGTCCGTTGCAAGAACAGGAACATTTTTTTCACCGTCAATTGTCAGCACACAACAGCATTCTTCGGGGATTTTCACATGAACCGAAAGCTCCGATTCTCCGCTGAAAAGTACGGAACGGGAAAATAATGAATGGGGACAAACGGGAGTCATAAGAATACATTCCATTTTCGGTGCGAGGATTGGTCCGCCTGCCGACAATGAATAAGCGGTTGAGCCTGTCGGAGTTGCAAAAAGCAGACCGTCCGCTCTGTATTTTGAAATTTCGTCACCGTCAAGCGTCAGGTGCAAATCAATTGTTTTTGAAAGCTGACCTCTTGCGACAACGGCATCGTTCACTGCAAGATAGTGCTTTGAGCCGTCCTCTTTTATGACCTCAACATCAAGCAAAATTCTCTCCTCTGTTGTGTAATCACCCGTAATAAGCCGTTCAAGCTGTTCATATTCGTGCGGTTCAACATCTGCGGCAAAACCGAGTCTGCCGACATTCACACCGATAAGCTGTTTATCGGCTTTTGCGGCATATTTTGCGGCATGGATAATCGTTCCGTCACCGCCTACTGTAATTGCCATATCGCAGTATTCAAAAAGCTCCGTAATATTTTTTGAATAATGAATGTGGATTCCCTTAAAATACTGACTGCATTCCTCAATCATAGCAATTTCTGCATTTTTATCAAGAAGAAAAAGAGAAATCTTTTTTGCATATTTAATTGCCCGTTCTTTTGAAAGATTGACCACTAATGCAAATTTCATAAAAGCACCTGCTCATTTTTTGTCAAGAGCGGCATGTGAATTTTCAACAAGCTGCTCGGGTGTTACATCCGTGTATGACTTTGGATCATCACTCTTGCGAAGATGGATAAGGTATTCGATGTTGCCCTCGGGACCTTTGATTGGCGAATAGTCGAGATTAAGCACATCAAAGCCGTTTTCAAGGCAAAAATCAAATATTTTTCTGACAACCTCAACATGAACGGCAGGATCACGAACTACGCCCTTTTTGCCCACCTTTTCCCTGCCAGCCTCAAACTGCGGTTTGATTAGGCAGACAGCCTGTGCGTTTTCGCTCATAAGCTGTCTTGCAACAGGCAGAATCAGCTTTAATGAAATGAACGAAACATCAACCGAGAAAAAGTCAATTTCATCGGGGACCTGCTCCCTTGTAACCTTTCTCATATTGGTGCGTTCAAGGTTGACAACACGGGGGTCGTTGCGAAGCTTCCAAGCAAGCTGACCGTAACCGACATCAATTGAATACACCTTTTTTGCACCGTTTTGTAGCATACAGTCGGTAAAGCCACCCGTTGACGCACCGATATCCATTGTTATCTTATCTTTTAAATCAAAGTCAAAATTGTCTATGGCCTTTTCAAGCTTTAAACCACCACGGCTGACATATTTCTGTGTGTTGCCTCTTACTTCAATTTTAACATTTTCATCATAAGAAGTTCCGCACTTGTCGGCTTTCTGATTGTCAACATAAACCTGCCCCGACATTATAATCGCCTTAGCCTTTTCACGGCTGTCGGTAAAACCTTTTTCATATACAAGAATATCAAGTCTTTTTTTCATCCTAATTCTTTTCCTTTAAATTTTTGGTAATGGTGTTCACCATTCCGTCATCATCGAGTTTAAGCTCATGAAGAGCCTCACTGACAGACATCTGCTTGACAAATTTGTCATTAATAGCCTTTATATGATAATCTCCGCAGAACTGTGTGCAACAGAGTAAATCGGAGAAATTTCTCGCAATACCGCCGTTTTTGATGCCCTCTTCAAAAAACCATACATTATCGAAATCTGCCGCAAAATCAACGGCATTTTCGTCAATCGGTTTAATTCTGCAAAGTTTTAATATGCAAATCTCAACGCCCTGTTTTGCAAGGGTTTTCTTGGCTTTGCAGGCATAAGAGAAAAGTCTGCCGTAGGTTATGAGAAGATTTTTACAATTCGGATTTCCGTAAACATCGTAAGAAAGATTTTCTTCACCGAAATCATCGGGTTTGTAAAGCTCTCCGCCACGGGGATAACGCACAACAGCGAGGCTGTCGCAAATGTAAATTGCGGTTGAAAGAGATTTTCTCATACCGTCAAAATATGCCGGAGAAAAAATTGTTGTGTTCGGAATGGTGTTGAGTATCGAAACATCAAACACACCCTGATGAGTTTCACCGTCATCACCAACAATTCCCGCACGGTCAACCCCGATTACGAGGTGAAGTTTTCCGAGAGCCGCATCATGCAAAAGCTGGTCATAGGCTCTCTGGAGAAATGTTGAATACACGGCAAAAACAGGTCGCATACCCTTTGCGGCAAGTCCGCATCCAAAAGTTACTGCGTGTTCTTCAGCAATACCGACATCAAAAAATCTTTCCTTAAAAAGCCTTGAAAATTCGGTAAGTCCCGTTCCTCCCGACATTGCGGCTGTAATTGCGCAAATCTTTTTATCGTCCTCGGCTAATTCGCACATAGTCTTTCCGAACTCAGCCGAAAATCCCTTGTGACTTGAAAGCGGTTCGCCCGAATCAATATCGAACCTGCCTATTCCGTGAAATCCGCCCGGATTGTCCTCGGCAGGCTGATAGCCTTTGCCTTTTTTGGTAACAACATGAACAAGAACGGGAGAATTCACCTTTTTTGCACACTCAAACGCATTTTCAAGCTCATCAATGTTGTGTCCGTCAATAGGTCCGAGATAGGTAAAACCGAAGCAGTCAAAAAGAGTGTTTTTGTACACAAGATTTTTAAGTTTAGACTTTCCTCCCTGAAGAAATCTTTTCAGAGGTTTTCCGATAAGCGGAATGTGTAAAAGAATTTTTTCCGTAATTTTCTTGACTCGCATATACCACGGCTGAATTCTTACCGTTGTAAGGTAGCGTGACAATGCGCCTACATTCGGTGAAATGGACATTTTGTTATCGTTGAGAACAACAATAAAGTTCTTGTTGAATCTGCCTGAGTTGTTCATTCCCTCAAAAGCAAGTCCACCCGTAAATGAACCGTCACCGATTACGGCAACGGTGTAGCTTTGGTCGCCCATAAGGTGTTTTGCTCTTGCAATTCCGTATGCGGCTGATATTGATGTACTGCTGTGACCTGTGTTAAAATCGTCGTATTTGCTCTCGGCACGCTTCGGAAAGCCTGAAATCCCGCCTTTTTTGCGGATTGTGTCAAACTGCTCGTAGCGTCCCGTCAACAGCTTGTGGGTATATGCCTGATGTCCGACATCCCATACAATGCTGTCTTTCGGCAGATTAAAGCTACGCTCAAGAGCAACGGTAAGTTCAACAACACCGAGGTTCGGTGAAAGATGTCCTCCGTTTACAGACACGGTTTCAACGAGCTTTTCCCTTATTTCGGTACACAGCTTTTCAAGCTGTTCGTCATTAAGCTTTTTGACATCATGCGGTGATTTAATTTTAGAAAGCAGTTCATACTCACCCATAATTTATTTCCTATCCGTTTAATTAATATTTGCAAGGAATTATTTATTTCTCTTTGCAAGCTTGTAAGCAAATTCTTCAAGCTCTTTTGTATCACCGTCAAAGCCATGAAGTGCGTTAACAGCTTTTTCGGTAAGTTCATCAACAAGCTCACGGCACTTTTCAATTCCGAGAAGTGAAACATATGTTGATTTGCTGTTTTCTGCGTCACTGCCTACAGGCTTGCCGAGTTCCTCATCGGAGGAGGTTACATCGAGAATATCGTCCTGAATTTGGAACGCAATGCCGATGCATTCGCCGAATTCAGAGGCGGCTTTAATTTGCTTATCGTTTGCACCTGCGCTTATACAGCCCAGTTCACAAGCCGCTTTGATAAGACAGGCTGTTTTTTTGTAGTCCATTTCACGAAGGACTTCAATCGGAGCGTTTGTGTTTTCGCTCATAAGGTCAATCACCTGACCGCCTATCATTCCTGCCGCACCTGCGTATTTTGAAAGTACGGAAACACCTCTGCAACACGCAGAAGTTCCGCAGATTTTTACTGTCTTTTCGTTTGTAAGGGTTTCAAAGGCAAGCGTCAGGAGGGCGTCACCTGCAAGCAATGCGATATCTTCGCCGAATACCTTGTGGTTTGACGGCTTGCCTCTTCTGAGGTCATCGTTGTCCATACACGGCAAATCATCGTGAATGAGAGAATATGTGTGAATCATTTCAACTGCACAGGCAAATGCCGTTGCAGACTCTTCACTTCCGCCGCAAAGGCTGTTAAACGAGAACACAAGATACGGGCGGACACGCTTTCCGCCTGCCTCAAGGCTGTAAGCCATTGCGTCAATCAGCTTTTTTTCACGGCAATCCGTACTCGGCAGACAGCTCTTTAAAGCGTTTTCAATAATTTTTGCATAATCTTTAGTCATTGTCATCACCCTTTGAAAGCTTTGAAATTCTCTCGTTTATATCAATAATTTTACCCTTGCATTGTTCAAGCTGTTTCATACAATAAGCAAGAAGTTCACACGCTTTTGCGTACTCCTCCATTGTCTGTTCGAGAGTAAGTTCACCGCTCTCCATTTTTGAAACCGTTTTTTCAAGCAGTTCGTTTGCCTGCTCAAAAGTCAAATTTTTATTTTCCATTGGTTTTTACCTCTGTACCTGCATATTCAAGCAGTCTTTGCATACGGTGATTTGCACCGCTTCGGCTGATTGGGGTTGAAAGATTCTGTCCCAAATCACGAAGTGACATATCGGGATTTTCAAGCCTTAAATATGCGATTTCACGCAAGTCCTCGGGCAAAGAATCGATTCCGACTGTCTTTTTTATATGTTCGATTGCACTGAGCTGTTTTGCAGACGCCGTTGCGATTTTTCCGATATTCGCAACCTCGCTGTTAATTCTGCGGTTCACATTGTTGCGAACCTGCTTTATTGCCTTTGTACCCATAATTTCCATTGATCTTATCGGTGAGCCTATGTAGGTAAGCAAGTCACAAATCTGCTCGCTCTCCTTAAAATAGACAATGTAACTGCCGCTGCGGACAACCGTTTTTGGAATAAGGGTACATTCGGTTATTTCGGAAAGAATCTTGCACAAATCCTGAGAAAGATTTTTGTGCGGAACACAGAATTCAAGATGATAGCTTTTCATGGGATCGGATACCGAACCGCAGCTAAGAAAAACTCCGCGCAAAAACGATTGCGAAAGTTCTTCGCTTGAAAGATTTGCCCTGTTGACACGCAAAGTAATCTGACCGTCCGTATGACCGAAATCTTCAAAAATACGCTTGCAATCGTTTCCGTCAACCACAATTATTTTGTAAAGATGGCTGTCGCTTGATTTTGTTCGTAAAGCCGATTGTTTTTCAATTATCGGCATATATAAATTCTGCAAAAGAAATATAAGACGATTTCCCGCATAATTGCTTTCTGTTGTGAAGGTTATTTTGTTCGGAGAAAAATTTCTGCTGAATAAAAGCATTCCGTAAAGCTCCGCTTTGAGAGCCTCACGGTCAAACTGTTCAACCGAACAAATTTCTTTTTTTACATCCGAGGAAAATGACATTTCTGCACCTTACCTGTCAATATCTCTGTGCTGAATAACACACCTATAGCCTTTTTCACGAAAGTGGTCGTTCAGCTGCATTGCGATTGTAACACTTCTGTGCTTGCCGCCCGTACAACCTATGCCGACAACAAGCTCGCTTTTGCCCTCTTTGAGATAGAGCGGTACGGAAAAATCGAGCATACTCAAAAGTCGCTTTAAAAATTCGGTTGTTTCTTCACTTTCAAGAACATAGTCACGCACATCTTTGTCAAGTCCTGTAAGATGTTTGAGTTCGGGAATGTAAAAAGGATTAGGCAGACAACGCACATCCATAATGAGATCTGCCTCAAGCGGAATTCCGTATTTGAAACCGAACGACATAAATGTCAGCGTAATGCTTTGTGAAGTGTCTTCCATGAACATTGACATAATTCGCTCTCGGAGCTGTTTGTTTGACATATATGTAGTGTCAATGTTATAATCGGCTGTTCTTTTAATAGGCAAAAGAAGCTCCCTTTCAAGCTCAACGGCAGACAGTACCGAACCGTCCTTGAGTTTATCCGAAAGAGGATGTCTTCTTCTTGTTTCCTTATAACGAACAACGAGCCTGTCCGTCATTGCGTCAAAGAACAATACCTTTACATTTTCGTAATGCATTTTGAAGTGTTCAATCTGGGAACACATTTCCTCAAATTTTTCGTTACCTCTTACATCGACAACAACCGCAACCCTCTTCATTGAATCATCTTCAGATTTTAGGCAAAGTCGGTAGAGTGTTGACAACAGACTTGACGGAAGATTGTCAACACAATAGTAACCGATGTCTTCAAGCACATGCAGGGCGCCTGTTTTGCCTGCGCCCGACATTCCCGTAATGATTACAAATTCCATAAAAATAACACCTTTTTCGCTTTAGAGAAAAATAAGTTCACATTCAAGCTTGTAGCCTGTTTCATTTTCAACAGTTTTCTGAATTTCCGACACAAGCTGTTTTACATCGTCAGCCGTAGCCTTTGATTTGTTGATGATAAATCCTGCGTGTTTTTCGCTGACCTGAGCACCGCCGACTGTTTTGCCCTTGAGTCCGCATTGCTCAATGAGCGCACCTGCAAACGCACCCTCGGGTCTTTTGAACACACTGCCTGCGCTCGGATATTCAAGCGGCTGTTTTGTTGAACGGCGATTCATATAATCGTTCATTCTGTTCTGAATTTCTTCGGGATCATCTTTTTTAAGTTTGAATACCGCACCTGTGATTATGCAACCGTTTTTGCGGTAAACGCTTGTTCTGTAGCCAAACTCAAGATTCTCCGCCTCTGTTCTGCCGATATCGCCGTTCTGTGTGATGTGAGAAACGCTGTATACAACATCTTTCATTTCACCGCCGTATGCACCTGCGTTCATAAACAAAGCACCGCCGACTGTTCCCGGAATTCCCCATGCAAATTCAAGTCCCGAAAGTCCGCATTTTTGGGCAAACTTACAAAGGCTTCCCAAAGCCGCACCGGCACCGCAATAGATTGTTGTATCGTCAATTAATGAAATATTCCTGAAATCACCGTCAAGACGGAGAACCGTGCCGTGGATTCCCTCATCCGGAACCAGAACATTACTGCCATTGCCGAGAAGAATATACTTCTCCTTGCAGACATCGCATTCCTTTAAAATTTTCATCAGCTGAGAAAGATTTGTCACCTTTATGTAAACATCTGCTTTTCCGCCGATTTTAAATGAAGTGTGTCTGCTCATCGGTTCAAATCGTCTTGCGTCACAATCAAGCTTTTGAGCACAGTTATATATAATATCGGTAGTGTCCATTCAATTACCCTCCGTTGTTAGTTTAGAATATGAAATTTCTGTTCCCTGTATTCCGTTACAAAGCGGAATTATTCCCATGTATCAACAATAACCTTTGGTGACGGCGGAAGATCCTCAACAGCCATTCCGAGATTTTTGAGAAGTTCTCTTGCGGCATTGTAGCCCATTTTCTTCTGTCTGTTATTCATGGCGGCAACCTCTATGATTACGGCAAGGTTACGGCCGGGCTTTACGGGAATTGTAAGAGTAGGCACTTCGACACCGAGAATCTTCATGTATTCGTTGTCAAGTCCCATTCTGTCATAAACCTTTGCGCTGTCCCATTGTTCAAGGTTGATTACCATATCAATCTTTTCCTGCAGCTTGATGGCACCCATACCGAAAAGTTTTCTGGCATTGATAATTCCGATACCTCGAAGCTCAATGAAGTGACGGATATTTTCGGGCGACTGGCCATAGAGTGTTGTCTGGGCAGTTCTTCTGATTTCTACGGCATCATCGGCAACAAGACGGTGACCACGCTTAATAAGCTCAATTGCGGTTTCACTCTTACCGACACCGCTGTCGCCCGTAAGCAGACAGCCTTCGCCGTACACTTCAACAAGAACGCCGTGACGGGTGATTCTCGGAGCAAGCTCTTTGTTAAGATATTGTACAAGTGACGCAGTAAGATCCGATGTACTCTGCGGGGTGCTGAAAATAGACACCTTGTGCAGCTTTGCACTTTCGAGAATTGCGTTTGACGGTTCAATATCACGGCAGATTATTACAGCCGGAGGACCAAAGCTGAAAATGGAGTCAATAACCATTTTCTGAGCCTCCGGACCGTATCTGCCGAGATATGAGAACTCTGTATTACCGAGAACCTGAATTCGCTTATTGTCAAAGAATTCAAGATAACCCGTAAGCTCAAGTCCCGGTCTGTTGATTTCAACAGTTGATATGTTAGTTTCCTTGTAATTTTCAGCGACATAAACTTCGGTGAGGTTCAGTGCTTCTGCAATTTGCGACAGCGGAACAGAAAATTCAACAGACATAAATCATCGTCCTATCCTAAATATTTATTACCTTTCACAAATCAGAGCAACCGCTCTACCGCCTAACGGGCAGATGTATGCTCTCAGGCTATATACTTATTGCTATTATACACCATAACGCAGTTTTGATAAAGTCTTTTTGTGAATTATTTTTCAATTTTTAATAAAATTTTCTCATTTTTCTGTTACTGTTTTAACAATGTCTGCTTTTAATTCTTTATCGGAACTAATATAACAAATACTCAAATAGCCGTTGTTTTTACCCTTAAAATTATTGAATATGGATAAAGATGTCACGGAAAGGTTGTTATTATTATTCTTCAACAGAACAATGTGTTCTTTAACTTTTTTCAGTGCGTTTTTATCTTTTGAAAAAAGTTGCAAAGTTTTTGTATCCGAAAGGGCAGTATAGGTCAAAGGTGAAATTGCGGTTTCTTTTGAAATATAGTCAATATCGGTTTTGAGAGTTTTTTCTCCGAGATTTGAGTCGATAAGATACAATTCAAGCTTTGAAAGCGTCAGCGCAGGGATATAGGCTTTCTTTGCCGATATTACGGCTTTTTCAAGGCTGTCAGCCTCAACCGAAACACCTTGCACATCCTCGCTGTTCTCAAGCAGATAGAAATTATACACGGCTTTGCCCGATTTGTTTTCTGCAGTAATCGTCTGAACAAGCGAAGAAGTATCAATTCGATTTGAATTTGAGCAGCCGCCTAAAATCAGAACAATTGCCATAATCGACAGTAAAAATAATTTTTTATTCATAAAGCTTTCTCCGATATACAAAAAGATAGATTATAGGAATCAGAAGTGCGGAAATAAAATTGAGTACAGTCAGAAAAATATTGTTCAGCAATAATTCTTTTACATCATTATAACTATCTGCACAAACAAACAAAACAAACATTATAAAAGCTATTATCGAAACAAAAACAAGCGTTCTTTTTGAAGATGTGTTTACAATGCAGTTTGAAACGCTGATGAGGACAGCCGTTACAAAAACGAAAATACAGGCAGTTACTGCGGCAAGGTAAAAGCTGTCAAAGCCTTTCATATCACCGAAATATGCGGTTTTTGACAATAGCTGAACAGAAAACGGTTGCTGTGCAGAATATGCACCGATAACAAAATCGGTGAAAAACAAAGTCAGCATTAATGTGCCGAATATAATAAGAGTTGTAATTACAGGTTGTTTTATTGACAGATTTTTGGTGCTTGTGGAATTGAATCCAAAAATAACAGGCAGAAACGCAAAGATTAAACAGTCTGCAATATTGCTCCGAATATTGGAAAAATCGGGTGTAACAAAGGTGCTGTTCGGTGCAAATTCAAAAGATTTTATATTTCCGAAAAATATCACGGCAAAAGCAATTATGAGAAATGCAAGCACAAAAATGCTGACTCTTGAAAGCGGATTTATCCCCTTTGACGCACCGTAAACACAAATGCAAAGTATCAAAAAGGCAATCACCTTTGTGTCGACATCGGGATTAACTCCCGAAACAAACATATCGCAGAATCTAATCAGAAAAGAAACGGTTATCACGGTGAAATACATACAATAATATGAAGAAACAAAGAAAAAGCCCGTTTGCGATGTGTTTTTTGCAAAGGCTGAGAAATCAAGTCTTGTTCTGTGCTTTATCGAATAAAAAGGAACAAAGCATAACAGCGTGAAAAATATTCCGAATCCGATTGACGCAAGGCTTGAAAAAATATTGTCACTCTGCAAAAAGCTCCGCCCAATTAACAATATGGGAAGTACAGAACATACAAACAGCGAAAGCATAAGTCTTTTTGACGGAAAAGTTACATTCGATTGCATTACATCTCCTCCGTTTCGGGGAATTTCTGAACCTTGATTGTGTGCTTTGAAAGTCTTTTCCAATCTGCTCTGACAAAGACATCACGCATACTCCGCCACGAGAACGGTGCAAGTGATGACATATACGGCACGCCGACTGATGTTTTGGAACACATATTGACAAGCACTCCGCAGGTGAGCAGAACTATTCCCCACAAGCCGAACATTCCGCCTGCGATAACGCAGAAAAATCTCAACACCATAATAGGCGGATAGAGTGCGAATGTGACATAACTGCAAATTGCCGCAGTTGCAACAACCATAAGAGTTGACGAGCTGATTATGCCTGCGCTGACGGCACTTTCACCGATTACAAGCGCTCCGACAATGCTGACAGCGTGTCCGAGCGGCTTCGGAATACGCAGTCCGGCCTCTCTCATGACTTCATAGATAAAGGTTATGAGAATAACTTCAAGTGTTACAGGTAAGGGTGTTTGCGACAAAGAATCGGATGTTTTCACGAGCAATCCTGTCGGAAAATATTCGGGATGAAACTGTGCAAAAGCCGTGTATATTCCCGGCAAAAATACGGCTATAAGGAAGGAAATATACTTTAAAATCCGTATGAATGCCGCATAATACGGGCGGTTTGAATAATCATCAACGCTTTGAAATTCTTCTGCAAAAAGGTGCGGAATGATTATCACCGACGGTGTTCCGTCAATCAGAATTGCCACTCTGCCCTCCGACAGCTTTCCGCAGACCGTATCGGGTCTTTCGGAAATCCCGACACCCGAAAAAAGTGACTTTGAATTGTTATCTTCAAGATAACTGCTTAAATATCCCGACGCAAGAATCATTTTAAGGTTGCAGTTTTCAAGCCGTTCTCTGATTGCTTTAAGAATTTGCTTTGACACGCTGTTTTGAAGATAACAAATCATCATCTGCGTGTTTGAACTGTATCCGCTTGTTACGGTTTCAAAAACGAGGTCGGGACTTTTGATTCTTCGTCTTATTAAAGTCATATTGATTCTCAGCGGTTCTGTAAAACCTTCTCTGCAGCCTCTCTGGACTACCTCACTTTCGGGTTCCGAAACACTTCTGAATGAAAAGCCCTGTGCTCCGATTGCAAGCATACGACTGCAACCGTCAACAACAAGCAGGGCAAAACCTGATGTTGAAAAGCTGATTGCCTCGTCAATTGTCGTGAACTCGACAATTTCACTTGATGTCAGCACGGTGTTTTTGATAAGGTCAAAAACCTTATCGGGAGATTGACAGTCAAAATAATAATCGAGCAGAGGATTGATTACCGACAATGCAAGCGTGTCCTTTCCGCACATTCCCTCAATTGTGATTATTGCGGATTTTATACTGCATTGTCCCTTTAGATTCATTTCACGAACCGTAAAGTCTGCCGAATTTTTGAACATTTTCTTCAGAGTTGAAATATTTTCTTTTAATGAATTATACATTTAATCACCGTCTTAATATATCTGGTTTTTATTTTGCGGTATATCGGCTCAAATTATGCAAATATTAGTAACGGTGATGTTATGTTAATTTCAATAATCAGAACAATTTTGCTCTATGCCTTTGTCATTCTGGCAGTCAGGTTAATGGGAAAGCGACAGATGAGCGATATGCAGCCGAGCGAGCTTGTAATCACAATGATAGTGTCGGATATCGCATCAATTCCTATGCAGAACACATCTCAACCGCTGTTGAGCGGAGTTATTCCCGTTGCAATTCTCGTTGCACTTGAAATTACCGCAAGCATTATTATGATGAAGTGGAGCGGTTTCAGAAGTCTTGTGTGCGGAAAACCCGTTATAGTAATTAAGGACGGAAGAATTCTGCAATCGGCTATGAAAAAGCTGCGGCTTACTACAGAAGATTTGAGCGTCAGATTAAGGCAACAGGGGATTTTTTCAATCGAAGATGTTCAATACTGCATTGTTGAAACAAACGGTGAGGTGAGCGTTCTTGAAAAGCCTGAGAAGAGAAAGCCGTCTGCCGAGGATTTCGGGTTAAAAATTAAGGACAATAAAATTGAAACCGTAGTTGTCAGCAACGGAAAAATTCTTGAAAATTCGCTTAATTTATGTGAAAAAGAAAAGGGTTATGTTAAAAATATTCTGCAAAAGAAAAATATTAAGCAGAGCAATGTTTTTTTGATGACTCTTGACGCACTCGGAAATTATAACATTATAAAGAAGGAATAACAAAATGAAGAGAATTTACATTGCACTTTCACTTGTTCTGGCGGCACTATGCTTTGCATCTGTTGAAACAGGATTTATTTCGGGCAAAACTGATTCATTCATTGCAAAAATTGAATGTGCCGACAGACTGATGAGCAGACTTGAATTTGAAGATGCGCTCAAAATATGTGAAGAAACAGAGAAAGAATGGTATGACAATGCCAAATTGATTGACACCATGCTCATTCACGATTATGTTGACAATATCGGATTAAGCATTTCAAGAATGACCGCATTTGCACAAAAACAGAACCGTGATATGTACTTTGCCGAAAGCGTTCAGGCAAAAAAAGAACTCGCCTCCATTAAAGAAAGCGAGTTTCCGTTAGTTGAAAATATTTTGTAATTCTTACACAGAATTATTCTTTTTAATTTTGGAATTGATAAATTCGATCAGTCGGAATATGAGGAAAACGGCGGCATTGACTATTACAACGCTTGCACCTGTCGGGGTGTCGCATGAATATGACACACACATACCGACAAAGAAACAACAGAGTGAAAGCACACCCGAACAGAGAATTACCGACTTGAATTTTTTGCAAACTCTCATGGAAGAAAGCGCAGGAAAAATTATAAGTGCGGAAATAAGCAGAGTTCCCATAATTCTCATACCGATTACAATTGTGAGAGCCGTAAGGAGGGCAATTACCGTGTTATAAACGCCTGTTTTAAGACCTGTTGCCCTTGAAAATGTTTCGTCAAAGGTTACGGCAAAAATCTTGTTGTAGAACAAGATGAATATTACGATTACAACAAGTGCAAGGATTCCGCACATAATTGCGTCAGCTGTTGTAGTGGCAAGAATACTGCCGAAAAGGTATGAGTTGAGGTCGGTATTTACGCCCGATACACTGACAAATACAACACCTATGGCAAGTGCCGTACTTGAAATTATTGCGATTGCCGCATCACCGTTGATTTTACTGTTCTCGGAAAGTCTTAAAAGCAGGAATGCCGCAATAATGATTACAGGAACAGCAACTTCAAGCGGTGCAAGATTCAGCGCCGCCGCAACTGCAAGCGCGCCAAAGCCCACATGAGATAATCCGTCACCGATCATTGAATACCGTTTGAGAACGAGCGTAACACCGAGCAGTGCCGCACACAAGGAAACAAGCGTGCCGACAATGAATGCTCTGACTATAAAATTGTATGAAAACATTTCAAAAATCATATCAAACATTTTTAGCACCTCCGTGAACTCTGTGCTGACATTCATCACACGGGCAATCGCTGAGAATAAAGCGTTTGCCGGCATCCGAATGCAGATACTGATGTGCCGTACCGTAGAAATACCAATTCTTTGCAAGGTGCAGAATTTTTGAGGCATTGCTCACGGCTGAATTCACATCGTGAGAAACCATAATAATCGTGATTCCGCTTTCATTCAACTTTTTGATGAGAGCGTACATATCAGCCATTGCCATCGGATCAAGTCCCGTTACAGGCTCGTCAAGAATAATCAGTTTATGAGTTGCACACAATGCACGAGCAAGCATGACACGCTGTCGCTGACCACCCGAAAGCTCTCTGAAACATTTTTTGCGTAAATCATAAATGCCCGTGAGCTTCATATTCTCGGCGGCAGTTTTTTTCTGCTCCTTTGAATAGAAAAAGGTGTGTTTTTTATTAAGACAGCCTGAAAGCACCACCTCTTGCACCGACGCAGGAAAGTCACGCTGAATATCGCTTGACTGCGGAAGGTAGCCGATTTCATTCTGTTTTAGTCCGTCACTATAGGTAATCGAACCGCTCAATGGCTTTAAAAGTCCGAGAAGTGCTTTCATGAGAGTAGTTTTGCCTGAACCGTTTTCACCAACTATGCAGATATAATCCTTTTCTTTTATATCAACCGAAATATCATTGACAACGGTTTTGCCTTCATAACCGAGCGAGGCATTTTCAATTTTAATAAGCGACATCAGTATAACGCCTCCTTTAATGCTTCAAGATTTTGTTCCATAACAGAAATATAAGTTGCACCATTTTCAAAATCATCCTTTGTGACATTGTGACATGAAGAAAACTGCATCGTCTTTGCAGAAGAATCCTCAGAGATAATCCGAGCAATTTTGCCGCTTGAAAGCTCAAGATAGAATACAACGGGTATATCGTGTTCTCTTGTAAAATCAATCAGATGAGAAACAACGGCTGTACTCGGCTCGGTTTCGTGACTGCAACCCGGGAATGCACATTCATATCCAAGGTTGTAGTCGCTTACAAAATACAGAAACGGAAATCTGTCGCCAAAAACAAGCGTATCACGCTTTTTGTTATTTGCAACTTCGGTAAATTTCTTATCAAGGCTGTCAAGCTGTGAAATGTAATTTGTTTTTCTGTCATTGTAATATTTAGAATTTTTGCTGTCAACTGACATCAACTCATCTGCGATTGAGGCAGACATACGCTCTGCATTTCTGATTGAAGTCCAGACATGCTCGTCATACTCCTCCCCTTCCTCGTGATCGTGACCTTCGTCATCATCATCCATATCTTCATGACTGTCGTGTTCATGGTCATGATCCATAGACTGTTCGTGTCTGAGAGGAACATACTCCATCATCTTCATCACTTTTACATCTTTGTTTTCAATTGACGAAAGAACTCCGTCAACCCATTCGTCGCTTTCACCGCCGTTGCAGATAAAAATATCGCAATTTTCAATTGCTGTAATATCTGACGGTTTGGGTTCATAACTGTGCGGATCACTTCCGGGCGAAAGCAACAAGCGAATATCAACTTTATCGCCTGCAAGCTGTCTTACAAAATCATAGTAAGGAAAAATCGTTGTTACAACGCTGATTTTACCGTCAGATTTCCTGACATCTTCAGTTCTGTCACAAGCGGAAATTAATAACGAGCCGCAAATTATCACGGCAGAAAGAAAAATTGAAACAAGTTTTTTCATATATCACTCCAAATAACGCTTAAAAAGTCTTAATACACAAAAGGGATTGCATAAAACATCTTTATGCAACCCCTTTATAATTATTTGCAGAATCGGATAGATTTATCCGAAGGCTGTTTTATGCAGCTTTAGCGGCAAGCTTCTTTGCCTTTTTATGACGCTGCCACATAACCCAAAGCGGACCTGCGATACAGATTGAAGAATAACAACCTGATATGATACCGATAAGCATCGGAAGAGCAAAGCCCTGAACAGATGTGATATTGAACGCACAGGCAACAACATAAACAACAAGAATAGCCGAAAGTGTTGTTACAGAAGTCATAATTGTTCTCTTAATACACTTTGTGCAGCTGAGGTTGAATATCCTGCCAACATCTGTTTTGCTTCCGACAAGCTTCTTTTCCTCACGAACACGGTCATAGATAACAATTGTATCGTTAAGCGAATAACCGAGAATCATAAGAACAACTGCGATGAAGCTTGCGTCAATCGGCATCTGGAAGATTACATACATAAAGTAAATCATTGCAACATCGTGGAAGAGGGCTACGAGAGCCATAACGCCTGCCGAAAGACCGCCGATTTTCTTAAATCTGATTGTTACATAAAGAACCATAAGCACGGCTGCAATTGCAACAGCAGTAAGACACTTGAGAAGGAAGCTGAAACCCATTGAAGCATCAACTGAATTTGATTCAAGACATTTGAAGTTATTGTCCGGATACTTCTTCTGAAGGTCTGATTCAAGGTTCTTCTGAATATCGGTTTTGATTGAATCGTTACCCGAGAACTGAACAGTTACAGTTGTGCCGCTGTCACCCATAAGATCCTGAGCATATGTAGTAGTGATTCTGTCCTCTGTTGTTTCAACCTGAATAAAATCAGTAAGTTCAGACTGATTGATTTCACCGCTGTAGCTGAATTTAAGAGTTGCACCGCCTGAGAACTGAATGTCAAGCTGTGTACCGAAAATAAAGTTACATACGATACCGATAATAATAATTGCAAGAGAAATTCCGAAGAAAATCTTTTTGTGACCTACAAAGTCAATAATCTTGTGGCCTCTGTTATACTTTTCGGCAAATTCCTCGTCTGTAAGGGGGGCATTTGAAACTGCCTTTGTCTGAGTTTTATCAGTCATTCTTAGCACCTCCAAACAACCATTTTTTACGCAGGAACTTAAAGCCTGCAACACTTCTGAGCATAATTCTTGTACAGAATACACCCATGATAAAGTTAGCGATTACGCCGACAAGAAGTGTGTAACCGAATGAGTAGATAGTACCTGTTGTAGACTCACCGAAGATGATTGAGAGAATATTTGCAGGACCAAATACAAGCATAAGGATAATTGATACGATAATAACGGTCATATTACCGTCAACGATAGCGGAAAGTGAATTCTTTGTACCCCTTTCAAGAGCACCGTCAAGAGTTCTGCCCGCTTTAAGTTCTTCTTTGATACGCTCGGCAGTAATAACATTACAGTCAACGCCCATACCGATTGAAAGGATAAGACCCGCAATACCTGGGAGCGTCATTGTGAATGACGAGAATACGGGGAAGTAACCCGAAACTGCGGCAATTGCAAGACCCATCTGACCGAGAAGTGAGATAACTGCAACAAAACCCGGCAAACGGTAGAAAAGAATCATAATGATTGCAATAATGATAAATGCGATAACACCTGCATATGCCATTGCAACAAGTGAGTTCTCACCGAGGGTTGCGCTGATTGTTCCGTAGTTTGATGTTTCAAGCTGGAACGGAAGAGCACCTGCATTAATTTTTGATGCAAGGTCCTGAGCCTCTTTAGCTGTGAAACTGCCCGAAATAACAGCATTGCCGTCAGTAATTTCAGCATCAACCTTAGGAGCTGAAAGCATAATATCATCCATCCAGATTGAAACCTGCTGGTTGAGATATTCTTTGGTGATGTTACCGAAAAGCTCTTTACCGTTCTTGTCACCGCTGCTCTTCAGCTTAAGCTGAACTACATAGGAATTTTTACCTGTGGTCTTGTCTGTTGTCATACCTGCTGTTGCACTTTCGACATAAGAACCGTCCATAAGGATTGTCTTAGCTGTGTCGCCCGAAGGAGTTTTGTAAACATACTCGCCGTTTGAATCAACATCTGTTGTTTCATGACCGTCTCCGGGACGGAAAGTAAGCTGTGCTGTTGAAGAAATCTCTTCGATTGCCTCAATTGCGTTCTGGTCGGAATCTTCCTTCCATGGGAAACGAACAATGATTCTGTCGCTTTTTGCATCCGCATAAAGCTCATAATCTGTGATACCCTGAGATACCATTCTTAATTCAATGATTGACTTTGCAGACTCAAGCTGCTCGTCAGTTGCGTCAACATCTCCTGCCGGTTTGAATGTTGCTTCAACACCGCCACGGATGTCAATTCCCCATCGTATATCGCTGATGCCCTTTAATACTGTTGTTTTGTTATCGCCGGTGTAGTAGGAAATACCAAAAATCGCAGTAAACGAAAAGGCAAGTATCAGCAAAGCTACGACAAAGAATACAGGCTTTGGAACTCTTTTCATGCCTTTGAAACCTCCGTTAAATAATTGGCTGTGATTTTATTTTGCTCAAAAGTCAAAATAACTCTGTCACGAACATCCAATCACAGACCGTAACAGAGTTATTATAGAATTTTTTTAGTAAAATGTCAATGGATACGGAAATATTTAATAAAAAAAGAATTGAATTTATCAAAAAATACATTCTAATGTCATAAACTGCATACAAAATTCTTTCAAAATCCAACCGACAGACCAAATTTTCAAATGATGATTACTTGTTCAGAATCTTTTCGCAAGCCGCAAGCCTTGCACAGGTACAAAAAACATCCATAGCAACTTCAAGCTCGTTGTTCGGAGGGAAGGTCGGTGCAATTCTGATGTTGGAATCTTTTGGATCAATTCCGAGCGGATATGTTGCACCTGCACCTGTAAGAACAACTCCTGCCTCCTTACAGAGAGCGACGGTTCTCTTTGCCGTGCCTTCAAATACATCAACGCTTACAAAGTAACCGCCGTGCGGCTTTTTCCATGATGCGATATCAGCAGGCGCAAGTTCTTTGTCGAGAGTATCAAGAACAATCTCGAATTTTGGTTTAAGGACAGACTTGTGCTTTTCCATATGTTTAAGCACGCCGTCATAGTCCTTGAAGAATCTTACATGACGGAGCATATTAAGCTTATCATAGCTGATGATTTCGTAGTTATATCTTTCACGGAGAACCTTGAGGTTGTTCTCAGATGCAGCCATTGCGGCTACGCCTGCACCGGGGAAAGTAATCTTTGATGTTGAGCAGAAAAGAATCGGGAGGTCTTCATTACCTGTCTTTTTGCATTCATCCATAATGTTGAGCAAAACATCAGGTGTGTCGCTGATTTCATGGATGCAGTAGGCATTATCCCACATAATTCTGAAATCCTTAGCGGCAGGCTTTAAAGCGGCAAAACGCTTAACAACCTCATCGCTGTATGTGATGCCGGCAGGGTTTGAATATTTCGGAACGCACCAAATACCCTTGATTGAGTCATCCTCAGAAACGAGTCTTTCAACCATATCCATATCGGGACCGTTGTCGTCCATCGGAATCGGAATAAGCTCAAAGCCGTAATACTGAGTAATGCCGAAATGACGGTCATAGCCCGGTACCGGACAGAGGAATTTTCTGTTCTTTACTTCATACCATGGTTTGCAGCCCTCAACAGCGGGAGCTGTCATAAAGCATGAAATTGTATCAAACATCATATTAAGGCTTGAAGAACCGCCTACAATAACATTCTCTGCATCTACACCGAGAATATCCGCAAAAAGCTTTCTGCACTCTGTAATACCGTTGAGAAGTCCGTAGTTGCGGCAATCCATCTTATCCTCACCGATAAAATCGGATTTGCTGTTGATTGTATCGAGCATAGGCAATGAAAGATCAAGCTGTTCTTTGCCGGGCTTACCTCTTGCCATATTGAGGTTAAGTCCCATACCTTTAATCTCCTCAAATCTCTTTGCGAGATTGCCATACTCTTTTTCAAGTTCCTGCTTACTCAAGTCAAGATAACCCATTTTGAATAACTCCTTAAAATATTATTGCAAATGTAATTTAAATTTCTAATATATTTTACTCTATCCGCTCAAGAAATGCAAGATGTTTTTTACAATCTTGCATTTTTATTTTCACAAAAAAGAACAGACCTGCAACAGTCATTTTTGGTGAAAGTTTGCAAGTCTGTGATTTTGTGTTATTTTTATCGAGAATGTGTAGTTTTGTGCCAAAGCACAAAATTGGGATTAATAATACTGGTAGTAGTAATAGCCTTTCTTTCTTCTCTTTGAATCATAGGTACAACCTACCTCAATCAGACCGAGTACGGTTGAATCGGCAAGCTTTACGCTGTCAAGAAGGTGCTGAAGGTCGCCGTGTGTTGTTGAGCGTTCACGAACAACTACAACAAAGCCGGCAATCATATCCTTGAGAAGCAGAGCGTCGGCAACCACACCGATAGGAGGCGTATCAAAAATTACATAATCATAATCTCTGACAAACTGCTCATAAAGTTCCTGAAATCTGGTACTGCACATAAGCTCAGAGGGGTTTGGCGCAACCGTACCTGCCGGAAGAATGTCAAGATTCGGAAGAACATCATGCTTAACAGCCTCGTCAATTTCAATCATTTTACCGATTACATTGGTAAGTCCCTTCTTATTGTCAAGCTTAAAAATGTTGTGAACATTAGGACGGCGAAGGTCGCAGTCGATAAGGAGAACTCTTTTTTCCATTTTTGAAAAGGAAATTGCAAGATTTGCGGAAACGGTGCTCTTGCCCTCACCCTTTGAGTAACTGGTTACGGCAAAGCATTTTTTTTCTTTTGCGGAAAGCGAGAACATAATATTAGTTCTTGCGGCTTTATACGACTCAACAATTGCAAACTTGCTCTTATCGGAAAGAGAAAAATTCTGTCCGTTATTTTTTTTATCGTCTTTCTTTTTAAATAATTTAAAATCAGAAGCCATAGTTCCTCCTTAACCCTGGTTCTCAAAGTCGGGAATTTCGGCAAATATAGGAATACCGTAGATATCCTGAATATCGTCCTCAGACTTGATTGTTGTGTCGATAAGTTCAATAAGAATAGAAATAAGGCAGGAAGCAATTAATCCGATTGCGGCGCCTATAAGCATATTCTTTGTGTTACTCGGTGCATACGGAGCCGAAGGAACCTTCGCCTGACGAAGTGTTCCGATCTGACCGTAGCTGAATTTTGAATTATAAACCTCAGCCGCTTTTTCGGCAAGCTGATTTGCAACATTGGCACACTTCTGTGCGTCTGTACCGTCCACTGTAATTGTGATAAAGAAAGTACCGTCGGTTACATCAACATTAACCGTGCAGCCGTCATAGAGTGCTGTCATCTCATCGGAATTTTTAAAGAGTGTAACGCAGATTTCAGCAAGATTTGCAGAGGCGGAAATATCAGCAGGATATATCTTCTGGTTTTCCTCATTGGTTGTCTTTTTGGTTGTATCATCGGCAGCCTTTGAAGGTGTTGTACTCTTGGTATTGGCATTTTCTCGCTGTGACGAACTGTAGTTCTGCACATAAATCATGGTAGATGTGCTGTACATCGGTGCAATTACAAAGCGTGAATACATAAAGAACAGCAGTCCCATTACAACAGTAGCAAGAATAATAAACTTTATTCTGTGCAAAAGGACGCCGACAATTCGCTGAATGGTTACATTCTTTGCCATTTATATAGCCCCTTTAATTTAAGTATTAAGAAAACATACCGTAAAGCAAAAAAAGGTGTTTTTACGGCACTAATTTACACATTTTAATTTCATTATATCTTATGTATTCTCAGTAATATTTCTTTTATGGAATATTAATTGAAATAATTTCTTTAATATTATACAAATTATTCATTGTCGGATTCTTAACAGCAAAAATAAAGGAAGCCGCAAAGACTTCCTTTATCATAGTTTATTAAGTTACGGTTATCAGCCTACAACATTAAGAAGTACGCCGGCTGCAACTGCAGAACCGATTACACCTGCAACATTCGGACCCATAGCGTGCATGAGGAGGAAGTTGCCGGGATTTTCAGCCTGACCAACCTTCTGAGATACACGGGCAGCCATCGGAACGGCGGATACACCTGCTGAACCGATGAGCGGGTTAACCTTACCGCCTGTTGCCTTGTACATAATCTTACCGAAAAGTACACCGAATGCAGTACCCATACAGAACGCAAGAAGACCGAGAACAATAATCTTGATTGTGTCAAAAGTAAGGAAGTTCTGACCGGATGCGGTTGCACCTACAGTTGTACCGAGGAAGATTGTGATAATATTCATAAGCTCGTTCTGAGCTGTTTTGCTGAGTCTTTCAACAACGCCCGACTCCTTAAAGAGGTTACCGAGCATAAGCATACCAACGAGCGGAGCTGCGTCGGGAAGGAAGATTGCGATGATAATAACAACAATTACCGGGAACATAATCTTCTCAAGCTTTGAAACGGGACGAAGCTGTTCCATAACTACCGAACGCTCTTTTTTTGTTGTGAGTGCCTTCATAATAGGCGGCTGAATAATCGGCACAAGAGCCATATATGAATATGCGGCAATTGCGATTGAACCGAGAAGATGCGGAGCAAGTTTTGTTGTTACATAAATAGCCGTAGGACCGTCGGCACCGCCGATGATACCGATAGCACCTGCCTCTGCCTCTGTAAATCCGAGGAAAATAGCACCAGTAAATGTTAAAAAGATACCAATCTGTGCGGCAGCACCGAGGATAAGGCTCTTCGGGTTAGAGATGAGCGGACCAAAGTCGGTCATGCAACCGATGCCGAGGAAGATAAGAGGCGGATAAATGCCGAGCTTAACACCCTGATAGAGGTAATAAAGAAGTCCACCGTATGTCGGATTCTCAATATAAGTTACTCCGTCAATCACCGTCTTGGCATGTCCCGACACCGCAACATTCTGTGCGGCACATTGAGCCTCTGTCAAAAGCTGTGTTGTAGGCGGAGCCATAATGCTCGGATAAAGATTAACAAGCAGCATACCGAATGCGATAGGAAGGAGCAAAAGCGGCTCATACTGCTTTTTGATTGCAAGGTAAAGCAAAACGATTGAAATACCAATCATTACATAGTTCTGCCAGTTAAGAGTTGACAGACCCGAGCCTTCAAAGATACCGACAACGGCATCTGCAAAGCCTTGTAAAATTTCCATTAGATAACATCCTTTCCCTTAAAACTTTGCCTTAAAACGGGCGGGTATTATCAAGTACACCGGCTTTTGCCCATGCGGAACGACCGCCGTCTGATGACTTTTTAATACTCTTGATTCTTGCTTTTTCGGAAGAGCCGTACATTGTGGCAACTGCTGCGGAAATTACGGCAACAACCTCATCGGAAACACCGTCTGCCTGAGCAGGAGCGACAGGAGCGGCAACAACGGGAGCAGGAGTTTCTGCTACGGTTTCAGCCTTTTTCTCTTTGCTCTTTTTGCCGGCATCTTGAGCTTTCTGAATAATTGCACCGTAAATCTTGATTATGAAAATCAAGAGAATCAGCATTGCGAATACAACAACAAAACCTGTAAGAACAACTTTTGCAGAGGCAATACCTTTTTCGGCAAGGGAAAGCTCCTCTTTAGCCAATAAAGCTACATCGGAAAGATTCATAAAACAACCCCCATATTTGTCATTTGCATATAGGAATATTATACTTTATTCCCGAAACATTTTCAATAACAAATATGGGGCGAATAATTTTTTGGCGATATCACCAATTTATTTATTTGTGAGCCTGTTTATTTGTGAATTAAAGCTTTGCGATTTTATCGTTATTTGTCGTTACAGAATTATACATATTAATCCGTTACAGCCGTCATTGATAATTTTTTCAACAGTCTCCCCTATCCGCCTTCTGGCATCGGCAGGCATTCTGTACAGCTTGTTGTGAAGTCCCTCGTTAACGAGTTCGTGAACTGATTTTCCGAATATGTTACTCTCCCAGATTTTTTCCGGATTTTCGTCAAATTCTCTGAGAAGATAAGACACAAGCTCTTCGGACTGCTGTTCCGAACCGACAATCGGAGTTACCTCCGTCTGCGTAAAAATCTTCATCATATGAATTGACGGTGCGCTTGCTCTCAGCTTGATACCGTATTTTCCGCTCTGCTTAATAATCTGCGGTTCGTCAAGGGTAAGTTCGTCAATTGTCGGCATAACAATTCCGTAGCCCGTTTCCTGAACCTGTTCATAAGCCTGTGCAATCTTGTCAAATTCTTTTTGTTTTTGCGAAAGAGTTTTTATGCAGTTCAGAAGTTCGTACTCCTCGGTTATATCAAGCCCGGTTTCTTCCGAGATAACCTTGTAGAAAAGTTCGTTTTTGATAGATACGGCCATCTCCGCATATCCTTTTCCGAGGTCAAGACTCGTAACCTTTGCAGATGTGATGTACTCGCATTGCTCAATATCTGAGATTATCTGCTGAATTTGCCTGATTTTCTCAATTTTGGCGGCATTTTTCTTTATTGAATCAAATACAACCGATTTCAGCCAATGGTCTTTATCGAGCTTTACAACCCATTTCGGAATGTCAACCTTGATTTCACGGATTGGAAATTCAAACAAAAGCTGTGCAAGTATCCTTTTGATTTCGGTTTCGTCAAGCTCCATACAGCTAACAGGAATTACGGGAACCTTGTATTCGGCGGTCATTTCGTTTGACAGTTGAATTGTTTCATCTGCCGTAGGGTCAACTGAATTGAGAAGTATAATGAACGGTTTATTGATTGCCTTCAGCTCATTAATTACTCTTTTTTCACTTTCAATATAATCTTCTCTCGGAATATCGCTGATTGTTCCGTCAGTAGTGATAACAAGACCGATTGTTGAATGGTCGGTAATTACCTTTTTAGTGCCTATTTCTGCGGCGTCATCAAAAGGAATCGCCTCGTTTGACCACGGAGTTTTTACCATTCTCGGTTCGTCCTCTTCGCTGTAACCGATTGCACTGTTTACAATATAGCCTACGCAGTCAATCATTCTCACATTGAGGGTTGTGTTGCCGCCGAGATTGATTTCAACGGATTCCTCGGGAATAAATTTGGGTTCTGTGGTCATTATGGTTCTTCCTGCCGCAGATTGAGGAAGCTCGTCAACGGTACGCCTGTAAACTGCCTCGTCACGAATATTGGGCAGAACAAGCGAATCCATAAACCTTTTTATAAATGTAGATTTTCCCGTTCTGACGGGGCCGACTACTCCGATATAGACATCACCGTCGGTTCTTCGGGAAATATCCTGATAAACATTTCTCTCTTCCATTTTTTATACCTCCCTATATTCTCGGAATCAACAGCATTTTAGGTGCGTCGAGTACCTGATTTTCAGCCGAATTTTCCGAAAGCAGCAAATCAAGCTTTGTGTTGTGGGATTTAGCAATATCCCAGAGCTTTTCTCCCTTGTCGGCAAAGTATAATGTCAGCGCACAATTTTCGGGAGGTATAGGTTTATCCTCAAAAATATTTACATTTTTTACGGTGTTTACTCTGTTTTCCGAAAAAACAGCACCGCAGATTTTCAGCTCACAACGAATTTCTATGACATCATCCTCGGCAAGTCTGTAGCTTATACTTGCTGTCCTTGTACCGAAAATTTTGGCACAGGTGCAGTCTGTCTGCGGAATAATATGCTCATAATCGGCTGAACGCTCAATAAATACAGGCATATCTTCCCCGTTAAGCGCCAATATGCATATATTGATTTTTCCGCTTATAACCATACCTCTGTCATCGTGTGAAGCCTCGGCAGTTATTTGTTCTGTGAAAATATCGAGAATTCGTGAGATTTTTCCGTCATCAATCTTAACGGACATTTTTTCCATATGAGGTTCATTAATCGGAACAACCTCGCCCGTAATTTTTAATTGTTCAAACTCCGGCAACGAGGAAAATTCTGTTGAGTAAGCGTCACATACAATTTCCTCCTCACGGGTTATATAGCCCTCCTCCGTAACGCAGAGCTTTACTTCAAGTATCACAGACGGCTTTTCGGAAAGCATATCGTTTTTCAGTCTGATGTCATACGACATAACATCGCAGGAAACACAGTTGATTGTGTTTTCGTCAATTCCGTCACAATCTAAAATTTTGTTGAACGGCAACAGATAGTCAAGCTTTTCAACTTCTCCGCTCTCTGCGTTTGAAAGGTACAAAAGCTTGAGATTAAGTTCACCGTTGAGCATAAGCTTTCCCGTTACAGCCTTAGCGTCAATCACTCCGACGCTTACATCGCTGCGGAGAACGGATTCAATCTGCGGTTTTTCGCCTACCGAAATTTCTTCGCAAACAGAAAACTGCTCCTGACAGAACGATTTAAGATCGGCACAGGTAACGGTCTTTCGGTCGGTTTCGATATTATCGGAAGGCGTGAAAATGCTCGTCTGAGTTTTTGAAAATACCTTTGCATACAATGAAAACGCTCCGTGCATAACAAGTCTGCGGGGGCTTAATGCCCTGCAGTTTATGTATTCCGGCTTGGTTTTTGTGATGATAACCGGATTGTCTGGAGCGTCTTTTACCGAAAAGTTCTGTGAAAAATTCACGCTTTGTTCGCAACAGCGCACGCTTTTCTTTATGCTTTCCACATACATCACATTCACCGTACAAAATCCGTCAATCTGAAGCTGACCTCCCGAAAGGGTTCTGCTCTGAATTTTGGGTGTGAGTGTACATTTCAGAATTTTTTCTATATCCGGACAATAATCGGGCAGAGTGAGGTCAACATCTGCAAGCTGTTCGGCAACCGTGTCAAGCACAGCCGACGGCGTGCAAAACGAGCGGTTTTCCTGATTAAACTCCATATTTTTCTCTCCTTTATGTTTTATAGTTCAATTATATTAGGGAGTGCGGAAAAATATTACCCGTAAGATTAATCATAATTTTATTTTAAAAAATAAGATGTGCAAAGTATTTTGTAACTATGCACATCTTTGGCTCGAATTTATTGTAAACTATTACCAATAGCAAGAATTTGGAACCGTGTCCAAACATATGACTATTATTCCGGCTTGGTTTCCTTTTTGATTCCGTAAATTTTTCTCAAAATTGCCGATATGAATTTTGGTTTCTCAATAAGTACAACTTTCATAATTACCTCCGTACACAACAAATACTGACAACTACGAGTGCGCCTGCCGCAATGACGAGTACCCATTCACTCGGCAGAAGTGATGCACACAGCAGTCCCAGTCCAAAGCATACTGCAGATTTTATTCTCTGTGTGTAACAATTCACTGTATCACCCTATATCAGAATATACACAAAATCAAATTATGTGCAAAAGCGGTTGAATTATTTTTAAAATTGATATAAGATAAACTGAGAAAACAATTACGGAGAATTTTACAGACTATGAGAACACTTGAAATTAAAAAGAATGACGCAAATCAGCGACTCGATAAATTTTTACAGAAAAGATTCAAAACTCTGCCAAAGTCGCTTATGTACAAATATATAAGAAAAAAGTGTATTAAGGTAAACGGCAAAAAGTGCGATATTCAGACTATGCTCAAAGAGGGCGATGTGCTTACCTTTTATATTAAGGACGAATTTTTTGAGGCATCGGAGCAAAAAAGCTATGAGTTCATGAAAGCACCGAAAACCTTTGACATTGTTTATGAGGATAAAAACCTTATACTTATAGATAAAAAGCCGGGTATAATCGTTCATCCCGACAAAAATTATCACTTTGATTCACTTGTTGCAAGAGTTCAGCACTACCTGTATGACAAAGGTGAATATAATCCCGATGAAGAAAAAGCCTTTGCACCTGCACTTGTAAACAGAATTGACAGAAACACGGGCGGAATTGTTATTGCGGCAAAAAATGCCGACAGCCTGAGAATTTTAAATGCAAAAATGAAAACAAGAGAGCTTGAAAAATACTATCTCTGCCTTTTATACGGAAAGCCGAAAAGGGACAGCGACACGCTTCACGGCTATATGACCAAGAACGAAAGTAAAAACAAGGTTACTGTTTTCAAAAATGAGGTTGAGGGTTCAAAAGAAATCAAGACAAAATATGAAATTCTTGACTTCAACGGCAAATTCAGCCTTGCCGAAGTTGAACTGCTGACGGGCAGAACTCATCAGATAAGAGCACATATGGCATCAATCGGACATCCGCTTGTGGGCGATACAAAATACGGCAAAGGCAAAAAAGCACCCGACAGCATTAAGTATCAGGCGCTTTACAGCTATAAGCTGAAATTTAATTTTGAAACCGATGCAGGCATTCTTGATTACCTTAACGGCAAGGAATTTAAGGTAAACGATGTATGGTTTGCAAAAAACGGAAAGATAAATCTAGATAGATAAAGGCGGTCAATAACCGTCTTTTGCTTTGCAAAATCAAAAATAGTATTCTTATTTTATACACATAAACGCACTCATTGTGCCTCTGTGACCTTTGGTGGCACGGTGACTCCATAAGAGGTCGCTGTTGCAATTGGTGCAGACATCCGAAACTGTTATGTTTTCATTCTTTACACCTGAAGCAGTAAGAATCTGACGATTGGTTTCTAAAAGGTCAACCATATATTTTCCGTTTCCTTTTTCAAAAACGAACTTTGAGCTGTCAAGGTCTGCAAGATTCAGAAAATGTTCTGCACATGGGTAATCAACCTCATAGCAACAAACTGAAATTGCGGGACCGATTGCGGCTTTGATATCGGCAGGATTTGTACCGTAAAGCTCAGTCATTTTCTCAACAACCTTTTCCCCTATTCTGCCGACAGTTCCCCTCCATCCGGCATGGGCAAGTCCGATTGCCTTATTCTTTGTATCAACAAAAAACAGCGGTGTGCAGTCGGCATAGTAGGTTACGAGGGTTACTCCCTTTTCATTTGTAATCAAGGCGTCAACGCTCTCCATATCACGGGGCTTGTAGATACCTATGCCTTTTTCTGCAGATGTTACGGCTCTTACAACCGTGTGGTGATCCTGTGCCGAGGCTACAAGACTTTCATAGTCAAAGCCTGCACTTTTGCAGAATCTTTTGTAATTTTCGGTTACGCTGTCGGGATTGTCACCTCTGTTGAATGCCATATTCATTGATGTAAATTCACCCGTTGACACACCGCCGAGTCGGGTTGTGAATGCGTGATTGATGAAACTAATTTCTGATAAAGAATTATATGTAAGATACGGAACCGTATCAATGTTGTTGAGCTTCATTGTTTTTGAAAAAAATTTCATAAGTGTTCCTTCCATATTTTATAATAAGATTATTTTTAACCGATTAATTGCTTTGTCAATATTTTCCGACAAAATATTATGCTTGAAACACGGCTGAGTTAATGATATACTATATTCATTCAGAGGTGTTGATTATGAAAAAAAGTTTGTTTGGCAAGAATATTCCTGTCAACTGTTCATATTGCGAATACAACGGAATTGAAAACGATATTATGTTCTGCAAAAAATCAAAGCAAGTCAAGGACGGAAAATGCAGATCGTTCAAGTATGACCCGTTGTTGCGTATGCCGAATGTCACGGTTTTTAAGACTGATTTTTCGGCTAAGGATTTTAAACTTTAATCCGCCGTATTTTTATTATACAGGAATGAATTTTGTTAATATTCCTTTTCAGAATTAAATTACACATTCAAAAGAAAAAGCTTTACCGTTTTTTGGTAAAGCTTTTAATTTTGCAGTCTTTATAAATTTACGCCATCTGAAAATCACGAATATAGCTTGTGATAGCCTTTTCAATGATTTCCTTTGCCTTGTCAACACCGTCAGTTTCGGTTACCGAAGTAACCTTGTCAGCCTCAAGTGTTTTGTAAACCTGGAAAAAGTGCTGAATTTCTTCAAAATAGTGTTTTGGAAGTTCGCTGATGTCGCTGTAGCAATTGTAGTTGGGATCGTTAACGGGAACTGCAATAATTTTTTCGTCACAGCTGTCGTTATCAACCATATTGAGAACGCCGATAGGCTTGCATTCAACGAGCGTCATCGGCTGAATTGTTTCACTGCACAAAACAAGAACATCAAGCGGATCGCCGTCATCTGCAAAGGTTCTCGGAATAAAGCCGTAGTTGGCAGGATAGTGAGTTGATGTAAAAAGCACACGGTCAAGCTTGAGCATACCTGTTTCTTTGTCAAGCTCATATTTGTTTTTGCCGCCCTTTGAAATTTCGATTACTGCATAAAACTTGTCTTTTGTAATTCTCTTCGGAGAAATGTCGTGCCAAATGTTCATAATTTCTGTCACCCTTCTTAACCTTTTTTTGTATATCCTGTAATACCCTGTGAAACATTATGTTATGATTTAATTATAAGAAACCTGTCAAACTTTGTCAAGGAATTTTTGTAATTTCAATCAAAATAATTCAAAATGAATAATTTTCGGTCATAATCGCTCAAAGATTATGACCGAGTTTGATTATTTAAGTATTTTTAATTTTAAGTGTTTTCATAAACCTCTCGCCTATGACCTATAGACAAAGCAAGAATAACAAGTTCTTCGTCTTCTATAAGGCAGAGCAGTCTGTAATCTCCGATACGATACCGCCATTGACCTTTGCGATTTGCCGTGAGAGCTTTTCCCTTTACTCTGGGATTTTCACACCCCGACAAATTCTTTTCAATCCACGCTTTAATCATCTTCATGGTATATCTGTCGAGTTTTTTAAATTCTTTTTCAAATCTCGGAGTGGTTCTTACAACATAACTCATATGTCAAGTTCCTTCCAAAAATCAGAGATTGGTCTGCTTTCTTCACCGCTCTTTTTGTATTCATCATAAGCATCATCAAAAACGGCAAGGTCATATTCTTCTTCGATTTTTTCAAACAAAGCCTGTTTAAAAGCCTCTCCGAGTGATATTGAGTGCAACCGAGCATAGCTGTCTGCTATTTTCTTTTCCTGTTCTGTTAATCTGATTGAGAATGCCATAATACCGACCTCCTTGTATAGTACATTGTACTACATTATTATTTCTTTGTCAATGAATTTTATTCGATAAAAATAAAAGAACACGACAAAATCAATCTGCCGTGTTCAATGTTATTAAATTTATTTTCTCACATTTTCAACAATAACTTTTACAAACTGAATTATAAATGTCGGGATGAATGCAAGGAGAGCTATAAAGCCTGCCTGTGCGCCTGTGAGTGCGGTAACGCTGAAAAGCGGCTGCATAAACGGAACAAACAATACAAATGCGAGCAGTAATGTTCCGATAAAGAAAGCGCCTATGCTTGCCGTATTTGAAAAGAGTCCGAGTTTAAAGATTGAATGTGTACTTCTGCAATTAAAGCCGTGGAACAGTCTTGCAAGCGTGAGTGTTGCAAATGCCATTGTGCTTGCAACGGCCGGACTTGTCTGAAGTCCGATGTGGAATGAAATGAGCGTTACAACGGCAATCAAAGCGCCCTGTCCGAGCATAAGAGCAGAAAAGCTTTTTGTAAGGATTCCCTGTTTCGGATCACGGGGTTTCTGTCTGAGCAAATCTTTTTCGGGCTTCTCCATACCGATTGCAATTGCGGGAAGTGAGTCTGTAAGAAGGTTAATAAACAGAAGGTGAACTGCCTCAAATGGTACGGGCAGAGCCATGATTGAACAGAACAACACGGCAAAAATGCCTGCCATATTACCTGAAAGCAGGAAAAGAATTGCATTTTTAATGTTGCGGTAAACATTTCGGCCGTTTGCAACCGCCTTGATAATTGTAGCAAAGTTATCATCCTGAAGAATCATAGATGCGGCATCTTTTGAAACTTCGGTACCTGTGATACCCATTGCAACACCGATATCCGCTTTTTTGAGAGCGGGTGCGTCGTTTACACCGTCACCTGTCATGGAAACAATGTTGCCTTTTCTTTGCCAAGCCTCAACGATTCTGATTTTGTTTTCGGGAGAAACTCGTGCATAAACAGAAATTTTCTCAATTTTTTCGTCAAGCTCCTTATCGCTCATTGCGTCAAGCTCAAGACCTGTAACTGCGATGTCGCCGTCATTGAAAATACCAATCTGCTTTGCGATTGCACTTGCTGTGATTTTGTGGTCGCCCGTAATCATAACAGGCTTGATTCCTGCACGGATTGCATCGGCAACAGCCTGTTTTGACTCCTCTCTCGGAGGATCTATCATTGAAACAAGTCCGATGAATGTATAATCCTTCTCTGTGTCAACCGTGAGAGCCTCATCAGATTCCTTATATGCAAAGGTGAGAACACGGAGTCCCTGTTCGGAATATTCACGGTTAACTCTTGAAATCTCAGCCTTATCTTCATCTGTAATCGGACGAATACCGTCTTTTGTTGCGATACTTACACAACGGTCAAGAATTGAATCAAGCGCACCCTTTGTGAGAATATGATTTACACCGTGCATTTTGTACTTTGTGCTCATCATCTTTCTGTCGGAATCAAACGGAACCTCCTCAACCCTTGTAAGAACATCCCTAAGCACATTTTCGTCAAGTCCGATATGCTGAAATGTTTCAAGCAAAGCGTACTCGGTCGGGTCGCCTATTCCCTTTCCGTCAACGATACTCGAATCGTTGTTTAGAACCATATCGTAAAGGAGATGACGGTGGCTTTCAATATTAAGGTCAAGCTGATTCTCAAGAATACTTTCGCCGTTCACATAGATTTTCTGAACAGTCATTTTGTTCTGTGTGAGCGTGCCCGTCTTATCGGAGCAGATTACAGACACACAACCGAGGCTTTCAACAGCCTTCAAATCCTTGATAACGGCATTTTCTTTTGCCATTTTTTGCGTACCCATTGCCTGAACAATTGTGACGATTGAACTGAGTGCTTCGGGGATTGCGGCTACTGCAAGTGCAACGGCAAACATAAGAGAGTTAAGAACCGACATTCCGTTGAACATACTCAAGCCGAAAACTACTACACAGATTGCCATAATAATAACGGCAAGTCTGCTCGAAAATTTATCAAGGCTGAGCTGGAGGGGAGTTTTCTTGCTCTTTGCCTGATTCATAAGTGTAGCAATTTTACCGATTTCTGTGTTCATACCTGTTTCCGTAACAACGACAATTGCTCTGCCATATGTTACAAGGCTGCCAGAAAAGACCATATCAGTGCGGTCGGCAAGCGGAACTTCCTTTTCAATTGTCTCCACACTTTTGTCAATATTTGTAGATTCACCCGTAAGCGAGCTTTCATTTACCTGTAAAGAATAGTTATTAATTATTCTACCGTCTGCAACAACAAGGTCGCCTGCCTCAAGTACAACAATGTCACCGGGAACTATGTTTTCTGAATCAATTTCAATTTTTCTTCCGTCACGGATTACCTTTGCCGAGGGTGACGAAAGCGATTTAAGGCTTTCAAGTGACTTTTCTGCCTTGACATGCTGAACCGTGCCGAGAATAGCGTTAAGTGTGATTACCGCAAAAATTACGATTGTGCTTTCAACACTTCCCGAAAACATTGAGACGATTGCCGCAATGATAAGGATTATTACCATAAGGTCGGCAAACTGACTTAAAAACACCTGAAAAACAGATTTCTTTTTGCTTTCTTCTAGCACATTTTTTCCGTGTTTTTCAAGAAGGCTGTCAGCCTGTTGTGACGAAAGTCCTTCGCTTGTGACACCGAGCTTGTCAAGAGTTTCGCTCTCGGTCAACTGATACCAATTTTTCATAATTTTCTCCTCCGTTCGGATTGCAGAATACAGACAGACTGAAAAAGGCAAATAAAAAAGACCTTTATTGCAAGGTGCAACTCACCCTACAATAAAAGTCTTGTCCTTTAAGATATAACCGATACCGAAAACGGTATGTACTGACGATTAATATCACAGATTATCTGCGAACTACTCCCCTTTATCTGCAACTATTCTATCAAATTTATTCCTCATTGTCAACAGAATTTTCCGAAATTTTGTTGATATCATCATTTTTGGCAACAATTTCATCTGTGACAAGGTGTCTTTTGCGTTTTTTAGGTTTACTGCAGGTTGCAAATATTATGCCCAAAAATGCAAGAAAAGCACCGCTGCATGAAAAGACTGCGGAAAAATACGGGCGTTCAAGAGCATATGCAACAATTGTTGCAACAATGAAAAGCACTGCGGCAACAAGCATTAATATAAAAGCGGTTTTGTAAAGACCGTTCATTTTTCTTTTCATAATCAGTCACCAAGATTGTTTGCAATGTTTGCAAAATCTTCAAGCTTAAGCTGTTCCGCCCTTGCGTTCAGAGGAACGGAAGAATTTTCAAGAATTGCGTTGACCTCTGCCTTTGGCAAAGAAAGTCCCGATGCAAGAGAATTTGAAAGTGTTTTTCTTCGCTGTGAAAAGGCGGCTTTTACGACCTTAAAAAACTTCTTTTCGTCATCAACCTTCACGGGCGGTTCTTTGAGAATGTTAAGTCTTAAAACAGCCGAATCAACCTTTGGAGCAGGCATAAACGAGCCGGCACTAACCGAAAACAGCATTTCGGGTTCTGCATAATAATTGACCGATACCGTTACCGCACCGCTTGCACGAGAACCCACCTCAGCACAAATTCGCTGAGCCGCCTCTTTCTGAACCATAACCGTGATTGCACAAATCGGCAGTCTGTCCTCAAGCAATTTCATAATTACGGGAGATGTGATGTAGTACGGAAGATTTGCGCACACAACAACATCCATACCCTGAAATTCTTCTTCAATCAGCTTGTGCAAGTCAATTTTCAGAATGTCATCGTTTACAACTTTTACATTGTCGTGTTCGGAGAGTGTTTCTTCAAGAACGGGAAGAAGTCGCTTGTCAAGCTCAACCGCTACAACCTTGTCGGCAAGCGAGCAAAGCTCTGTTGTGAGAACCCCTATTCCAGGACCGACTTCAATTACGCCAACTCCCTCTCCGGCGCCCGAAAGCTCTGCCATTCTCGGACAAACTGACGGGTTTATAAGGAAATTCTGACCGAGTGACTTTGAAAAAGTAAAGCCGTGTCTTGAAAGTATATCTTTGATTGTACCTATATCTGATAATTTTTTCATCTTAATATGCGAAGCCCTTTCGGATATTTATTTTTCAGTCTTGAATTTGACGCTTTGCCAAAGCCTGTTGTGATTGAGTTTACGCAGACAGCCGTGTAGCCCTTGACATCCTGTGACACGGCAATTTCCTCACCGTGAAGATACGCTGCAATTTCTTTACTGTTCACATCAAAATCAACTGCGGATTTACAGTTTTCCTTTTTAGCTGCCGTAAATGCACTGTGATGCGGTTCGATTCTGTTCTTGACAATTTCGCCGAGAATAACTCCCGCACGGAGAATCTGCAAGCCTTTTACATCAAAATTATAATTCTGTGGAAGAACTATAATTTTATCCTTTATAACCTCAATATTTTCACCGAACGGTCTGCCGATAAAAATACTGTCATAAAAATCAAAAATTTTCGAGTCAATTTTATTATTCTTTTTAGGAATACTATAATTAGAATACGGCTCGCCCTTTTTGTGAAGCTTGGCGGCAAAATGTCCTTCTCCGCCGTCCATCGGGAAAATTCTTCTCGCATAATCAAGCGTAGGTCTGCCGAATGTTACGCCCGAATCAACAAGTTCAAAATCGGGATTTTCTGTAAGAAACCGAGAAATTACGCCCTCGTTTTCCTCCTTTGAAAAAGTACAGGTTGAATAAACCATATATCCGCCGTTTTTCAGGGCATCCTTTGCACTGTTAAGAATCAAAAGCTGACGGGCGGCACAACTCTTTACATGCTCAATGCTCCATTCACGCTCCGCATCATTCTTGCGGAACATTCCCTCACCGCTGCAGGGGGCGTCAACAAGAATCCTGTCAAAACGGTTTTCAAGCCTTTTGCAAAGTTCATCGGGACGGCAGTTTGATACAACTGCGTTTGAAATACCCATTCGTTCAATATTCGATAAAAGAATATTCGCTCTGCTTCTTACAATTTCATTGCTCCACAAAAGTCCTGTTCCGTTAAGTTTAGCACCGATTTGCGTACTTTTTCCGCCCGGAGCGGCACACAAATCAAGGACATAATCGCCCTCACGGACATCAAGCATTGTAACTGCCGAAGTTGCAGACGGTTCCTGAACATAGAACGCTCCTGCATGGTGCAGAGGATTGTTGCCGATTGACTTAACATCGGACGGAATATAGAAGCCCTCATCGCAAAACGGAGTTTTTTTCAGTTCAAAATCAAGAAGTGAACAAAGCTTTTCGGGCGAACATTTTAAGGTGTTGACACGAAGTCCCTTTATGAAATCGTCACTGTTGTAAAATTTTAAAAATTCGTCAAATTCATCACCCAGAAGTGATTTCATTCGCAATAAAAAATCATTCATGAATAAACAAGCCTTTTCGGGTTAATAATAGTTTTGTAAAGGAGGTGTTGAAATGAATTTCAATCAGAATCGGAACAACAATCAGAACAAGAACGAGCAGAACAGCCAGAATAAGAATCAGAACAACAATCAGAATAAAAATCAGCAGAACAGCCAGAACAAAAGTCAGAACAATTGCAGATGATTACATTCTGAAGTTCTCCCAAGCCGTGTCTTTTGATGCGGCTTTTTTCTTTATAGGAATTAATAGCCGTATTCTTCGCCGATGATAATAACCTTGATTCTGTCAATATGTCTTTGCTGAGCAGATACCACATAGTTACAGCAGATTCTTGTGTCACCGTGACAACCGTCACAGAGCTCGGGATTTTCTTTTCTCAATGAAACACATTCGCCTGTTTTTCCGCAGGGGGTTTCAATACCGAGTCTGATTGTATTCTGCGGAGCGGCAATTGTTTTAACTCTCTTGATTGCCTCGTCAATATTCTTTACAATTTTGTTGATACCGCATACAACGATAACGCTTTTCGGACCGTAAAGAAGTGCGGCAACACGGTTTGAGTTGCCGTCAACATTATAAAGCTCTCCGTTTTCGGTAAGAGCGTTTGTGCTCATAAAAAATGTGTCTGCCCTGAAAGTCTGACGGTAAACCTCTTCAACCTCGGAACGAGTCATTCCGGGTGCGGAACGGTCAAGAAAATTGTAATCGGGTGAATTAATCATCTGATAAATTCCCGTTTCGTCGAGAGTTTTTGAACCTCCGCATGAAATTGTTTCGCCCTTTTTAATGAGTGTTTTTACAAGTGCCTGAGCCTCTTCCCTGTTTTCGCAAAAATAAGGTTTCATCTTGTTGCGTTCAAGATTTTTCATAACTTTCTCAACTTTTGCTCTCATTTCATCAGTCATAATAATTTCTCCGTTTCATAATTTCATAAAGTAATTAAGCAAGTTTTTGCATTAAATAATAGTTCTTTAAAAAAACAATATCCGCCCCTACGCTTGACATTCTGCCTACGGTTACAATCTGCTCACACATAATAATTGTGATATCATACACTTGCCAACATTTTTACCAAAATCATATGTAATCATTATACAATACAAATTGAATTTTGAAAAGAAAATTATTTGTCAACGGCACGGGTTTTGTGAATAAAATGATAAGAGAATAAATTTAGGAGAGATTTTATGCCGTCAGTTTATCTTTCACCGTCATTGCAGGAGTACAACCCTTATATTGACGGAGGAAATGAAGAATATTATATGAATCTTATTGCAGACGCCATGGAGCCTTATTTGAGGGCAAGCGGAATAGATTTCAGGCGAAACGATCCCGATATGACGCTGAGTCAGGCAATTGCAGATTCAAACAAGGGCAATCACGATTTGCACCTTGCAATTCACAGCAATGCCGCTCCCGAGGGTTCGGCAGGCAGATACACGGGTGCAGATATTTATTACTATCCGACAGGCAGTAATGGCAAGCGTTTTGCTGAAATTCTGCAAAAGAATTACAAGGATATTTATCCCGAACCGAACGATGTTGACATAATCCCCACCACCTCACTTGCGGAAGTCAGACGGACAAAATCACCGTCGGCATTGATTGAGGTTGCATATCACGATAACCCCGAAGAAGCTCAATGGATTAGGGACAACATTAATGCAATCGGCAGAAATCTTGCAAAATCAGTTGCCGAGTATTTTAATATGCCGTTTGTCGAGCCGTAATTTAATTTTGACAAAGAATAAAGGTCAACACGATTATGTGCTGACCTTTTGTTATTCATCAAAATATGCGTTTAAAAATAATCAGATCTTTCGCTCATATTGTTCCTTTCATTACATTTCAATTAGATGTTTACAACATTCGGAACACATATTTCTTTTAATATTAACTGTTTGCCCAACCGCAAATTTCAATTTGTTTTTATACAACTTCAATATCATTCATCTCAATACTGCCCCAGGCTTTTTGCCAGGTGTTTTGGTATTTATCGGGTTTTCTTCTTCTGAAAGTCAGACCGTCTGCGACCTCTAAGGTTTCAAAGGGGGCGGCATTGTTCTTTCGGCTGTAAAAAACATAGCGTGTATAGTATCCGCCACGGACAATTTTTGATATATCTATTTTCAATTTTGCCGTGTGGGTTTCGTCTTTTTTTCCCGAATAGAAATTTTCAACCACAAATGCGGTAACGGGATATCTTCGGTAATCGCTCACTTCAACACGCAGACAAAGATTTTCAATATCAGCCTTGTTTTTCCATGTAAGTTCAAGCAAAATCTGCTCGTCATCATAGAAAATATTATCCTCTTTGCCGTTATATCCGGCAAATTGCAGACATAGGTCATTTCTGTCGGCATGATGCTTGTGTTCGTTTCCGACATATTCAATGGCACGGAAATTTTCGTTTGCACTTCCGAGATAGATTTTTACAGCGTCTTCAACATCGCCGTCAAAAACAATTTTGCCGTGGTCAAGAACTATGCATCTGTCGCAAAGGTCACGAATAGTATTCATATTGTGTGAAACATAGAGGACAGTTCTGTCCTCCTCGGTTGCAAGGTCACGCATTTTCCCGATACACTTTTTCTGAAAGTGCATATCTCCGACAGCAAGCACCTCGTCCATAATCATGATTTCTGCATCAAGGTGTGCCGCAACAGCGAACGCAAGCTTTACGAACATACCCGATGAATAACGCTTTACGGGCGTGTCAATGAACTTTTCGCACTCTGAAAATTCAATAATACTGTCTATTTTTGATGCGACCTCTTTCTTTGTCATTCCGAGGATTGCACCGTTAAGGTAGATGTTTTCCCTGCCGGTAAGCTCAGCATGAAAGCCTGTTCCGACCTCAAGCATACTGGCAATTCGTCCCCTGAAACGCACTCTGCCGTCTGTCGGAGAGGTAATTCTGCATAAAACCTTTAACAGAGTTGACTTACCTGCACCGTTAGCACCTATAATTCCTATGCGTTCTCCACGGTTTACCTCAAGGTTCACACCGTCAAGTGCTAAAAATGTGTCGCCCTTTGTGTATTGTTTGGCACCGATTCTCTGATTCGGATCTTCTTTACCTCTTTTTTTTGCATACCAACTCTGCAAATCATGACGGAGAGTTCCCGAACCGATTGCACCGAGTCGGTATTCTTTTGAAAGATTTTCAATTTTTATTACGCAATTTTCATTCATTTCAGTCATGACATCATACCGTATCTATAAAATTCTTTTCTACCCTATTAAAGACGATTATTCCGAACAGAAGAACGACTGCCGTAACAGCAAAGCTCAATATGAGATATTGCCACGGAAATGTTCCGCTGCCTAAGAATCCGTAACGGAATGTTTCAATTAGCGGAGCAACAGGATTTAAGAGTACAAGCGGACGGAATGAATCCGACACCTGAGAAACAGGATAAACAACAGGAGTAATATACATCCACAATGTTACTCCGAATGAAACAAGCACACCGAGGTCACGGTATTTTGTTGTTACAGACGAAACAATCAGTCCGCAGCCTGTGCCTAAAAGTGCCGAAGAAAGCAGAATCAAAGGCATAAGCAATGTGCATAAATTCGGGTGAACATTTGAACCTGTAAACATATATATAAGAACAAGTATAAAGAACATTACAAAGTTAATCAAAAAACCGATTGTGTTGTAAATTATGTTTGCGCACGGCATCACGAGCCTTGGAAAATACACCTTGCCGAACAGCCTTGCGTTGCCGATAAAGGTTGATGAACTGCCGTTAAGACAGCTTGAAAAAAATGACCACAAAATATTGCCTGCCATAAAAAACAGGAATTGAGGCATTCCGTCAGTTGAGATATTGGCAATCATACCGAAAATTACGGTAAAAACAAATGTTGAAAGGAACGGCTTTATTATTATCCACAACGGGCCGAGTATGGTTTGCTTGTAGGAATTTTTAAAATCACGCTTTACGAACAGCATAACAAGGTCACGATACTTCCGAACATCACCGAGATTAAGCTCAAACAATCTGCGTTTTGAAGTAATATCGGTTATTTCATTATTTTTCAAGCCACATTCCCCTTTTGTCGGTATTTCACATACAAAAAATTTTAACACATTTATATTTTTGTGTCAATTCAGGTTGATTTGCAGACATAATAATGCTAAAATAAATTAAGTTTATTTATGAAAGGAATTTGAAAATGACAAAAATTAAAAAGATTTCGGCAATCATGGTTGCCGCAGTTATTCTCTGCACATGCTTTTTAATGAGCGGTTGCGGCGGTGACACAGAGAGCAGTTCTTCTGAAAAAACAACTTCTGCAGCTTCAAGCGAAGAAACAACATCCGCAAGCACAGACACAACCGACTACAAATCAAGCTACACAGCAATTATTGATGTTAAAGACTACGGTAAAATTGAAGTTGAGCTTTATGAGGAGCTTGCTCCGATTACAGTCAAGAACTTTGTTGACCTTGCAAAAGACGGTTTTTATGACGGTCTTACTTTCCACAGAATCATTACAGGCTTTATGATTCAGGGCGGTGACCCCCTTGGCAACGGTACAGGCGGAAGTAAAAAAACAATCAAGGGCGAATTTGCTCAGAACGGTGTTGAAAACAACCTTTCACATACAAGAGGCGTTATCTCAATGGCTCGTTCAAATGATCCCGACAGCGCAAGCTCACAGTTCTTTATTGTTCAGGCTGACAGCACACACCTTGACGGTCAGTACGCCGCATTCGGCAAGGTAACAAAGGGTATGGATATTGTTGATAAAATCTGCAAGGACACACCTGTTACAGATTCAAACGGTACTGTTGAAAAGAAAAATCAGCCTGTTATCAACTCAATTAAGATTGAGGAAAAATAATGAACGGTATAACTGTTCTTGTTGATGCGGATGCCTGTCCTGTTGTAAAATCGGTTGAAAGGATTGCAAAAAGTCACAATGTTCCCGTTGTGCTTTTATGTGACACTAACCATGTTCTAAAGTCAGATTACAGCGAGATAAAAATTATCGGTGCAGGTGCAGACGCAGTTGATTTGGCTCTTGTCAACCTTTGCAAAAGAGGCGATATTGCGGTAACTCAGGATTACGGAGTTGCGGCACTTGTGCTTGGAAAGGGTGCTTACTGTATTCATCAGTCGGGGAAAATTTTCTCGGATGATAACATAGGCGGTCTGCTTATGGACAGGCACCTTGCCAAAAAGGCGAGAATGTCAAACGGCAAGCATCACATTAAAGGTCCGAAAAAGCGTACAAAACAAGATGATGAAAACTTTGAAAAAAGCTTTGAATCTTTGCTTGTAAAAGTGTTAAATAATTCTAATCAGGAATAATAATAATTTTTCGGCATATACTTGAAATGCACAGAAATGTGTGCTACAATAATTGTAGGCAAAATGAAATGAGTTGTCCATTGGGCAAAACGAAACCCTCAAAGTCGGTAGCTTTGAGGGTTTCTTCTTAGGTTGTGCTGTTCAAGCATTATCTATCCAACCACTTGCAAATGTAGTAGGCAAATACACTTGCTCCAATAGATAATAAAAATGAAATGAGAAGATCCATTGGGTCACCTCCTTCCTGCCGGAAAGAGTCAACAGCACAATCAGTATATCACATCTATTGAAATATGTCGATATACTTTGACACTCATTTACAAACAGAACACCCCGAAGAAGCTAATCTTCGGGGTGTTCTATGTTTTACCGTAAGAATTTTTGCAATCTCATACTCGGGCAAAATATGATATGAACGATTCAAACTATCTTCCCGACCGCACCTAACAGCTATTAACTTTTCACTCTTCACTTCCAACGGTATCCGTTGGTTCGGTTGATTTGACTTTTTTCTGATAGGTGTCAATGTTGAAAATGCCGAGATTTTGTTTCCATTTCAGGATTCGCTTTACGGATGAGTCAACCTGAGCTTCGGAAATTTCACCGTTTTGAACAGCATCAAGAACTACGGGATATTGGGTATCGACAGATGAACAACAGAGCAAATCGTTACCGCATTTTGCCGCTGTGACTGCCGCCGCTTCATCTCCCGTAAAATCCGTGATTGCGTCCATGATAAGGTCATCGGTCATAATTACGCCGTCAAATTTGAATTCATTTCTGAGAATATCATGCACCTTTTGTGAAAGTGACGCAGGATATTCGCTGTCCATGCAATTAACTATGTTGTGTGAAACAAGAATACAGTCGGCACCGGACTCAATTCCCTGATAAAACGGTTTAAAATCTGTATTTTCAAATTCCGAATAGTCACGGTCATCGTATGCAATTCCCGTGTGTGTGTCGCTGTTATTGCCGTAACCGGGAAAATGCTTCAGAACCGTGCCGAGCTTTTTTGATTTGCTTGTTTCAACAACGGTTCGCACATATCTGTTTTCCATATCAACATCCGAGCTGAAAGAACGGTCATACATAAAGCCGTATTCATCCGAGGTCATATCGCACACGGGAGCCAGATTCACATTGATTCCGAGTGAAAGAAGTAAATCCGCTTTTTCTTCTGCATCCTGCTTGACAGCGTCCCAACCGCCGTCTGCATAAGTATCTTTTGGAGAAAGAAACGGAGTTTCACGGAGATTTGGGTTACTGCTGACACGCACAACCGTTCCGCCCTCCTCATCAACGCCGATTAAAAGCGGAATATCCGCCTCGTTCTGATAGCTGTGAATATCGTCAACAACTTCATCTTTGGTTTTACCGTCAAAATCTCTGCCAAACAAGATATAACCGCCGATATTGTACTCGCTGACCTGTTGCACAGCATCTTCATCGGGGCAGCGTACAAAAAACATCTGTCCCACCTTTTCTTCAAGCGTCATATCGGATATGAATTTATCAAGCTTTCGGTCATTAATTTCTTCGGCTGACATTGTTGTCGGCTGAACAGTCGTCTGCTCTGCAGGCTGTGATTTTTCGGACTGACTGCTGTTTTCGGCACAAGCCGTCATTACAAAAACCATACATAATGTAAGCAAAGCAGATGAAGTTATTTTTAATTTTCTGTTAAATATTTTCATAAACGCCTTACGCTTTCTGTATTTTAGTCTGCGCACTGCTTTTGACATATACAAGGCACCTTACCGTTACACCGTTTGCCGTGGTACATGATACTGTGGTTTTGCCCGTTTTGTTGGCTGTAATTTTTCCGCTGTTTTCATCAACAGACGCAACAGTCGGATCCGTTGACGAATATGTTGTTGAACAGGTCGCCTCACCGTCTGCTACAGAAAGATTCAGCAAGCTTGAATTACCCTCTGAAAGTGAAATTTTATTTTTGCCAAAGCTAACCGCCATTGCAAGAAACTTTACATTCACATTCACATTTTTTGTTTTACCGTCAGATGTCGAAATCGTGATAACCGTATCGCCTATGCCCGTGGCAACAATATTGCCGTTTTCATCAACAGAGGCAACTGACGGGTTACTGCTTGAATAGCTGACATCTATATTTCCCCTCAATTCCGTAATTTCGCTGTTAAGGGTGTAACTTTCAAAAAGTCCCATAGAAATGTCACTTTTCGGCAAAACAAGTTCAGACTTGCTCTGTACTGTTTCGTTAAGCTTTTCGGCAACGATGGGACCGTATATCTTCATATTGGCATATGCAAGAGGGTGAATCCCGTCACCTTTTTTGGTTGTTGCATTATATCTAAAATACTGTGTTGTAATTTCCTCATTATCATCGGTAAGCTCTGTTTCTTCCGAAAGGTCAACATAGGGAATTTCCCACTTATCAAGTATATTTTTTATTAAAGACCAATACTGTGACTGTTTTGTTCTTGTTGAGCAATTGTGACAGAGTACGAACAGCTTAATTGAGTCTTTATAATTCTTGTCAAGAAAATAGCAAATACTTTCCAATGCACCTGCTGTGGTGTATTCATTGTATTTTCCCGATTTATTATTTATATCGGTCATTGCACCCATTTCAACATTTTTGAACAGGTCATTAAAACCGCCGTCAAGCAGAATAACATCGTAACTGCCTTTCATTTCACGGACACGCTCAAGGATACTTCTGTGGTCTGTGCCGATAAAATCCTTTCTTATCGCAAGGGTTGTGCCGGGAGCGGCCTTGTTGGTCATTGTCATATTATATTTTTCGGCAACATAATTGCAGAAAGAATATGTTGAATTTCCCATTGTGTTCGTACCCGAACCGTAGGCAACGCTGTCGCCGTCACAATACATAGTTCTGCCCGAAAGGTAGTCGGGAGCAGAATACAGAGCCTTTGCACACGGAAAAAGCTGTGCGTAAAATTCGTTGCCGACAGCCTGCAAAATAAGATTAACATCATTTTCTGTGATTTTGCCGTCATCATCAACATCGGCAGCCGTCAGTTCTTCCTCGGTCGGAACAGTGTCGATAAGGCTTTTGGCAAGCTTTGCATCAGCTGCATCAACAGTTCCGTTGTTATTAACATCGCCGTAAATTACATTGCCCGACGAAACAAAGTTTAGCGAATTATCATTGCAATATTTTTCTGCAACAGTCCCCGAATAGCCTTCAAGAGTGAACGATGAATCGGTTGAATACTGCTGAGTGCTTATTGTCTGCTTACTGTAGGTGTCAAAAACGCACTTTTTGGTTGAACAGCTTACCGCAAACGAATCATCGCAAATCTGCGTTACGGACATTGGAATGCTCACGGATTTAAGATTTTTACAATTCATAAACGCACCGTAGCCTACAGTTTTCAAACCAAAGTTCAGGTTGATTTTTTCAAGGCTTTCACAACCGTAAAAAGCCCACCATTTGATACTTCTTACTGTGTTGGGAATTGTCACTTCCTTGATTTTGCCTGAATAAAAAGCCGTCCTGCCGATCGAGGTTACAGGCTTTGAATCAATGCTGTCGGGAACAGTCACGACTGCCTCCTTGCCCGTATAACCGCAAATTTCGGCTGTGTTATCGTCAAGAATTCTGTATTTAAAGTTTTTGTATGTGTGTTCACCGGTTGCGGCAAAAACGGTTGTACCGACACCTGCAACTGACGAAACTATTATTACCGTTGAAAGTAAAAATGATAAAGTTTTTTTGAAATTTCTCATTAAATAGCTCCATAAATCATTATTCCTATATTCTACTACAAAATGCAACATTTTGTAAATAGGCAAACAACCCAGAATTACCAAAAATAAAAAAACAGAGGAACAACATTGAAAGCAATTCAAAGAATGCTCCGGTTAATCCTCTGTATCCTTTATATATTTTTAAAAAATCAGCCTGCAAGCACAAGCGGAAGAACATCGTTACGGTCAATGTGAAGAACAACCGAAACCTCGTCACAAACCATTTTTTCAGCTTCTTTGAGAAAACGCTCGTCAGTAATGTGAAGACGTCTGCCCTTTTTGAGCTGGAGCTTACTGTGGAAGTGCATTCTCCTGATAAGCTCAACAAGCTTCATACAATCGCCGCCCGAAATAATCTCCTTGATTTTTTCACATCTTTCGGCTTTATTGTCAATCCATATTTCATTATCAGTTTTCTGTGACAAAATATCTTTAATTTCATCCGAAGAAAGGACAACACGCATTCTTGACACAAGCATTTCATTCTGAGTCGGAACAAAAAGCGTTGAAGAATCCGAGCAAACAGGTTTTAAAACATAGTATTCAATAGAATCCTTTCCGATTTTTTTCGTTGTAATTTCGGTAATCTCACAAACTCCGTTTGAGCCGTAAAGAACAACCTCGCCAATACTGTACATACTCTCACCATCCGTATAATCGCATCATCTTAAATCTCAGATAAACACTGAGTTCTTACAGTATTATTATACCACTTTTTGCATAATTTTGTTATAGGCAAAATTACCGAATTTGACAATTTTTTCACTGTGGGAAATTAGTTGAATTACAACTATGTACAATTATGCCGAAATGGAAACCCGCCGAAAAGTGAAATGACCGACAACAAGCGTCGGTCATTTTCGGGGTATATTGGGTTATAGAAGGAATATATCAATATAAATGAACGAAATAAGCATTGAATACAGGCAGAAGAAAGAACTTTTCACGACTAATTTCAAAACTCCAAAACAAATTACCTAAAAACGAATCTGTTTCAATGCTTATTCCGTGGGCATCAACTTTATTTTTATTGTACAACAAAAGAGTTTTAAATTCAATTGCATTTGCAACGGAATTAAATCTTTGATGTAAAATATCCTTTGGAATTTTTATCTAATTGTTACAAAAATAACAATCTCAACCTTTGCAGAACAAAATTCGCAATCTTTTAGGTGTAATTATTGAAGCTATAAATATATATTTATATCCTTTTATTATTGCATTTATGTCAATTTATTATGATATTATCCAAGAATTTCATCAGCAAGTTGTTCAAGCTGAGGAATATTCTCTTCTTTCAAAGCAGAACGGATTGTCACAACAGTAGGACAAATTTCAACATTTTTCATTTCTTCAAGATATGTTCTCATTGTCTTTGCTGCCGAAGGAGCCCAAGAGCCGTTTTCAACCATAGCAACCTTTCTGTTCTTGTAGCCCTTGATTTTAAGGTGGTGCAGGAAATCGTTCATTATCGGGAACACACCGCCGTCATAGCTCGGTGCGATAACAACCATTCTGCTGAAGCGGAATGCGTCCTCAATATCCTCGGCAAGGTCTGTGCGTGAAAGGTCGGCAATCGAAACCTTTTTGTCGGTTTTTGATTTGATGATTTCACAAAGCTTTTCGGCAGCCTTGGCTGTGTTGCCGTGAACAGAACAGTAAGCAATAAATACACCCTCTGTTTCAGGCTCATATTTGCTCCATGTATCATAAAGACCGATGTACCAACCGAGATTTTCGTCAAGTACAGGACCGTGAAGCGGGCAGATTTTCCGAATATCAAGCTTTGCGGCTTTTTTGAGAAGATTCTGAACCTGAACACCGTACTTACCGCAGATATTGAAATAATATCTTCTTGCCTCGCAAGCCCAATCATCCTCCTGAGCGTCAAGTGCGCCGAATGTGCCGAAGCCGTCCGCAGAGAAAAGAATCTTTTCTGCACTTTCATATGAAACCATAACCTCAGGCCAATGAACCATGGGAGCCATTATGAATGTAAGCTTGTGCGAACCGAGTTCAAGTTCGTCACCCTCTTTGACTGTAACGGTTTTATCGGCAAAATCAAAATCCGGAAAAAACTGTGGGAGCATCGAAAAAGTCTTTGCATTACCAACAAGCTTCATTGACGGATATTTCTCGGAAATAACCTTAATATTTGACGCATGGTCGGGTTCAAGGTGGCTGATTACAAGATAATCGGGAGTTCTGCCGTTAAGCTCTCTGTCAAGATTTTCAAGCCATTCGTCAGTTTTTCTCTTGTCAACCGTATCCATAATTGCAACCTTTTCGTCAACAATAAGATATGAGTTGTAAGAAATTCCGTTGGGAACAAGATACTGACTTTCAAAAAGGTCGATTGTCTTGTCATCAACGCCAATGTATTTTATAGAATCGGAAATTTTAACCTGCATTGTATTCTCTCCTTTATAAATCTGTGTCCGTATTTGTCGGAAATTTTTGTTAAGTCAATTATACTATGTTATCAAGTTGAAATCAAGATGATAATTATATTGAATACAAATCACATATTAAATACTTAATTTGTTTTTTTATCAAATTATCAGCTCGAACATAATTTTTAATTTTCCACTTTCAATTTTCAATTAACAAAACAGTCCCCTTCAATGCATTTGCAAATTGAAAGGGACTGATTGTATAAATATTAAAAAATATTAGATTTCAGACTACAAAAATTACTTTCTGTTGTTTCTGTTAAAACCGCCTCTGCGGTCATTGTGAGGTCTGCGTGGACGAGCTGCTCTTTCTGCGTCAATGTCGTTTTCGGGAACAAGACCGTCAACATCAATAAGAACCTGACGGCGAGAGAGGTTAAGTCTGCCCTTATCGTCAATTTCCATTACCTTAACACGGATGATGTCGCCTACATTAACAACATCTGTTACATTCTCTGTACGCTTAACATCAAGCTGAGAAATGTGAACAAGACCTTCCTTACCCGGAGCGATTTCAACGAAAGCACCGAAGTCCATAATACGGGTAACCTTACCGAGGTACATTGCACCCGGCTCAGGATCAACAGCGATTGTGTTGATGATTTCGATTGCACGCTTACACTTATCGGAATCAATACCCGAAACAAATACCTGTCCGAGTTCGCCGTCTTCCTCAATGTCAACCTTAACTTCGCATTCAGCCTGAATTTCCTTGATAACCTTACCGCTCTTACCGATAACCTCGCTGATTTTGTCAGCAGGAATTGTTGTTGTGAACATCTTGGGAGCGTACTTTGAAAGCTCTTCTCTCGGCTCTGCAATAGCCTTGAGCATTACTTCATCAAGAATGTAGTTACGAGCCTTGTGAGTCTTGGCAAGAGCCTCTTTAACCATTTCGGGAGTAAGACCGCTGATTTTGAGGTCCATCTGAATAGCTGTGATACCGTCATGTGTACCTGCTACCTTAAAGTCCATATCACCGAAGAAGTCCTCAAGACCCTGAATATCAACCATTGTCATCCAACGGTCGCCCTCTGTGATAAGACCGCATGAGATACCTGCAACAGGAGCCTTAATCGGAACACCTGCGTCCATAAGAGCAAGAGTTGAACCGCAGATTGAACCCTGTGAAGTTGAACCATTTGAGGAAAGAACTTCCGAAACAAGGCGAAGTGCATACGGGAATTCTTCTACCGAAGGAATTACAGGAACGAGTGCTCTTTCTGCAAGAGCACCGTGACCGATTTCTCTTCTGCCCGGACCACGGCTTGGTTTTGTTTCGCCGACTGAGTAGCTTGGGAAGTTGTAGTGGTGGATATATCTCTTTTCTGTTTCACCGTCAATGCCGTCAAGAAGCTGTTTGTCGGAAACAGGACCGAGTGTTGCGATTGTGAGAACCTGAGTCTGTCCTCTTGTGAACATGCCCGAACCGTGAACTCTCGGAATTACGCCAACCTCTGATGCGAGAGGACGGATATCATCCATTCCTCTGCCGTCAACACGCTTCTGCTCATCGAGTAACCAACGGCGAACAATGAACTTCTGTGTCTTATAAAGGCACTCGTCAATGAGAGCTTCGCTTTCGGGATAAATCTCGTCAAATTTTGCATGAACCGCCTCATAGATAGGCTTGAGTCTTTCGTCACGAATTCTCTTATCATCTGTATCAAGAGCAACCTTAACATCTTCTTCTGCAAATGCCTTGATTGCCTCAAACATATCATGGTCGGGTTCAAGACTTGCAAACTCAAACTTAGGCTTGCCGATTTCAGCCTTGATTTCCTCAATAAAGCTGATAATCTTCTGGTTAGCCTCGTGACCTGCCATAATAGCGTTGTACATATCGTCATCAGATACGCAGTTTGCACCTGCCTCGATCATAGCAATTCTTGTGCTTGTTGAAGCAACTGTTGTTGCCATCTGAGAAACCTTTCTCTGTTCCTCTGTCGGGTTAATGATGTACTCACCGTCAATCATACCTACAGAACAACCCGAGATAGGTCCGTTCCACGGAACATCAGAAATTGAAATTGCAATTGAAGCACCGATCATAGCAACAATTTCAGGCTGACAGTCGGGATCAACGCTCATTACCGTACAAACGATTGAAACATCGTTTCTCATGCTCTTGTCAAAAAGAGGACGGATAGGACGGTCGATTACACGGCTTGTGAGGATAGCCTTTTCCGAAGGTCTGCCCTCTCTCTTGAGGTAAGAACCGGGGATTTTGCCTACTGCGTACATCTTTTCTTCATAGTCAACCGAAAGCGGGAAGAAATCAACACCCTCTCTTGGCTTTTCTGATGCTGTAACAGCAACATGAACTGTTGTGTCGCCGTAGTGAACAAGACACGCACCGTTTGCAAGCTGTGTCATCTTGCCTGTTTCAACCTTTAAAGGTCTGCCGGCAAATTCTGTTTCAAATACTCTGTATTTGTCGAATGTCATAAGTCGATTCATTTTAGTAAAATCCTTTCCGAAACATAAGTTTCACATTTTAAATAAAGTTCAAATTTATTCAAACGGGATTTTACGCCGATTTAGCAATAAAACCATTAAACAAAACTGACAAACACACAAAAGCATATGTTATTTAATCGTTTTACCGCTAAAAAACAGCAAATAAAAATCCCGCAGAAAATCGAATTTAGGGCAAGCTTTCGCTTGCCCTTGTGTACTTAAAAAATTACTTACGGATACCGAGTCTTGCAATGATAGAACGATATCTCTCAATGTCTACCTTTGTGAGGTAAGCGAGAAGGCTTCTTCTCTGACCAACCATCTTGAGAAGACCTCTTCTGCTGTGATGATCCTTCTTGTGAACCTTGAGGTGCTCAGTAAGGTCATTGATTCTCTTTGTAAGAAGAGCAATCTGAACCTCCGGAGAACCTGTGTCGCCTTCGTGAGTTGCGTACTCAGCCATGATAGCCTGCTTTTCTTCTTTAAGCATTAAAAATTCCACCTTTCAAAAATAGTCGCCAACATCTCAGGGCAGGGCTGTGAAAATCCGACAAACGGCATACTCCCTGTTCCGAGACACGGTCATCTGTTTTATATTATCACAATCAAAGTCAAAAGTAAAGTGTTTTTTACAAAATCTTCTTTGCTTTTTCATTGTAGAGCATATCTATATATTCACAAATTTTCTTCTGATCTTCTTTAGACATTGAGCGATATCTTGCAATGATTGCTCTTTCGGAAAGAGTCAGTACATTGAGCGTCATGTCACCGTCGGCAACTCTTCTTTCAAAATAATCTCTGTTGTCAAGAATTGCGTTATAATCGATACCGAACATTTTAACGATTTTTCCGAGAAGCTCGTGGCTTGGTTCGGAAACTCCCGTTTCATATTTTGTATAAGTTGTTCTGTTTATCTTTAATGCGTCCGCAACCTGCTGTTGGGTAAGTCCGCACTGAATTCTGTAATAACGCATTCTGAGTCCTACCGAAGCGTCGATATTACTGCACTTTCTTTTGGGCATCTTCTGCACATCCTATCACATAAAAGTATTTCCTCTTTGCACACTGCGATTCAATTATAATACTTTTAAATAAAATATTCCACAAATGTGATAACACTTCACTAAACAAAAATCGGCATGATTTTTGTGCATTATTTTGTATTCATAAATATTTATTTGATGAATTATACCTGCATCTATTATTATTGATTCGTAAAACTTTTATGCCTCTCTTCCGGTTTTTGTAAACCTCTTTTTCAAATTTGGTATTGAAATCTTTAAATTTTTGATGTATAATCATGTAGCGGAAGTTAGTGTGTATGTTTTTATACAATTTCTGCGTTCTGTATTTTTGCTTTATTACAGCCGAACAACCAAAAATTAAACGCTGGAGTAGCGCAGTTGGTAGCGCAACTGATTCGTAATCAGTAGGTCGAGGGTTCAAGTCCCTTCTTCAGCTCCATAACAAAAACCGCATCAGAAAGCCGTTTTCAGGCTATTTGGTGCGGTTTTTATTTGTTTATTTTTGCCGTAAAACATTGTGAAATATCGCATAATATTGCTTAAATATTAGTCAAATGTCAGTCAAAAAACAGCAATCACATCAATCACACATATATACCTAACACATTATGCATATAAAACCAAAAGCACCCTGCATTCTGCAAAGTGCTTTAAAAATTACTCTTTCGTATCCGTTTTAGCCGGATTTTTAATCATTCTGCCGTTGACGAAGATGTAGTCATCATCGGAATTTGCGTTTTCGACTGCTTCGGTTTCACGCTGAACTTCTTCTTCCGTAAGGACATACTGCACATTATCACCTGTAAAGTAACCGACAGACTCCTGCACGCCTTTTGCGATTACGGATACTATTATATAGGTTGCAATCATCGGGTAGAAAATTACCGAGAGAGCAACTGCAATAACAAGCATTGCACCCTTTGCATAGATTACTGCGAGGAATACTGCGAATGAAACTATTACGACAAGCACAAGTGCGACAATATTTCTGAGAATTTTACCGAAAATCAACAGGAGTGAATTTTTATAAATGTCACGGAGTCTGAGGTCATAGGTAATTGTTAGCAGGGGTACATAGAACAGCATAATCAGCATTGCAATTGAGAACACTATATATATGGTAAAGACAGAGCCGTAGACTATGTCTGTCTGAGCAAGTGTTCCGTAATAGAGAATTGCAAAAAATGAACATGCTACTATGAGGTAAGCGACAAATCCGTTGAAGATTGATTTTTTCAGATTTTCACGAAATGCCTGTACAAAAGTTTTGAAAACATTTACATCCTCTTTTTCAACCGAAATTTTGCGGATTACCATTACAAGTCCGGAATAGAACGGCATTGCGGGAATTATACCCAAGCTCCATAATATTACATTGTTGAATCCGGACAGAAAGCTTATGAGAATGAATATTCCGGAAAATACGGCAAACGGAATTGAGTACATCAGTCCCGCAAATAACAGCTTAGGAAATCGGGTGAAAAATCGTGCAAGGGATGATTGATTGAAATTTTTCATAATTGCTGAATTAACCTTCTTAAAAACAAATTTGACATAATTTTAGCACAAATCGCTTGTCATTTTCAATAGAATGACCATATTTGACAGGTTACAATATTGTAACCTTAATGTTGCTTTAAAATTTCTTATTTGACAAATAAGTCACAAAACTCAGATAATATGCGGTTGTTTTTTGTTTGATTTTGAAATTACATTTGGTCAATACCTTCGTTTTGACTAATCACAGAGAAATTTTTTAAAAAAATCTATTGTATTTTCATAAATAGTGTGTTATGATTGTGGCAATAGAGAGAACACAGAATGTTGTTCTCTCGCCAATATCCGGGTTTAGCGGATAAATATTTTTAATTAAGGTGAAAGCTATGAAAAAATCAACAATCAAAAGAGCTGCAGCTCTTGCAGTTGCAGGTATGATGACTGCTACTGCTCTTGCAGGCTGCGGCGGTTCTTCATCATCAGGTTCATCAAAAGATGATTCAAGTGCAGCAGGCAATGCAAAAAACGGTAAAGTTTACTATCTTAACTTTAAGCCTGAGCAGGACAAGGATTGGCAGGCTCTTGCTAAGAAGTACACGGAAGAAACAGGTGTTGATGTAACTGTTAAGACAGCTGCCGAGGGTACTTATGAGTCAACACTTACAGCAGAGATGGACAAGGACAACGCTCCTACACTCTTCCAGGTTAACGGTCCTGTCGGTCTTGCTAACTGGAAAGACTATTGTGCAGACCTCAGCTCATCAGAAATTTATAATCAGCTTACTTCAAAGGATTATGCGCTTGAAGAGGACGGCAAGGTTTACGGTATTGCTTATGTAATTGAAACATACGGCATTATCTACAACAAGACTCTTCTCCAGAAGTATTGCGATTCTGACTTTGCTTCAGTTAAGAAAATTGAGGACATCAACAGCTTTGAGAAGTTAAAGACTGTTGCCGATGAAATCCAGAAGAATAAGGATAAGCTCGGCGTTAAGGGTGCGTTCACATCAGCAGGCATGGATTCTTCATCTGACTGGAGATTCAAAACTCACCTTGCTAACCTTCCTATCTACTTTGAGTACAAGGATAAGGGCATCAAATCAACAGACGCTATCGAGGGTAAATACCTTGAAAACTATAAGAACATCTGGGATCTCTACATCACAGATTCAACATGTAAGCCTGCAGACCTCGCAAGCAAGAAGGGTACAGACGCTGAAACTGAGTTCACATCAGGCGAAGCAGTATTCTTCCAGAACGGCAGCTGGGAATATTCAACAGTTACCAAGGCAGGTATGAAGGACGACGAACTCGGCATGCTCCCGATTTACATCGGCGTAGGCGATGAAGCTAATCAGGGTCTTTGCACAGGTTCAGAGAACTATTGGTGTGTAAACAACAAGGCAAGTGCTGACGATCAGGCAGCTACTCTTGAATTCTTGAAATGGTGTGTAACAAACGAAGCAGGTACATCTGCTCTTGCTGATAATATGGGCTTTGTAATTCCTTTCAAGAATGCTAAGGAAGCAACCAATGTGTTTGTTAAGATTGATAACGAACTCACAGCAGCAGGCAAAACTCCGGTAAGCTGGAACTTCACAACAATGCCAAGTGAAGATTGGAAAAACGGTGTTGGCACAGCTCTTACACAGTATGCAGCAGGTACAGGCGACTGGGACGCTGTTAAGACTGCATTTGTACAGGGTTGGAAAACAGAATATGCAAAGGCTAACGGCTGATTGTAAAATTTCTGTTTTAATTTAACAGGTTCGGTAGGGGGGCGGCATTCCGCCCCCCTTTTTTATGAACGGAAAGGCAAAATATTATGTTTAGAAAACCTAAAAGAAAAATTTATTTTCTTATATTTGTTCTTCCTACTCTTGCTGCTTTCCTTATAGGTTTTGTATATCCGTTCTTTAACGGCATTTACCTTTCATTCTGTAAATTCAGAACAACAAGCGACGCAGTATTCATTGGGTTCGGAAACTATGTCAAGGCCTTTCAGAATGAGGGCTTTTTACATTCATTCTGGTTTACGGTACTGTTTGTTATAGTATCGGTTATACTCATTAACCTCATTGCGTTTTTTGTGGCATATGCACTCACGCTCGGAATCAGGGGTTCAAATGTATTCAGAACTGTTTTCTTTGTTCCTAACCTTGTAGGCGGTATCATTCTCGGCTACATCTGGCAGTACATTTTTAACGGTATTCTTCAGTATTACGGAACAAACCTTGCGCTTAATGCCAACTACGGTTTCTGGGGACTTGTAATTCTTATGTGCTGGCAACAGGCAGGTTATATGATGATTATTTACATTGCCGGTTTCCAGAGCGTACCTCATGATCTTTATGAGGCGGCTAAAATTGACGGCGCAGGCAAAAGACAGTTGCTTACAAATGTAACATTGCCGATGATGATGCCTTCCATCACAATCTGCACATTCCTTACACTTACAAACTCATTTAAGCTGTTCGACCAGAACCTTGCCCTCACAGGCGGTGCTCCGGGTATTGTATCACAGGGAAGCGGAACAATGGTTTATCAGACGGAAATGATGGCTCTCAATATTTACAATACATTCTATGCAAACCAGAATTCTCGTGGCGTAGGTCAGGCTGAGGGCGTTATCTTCTTCGTAATTGTTGTTATCATTGCCCTTATTCAGCTTTACTTCACAAGAAGAAAGGAGGTTCAGCAGTAATGGCAAAAGTTGCAGCAAAGGCTAAGGATAGGCCTGTAAAGAAAAAACAAACCGCAGGGATGAGAATTTTAACAATCCTCTTCTCTATTGTGTCAGTATTCTATGTTGCTCCCGTTTTCATTGTACTGATGAACTCCTTTAAGAGCAATGCGGCAATCAGCCGTGCAATCTTTGAATTTCCGAATGCAGACAGTTTTCAGGGCTTTCAAAGCTATATGACAGGTATGTTCCACGGCAACTATCCGTTCTGGAAGTCAATTGTATGGAGTTTCTTCATTACAATCGGCGGTGTTGTGCTTATTCTTTTCTGCACATCAATGTGTGCGTGGTACTTACAGCGTTCAAATTCTCGTATATGCAAAATCATCTACTATTTCTGCATTTTCTCAATGGTTGTTCCTTTCCAGATGGTAATGTTTACCCTCTCAAAGACAGCCGACAGTCTTAAACTTACAACTCCGTGGGGTATTTTGATTATATACCTCGGATTCGGAGCAGGACTTGCGGTATTTATGTTCTCGGGATTTGTTAAATCAATTCCTGTTGAAATTGAGGAAGCCGCAGATGTTGACGGAGCAGGTCCTTTGAGAACATTCTTCGGTATTGTTCTTCCGATTATGAAACCTACTTTTATTTCGGTTGCAATCCTTGAAACAATGTGGATTTGGAACGACTACCTTCTCCCCTATCTTATTCTTGATATGGATTACAAAACTATTCCGATTCATATTCAGTATCTTAACGGCAGTTACGGTCATACGGACACAAGTGCTATTATGGCGCTTATCGTTCTGAGTATCGTTCCGATTATTATTTTCTACTTTGCCTGTCAGAAATACATCATCGAGGGTGTTGTTTCAGGTGCTGTAAAAGGTTAATCTTTCTTTCATTTTATTTTCAAAAGACGGCTGTGTACATTATGCTACACAGCCGTTTTTTTCTCTTGTGTTTTTTCTCTCGTGTAGACAGTTTGTATAATGAAAAACAAATTATCTGCACGAATTGAGGACGGCGGCTCGCCGTGCGGGCGCATGATATCCGCCTCTACATTTAAACGCAACTTCTATATATACAAAAACAATCGGGCGACAATGATTTGGATTTTGCAAACTGTCTGCCCGACCACAATTTTACATTTTCAATTTTCAACTTTCAATTTAAAAAAACTTCCGCTCGGGTACAATATGTTTTTTGACATTACAAACTATCTACACGAACAGGGTACGGTGGCTCGCCGTGTGGGATTGTTCTTTAATGGAATTATATTGTAACAAAAAATCGGGCAATCGTGATGATTGCCCGATATGCGGAAATTTTATGTGTTAACTTTTACCGTAAAAATCAGATTGACTGAAGAACAGGCTCACCGTTTTCGGCTGTAAGGTGCATTGCAGTAACACCGCCTGCACCTGCCTCAATCATTGCGTTTGCAATTTTCTCCTCAACCTCTCTGCGAATTGTGTTTCTGAGGTCACGAGCACCGCTTGCACCGTTGCATGACTTTTCTGCAAGGAGATGACAAACCTTTTCGTCAAATGTGAATTTGATGTGCTTTTCCTCAAGAGTCGGAACATACTCAGAGAGCATAAGGTCTGCAATCTTTACAAAATCGTTCTTTTTAAGGCTGTTGAATACGATAACCTCATCAACTCTTGCGATAAATTCGGGACGGAGGAACTCGGAAAGTGCCTTCATAACCTTTTCTTTTGAGGCATCTTCTTCAGTCTTGCCAAAGCCTAATGCGCTGTCCTTTGATGCAGAGCCGGCATTTGATGTCATAATGATAACAGTATTTTCAAAGTTTACTGTTCTGCCGTGAGCGTCTGTAACTCTGCCCTCGTCAAGAATTTGGAGCAAAATATTGAGAACATCGGGATGAGCCTTTTCGATTTCATCAAAGAGGAGAACCGAATAAGGTCTGCGGCGAACTTTCTCCGTTACCTGTCCTGCCTCATCGTAACCGACATATCCGGGCGGTGAACCGATAATTTTAGAAACCGAATGTTTCTCCATAAATTCACTCATATCAAGTCTGATAAGAGTTTCGGGAGTATCGAAAAGTTCCTTGCTGAGAACCTTTACAAGCTCTGTTTTACCGACACCTGTAGGACCTACAAAGATGAACGATGCAGGTCTGCGGCGAGGTGAAATCTGAACTCTGCTTCTTCTGATTGCAGATGCAAGAGCCTTTACAGCCTCGTCCTGACCGATAATTTTCTTTTTAAGCTCGTTCTCAAGGTCGGCAAGCTTTGAAAGCTCATTTTCCTTGATTCTTGATGCGGGGATGCCTGTCCAGAGTTCGATGACCTTGGCGATATCCTCTTCTGTAACCTTTGAAACGAGAGTTTCGGGATCAATTTCTTTAAGGTCGCTGTCAATTCTTGCAAGGCTTGTGTTGACCTCGGCAAGCTGTTCATAGTTTACCTCATCGGCATTTGTAAGAGCGTCCTTTCTGATGAGAAGCTTCTGCCTTTCATCCTCAAGCTTATCGTGACGCTCCATGTTCTTGTTGCGAAGAGCGGCACAGGCACAGCTTTCATCAAGAAGGTCGATTGCTTTGTCGGGAAGGAAACGGTCTGTTATGTATCTTTCGGAAAGGACAACCGTCTTGCGAACGATATCATCGTCAACAATTACACGGTGATGTGCCTCATAATAGCCTTTTACACCTGCGATAACATCAATTGACTGAGCAATTGTAGGCTCGCCGACCTTTACGGGCTGAAATCTTCTTTCAAGAGCAGAATCCTTTTCGATATATTTTCTGTATTCGTTGAATGTTGTAGCACCGATGACCTGAACTTCGCCCCTTGAAAGAGCCGGTTTGAGGATATTTGCGGCATTCATTGTACCCTCGTTGTCACCTGTACCGACAAGGCTGTGAACCTCATCAATAAAGAGAATTATGTTGCCGTTCTCCTTGATTTCGGAAACAAGTCCTTTGATTCTGCTTTCAAACTGACCTCTGAACTGAGTACCTGCAACAAGTGATGTGAGGTCAAGAAGCTGAATTTCCTTGTTTTTAAGTCTTTGAGGAACATTTCCTGCGGCAATGCGGAGAGCAAGCCCCTCTGCAATAGCGGTTTTACCTACACCGGGTTCACCGATAAGGCAAGGATTGTTCTTTGTTCTTCTTGAAAGAATCTGAATTACACGCTCAATCTCGCTGTCTCTGCCGACAATGCGGTCGATTTTGCCCTCTCTCGCCTTGCGTGTGAGGTCTTCACAGTAAAGATTGATGTGCTTTCTGTTCTTTTCTTTTTTCTCTTTTTTGCCCTTTTTATTATTATCCTGATTTGTTGCATTGTTGTTCTGTCCGCCGAACATACTGTTGAAAAATGCAGGGAATGCAGGTGCGCCGTGGGAGAAGTCATCATCCTCACTGCCGTCACCGTCTTTAGCAAAATCACCCATCTGCTCGGCAAGGTTATCCGCACCAAGCTGTTCCATAAGCTGTGACATATCGCCGTCACCCATACTGTTCATGAGGGTGTTCATCTGATCCTGAACATTTTCAAGGTCCTCATCCGAGATACCCATTTTGCTGATAAGATCCTCAACCGGCTTGATTCCAAGCTCTTTTGCACAGGTAAGGCAATAACCTGCTGTCGGGGCGTCTTTGGAATTATTATTTGAAACGAAAACAACCGCAGGCCGTTTTCCGCATCTTGTACAAAGCATAGCATACTCCTTTTTAGGACACCAAATTGCAGATTTGCTGTCATGGTAATATAAGAATTATACAACTGTTTAACAAATAATTCAATATTTATTTGTCGGAATTTATTTATTTTTAATGTCAGCTGTCTTTTTAAGTGATTCGTTGTACTCCTTAATCATTGCAAAATAGATTTTGCCGTAACGATACAAAGCGTATAGCATGGATGCGGCTGTAACCGAAAGCAATATCAGATCAAGCACCATATTTTCGTAGGCAAAAAAGGCCTTGAGAAATACGATAAGACATACGGAAAAGTAGAAAATAATTGTTCCGACCTTTCCGTACCAGTTTGCAGAAGGCGGAGTGAGTCTTTTTTTGATTAAATCGGCACCTCCGAGGAGCATAATAAGGTCTTTGACCAGAAGTGTTACAAGAATCGGAAGAACCATAGGCACATAAATCACCATACAGATAACGACCGCAAAAAGCGTTATCTTGTCTGCAATGGGATCAAGGATTTTTCCGAGAGGAGTTACCTGATTGAGTTTTCTGGCAGCCATTCCGTCAAAGCAATCGGAAAGTCCCGACAAACCTATACATATTGCCGCATATATATACTGTTCCGCAAGGAAAAAATATACGAACGGGATTATAAGCACAAATCTTACATAAGTTATAATATTAGGTATAGTAACCAAATCGGATGTTTTAAAGCTCCACACATCTTTTTCTTTTTCCATTACTGTTCCCTCCTGTTTCTTCATTCAGACTGCAACGCTGAAAAATTTAAAAACAGCACCCGAAATCATCGGGTTATTAAGCATTTCGAGATTTGAAAACTCAAGCACTCCCGAAAAGATATTAACGGCAAAAAACACAAGGATTGCCGCCTCCGCAAGTCCCAACACACCGCCGAGAAGCTTATTAATCTGTTTCACCACGGGTATTTTGAACACTATTGCAAGTTTTTTAACAAGAATTTTTATAATTATAAAGATAATTATTGAAAGAACTGCACCGATAACCAAGCGGAACATTCCTGTGATAACCGGCTGAATAAGATTTTCCACCGAAGTTGACACCGCCGCTGCGGCAGAGTTCGGAACCTGAAAATCATTTGTATAGACACTTGAATCCAATCCGAAAATTGAAAGGAAGAATCCGAGCATTCCCATAACCCAGTTTGGCAAAGCCGAAAAACTGTTTGCAATGGCTGAGTTGATGCCCTGAGTGTCAATCATTTGTTGCAGATTTGTTGTTAAGGTCTGCTGAACAAATGCCGTATAAACCCACGATGCAAGAAAATTTGAAATGTGATATGCAAGAAAGCCCGTAAGAGCCAAACCTGCAACATTGAGAATTGTAATTGCTATGCCACGCTTGAAATCAATAAAAAACAAAAGCGCAAACACGGCAATAATAATTATATCTGCAACCAAATTTATTACTCCTGTTTTGAAGTTTGAGCGGTATCGTCGCTCGATACACTGTCAAGGTCAATAAACCTAATTTGATTTACGCTGAGAATGTAAGCGGTGTAGTCCGAGGCAAGCACAATCTTTTTTGAACCGGTTCCCGAATTTGTCGAATAAAGCAAATCGCCATTTTGATTATAACCGTAAACAACATTTCCGTCAAGGATTGCAACCGTACCCTTGTAGACAGAAAGCGAATCGGCTTTGTGTTCGGTATTTATTGTGTACTGTGCCTCGCCGTTACTGTTATAGCTTATGAGAGCAACACTTCTTCCGTCACCGCTCCTTGAAAGAGCCATTGTATAGGTTGATGTATCTGTGTTAAAGCAGTAATTTGAAAGAGTTTTGTCCTCATAGCTTACTGTTTTGTAATTCTTTTCACCTTTTTTAACAATATAGCTTGCCTGTGAGCCCACAAGAACCGCCGTATCTGAGGTCAGATACTTGCAATCAAGCACGCTGTCACCCGAAATTTTGTAGGTTGAAACAGGCTTTTCCTGTGAAAAATCAAGCACATAAACGCCCGTTACCGCTGAACCCTTATCACTTGACACACCTGTGGCAACGCAACCGGAGCCGTCCTTGTTAATTGCTACCGATGTTATATAATACTCCGAAAAAGAATATTTGTAAATTCTGTTATTATTTTTGCTGTAGGCATACAGCGTTGTAAGATAACCGTTGTCCTCGGTAACAAGACAGTATGTACCGTTTGAGGCAACATCACCTGTGTATATTTTATTTTCGGCATTGCCTGAGTAAAGCGTTTCGTCAAAACTGCTTATCTCATAGCTTGCACTGCCGATTCCGTATGTGAGAAATCTGTTTTCATTGTTTTTCATTACGGGGTTTGAATGTGTAAGCTGAAGTCGTGCAACCTCTGTACCCGAATTTGTAAGGGTTACGAACGAGGTGTCCGACGCATACACGGCATGTCCCTGTGACACTGCAAAGTTGCCCGATGAAACCTCGGAACCGATAATGTCAACGGGATAGCCGTGACCGGCATTTCCGAGTACATCATAAGTCCACCAGTTCGAGATGTTCTCCCATGTGAGCTTGTCACGGTTTGCAAAGGCAAAAACTATAAGTCCTGCAGCAATGGCAATACACGCACCGAGTACGATTTTCTTGACAGCCTGCGGCGACATTTCGGTTTTTTCCTGTTCATAATCGTCAAGAGGCATATCCTCATAGCTCATTACATCTCTGTCGGTTTTATGTGTCTTTCGTTTTGAATAATGTCCTTTAAATTTTTTAAACATCAGCGTTCACTCCTTTTTTGTGAACTGTTGTCATTTTCATAATTCACACGATTCAGGTACAATCCGCAAGCCTGTGCGGTGGGACCCGAATATTTTCTGTTTTTCTTTTCTATAATGGAGGGAATTTCATCGGGAGCAATTTTACCCTGCTGAATTCTGAGAAGTGTTCCCACCATAATACGAACCATATTGTACAAAAAGCCGTCAGCCTCAACCTTCATTGTAACAAGGTCGCCCTCACGGGTTACCGAAAAGGCTTTTACATTTCTGGTCATATCCCCTTTTTCACGGTTATCAAGCGTGCAAAAGGAAGTGAAATCGTGTCTGCCAACATATGCCTGAGCGGCTTTGTCGAGCAGATTTTCGTCAATTTTGTATCTGTAATGAAGTGCGTATCCGTCAAGAAACGGATTTCGCACCTCGCTGTTCCAGATTTTGTAGATATATTCCTTGCTTGTGCAGGAATAGCGGGCGTGAAAATCGGGTGCAACCTCTTTGCAGTCAAGAACCGCAATGCTTAGCGGCAGCCAGCGGTTAAGTGCCGCCTTGAGCCTTTCGGGCTTTATTGGATGCTCTGTTTTAAGGCTGATGCAGTACATATTTGCGTGAACTCCGCTGTCTGTGCGACTGCAGCCCTTTACATCAAAGTCATTGCCGATAATCTTTGAAAGAGCAGTTTGAAAAGCCTCCTGAACCGTCATTGCGTTCTGCTGAATCTGCCAGCCGTGGAACTTTTTTCCGTCATATGAAATTGTGAGAAGAAGATTTCTTAAACTGCCGCAGGCAGGAATATGTTGCATAAAATCACTCCGCCGATTAGAAGTGCGACCATTACAAAAGATACATAGTCACGCTTTGCCATATGAATAGTTTTCATTCGTGTTCTTCCTGTTCCGCCACGGTAGCAACGGCACTCCATAGCTGTTGCAAGCTCATAGGCTCTTCTGAATGCCGAAACAAAAAGCGGAATAAGAATAGGGATAAACGCCTTTACCCTCTGAATAATATTACCCGACTCCATATCGGCACCTCGTGCCTTTTGAGCCTGAGTAATTTTGTCGGTTTCTTCAAGAAGTGTGGGAACAAATCTTAAAGCAAGCGACATCATCATTGCAATCTCGTGAACGGGAAAGTGCAGTTTTGCAAGCGGCTTCATCAGTCTTTCGATTGCGTCCGTAAGCTCTGTCGGAGAGGTTGTGAATGTAAGACAAGAGCTTGCAAGGATAAGACATATGATTCTTACCGAAACAAAAATTGCTCTGTTAATGCCGTTTAAGGTAATTTTGAAAATTCCCCATTGTACAAGCGGATCACCCGAACCGTAGAATACATTGAGAATTGAGGTTACTATTATAATAAATATAATTACTTTCATACTTTTGAAATAGAACTTTGCAGGCACTTTGCTTGCCGCAACGAAAAGTGCGGTAAAAAGCACAACAAGTGCAAGCGAAGCATAATTAAAAGTACAGAAAATAATTACGAGAAATCCGACAAGCATAATCAGCTTTGCACGGGGATCACATTTGTGGATTACACTGTTCGCAGGAAAATACTGACCGAACGCAACATCTCTTACCATATTTTACCCTCCTTGTCAAGCAGTGAGGAAATACAGTCCATTGCCTCATCAACAGTAAGTATTCCTTCGGGAACATTAAAACCTTTTTCACGCAGTTCAAGCATAATCTTTGTTATCTGCGGTACTCGAAGTCCTATTTTTTCAAGCTCTCGTCCCTTTGAGAAAACTTCTTTTGTCTTATCAAACATAACGAGGTTTGACTTGTTCATAACGATTATCTTATCGGCAACCCTTGCAATGTCTTCCATGCTGTGGGATACAAGGATAACGGTGTTTTTGCGTTCCTTGTGATACTGCACAATCTGGCTCAACAGCACATCTCTGCCCATAGGATCAAGACCTGCGGTTGGTTCGTCAAGAACGAGAACCTCGGGATTCATTGCTATAACGCCTGCAATTGCCGCCCTTCTCTTTTCACCGCCCGAAAGGTCGAACGGAGATTTTTCAAGAAGTTCATCTTTAAGTCCGGTAAATCTTGCGGCGTCATTTACCGCTTTTTCAAGCTCTGCACCGCTCTTGCCCATATTCGTAGGGCCGAATGCGATGTCCTTGGCAACGGTTTCTTCAAAAAGCTGATATTCGGGATACTGAAATACCATTCCGACTTTGAAACGGATTTTTCTGATATCCTTGGGATTTGCCCAGATATCCTCGCCGTCAAGAAGAACCTGTCCCGAAGTTGGTTTCATAAGTCCGTTGAGCATTTGAACAAGTGTTGACTTGCCCGAGCCAGTGTGTCCCATAATGCCGATAAACTCGCCTTTTTCAATTGAAAGGCTCAAATTATTGACAGCGGTTTTCTCAAACGGAGTGCCTGTTCCGTAAACATAGCTTAAATTTTTCAGTTCAAGCACCTTGCTCATGACAGCACCTCCTCAAGCATTTTTACACATTGCTCTGCATTGAGAGGAAGTTTGTCAAATTTCACTCCGCACCCCCTGAGTCTGTATGCAAGCTCTGTTGCCTGCGGAACATCAAGACGGTGCTTTTTGAGCAGCTCCGCCTGTGAAAAAACATCTTCGGGTGTACCCTGAGTGAGGATTTTTCCTGCGTCCATAACGACAACTCTGTCGGCAAGGACTGCCTCTTCCATATAGTGTGTGATGAGGACAACCGTCATATTCTTTTCACGGTTGAGTTTTAAAAGCGTTGTCATTACCTCGTCACGGCCGTTAGGGTCAAGCATTGCCGTGGGTTCGTCAAGAACTATGCATTGCGGCTGCATTGCAAGAATTCCCGCAATTGCAATACGCTGTTTCTGACCGCCCGAAAGCTTGAACGGAGCGTGTTCACGGTAATCGTACATATCAACGGCTTTGAGGGCATCGTCAACCCTCTGTCGGATCTCCTTTGGCGGTATTCCGAGGTTTTCGGGGCCGAAAGCAACATCTTCCTCAACAACGCTTGCAACAAGCTGGTTGTCGGGATTCTGAAGTACAAGTCCCACTTTTTCTCTTATGTCATATGTCTTGTTTTCATCTGATGTGTCATCTCCGTCAACATACACTTTGCCCTTATCCGGCAATAGCATTGCGTTGAGATGTTTTGCAACAGTTGACTTTCCGCATCCGTTGTGACCGAGAAGGGCAACAAATTCACCCTTTTCGATATCGAGAGAAACACCGTCAACCGCATTTTTGTACGGCTGACCGCTTTCAATGTCGGAATATGAAAAGCTGATGTTGTCAAGTGAAATAAAGCTCATTTATTATTTCTCCCATATTGCGGTTGAGCCGCACGGCAATACAAGTCCCGTGTCGCTCACCTTCAGTCCTATTTCATCGCTTGATACTTTTCCGCCGAAGTCCTTCTGCAAAAGAACTCCGAGCAAATACTCCATTACAGCGGGAGAAAGTCCCGTTGTGTAGGAATTGAGAATGAAAAACAGCGGATTGTCTGAGAGAACCTGTTTGCACAGGGTTACAAGTGAATAAAGCTGTTCTTCAAGTTTCCAGACCTCACCGCCCGGACCTCTGCCGTATGACGGAGGATCCATAATGATTCCGTCATACCTGTTGCCACGGCGGATTTCACGCTGTACAAATTTTACGCAATCGTCAACGAGCCAACGGACAGGTCTGTCGGCAATACCGCTTGATGCGGCATTTTCCTTTGCCCACTGAACCATTCCCTTTGATGCGTCAACATGGCAAACGGTTGCGCCTGCGTTCATACACGCAAGAGTGGCACAGCCTGTGTAACCGAAAAGGTTGAGAATTTTAAGCGGTCTGTTTTCGTTTTTAATTTTTTCTGCGGCAAAATCCCAGTTAACTGCCTGTTCGGGGAACACACCCGTGTGCTTGAATCCCATAGGCTTGATGTTGAAAACGAGGTCGCCGTAATTTACAGTCCAGCGGTCGGGAACTTTTTTGTACTGCTCCCAACTTCCTCCGCCACGATTTGAACGGTGGTAACGGGCATGCGCCGAATACCAAAGAGGATTTTTCTTTTCGCTTGACCAGATAATCTGCGGATCGGGACGGATAAGGATTATATCTCCCCATCTTTCAAGTCTTTCCCCGTCAGAGGTATCTATAAGTTCATAATCTTTCCATTTATCAGATAATCGCATTATGCAAGTCTTTCCCTTACTACCTGTGCGGCTTCTTCCGCAAGGTTCTGAATTTCTTCGAGGTTTTCACCCTCGAGCATTACTCTTACGAGAGGTTCTGTTCCCGACACACGAACAAGGATTCTGCCTCTGTCACCGAGGATTTCGCTAACTCTTTCGATTTCAGCCTTGATTTCCCTGTCTGTATAGAATGAGAGCTTGCCCTCTCTGCTGACCTTTACATTAATGAGCACCTGCGGCAAACGCTCCATAATCTTTGCAAGCTGACTGAGCTTTTCGCCTGTTCTCTTCATAATGCTGAGAATCATTGCACCTGAAAGCTGACCGTCGCCTGTTGTTGCATAGTCAAGCAAAATGATGTGACCGCTCTGCTCGCCGCCGATATTGTAGCCCTCCTGCATCATAGCCTCAAGAACATATCTGTCGCCAACCTTTGTTGAAACAAAGTGCATATCGTTTTCTTCGCAGAACTTGTTAAAGCCCATGTTTGTCATAATTGTTCCGACAACGGCATTCTTTTTGAGTACGCCTCTCTGCTTCATATCATTTGCACAGATTGCAATTAGGTAATCGCCGTCAACAAGGTTTCCGTTTTCGTCAACCGCAAGACATCTGTCGGCGTCACCGTCAAATGCAAGGCCGCATGAAAGCTTGTGTTCACGAACATACTTCTGCAATTTGCTCATATGAGTTGAACCGCAGTCACGGTTGATGTTCACACCGTCAGGCTCGTCAAAAAGCATATGAACCTTTGCACCAAGCTTTGTGAAAAGCTTTTCGGCTGTTCTTGAAGAAGAACCGTTTGAACAGTCAAGTGCGATTTCCATACCCTCAAAGTCGCAGTCAACTGCCAAAACAAGGTGGTCAATATACAAATCAGCCGCCTCTGTATCATATGTTACTCTGCCGATATTTTCATCTGCTGCGGATGCATACGGAACAACATGGTCAAGTACGATTTCTTCAATTCTGTTTTCGAGGGCATCGGGGAGCTTGCATCCGTCAGAACTGAAAATTTTGATACCGTTAAATTCAAACGGGTTGTGTGATGCGGAAATCATAATACCTGCATCGGCATTGTATTTGCCTACAAGATAAGCAACCGCAGGAGTAGGAACTACCCCGAGAATGTGAACATTTGCACCTACCGAGCAAAGTCCTGCAATAAGTGCGCCCTCGAGCATATCGCCCGAAAGTCTTGTGTCCTTACCGATTAAAATTGTGGGGTGTTCAACCTCATCGCTGATAAGAACCATTGCCGCCGCTCTGCCTATATTCATTGCAAGTTCGGGTGTAAGCTCTGCGTTTGCAACACCTCTTGCACCGTCTGTACCGAATAATCTTCCCATTAATATATTCCTCCGTTAAATAATTTGTAGATTGTAAATTTTCAAAACTGAAAATTTCGGTATAACCCAAATAAAAACCTTGCACTCTGTTGAATTATACACTCATATTGTGACTGATTTATGACTCCCTGTCACCAAAGAGAGTCGGCTGTGTGGGCTGCGCATTTACAACGCCCTTAGGAAATTCACAGCCGAGATGTCTGCAAGCCTCGGCGGTTATGCATCTGCCCCTCGGTGTTCTGCTGACAAAACCTATCTGCAAAAGATACGGTTCATAGACATCCTCAATTGTTACAGCCTCTTCACCGATTGCTGCCGCAAGTGTTTCAAGTCCGACAGGACCGCCGTTGTAAAAACGAACGATTGCCTCAAGCATTCTTCTGTCGTTGCGGTCAAGACCGAGTTCGTCAATTTCAAGTCTGTCAAGTGCTGTTCTTGCAGTTTCAAGTGTGATGATGCCGTTTGACATAACCTGTGCAAAGTCACGCACACGCTTTAAAAGTCGGTTTGCAATTCGTGGTGTTCCCCTTGAACGGGATGCAATTTCAAGCGCACCGTCATGTTCAATTTTTATTCCGAGGATTCCGGCACTTCTTTCAACAATCTGTGCAAGCTCCTCGGGAGTGTAGAGCTCAAGTCTTAACACCACACCGAAACGGTCACGCAAAGGAGCGGTCAGCTGACCTGCTCTTGTGGTTGCTCCGACAAGTGTAAATTTTGGCAACGGCAGATGATACGAAGCCGCCATCTGACCTTTACCCGTGATGATGTCAATTGCAAAGTCCTCCATTGAAGGGTAAAGTATTTCTTCAACGGAACGGCTCAGTCTGTGAATTTCGTCAATAAAAAGCACATCGCCCTCGTTAAGGTTGGTAAGCAATGCCGCAAGGTCGCCCGGCTTTTCAATTGCAGGACCTGAGGTTATTCTCATTGACACACCGAGTTCATTCGCAATGATTCCCGAAAGAGTTGTTTTACCGAGTCCCGGAGGGCCGTAGAGCAGTACATGGTCAAGGGTTTCGCCTCTGATTTTTGCCGCCTCGATAAAGACCTTGAGGTTTTCCTTTGCCTTTTCCTGTCCTATGTATTCCGAAAGTGTTTTCGGTCGCAGAGGGTTGTCGCTCTCTGCCGTATCTTCGGGAATTTCGGAAGTATCGGTTATTCTGTTTTCAAAATCAAATTCATCCGAGAATTCCATTTTACTCATATGTTACTGTCTTCCCATCTGTTTTAATGTGAGCGAAATAAGCTGTTCAACAGGCAAGGTGCTGTCGAGTGCTGCGAGTACGGGCGAAACATCCGAAGGAGAATAACCCAAAACTCCGAGTGCCTCGATTGCTTTCGGAACATTTCCCGTTGAAACATTAACGCTGTTCTGTGCTGCCTGTGCAAAGGAACTGTCCTCTTTAGCAGCTTTTGCAAGCTTGTCCTTGAGTTCAAGAACAATTCTCTGTGCAATTTTTTTGCCTATTCCCTGTGCTCTTGTAATTGTTTTGAGGTCATCGGAGGCAATTGCCATTGCAACCTGTTCGGGACTGAGCTCCGACAAAACCGCAAGTCCTGCCTTTGGACCTACACCGCTTACGCTGATGAGGTTTTTAAAGGTTTCAAGCTCTGCCTTTGTTGCAAAGCCGAAAAGGTCAACCGCATCTTCTCTTACATTAAGGTAGGTGTAGAGCGTTACCTCGGTGTTAAGCTTTACGGCTTTGAGTGTGTTCATTGTTGTCTGGCACATATAGCCGACACCGCCGCACTCTACTACCGCCGCATTTGATTCTATTGCAATAAGTTTTCCTCTTACGGAATAAAGCATATTTAAAGTCCCTTTCCGTACATTACTCTTCTGAGCTGTGAGCCTGCCGCCTGTGTGTGACAGATTGCAATTGCAAGTGCATCACAGGTATCATCGGGTTTCGGGATTTCTTTCAGCTTTAAAAGCCTTGCGGTCATTTCCATAACCTGTGGTTTTTTAGCCTTGCCGTATCCCGTTACAGCCGTTTTGACCTGAAGAGGAGTGTACTCAAAGATTGGTATTTTAAGTTTTTGTGCCGCAAGCAGGGTTACTCCCCTTGCCTGAGCAACATTGATAGCCGTTTTCTGATTGGTCTGAAAGTAAAGTTTTTCGATTGCAAGAGCGTCGGGGCGACATCTGTTGAGAATAGCATAGGTTTCGTCATAGATGTACTCAAGCCGTTTGTTAAAATCAGTTCCGGCAACAGTTTCAATTGCACCGTAACCGAGAGTTTTATATGTATTCGATTGAAAATTGATTGCTCCCCAACCTACAATGGCATATCCGGGATCAATTCCAAACACTACCAAAACAATACCTCCGAAAAAATCCAAAAATGGCATAATAACATAGTTTAAAACATTATAACACACACAACTTTATTTATCAATAAAATTATTCGTTAATCTGCGTATTCCGCTCAAAATGTACATAAGAAACTTTGAACGGCTGATTTACTCGGTTTTTTGCGTGTTATCGGCACGGCTGAGCGTGATCTTTGAACCGTTGTATGACAAATCAAGCTTTTTTCCGTGGGGAATATATTCAAAGGTGTAGTTTCGGTAAAGTTTCGGCACAAATATGACAAGCGTTGTATCATCGGCAACATATTTTCCGCAAAGCTCCGCCTTGTCTTTTCCGCTCGTCATAATAAGGGACGCATTGCCACCGTCAAACGAAAGGTTTATCTTTCCGCCGCCGTCAAGCTCTGCACTCCAGTCTGTGCAGGTAAGCTCGTTTTGATATCCCGATGTGTCGGCACTGCATGAACAAAGCAGAAAACATAAGCAGATTAAAAGCAAAATGACAAATTTCTTCATAAAAACCGCCCTCACAGGTATATGATATTATTACAGATTATTCATGAAATCAGAAAATTAGTACATATACCGTTGGCGGCAGAAAACGAAATTTACAGTTTTGTTATAATTCTTGAAAAGCATAATTATTTTGTGTATATTGTATGGTGTGATTTTGTGGAAAATTTTAAAAACGAGAACACGGAGGGATTGTTTTGCAACATGAGATAACCGAAAAGCATAATGTTTTTGAAGAAAACGGAGAGGTTATGTGTGCAGGCTGGGCAAGAACGCCTGTTTTTGAATATAACAGCGAACAGAGCAAAACAAGCGGAAAACACAGCGAAAGGGATTGCTATTTCATAAGCAACACAGAGGTTTCGCTCTATCTTTCGGTTGAAAATCTGGGCATGGAATTTGCGGTAAAAATTGCGGTTGCCGACCTTAAAAGAGGCGGTGTGATTTATGATTGTGTTGTAAAGAAATTTGTTTTCAGCAAGAACGAGCTTCCCGAATCTGGCAGTTCGGGAGAGCTTTTGTACACTGACAAAAGGCTTCAGCTGCAGTTGACAAACACACCGAACGGAAGATTTTTAAAATGTGATTTTATCGACTTTGGCGGCATAAAAAATCTTTACTTTAACATTAATCTCAAAAAGACGGCGGGCGAAAGTCTTAACGAAATTGCACCGTTTGAGAGAGACAGAAAATATTTTTATCTCAAACGCTTTGTTCCCAAATTTGTCGCAGGCGGAATTATCCGTGTTGGCGGCATGGAATATTCTTTAAACGAAACAACCACAAACGCTTACTTTGACTGGACACGCTTTTCAAAGCCGAGAAAGCATAATTACCAAAGATTAAGCTCAGACTGCTTTATTGACGGAAAACGCTTTTCCCTCTGTCTTGCAAGCAGAGTCGGTGACAACCGTTACGGCAACGAAAATTGCTTTTTCACAGACGGTCATCTTGTAAAACTGTCGCAGATAAATGTTAAAAGCACAGGCGGAAAGCTTGACAGACCGTGGTACTTTAAGGCGGGATATTCGGCAGTCGACATTACATTCAAGCCGTTCACCGTAAAAGGCGAGGCTATGGCGGCATATATGGACAAAACAACCGTAATTTTCGGCAGACTTTACGGTGAATTAAAGAGAGTTGATATGGATAAGCCGTTAGTCCTCGATAATTCTCAGGCACACATTGTTCTGACGGAATTTTAAAAATAAAATCGGCAAAAATAAACACGGCAATCATTTCAGATAATGAACTGCCGTGTTTTAATTTTATAAAATAAAGTCGGGAAAACAATGTTTTGCATTAAGCAAGCTGCGTTCCCGACCGAAATTTTCAATTTTCCGTTTTCAACTTTAAATTTGTAAAATTACACTTCCCTGTTCGGGTCTGTGTTTTTCTGCTTAACAGGAGCTTTCGTAGCATCTTTGTCGGTAAATCTTGCAAAGATTGAAAGCGTTGTGAGAAAGCAGATGAGAATGTACAAAAGAAGTGCAATTACAGAAGCAAGGCTGATTGTATAGCTTACCATTGTGAGAATTGAAAGCACGCCGAGCAAACAGCAGATGATTGAAACGATATTCTTCATATTGCGTTCTTTGTCAAGAGCGCAGAAGAAAAATCCTGCAATCGGAATAATGAAGAAAATCGGCATAAAGAGCGAATACTTAAAAACCGCATCATTTGAACCGCTGAGTCCCCATACAGACATAATATCAAATACGGAATAAGAATGGAGTACATTTTTTTCGTCAATGTACTGGAAATACGGCAACGCACAGAGTACGATTTCAACGAGATAAAGCACGCAAAGTGTGATTCTTAATTTTTTTCTTGTTTTGTTTTCGGGCATTTTGAGCATTTTGTTCCTCCGAGATTTTTTTAAATCATTTTTAAATCATCAATATGTTACATTGTAACACAAATTATTCAGTTGCACAATAGAAATTTTAGTGTTATAATTATGACTAATGTACACAAAGCACTGCATTCGTACATTGCTTTATTCTGTGCAAAAAGGAGATAATATAATGGGATATATAAATGAATCCGTAATTTACAATATTTATCCGCTCGGTTTTTGCGGAGCACCAAAGGAGAATGATTTCAAACAGGAATACAGACTTGACAAAATTTACGGCTGGATTGACCATATGAAGTCAATGTCGGTAAACGCACTTGTTTTCAACCCTGTTTTTGAAAGTTCAAAACACGGCTATGATACTATTGATTATAAAAAAATCGACTGTCGGCTCGGTGACAACGAATCTTTCAAAAAAATTTGCAAAACACTTCACGATAACGGCATCAGAATTATGCTTGACGGCGTTTTTAATCATGTGGGAAGAGATTTCTTTGCTTTCAAAGATGTTCAGCAGAACCGTGAAAATTCAAGATATGCGTCTTGGTTTGAAAATTTAAACTTTTGGAACAACAGTCCTTATAATGACGGTTTCAGCTATGAGGGCTGGGCAGGTTACTACGACCTTGTAAAGCTTAATCTCCACAATGACGAGGTAGTAAACTATCTTCTTGACTGTGCAAGATTTTGGATTGATGAGTTTGATATTGACGGACTTCGCCTTGATGCGGCTGACTGCATTGACATTGAATTTTTCAAGAAATTAAAAAATGTTTGCAAAGAGAAAAAGTCCGATTTCTGGCTCTACGGCGAGATTACTCACGGCGATTACAATCATTGGGCAAATCCCGATGTGCTTGACTCAGTTACAAACTACGAATGCTACAAAGGCATTTATTCAAGCCATAATGACCACAACTATTTTGAAATTGCTCATTCTCTAAACAGACAGTTTGCTAACGGCGGTATTTACAGAAATATCTACACATATAATTTCGTTGATAACCACGATGTAAACCGTGTTGCAAGTATGCTTAAAGACAAAAATCATCTCAACAATGTTTACACAATGATGTATACAATGCCCGGAGTACCGTCAATTTACTACGGAAGTGAATTCGGTATTGAGGGTATGAGAACTGCCTACAGCGATTACGAGCTTCGTCCCTGTCTTGACCTTGATTCCATTCCGAATCCGAACTATGAACTTCTTGAGCATATCAAAAAACTCGGCGTAGTAAGACTTGCACTCGAAGCACTAAAGTACGGCGATTTTGAAAACATAAATATTCAGAATGAAAAGCTTGTATACAGAAGAAAAACCGACAATCAGACTGTTTTTGTTGCATTCAACCTTACAGACCGTGTTGAAAGAATCGGTTTTGACACAGGCTGCAACGCAAAGCTTACAGATGTTCTCAACGGCAACGAAGTTATTGATGTAAACGGTTACTATGAAATTGAAATGCAGCCGTATCAGTCGAGAATTCTTGTTGTTAATGACGGAAGTTTCAGGGTTGATTTCAATGCAGACAATACAGAATGCCGAAAAGCTGAAATTGACGAAGCTCCTGCAAATGAAGAAACTTCAGTTAAAGCTGTTAAAACAGAAAATTGCTGTGAAAGCAATTCGGACATTGCCGAAAATACGACAAAAGAAATCAAGCCGGGTATTTACTTACATTTCAAGGGCGGCGAATATGAGGTTATCAACTTTGCAACCCACAGCGAAACAGGTGAAAAACTTGTAATTTACAGAAATCTCCACAACACAAGTGAAGTGTGGGCAAGACCTGTCGAAATATTTGCCGAAAAAGTTGATGTTGACGGCAAAAAAACAGATAGATTTACTTTTATAGGTTGACAATAAGCGTAAGCAAATGATTAAAAAGACCGAATATATTTTTTATTCCGGTCTTTTTTTGTGTAAAAATACTACTTTTTAATCGTGATGACAAGATTAGACTATATTTTTGCAAATAGTGTGTTGAATAAATCACATAATATGATAAAATAGACATATGTTGTGTTATGACTGAATTTTTGTTTTTTTGAGAGTAACTTAGGGGGATTAAATATTATGTTGAGGGATTTAAAGCCAACCGATAATGTAGGTGGTTTCGATGTCAGACCCGGCAACTTTCTTTTAAACGGAGCAACAACCGTTTCCGGCGGTGTAAACTTTACTATTCATTCGGTTTATGCAGTTGAGTGTACATTGCTTTTATTCAGACCTTATGCAAAAATTCCGTATGCAAGGCTTAGATTTCCGGATTCTTACAAAATCGGCAACACCTATTCAATGCTCGTGTTCGGTCTTGATGAGATTGATTTTGAGTATGCATATTCCTTTGACGGTCCGTATGAACCCGAAAAAGGCATTATTTTTGATAAAAAGAAATACATTCTTGACCCATACGCAAAGGCTGTAATCGGTCAGAGCGGCTGGGGTAAAAAACAGGAGCATGAGGGTGTTTATAAGGCAAGAGTTGTAAACAGCGACTATGACTGGGGCAACTGCACTCAGCCGAAGCTTCCGTTTGAAGAGCTTATTATTTATGAAATGCATGTAAGAGGCTTTACTCAGGACGGCTCCTCAGGCGTTAAAAACAAAGGTACATTCGCAGGTATCCGTGAAAAAATCCCCTATCTTAAAGAACTGGGCATCAATGCCGTTGAAATGATGCCTATTTTTGAGTTTGACGAAATGGGCTCATATCGCAATTATGACGGTCGTCAGCTCTACGATTACTGGGGCTATAACACCGTATGTTTTTTTGCTCCTAACACAAGCTATGAGAGCGACCACGAGCATCATCACGAAGGCAGAGAGCTTAAACAGCTTGTTCGTGAGCTTCACGAAAACGGAATTGAAGTTATCCTTGATGTTGTGTTCAACCACACGGCAGAGGGCAACGAAATGGGACCGTATTTCTCGTTCAAGGGCATTGACAACAACATTTACTATATGCTCACTCCGGACGGAAAGTATTACAATTTCAGCGGTTGCGGCAATGTTCTCAACTGCAATCAGCCGATTGTGCAGCAGTTTATACTTGACTGTCTGCGTTATTGGGTAACAGAATACCGCATTGACGGTTTCCGTTTTGACCTTGCGTCAATTTTGGGAAGAAACGAGGACGGTACTCCTATGGATAAGCCTCCGCTTCTCAAAAGCCTTGCGTTTGATCCGATTCTCGGCGGAGTAAAGCTTATTGCAGAGGCATGGGATGCAGGCGGACTTTATCAGGTCGGCTGTTTTCCGTCATGGAACAGATGGGCTGAATGGAACGGAAGATACCGTGACGACCTCAGAAGATTTCTTAAAGGCGACAACCACCTTGCATGGGATGCGGCTCAGAGAATTACAGGCTCAAGAGATTTGTATGACCCTACCTACAGGGGCTACAATGCGTCGGTAAACTTTCTTACCTGTCATGACGGATTTACTCTTTATGATATGTATTCATACAACGAAAAGCACAATCTTGAAAACGGCTGGAACAATACTGACGGTGCTAATGACAACAACAGCTGGAACTGCGGTGCAGAGGGCGAAACCGATGATTACAACATTAACAAGCTTCGTATAAAAATGGTTAAAAATGCCTTTGCAACTCTTATGTGCAGTCAGGGACCTGCTCTTTTCCTTGCAGGTGATGAATTCTGCAACACTCAGTTCGGCAACAACAATGCTTACTGTCAGGACAACATTATCTCATGGCTTGACTGGACAAGAAAAGAAAAGCATAAGGATGTATTTGAATTTTTTAAATATATGATTGCTTTCAGAAAGAGATTCCACATTATCACAGACAGCAGAGGCAAGTCAACATGCAGTTATCCGCCTGTCAGCATCCATTCAAATGTTGCGTGGAGTGCCAAATATTACGATGATACAAGAATGATTGGTATTATGTATGCCGGTGCAAGTCTTAAACAACAGGGACTTGATGAGTTTGTTTATTTTGGCATCAATGCTTATTGGGATTATGTAAATGTTGAGCTTCCCGACCTTCCCGAAGGATACCACTGGAAACTTTATATCAACACAGGCAACGAGCCTCAGGATGTAATCCTTGAGGACAGAAATGTTATTCTCTATGACAAACGAATTAACATGGCAGACAGAAGTGTCATTGTTGCTGTCGGAGAAAGATTTTAATTATAAGGACAATTTCTTTGTTTAAGAAAACCGCCCCTACACGAAAATGTGTGGGGGCTTCATGTTTTTATAGGTTTCGGATTGTTAATGTACTGCTGTGTTGTCAGCATAAATTTAAGTTCGTAACGCTTGAATATATTTTTAACGCCCATTGTAAGACCTCCCTGTCTTTACCTTTTCTTTACCGTGTCTATATAATAATTTACAAACTTTAAATGAAATTTAAAAAAAGCAGAAATCCCGAATTATTTCAGAATTTCTGCTTTAAATAATAATATAGAGTTTTATTTCTGCTATAGAATTATCTTTCTCTAAGCAACACGCTTAAATCCGTTTTTTCAGAGCGTTTTACTGCCCAAATGCTGACGATTGCAAGTACAATCAAATAAATCACGAGGAACAGCAGTATATAAACAGCCGAAACATTCACGGTCATTTCCATTATTGTATTGCCCACAAGATTCATAAGATACGGATTTATAAGTAATATATCGAGTAACACAGCCAAAATTGTACCGACTGCAATTGATATTATTCCGATAAGGAAATATTCCGCAAATATTATATAGAAAAGTTGATTAGACTTGTAACCGAGTGAGCGATACAAAGCAAGCTCTTCGGTTCGTCTGCTTATATTACTCTTGACGAACATATACTGTCCCGCAATTACGAACAATGCAAAAAATACAATTGAACCCATAATGATTATGAGTGCAATATTGTATGACTGAGAATCAAAGTTCAAATCCATTGTATACGGTTCGCAATATGAGGAAACCTCGGATTGTACACTTTGAAGATTTTTTGCATCATCAACGAGAATTTTATAAGCCTTATCGGAAGTTATTGAAATCGCACCTTTGGCATTTGCAATAACTTCATTATTGAACTTAATCAAATTGCTGCATGGAATAAGAATTTGATTGCCTGTAAAAATCGGGTCAGATGTGTTATACACTCCGACAATTTTAAGCTTATGTTCCTTGCCCGATTCATCAGCGAAAACAAGGTTTTTGCCCACAAGCGTTTTGCCGTCAATTTTATTGATTCGTTGACTTTCGCTGTTAAAATCCTTTAAAACTTCGGGAACAACTGCAACATTTTCTTCATTCTCTTTGAAAGCTCTTCCGCTTGTTATTTTAAGGTTATACCCCTCGTGAACATAACTTAGTGTGTAAGCTGAAAACAGCACTCCTGAAGTTTCCGACACATCAAGTTCGGCAGGCACGTTATAAACACACGTTATGTGTTCAATGCTTTTTATGCTTAAAATTGTATCGTCAATTTCATTTTGAGGAGTATTTTCGTTTATCTCAAAATTCAACTCTCTGTTAAGAATATGATTATTTATGTTTTGGTCAATATTATTTTTCAGCGGCATAACCGCTCCTGCCGACACAAGAACGAGAATGGTTGCAATAACCATAAAGCAACAAAAAAATATTGTTGCACCTTTTCGTGAAAGAATTGAGGCTTTAACAAGCATACCGAGTTTTTTATTTTTCATTTTAATTTTCCTCTAAAATGCCGTCTTTCATAACGCAAATTCTGTCTGCAAAATCAGTTACGGCATCATTATGGCTGACAACAAGAACACCCTTGCCAAGCTCTGTAAGTTTTTTCAACTCTTCAAAAATCATACGTTCGTTTTTGCTGTCAAGGTTGCCTGTAGGTTCATCGGCAAGGATAAAGTCGGGATTATTGGCAAGTGCTCTTGCAATGGCGGTTCTCTGCTGTTCACCGCCTGAAAGTTCTCTCGGATAGTGGTCAATGCGGTGTGTAAGACCTACTTTCTGCACAAGCAATTCGGCAGTTTCTTTCATTTCGGCTCTGTTTTTGAAATGGTCGTTTATGAGCATTGGAACCATTATATTTTCAAAAACTTTGAGATGCGGATTGAGATGAAATGCCTGAAAGACAAATCCGAGTGAATTCATTCTTGTGTCGGCAAGTTCGTTTTTGCCGAGTGACGACACATCTTTTCCGTTAATCAAAATCTGACCTGAGGTGCAGTTGTCAAGCAAACCTGCCATTTGGAGCAGAGTGCTTTTTCCGCTGCCCGACTGTCCCATAACAGCCACAAATTCACCCTCTGACAATGTAAACGATACATTATCCACGGCGGTTACTTTGTTATTGTATATTTTTGAAACATTTTTTAATTCTATTGATTTCATTATTTTACCCTCAAAATTATTCATTCATTGCGTCTTTGGGCTGAATTTTATTCAGCTTGCGTAATGCTATGAGCTGACATATCAGCGGAACAACGGTCACTATCAAAAACGAAATTGCAAGCAGGATTCCGAAAGTTCCCCAATTGATAATGTACAGACGGTCTATGAAATTTCTGTTTGCAAAGAAAAGATTTGAAACAGCCGTAACTATAATCGAAATAATTGTTCCAACCGCAAATCCGGTAAATGTAACTCTAAGCTGTTCGCAGTAAAGGCAGGCAAATATCTGACTGTTTCTATAACCTATCGCTTTGAGCAAGCCTATATCGGATTTACGAAGTGAAAGTGCGTTTGCTGTTGATTGTATAATCATAATCACAGAAAGCAACACTGTTGAAATAATAAGAAATACGCTTGCAAAGCTGAATATATTTGAAGCGTTTACTATGCTGTCCTGTATTCCGAGTTCGGAGTCATCGGCACAGCATACATTCATATCGGTGAGTGCGTTATATACCGATTCAATATTTTCAAAATCATCAACAACAACATAGTGAGTCCTCAGCGATAAATCATTCCACCACTTGCCGACAGTGGTTTCGTTATCTTTTGAATATCCGCCTTTTGTAAGTGCGTCATCTAATATTTTCGTAGCTGTTTCCTCTGAAATATAAATCGAATCATAATAGCCTGTTTCGGTCGGTGACAGATAATAAGTACCAACTACCTTTAATTTATATTCAATTGCAGGCAATTCAAGTGAACCGCTTTCTGATGAACCATCAATATTATAAGGTTGAATTAACATATTATTAATCGCTTTTACAGTTATCGTTTTTCCTATAAGACCTTCCCCGTCAATATAATCAGGCTTTTTATTTTCATTCTCAACCTCAAAAGGATAAAAATCACTCGGGACAACACAGCTTAACACAGGGGATTCATCAAGAGTTTTTCCTGCAATAACACTGCGTTTTTCATTTTTAAACAATGACCAAATATTTAAATAATTATTTTTCTCTTGATCAATCATTTTTTGTAAGTCCTCATCCGAGGACTGAACAATATTAAAAGCTTCATTTCTGATTCCTTCAAGAGGAAAAATATCAACTACATGCTCAGTATTTTTAATACTTTCTATAATATTATCGTCAAGTTCGCTTAACCAAGGGTCAACCTCAAGTGTTCTTGCACGATAATCCTCTTTATACTCATTTACAGCTTTTGTGACGGTAATTGAAAATGCCGAAATCAAGGTTATTGATATTACAAGCAATGCGGAAACAATTTTTATTCCCTTTTCATTTTTATTTATCTTGGCATTTGCTTTTGCAAGAAAATTCACATTCGTTAATTTCATCGCCAAACTCCTGTTGTATGTTTTATATTATATTTTAATTATAATTTCTATCAATTAAAATTCAATATCAAGATGTCATTTATTACACTTTTATTACATTTTATAGCGGAACTTTGTTATTCCGGAGAATTTTGTCACAAAAAAGAACACAAAGTACCGTTAAAATACTTTGTGTTCTTAAATATTATTTTAAAGAATTAAAATACAACTGTTATTTCTAACCTTAAACAAGGCTTAAATGTTTCTGTAATAAAAGTATACAAACCTTTTTAATTCCTGTCAAATTGCATAAATAAAAAGTCAATTACTTGAAATATCGGTGAAAAGTTTGTATAATTAGAGTGATAGTATTTTTAAGGAGAATATTTATGCAAAGAGAAAATTTTAAGTCGAGGACAGGTTTTCTCCTTGTAAGTGCAGGCTGTGCGATTGGCATAGGCAATGTCTGGCGATTTCCGTATGTTACGGGCGAAAACGGCGGCGGATTGTTCGTGCTTTTTTATCTTGCCTTTCTTGTGCTTATGGGAATTCCCGTTCTGACAATGGAGCTTGCAGTCGGCAGAGCAAGCAGAAAAAGTGCCGTATTAAGCTATAAAACACTTGAAAAGCCAAAGAGCAAATGGCACATTCACGGTTGGCTGTGCATGATAGGCTGTTACCTTTTGATGATGTTTTACACGCCTGTTTCGGCTTGGATGTTAGATTACTTCTATAAATTTGCAACGGGAACATTTAAAAGCGGAATGAACTCAGAACAGGTTTCGGGAGTGTTTAACAACCTTATGGCATCGCCTGTTGAGATGATTATATGGCTTGCGATAATCGTTGTATTCGGATTTTTTGTATGCAGTCGAGGACTTCAAAAAGGCATTGAAAAGGTCAGCAAGGTTATGATGGTTGCGTTGCTTGCGCTGATTATCATTCTTGCAATCAACAGTATGATGCTTTCAAATGCGGGAGAAGGCCTGAGTTTTTACCTTGTTCCCGATTTCGGAAAGGTTAAAGATGTAGGACTCGGCAAGGTAATCACCTCTGCAATGAGTCAGGCGTTTTTCACACTCGGACTCGGAATCGCATCAATGGAAATTTTCGGCAGTTATATGAACAAAGACCGCACGCTTTACGGTGAGGCTGTTCAGATTTGTGCATTGGACACTTTTGTTGCAATTGTTGCCGGACTTATCATCTTCCCTGCTTGCTTCTCATTTGGCGTTCAGCCCGACCAAGGACCTGCCCTTATTTTTGTGACGCTTCCGAATGTTTTCGTAAATATGACGGGCGGTCGGATTTGGGGTACGCTTTTCTTTCTGTTTATGACATTCGCAAGCTTTTCAACGGTTATTGCCGTGTTTGAAAACCTTGTTGCTTTTCTTACCGACACATTCGGCATGAGCAGAACAAAGGCGTCAATTATCAATGGAATTATTATGTTCTTTGCGTGTCTGCCGTGTATTTTTGGATTCAACATTTGGAGTGACTTCAACATTCTCGGCAAAGGTGTGCTTGACCTTGAGGACTTCGTTGTCAGCAACCTTCTTCTTCCGATTGGCGCAATGGTTTATCTCCTGTTCTGCACAACAAAATTCGGCTGGGGCTTTGACAATTACTTTGAAGAATGTAACACGGGTAAAGGTCTTAAACTTTCAAGAGTGCTGAAGCCGTACCTTAAATACGCACTCCCCGTGCTGATTGTTATTGTGTTCGTTCAAGGCTTTATCGGGTAGGATTAGCAATCCCCTACGGCTCAAATTGTGCAAATTTGTACAATGTTACATTCCTATAAAATAACATATAAAACTAAAAACTGTACAACCATATTCGGCTGTACAGTTTTTTGTTATCTTGTGTTACCTTTTAGACGTGGATTTGTTTTTGTAACATAACCGTCAAACCAGTTGCTACACTTACGCTCGGGCATAGTATGCTTTTGATATTGCAAACTATCTGCACGAATCGGGAAAGCCGACAACCAACTCGGCTATTTACGGTTACAAGAAAGACCCGAACAACAAAAATCATTGGCTGATTGATGAGGAAGCGGCTACAGTCGTCCGCAGAATTTTCCATTTCACAATAGAAGGCTGCGGACCTTATGACATAGCCCGCACGCTGTTTGATGACAAGGTTGAAACCCCGGCTGTTTACTTTACAAAAAAGGAATTGGAATAAGGAAAAACAAAAAGGAGTTTACCCACCCGTTCAGTTGGAGCGGATATGTTGTCCGCAGTATTCTTGCAAAACAGGAATACTGCGGAGACACCGTAAATTTCCGTACGCACAAGGAATCATATAAGGACAAAAGCTCAGTGAAAAATCCGCAGGAGAACTGGCTGATATTCAATGACACGCACGAAGCAATCATTGACCGAGAAACTTGGGAGCTTGCTCAGAAACTGACAAAAACGCCGAGACGTGTTGACACCACCGGAGTGGCGAATCCGCTGACGGGTCTTGTTTATTGTGCCGATTGCGGTGCAAAGATGTATAACCACCGATTTTTCCGAGCTTACTACGCCGATGATAAATGAGTTTATCGACAAAATTTTAGTTCACGCTCCGTATTATATTGACGGAGAACGTATGCAGGAGGTTGAAATCTATCTCAATTTCATCGGCAAGTTTGAAATTCCTCAACCTCAGCTGAGCGAGGAAGAAATTAAGCGGCAGAAGCAGCTGAAACAGCCCGTCTAAAAAGCAGGGAATGCTATCAGTTGATAAAGGCGAGAAAACACAAGGTTGGCGAGCCGTTTTCACTTAGCTGCAAGGGCTGTGACAAGGTATTTGAATCCAAGCACAGCAATGCTTTGCTAAGATTGTGCAGGCTCAGTCAACAGATCACCACCAACCCTGCGCGAAAGGCTGATAATCATCAACTATCATATTCGACACACTCAAACCGGCAAGTGGAGCATAACGGATTATTCAAAGTCTGTAAAGGAAACTTTGGCGCGGTATAAAGCCGCCGTAAAGCAGATAAACGAAAAGAAAAATGAACGGAAGGGACTTCAAAATGAAAAGAAATCCACTTCCGTTTTTAATATCGCCGCACAGTGAGATTGACGGCAAACTGAATGATGAAATCAATGTGCAAGCTGCCCGTGAATATGCCCGCCGCCGTTGCAACCAAACTCAGACGAGAAATACAATGCGGCACGAACACAAGAGAAAAAACAATAGTTTACCGTTAAAAGGAAATTTAAATATTTTTTCAAGCTTGAACAAGAAACGGATTACGACACCTTGCTGTATTGCAGTTTTGCGTTAATCAGATTTTCGTCATGATTATACAACGAGGCAACTTTTCAATGTCCAAGTAATTCAGCACTAATTATGCTAAACCAACATTGTTATTTATTTGACCAATTTAAATATCTTGAATTTAATTAAATTTGACTTCTGACATTATTTTTTGAGGATATAAAGATGATACCAAATAATACGTTCTGTTTCTAATATCGGTGGAATCATAATTGAGAAATTGTTCAGAAGAGATAGGAACGGGTGCAATAAACGTTTTTTGTTCACCTTTTGAAAGTTTAATATACATTCCACAATCATTGTAATACATAACGAGCGGGTAATAAAATTGTAATGAAAAAGCACCTGATTCAATATGAAAAGCTGTTAAATCAACAGTTATTTCATCATCTGTTGTATTGGAAATTATAATTTTTATTAAGCCAAGATTCAAATCTTCACTTTTCAAATAGTCAGAATTTTCTTCCAAATATTCTGATAAATCATCATCATTCATAATGTCCATACGCTTAAGCATGTATGTATCTGTTATAGTGAATTTTGCATTTTGACAAACAAATGAATCGCCCATTTTATATACAACTTTTTCGTTTTGCGGATATTTTGAATTGATACTAAAAAACCTAATGACACCACATATACATAATACTGTTACAATAAGGAGCGTTACAATAACTTTTAAATTATTTTTCTTTCTCATAAAGACTATCTCTCCTGATGATTTTACCCTGCGCTAATTCTATAGTTTCGTCGCAAAGAGCGTTAATCTGATTTTTGTCATGACATGACAGCAACACAACTCTATCGGGAACTTTTGCGGACAAAATCATTTTTTTGACATTTTCACATGAAGCTTCATCCAACGCATTAAAAGGTTCATCTAAAACAAGTATTTGAGGGTCTTCCATCATCGCTGCTGCTATTCCAAGTTTTTGTTTCATACCAAGTGAATATTTTCGGAAACTCTTCTTTTCGTTTGGGTCAAGCCCTACCATTCTCATAGTATCCACTATTTTTTTATCGTCTATTTTCTTTTGTATTTGAGCGAGAATCTTCAAATTTTGAAAACCGGAGTACTCAGAAATGAACCCCGGATTTTCAATTAAAGCCCCAACACTATCAGGAAACGATATGTCTTTTCCTATGATTTTGTTATTTATTTTTACAAAACCACTGGTAGGTAAAATCAGTCCGCAAATTGCACGCATAAGCATAGTTTTCCCCGAACCGTTCTTACCTACAAAACCGTAAATTTTTCCTCCGGAAAGTGATAAATTTATATTTTCCAGTACAAGATTTTTTGATAACTTTTTTGTATAATTACAAATTTCTATATTCATAAATCTCTCCTACTTTAAATAATGTTTTTTCTTTTGATAATTGGCAAGCCTAAAAATAAACATATAACGATTATTAAAAAGGCAACCTCCAGTTCTGTATATATTGATATATTATTTATGGCGCAAAAATCAGTTCTTATCAACATTGAAAAGTTAAACGGCAAAAATTCGCTGCAATAAAACACAGATGTGGTCATAAGGCAGACTATCATCAAAAACGCGACAACAGGTCCAAATGTAATACTGATAATTGCATCAAATGTCATGTGACAAGTTGTAATCATCCAAGGTAACAGTACTGAGGAAATGAAAATTTCTGTCATACTTTTTCCATAAGTGCTTAGCTCCAAAAATTCTTCAGTTATTAAACTGTTTTGAGTTAATGAAAAATTACCGGAAAACAATGTAAAAGCTGTCGAAATTACAAAAAACAGTAAATAGTACAAAGTTGAAGAAACAACACACCAAACTATTTTACTCAACCACCATAAATATCGGGATTTTACCCGCAAAATAAAGGTATCGGCACTTGTCTGCAAATCGTTTGTAATGTATAATCCCACAAACAAATAAGGAAGTACATTAAAAGAAAACCACGTTATGGGAATATCTACACCCTTATTTGCCTCCGGATCAAAAGGGTCACATCCGGCAAAAACATTCATAAAAAAATCCAGAACACCGCAGTCTACAACCGAATTATAATCACTAAAATATAAGCTAATATTATGCCAATACACGAAATCAATAAATATGAACAGCAACGCAGCAAAAATAAAAAATTTACGATTATGTATGATTCCCTCTGTTATATCATGCGAAAGCAAACGAAAAAAAAGACGAACTTTCAATTTAAAAAATCCTTTCTTTTCATGAACAATAAATTTAGTACGAATACTATAATTGTCCCAAAAATCAAGAGCCAAAAGTCAATATTCCAATCACCATCAAATGAAACTGCAATACATGTTGTGACCGTCACTAAGAACGGAAATACTTTGTTTATTATACAGCCAAAAGCACATATTAATTCAGAAAAAAATATTGTAGGAATTAAAAGACATACAAAAGTTTTCATCACTACTTTTGCAAAGCCTACATTGCTTATGCATCCTTCACACAGATAATAATAGCTTTCATATGAATTCCAATTAATTACTGTTCGTGAAAAAAATCTCGACATACCAAGAACTGCGACGAGGAATAAAATGCAAAAAGCCACAGAAAAAGCAAGAACTTTCAAACTATTTCTGACAACCAATGTATTTCTAAATCTAAAGCGAATATAGGCATTTGTAAAGTTACTGTTTTTTTCGGAAAATATCGTTGAAAGTAATGCGGCGGTTGGTACAAAAAAGATAGTTGTCGTGTGACCCCCGGCGGCTTCCACAAAATCTGCCATACATATGTTGTCTGTTATATCCATCATATTTTTTTTTAAAAAAGCAAAAAAGTAAAACAATACAAAACTGCAGAGTAAACAGAAAACAACCAAATATTTAAAATATGTCATTGCAACAAAAGTTTTTCTACACGCTTTAAAAAACATCTTTTTTCGCTCCAATAAAATAATACGGAAAAAATGAAAGGCAAAAGAAAATCAAAAATAAAATTGTTACAGAAAAGGTAGTCCCACTTTCACTTGTAGTCGTGACAAGATTTCTGATACTGTAGGCATCAAATCCCAACATTTCAAGACAAAATGATGAAAAAATGTAAATGAAAAAAGGAAAAACAAAAGTCACAAATTTTCTGTTTAAAAAGAATGTAATAAACAATGACAAACTTGCTGTTACTCCCGAAAACAAAAATGTGATAAAAATATATATCGATGTATATAATAACGGTTGCACATAAAATAAATCAGCCCACTTATACGCAGGATATATGTTAGTAAATGTATAAGATGCTTCAGGAAGCATTGTCGGTAAAAATATTGAAGAAATGAGAAAACTAAGAACCATTGGAATAGCAACCACGCAACCACCACTTACGAAAACAGCTATGTATTTTGCCACAAGATAATATTTTTTCTTGGCACGAACGCACACATTCCTTGCATATCCCCTGTTTATATCATCATAAAAGGAACTACCAAATGGCAAAGTGGCGAGAATTGGAATAGCCATATAAAAAATGTTTTGCTGAAGATAGATATTATGACTGCCAATCCAGTTTGTATATGAAATTTCAAAAAATCCCATTAAATTTTCATCATTTAAAAATTCAGAATTCAACTGCACACAGTATGGTATTCTTTCAATCGAATACCATGTTACCAATGCTAATGAAATTAGCAAAGAAATTAAAAACAGCCTGTTTTTAAAACTTCTTTTCAGTTCGAATTTAATCATTCTTTGCATTTTATCATTCTCCATTTATTATTTTTCGGATTTGATGACTTGCATAGTTCCTTCTCCTAAAGGATTGCCTGAGAGCACTGTCATCAAATAAAGTTGGTCTTTGTACTCATTAAGTTGTTTGTCCTCAGCAACATATGCTACATTAACATTCAATTTTTTACCGGGTTCAAGTTTTTCTACAAAATAATTTTTTGAAGTCTTTTTCTCACTTGAATTAAAACTTCGTGCTTCGTTATATCCACCGTCTGTACCAAAATGCAAAAGTAAGCTGTTCAATGATACCTCCACATTTTCATTTCCTTTATTCATCATTGTAATGTTAAGCACTACATATGAATATTCATTTGTAATATTTCCTTGGCTATCTTTAATTTCATCCCAGTCCTCAAATGTGTCAAATTCGGGAAGTTCTGCTTTGTTTTTTGAAATGCTTATATCATTTAATTTAACATAAATGCTTGTTCTATCGTCGTACATAGTATCGTATTCAGCACCTTCCTCAAGCAGAACACAACTTTTTGAGCCCAACGCTGAATTTTCTGTGGAAGAGATATTACTTCCATTTGCAACCTGTGTGTTTTTTGCATCAGCATTAGTGTATATATCGTTGATGTCAATAATATCATTTTTTATCAAGTATAAGATGGAAACTATTATAGATGAAGCACAGATGATAATCAAAATAATTACGGTTGTTATTTTTTTATTCAATATATAAACACCTCTATAAGCAACTCCCTACCGCAGTCTAAAAGTCATGCTTTGCGCGCATATATAAAGTCAAAACTTCATTAAAAGGCACAGAGCATAACTTACAAAGCCACAAATATTTTATATGCTGTCAGGACTCCATGCTATGTGGTAACTCACAGCTTCCTTATTCATAATGTAGCCCAAAGTAGCATATTTATAGCCGTCTTCTTTAACATAGTTAGGCAAATAATAATATGTACCCTTTGGTAAATTTTTCATATTCTTAGTTGCCCCATTATAGCTCCATGAACCGTAATATCTGTCTACAGTTTTTACGGAGGAAGTATTCTTATTATTTGTACGCTGAACCCAAGCACTCAGAGAACCTCCTGATGTGCTCTTGTTTTCGCACCAAACAGATGTATAATCTTTCTTCTCACGCCAAATAGATCTGCACGGAGTACCTCCGTTGTTACTTCTCGCACTAATGTTGATAATTGTATCTGAAACATTACCGGCAGAGAATACTGAAAAAGTAAGAGCAGACATCAAAGAAAGAACGACCATACCCAACACAATCATCTTTTTTACTTTCTTCATCTTTTACCTCCTGTTAATAAAAATGTTAATAAAAAATTAAAAGTTTTCAAAATTTGAAATATTAAAACACCGGACTCATCTCATCTCTATTATAGAATATAGTGGTTCAGTTGTCAAGACAAAAATCTAATCATTTTATAATGAACTGAACCGATATAGTAGAAGTGGTCTTTCATAATATTTATTATCCTGTTTGATAGGTTTTGGAACAACTACAACCTGTTTACCTGTGATTGTTTCCACCACTTCAATAAAGCTATAACCTTTAACCTCAATTAGATAATTGAGAGCTGTTGTACCTCCAATCCCACGAGAAAACCACATCCATTTTCCGTTTGAAATTTTCAAGCTATCGTGTGTTCGTGTGGTGTAATTGTTCTTATCAAGTCTTACAAGTTCGTGTGGCTCAAAGTTTTTAAGAATGGTTAGCAAGTTCATTTTCTTTGCTTCAAGCACTACTTTAGGGTCTATATATGGCACTTATTCATACCTCCATTTCTGTTATTTTATCGCAAAAAGAAAAGCCAAGAAATTTTTATTTCTTGACTTAACTCTTTTGCGTATTATTAAATTGCTTTGTTATTGCGAATATCATTGATTATCTTTGCAATGTTACAAGTTACCTGTCCTGAGCATTGGTGGATATCTTCATTAATTTTGCATTCTTCAACGATTGCAAAATCAACTTGCTTAACCAGTTCTCCTATAGATTTATTTTTCTTTGGATTAATACCAAACACCTGAGTAAACAAATTTCTTATATATCTTTGATTTCCTACCTTTTCGTTAGAAATTATCTCCTTTTCATTTGGTTTAATATATTTCTCATAAGCATCTTTATAATGCAAAAGTAAAAACAATTCAAATGCAGGATTAGATATACCAAGTATATTATTATTTTCTCCAAATGCTACAACTTCATCAAAATCCTTAACTTTTTCTTCGAAAATATCTGCATCAAAAACGATAATCATCCTATCCATTTCAGCATCAAAAGATATATCTGAGTTAAGTTTTTGCTCCTCGGCAAACTCTATAAGTCTTCTGGGGAAAGATATATTCTTATCTTGTTGAGTCTTTTCGAGAAAGCGAATATCAATATTAGGATTAATTCCCAATTCTTTTTTATAGTCAACCAGCTTTTCGAAATACCACGTTTCAGTATTTGCACCTTCACAAATAAAGAAATACTTTCTATAAGGCTCTATAGCCTCATTTGTGTCGCTCTTTCTTTGATTCCAATTATAATAACTTCTTACCGGTGCCATATATTTATTCCTCCGTCAAATCAAAATTAGAAAACACAGGAATTGCACCATAACGCCCCTCAAGATAAGCTTTGCTCAATGTTTTATCATATCTTTCTTTGAACTTATCCAACGAATAAACATTACTTGTGTTATTTCCATCTCTTTCAACAAACCATATTTCATCACGTCTAAAAAGCTTTTGCTCCATAATAGATGCTTCGTGGGTTGTAAACAACAACTGAGTTTTATGGCCTTTATGGAAATTCATAAAAAGCTCAAGAAAATGTTCTGTAAGTTTTGGATGAAGACTTCTTTCTAATTCATCAACAACATAAATAATGTCATCGTTTTTGTTAAGTAACATATCGAGTAAATCGAAAATTCTTCTTGTACCATCTGATTCTTCATCGAAATTAAAATCATAAAATGATTTTCCATGATAGAGTTTCAAAGTAGATACAATCGGTTCATCGTCATCCAAAGTAACAGTAAAAAAGCTTTTGTCAGTTCTCATGGTCATTCGTGCCGAAGAATATAATGACTTGTGAGCCATCTTGTTTCGTATGTCCTTCATAACTAAATCAAAAACCTTAGCCGGTAAAGCTTTTCTAAATTCCTCAAAATCAGTTTTTTCAACTCTAACTTTATCAATACCAGTATCAAAGGTTTTTATTAATTTATTGATTAACTCTAAGGATGTTTCATCATTATAATATTGAAAGTTATCAAAAGAAGTATTAGGCTTAACGATAATTATGTTTTGTGATAACCAACTATAAACCTCCTTGAAGAAAACCAGCTTGGAGTCTTCAGAATATTTTTTGTTTCTATTCATTTCCGTAAGAAACAAAATTGATTCATTACCATCAAAATCATCAGTATATGTTTTGAATTTTGCTTCATCAATTTTGTTTAATTTTACATCTTCGCCCAAGTGTGGAAATTTTTCTTCTTCATTTCTTTCAAATAAACATTTTGCATTACCATTTTGATAAAGCTCATATAACCACTCAGATGTGATTCTTCGTTGATTTAATAAAGCCGTAAAACCATAAGCATAGAATTTATCACCAATCGTGAACTGAATTTCAAACGAGCTATTCTTATTTATATTTTCTTCCTTACATTTACAAAACCATTTTGTAGCTACCATAGGAATTGTATCATTAAGCGTACTTTTCAAAAACCAAAAAAAATCAATAAGATTAGATTTACCTGCCGCATTAGCACCATAGATTACTGCGTATTTAAGTATATTCGTACTTTTAATTTTAACCCTATGATCAGTGCCTTTTTGAATTTTTGTAGAAGAAATCATAGTCATCTCTGTTGGTTCAGAAAACGATTTAAAATTCTCAACTGTCACTTTAATAAGCATTATCAATCTCTCCTTCTTATTTAATATTGTAAAGGAGAATTACAAAAAAGTCAATATGTATCCGTTTATTTGGAGAAATTTTCTCTAAATGACCTATTTATCTCGACAAACTTAACCATAGAGCGATTGTTTTTGATGAATTTTACATTTCATCTTGTTCGCTTTCTTTTCTTGTATCTTGTTTTCGATTCACCCTCATCAGGCTCACCTGTAACAATCTCATTTTCTTTTTACAACTATCACCTCTTCTTAATTTTTACTAAAAATTGTTTTTATCACCTCACTTTGGTTATACGGTGAATATGTTATTGGTTTAGCATATATTTTTTGCATAGTGTTATTATATATCACATTATGCAAAGTTGTAAATATAATTTTGAACGTTGTTTTATTTTTGTAAAATCTGGCAATATAAAATACTTATATTTATACAAATTACCTGTTAATAGACTTTTACGACCTAAATTTGGGTATAAAAAAAGAGCCTACTGGCTCGTAACATAACTATTTATAATTCGACATACTTCTTTATGTATAATTTGTTTTGACTCATACGATGGTACACTTTTAGTGAACTACTCACCTGTTTCGGGTTGGATGTTAGATTACTTCTATAAATTTGCAACGGGAACATTTAAAAGCGGAATGAACTCAGAACAGGTTTCGGGAGTGTTTAACAACCTTATGGCATCGCCTGTTGAGATGATTATATGGCTTGCGATAATCGTTGTATTCGGATTTTTTGTATGCAGTCGAGGACTTCAAAAAGGCATTGAAAAGGTCAGCAAGGTTATGATGGTTGCGTTGCTTGCGCTGATTATCATTCTTGCAATCAACAGTATGATGCTTTCAAATGCGGGAGAAGGCCTGAGTTTTTACCTTGTTCCCGATTTCGGAAAGGTTAAAGATGTAGGACTCGGCAAGGTAATCACCTCTGCAATGAGTCAGGCGTTTTTCACACTCGGACTCGGAATCGCATCAATGGAAATTTTCGGCAGTTATATGAACAAAGACCGCACGCTTTACGGTGAGGCTGTTCAGATTTGTGCATTGGACACTTTTGTTGCAATTGTTGCCGGACTTATCATCTTCCCTGCTTGCTTCTCATTTGGCGTTCAGCCCGACCAAGGACCTGCCCTTATTTTTGTGACGCTTCCGAATGTTTTCGTAAATATGACGGGCGGTCGGATTTGGGGTACGCTTTTCTTTCTGTTTATGACATTCGCAAGCTTTTCAACGGTTATTGCCGTGTTTGAAAACCTTGTTGCTTTTCTTACCGACACATTCGGCATGAGCAGAACAAAGGCGTCAATTATCAATGGAATTATTATGTTCTTTGCGTGTCTGCCGTGTATTTTTGGATTCAACATTTGGAGTGACTTCAACATTCTCGGCAAAGGTGTGCTTGACCTTGAGGACTTCGTTGTCAGCAACCTTCTTCTTCCGATTGGCGCAATGGTTTATCTCCTGTTCTGCACAACAAAATTCGGCTGGGGCTTTGACAATTACTTTGAAGAATGTAACACGGGTAAAGGTCTTAAACTTTCAAGAGTGCTGAAGCCGTACCTTAAATACGCACTCCCCGTGCTGATTGTTATTGTGTTCGTTCAAGGCTTTATAGGGTAGGATTAACAATCCCCTACGGCTCAAATTGTGCAAATTCGTACAATGTTATATTCCGACAAAATAACATATAAAACAAAAAACTGTACAACCATAATCGGCTGTACAGTTTTTTTATATCTTGTATTACTTTTTAGACTTAGGATTTGTTTTTATAACTTCATTCATGCCTATAAAGTGCATACCTTTTCTTTTTGTTTTTTCAAGATGAATTTTTTCGGAATCAGCAAGCAAATCAGTATAGGGACTGTTTTCAGATTCGACAAAACAGAATATTCTGAATTTTCCGAAAGTTACGGTTTGGTCGGCTTTATGTGCAGAATCGGAATATGCAAGAATATTCGTTTCTCTATTTGGAACTGCTACGAAAAGAACCTGTTCACCTGTTTTCTTGTCTTTTACTTTGCAAGTTCTGATAAAGGTATATTCACCTGAATAAGTATCGTCCGAAAGTTCAATGTGTTCAAATGCAGTATATTCGGCATTTCGGTTAATCATAGAAATTCTGTTGTTTTGCTTTGTATAAACTGCAGGAGAAACTAAATCAGTTCCTTTGTCAAGCACAAGTACAAAACTACTACTTGGCAAATCCATTAAAGAATCATAAACAAAATGTTTCATTCTGTTTTGTCTTTTATTTGTAAAAGAAGTTTCCACCTCAACAGAATCAAATTGTCGATTATCTAATATATGTGAAACAATCAATTTTGATAATTGAAACAGAAGCAATAATATTAGAAAAACTATGCCAAACGGATTACCCTCTGAATAAAAATAAGCTACTGTGTAATTCAACATCATTCACCCATTCAAATTGTTGTTCATGTAATTATCAATCTGTTCGCCAATCGTATTTATCAGTTAAAACATTAAGTTCAACATCATTTATTACCACAACCTCATCAGATTTCCAGTATAAAGAAACATCTTCCTGATGATATTTCCAATAAATATTACGGCATTTACTTGTTTCGGAATCCACTACCTCACATCTTACCGAAAAATCCGTAGTCGCATTTCCTGAACAAAGATAAGCATTAACCGTATATTTTCCATTTGGAGATACTGAGGAATCAATCAATTCGCCTTTAGGCAAATTATCTAAGCCACACCCTGAAAGGAAAGCACATAGCATAATCATCAAAACGGCAAGAAAGTTTGTAATAATGCGTTTACTTTGCATTTTAATGCCCCCCTAAAGCACCAACCTTTAATCGTATTATACACAATGCAACAAGTTATAGCAATACTCATATAACAAATTATTTGCTCAATATACAAAAACTGTACAACCGAAAAAGGCTGTACAGTATCGGAATTATTCTTTATAAGAAACTATTTCTTTTCAGTAAGAAGCTTATTGAGTTCGTCCATAAAGGTGTTAATATCCTTGAACTGGCGATAAACAGACGCAAAACGGACATATGAAACCTCGTCAATATTCTTGAGCTGATCCATTGCAAGCTCACCGATTTGCTTTGAAGTAATTTCACGGTCAAGGCTTGACTGAAGCTGAGCCTCAATATCATTGACCATATTTTCAATCTGTTCAATTGAAACGGGACGCTTCTCACAGGCACGGAGAATTCCGCCTGTAAGCTTGTTGCGGTCAAAAACCTCACGGGATTTGTCACGCTTAACAACAATTATCGGAACAGTTTCAATCACCTCATGTGTGGTAAAGCGTTTGCCGCATCTCAGGCACTCTCTTCTTCTGCGGATTCTTTCGCCGTCATCGGCAGAACGAGAGTCGATAACCTTGCTTTCTTCATAACTGCAATATGGACACTTCATATGAAAACCTCCGAATAATTATTCCCTAAAATAATTATAACATACCGTTTTCAAATTTCAAGTATAGAAAATTTACAATTTAATTACACTTTTATTGCATCAGAGATTGCGGTAATGCTTAACATTTCTCTTCTTTCTTTTACGCTTACCGTGAATTTTTGAAATAATAAGGTAAATGATGAGAACGAGAATGATAAGAGCGATAATCACGATAAACCAATAGGACTGAAATACTGTGCCGATGATGTTGAACACATAGAGAATTCCGCTGCGTTCAATCTTTTCGCCTGCAACAACATTAACCTCGGCAAGCTTTTGCTTTTCGCTGTTTGCATCTGCTTTGTAATAGATTGTTGCCTTGCCGACTACCGAGCCTTTGTCAAGCGGTGCGTCAACGCTTTCGGGAATATCCTGTTCAATAATTATATTCTCATCTGTGCAGTCTTTCGGAACAATTGCACTGAGGTCGGTTTCGGGATAAAGCAATGTACTGTTTTTGCCCCATGCAAGGTTAACCTTTACTTCACAAAGCGGCTTTGACGAGGTGGCAACAGTGTTCATTTCAAGACTTGTCAACGCCCAGCGGAAAAGGTCTGCCGCATCGGTCATTGTTGCGTAGTCCTCGGTCACACCTTCCTCATACGGTGCGTGAAGGAGAATTGCCATATATGAATAGCCGTCTGCCGACGCTGTCGTTACAAGACATCTGCCTGCCTCGTTAGTCGTACCCGTTTTGATGCCCTTTGCATACATATAGTAATACTCACCGCCACGGTTGGCGTCAATGAGGTAGTTGGTTGTTACGAGGGCTGTATCGTCACCGTCACAAGTGTATGTACAGGTATTTGTGATTTCTTCAAAGCGAGGAAGAGTGAGCGCATAGGTTGTGATTTTGTACATATCACGGGCGGTTGTATAGTGGTCGGGATCGTGAAGTCCGTCAGGATTTGCAAAATGAGTGTTTTCGCAACCAAGCTCCTTTGCCTTTTCATTCATCAGCTTGACAAAGTTATCAACATTGCCTTCACCGATATAATCGGCAAGAACCATTGCGGCATCATTACCCGAGGGAACCATCATGCTGTAAAGCAGATCGATTGCAGTCATACTCTTGCCGACATGATTTTCAACATTCGCAAGGGAACTGCCTGTGTTTTTGAGAACATCAAGAACCGACTGCTTAATCGGAATTTTTGTATTATCAAGATCGGCTATGTTTTCAACCGCAATTATGTAGGTCATAATTTTTGTTGTTGACGCAGGGTAACGCTTTGAGTCGGCGTCTTTTTCATACACGGTCTGACCCGAATCCATATTTACAAGAAGGATTGAGTCCGACTCGGTTTTTACATCATTAGGATAGGACGCAGCGCCTGCCGATGTGAAAGCGGAACAGATAATGATGCAAAGCATACAGAGAAGTGAAAGTGTTTTGGTTATGGTTTTTCTCATTTACTTAATTCTCCCATTTATAGTTTTTCAGTTTAAAGCATTTTGTCCGCCACGCTCAAACAGGCGGTCTACCTCTGCTTTTAACAGTCGTATTTCATCGTTTCGGATATCACCGTAACAATCCATTATGCAGTCTGCAATTTTTTGAGAAAGCTCAAGACTTTTTGTGTCGGCAAAATCGGCAATTGACATCTGCGGAAGGCCATGCTGTCTGTGACCGAAAAAGTCGCCGGGGCCTCTCATTTTCAAATCTTCATCGGCAATGACAAAACCGTTGTTCGTTGAACACATGACCTCAAGTCGTTCTCTTGTTGTCTTACTGCCCTTGTCGCTGATGAGAATACAATAGGACTGCGAACTGCCTCTGCCAACCCTTCCTCTCAGCTGATGAAGCTGTGAAAGTCCGAATCTTTCGGCATTTTCAATCACAATAACCGTAGCATTCGGAACATCAACGCCGACTTCTATTACCGTTGTGGCAACAAGAACGGAATACTCATTCTCGACAAACTTACGCATAACCTCGTCTTTTTCATCAGACTTCATCTGTCCGTGAACTATGCCGACTGCTATGTCAGGAAATTCCCGCAACATCAAATCTGCGGCATATTCTTCGGCTGACGCAACATCGTCAAGCTCGCCTTCTTCAACAAGGGGACAAACTATATACGCCTGTCTGCCGTGTTTTACTTCACTGCGGATAAAGTCATACACTCCGCCACGCATTGCAGAAGTTCGCAACACGGTTTTCACGGGTTTTCTTGACGGCGGAAGTTCGTCAATTATTGAAATGTCGAGGTCGCCGAAAATGATAAGTCCGAGTGTTCTCGGAATCGGAGTGGCACTCATAACAAGCAGATGCGGATTGTTGCCCTTGCCGAGAAGCTTTGCTCTTTGCGCAACGCCGAATCTGTGCTGTTCATCGGTTACGGCAAGCGCAAGATTTTTAAACTCGGTTTTATCGGTAATGAGAGCGTGTGTTCCAATTACCATATCAATCGAACCGTCTGCAAGTGATTTTCTGATTTGTTTTTTTTCGGATTCCCTTAGTGTGCCTGTCAGCAGACCAACCTTGATATCCGTATTTTCAAAAAGCTTTTGAAATGTTTTGTAATGTTGTCGGGCAAGAATTTCAGTCGGCGCCATAAATGCGGTCTGAAATCCGTTTTTGGCAACCGTGTAGCAGACCGAGGCTGCCACAGCCGTTTTGCCCGAACCTACATCGCCCTGAACAAGTCGGTTCAGCGGAGATGATTTGTTGATTATATCGTTTATGCAGTCCGACACCGCCCGTTTTTGGGCATTTGTCATTGTGAACGGCAAAAGCGATTCAAATTCTTTTGAATAATCCTTTGTGATTTCAAGAGAGGTTACCCCTCTGCTGTGGTCACGCAGATTTCTCATTCCGAGGTTCAGCACAACAAGCTCTTCGGTAACAAGCCTTTTTCGGGCTGTTTCAAGCTGTTGGCGGTTCTTCGGAAAGTGAATGTCAAACAACGCCTGTCTGAGTGAGCAAAGGTCAAATCTTTCTCTTATGGCATCGGGCAAAGGATCCTTAATTTTTGACGGCAGCATTGAAAGTGCCTGTCGTACTGCTGATTCAACCGATTTACTCGGAAGTCCTGCCGTTTGTCTGTAAATCGGACGGATTTGTGTTCCCTTGACAGCAGGAGCAAAAGTCGGAGATACAATCTGCATTCCGTAGCTGTCAGATGAGATTTTTCCGTAAAAGAAATATTCTCCGCCCTGTCTGAGCATTGAGCTGATGTATTTATTGTTAAAAAACACAAGCTGAATTGAACCCGTTTCATCATAGACTGCGGTTTTGGAAATAATTCTTCCGCCGCTTATGCGGGTATCGTTTACAGATGTTGCTACAACAGCCTTTATGCAGACGGTTTCACCGTATTCAAGCTCGTCAATATGCTTGATGTTGCTCCAATCCTCGTATGTGCGTGGATAGAAATTAATCAAATCTCCAACGCTTTTAATCCCGAGTCTTGCAAAAAGTGCGGCACGCTTTTCACCTATTCCGTTCAAATTTGTAACGGGAGTTTTATAAAGTGATGTCATACCGCACCTCCGTTATACAAAACGGGAGCATAACCGTAAAAATTATGCTCCCTGAAAAAATCCGATTTAAATGCTTATTCTACGCTGAGAATAAAGTAGTAAACAGGCTGGTCGCCCTTTACAAGAGTAATATCGGTTCTTGAACCGAACTTTTCACGAAGCTCTCCGTATGCCTTTTCTGCCTCTTCCTCACTTACATCCTCACCGTATATAAGAGTAATGAATGAAGTGTCACGGCTGACCATATCCTTTGCAAGCTTGACAAGAGCCTTAACTGTGCTCTTTTCTGTGATTGTAAGCCTGCCGTTTTCAAGAGCGATAATGTCGCCCTCTTTGATTTTCTTACCGCCGAATTCACTGCTTCTTGCGGCAAAGGTTACAAGACCTGTGCCCACAGACGCAAGTGCGTCCGTCATAAGCTGTGCGTTGCTTTCGGCAGAAATCTCGGGATCAAAGTTGAGCATTGCAGTCATACCCTGCGGAATTGTTCTTGTCGGAACAATGATGACATTTCTGTCTTTTACCATCGGGATTGTCTGCTCTGCGGCAAGAATAATGTTTTTATTATTTGGAAGAACGAGAACATTCTTGGCAGGAGTTGCCATAATTGCCTCATAGATATCGTCTGTACTCGGGTTCATACTCTGACCGCCCGAAACAACATTGTCACAACCGAGGTCTTTAAAGAGGTCTTTAAGGCCGTTACCTGCGGCAACTGCAACAAAGCCGAAATCGTTTTCGGGTTCTGCAGGAACAAACTTTTCCTTTTCAGCCTTTTTCTTTGTCGACTTAACATTCTTGTGCTGTTCTTTCATATTCTCAACCTTAACCGTGAGAAGCTGACCAAACTCAAGTCCTTTTGAAAGAGCATTGCCCGGCTGTTCCGTATGAACATGAACCTTGATAATCTCATCATCATTTACAACAACTACGCAATCACCGATTGATTCAAGATAACTGCGAAGCTCGCCGATTTCGGTTTCAATCTCGGCATTTCTGCCAACGATGAACTCTGTGCAATATGTGAATCTGATATCATCGTCAAATTCAGCGGCGGCACTTTCAAATGTGCTGACGGTTGCAGGAGCTGTGTCATCGTCAGCTTCAATCATAATGCCGTTCTTAATTACAGAGAGCATACCCTCAAAGATTACGCAAAGGCCCTTACCGCCTGCGTCAACAACGCCTGCCTTTTTAAGCACGGGCAAAAGCTGAGGAGTGATTGCAAGCGCCTCATTAGCCTTGTCAACGATTGTCTGCCATACAGACACAACATCTCTGTCATACTTAGCGGCTTCGATACCTGCCTCATAAGCCATTCTTGCAACCGTAAGAATTGTTCCCTCTGTCGGTTTCATAACAGCCTTGTAAGCGGCATCAACACCGATTCCGAGTGCTGCGGCAAGATTTTTGCCGTCAACCTCTTCGATGTCTTTAAGTCCCTGGGCAAAGCCACGGAAGATTAGTGAAGTGATAACACCCGAGTTGCCTCTTGCTCCACGGAGCATTGCAGATGCTGTGATACCTGCGGCATCACCTGCACAGGTACCGTCAAAATCTTCAAGCGCTGCAACAGCCGCATTGACTGTCATTGACATATTTGTACCTGTGTCTCCGTCGGGTACAGGGAAAATATTAAGATCATTTATACTGTTTTTTTGGTTTGAAATATTATTCGCACCCGAAATAACAGCCTGTTTGAGAATTTGTCCGTTTATCATTTAGGCACATCCTTTTAATGTACATTTCTTAATCAACTGCATAAGCCGATTTTACACCGACAAACGCAGTTTTACAATAATTCACATTATAACATTATACATTATCAGCTTGTTTTTTGCAATAGTATAATACACTAATTATCTGCAAAAAAAGCCGACTTAATCGGGATTGTTTCATATTTTTTGACAATTGGAAACAATTTACTTTATGCTGATTTGTGTTATTCAATACGCATTGACTCGGCTGAAACACACTTTCCGCTTTTGTCATCAACATCAAAAAGCGTACATTCCATTTTGCATTCTCCGCTTGCAAGGTCAAAACGCTGCGGAAGCTTATTTTTCAGCTTTGCAATTATAATTTCGCTCTTTACACCGAGAACGGAATGTATTGTACCCGTCATTCCCGTGTCGGTTATGTAGCCGGTTCCCTTCGGAAGAACCTGTGCATCAGAGGTCTGAACATGGGTGTGTGTTCCGAACATTGCGGAAACTCTGCCGTCAAGGTAATAACCCATTGCCCTTTTTTCACCCGTTGCCTCTGCGTGAAAATCAACAATTATGATTTTGCTTTCAGCCTGTTTAATCATTTTATCTACACATTCAAAGGCGCAATTCAGGTTGTTGTCCATATAGGAATTACCCATAATATTTATAATCGACACAATTCTTCGCCCTGTGTCAACATTAATTATACCTTTGCCGGGTGTTGAATTTTCAGGAAAATTGGCAGGTCTGACAATGAAGGGATTTGAGTCAAGGCAGTCATAGACTTCTTTTCTGCGGAAAGAATGGTTGCCGAGTGTAATTGCATCAACTCCGCTGTCAAAAAGATGCTTTGCAGACACGGGAGTCAGTCCGTTACCGTCAGCGGAATTTTCACCGTTGCAGATTACAAAATCAACGCTTTTCACCTTTTTGAGCGTGGGAAGATTGTTGCGAAGAAATTCACAACCGATACTGCCTACAACATCACCTATACATAAAATTCTCATAGTTATCCCTCCGTTTGTGTCCGATTGCAAAATTTCAGTCGTTCAAAGCAAAACATACAAATTGATTATAACACAACTTTTCTATTCTGTCACATCAAAATCAACCTGATCTGCAATATTTTCGTTAAAAATATAATCTGTTGTCACCCTGTAGCTGCCTTTATTTTCTTTAACGGAAATTTGTTTTGAAATAACTTCGCTTTTATTCTTTGTAAAAATCTCATAGAGAATACAATCAGCCTTTGCAATCTCCTCAGCCTTGTTTTTACTTACAGAGTTTTCGGTTGTTACAAGTTCACGGTCGGTTCTGATTTTAAGTCCTACCGGCAGAACAACATCATTTATAAACAGATTTTCTCCGTGAACTGTGCTTACAAAATTGTCGTAGTTTTCAAAGGCAAGGTTACAGGGAAAATCAAGCCATAAAAATCTGAAATTTTTTCTGTCAACATAATTTTCGTCAGCGTAACTGTAGGTTACTTTTTTCGGAATTGAAAGCGTTTGCTGTTCGGTAATGTCGGCATAAACCTTTGCGTTTGCTCTCAAGTAACGCATATCGCCCTGCTTGGTTTCGTCAAGTCCACTGACAAGAATCTGACCGTTCACAACTCCACTGCCCTTTGTAACAACAGGTCTGCCGTTATATGCCTGAATCCGTGTTATGACTCCGTCCTTAATGGCTTTTACATTGCAAGGATTTTTTGAGGTGTCAAGCTTCGGCTTTTTGTAGGTTTCCTTTACTTCAACCGTGACAAGACTGCCCGTTATGTTTATGCTCATCCAGCGGATATCGTCACATTTCAGCTGAATATTGCGTTCTATCTGATCTGTATCGAGATTGTTTTTCCACACACCGACAGAAATCCCGTTATCACCAAGTAACGATTCAAGATATGTATTGCTGATTTCCTCTGTACCCGAAATTTTTACCGACCAGATAAAATTTGAAAGAAAAATACAGAGAATAATTCCACATACCGCACCTGCAAAAAGTCCTGTTCTCTTCTTATAGCGGTTAATAATAAACGGCAATCCGTGTTTGGCTGTTATTCTCGTTTTAACCCTTGATTTGCGTGCAAGAATTCTGATTTTTTTGTAGTCGGAAAGGTACATTGAGGCTGATATTGCGTTCTTTTTCGGAACAGGATTCCAGAGATTCACACCGTTTTTTGCGGTTATGTTCATAAATCTTTCGGGAAATTTTCCGCTTGCGGTAAAGTCCACACTTCCTCTGAGAAAGCGTATCATTTTAAGGAGCATAGTTTCACCTCACGAAAGAAAGTTGATGTCGGTTACAAAGCCTTCAATTTCAACGCAGGAGCTTGAAATGCACTTCAATGTCATTCCTCTCCCGCAAAATGAAATTACGGTTTTGCAGGTATTAATTTTTATGCTTTCGCTGTCATAGAGCAAGATCCCCGTTGAACCCTCAACGGTTATTCTGCGGTTTCCGAGCATCTCTATATACGGCATTGTTCCCATATCAAACATCGGAGAAGGCAATCTTTCGTTTTTATCGGCAATTCGTTTTTTCTTTGGCAAAAAAATCTCCCCTGTTTTCGTTTCTCATTTATTTTTATGCAACCGCCGTCATATATATTAATTGGTGATTAATATGTTCCTGAGTAAAAGTGCCGTAAAGGCGGTGAATATTTTTAAAGCAATCGGAATTTTTCTTTTATGCATTACGGCGCTTTTGTTTTCAAAAGAATGTTCAAAGGGTGCTGAAAACGGCATAGGCTTGTGCCTTTCAACGCTTGTACCGTCACTTTTTCCTTTTATGGTGCTTGCCTCATATATTACAGAAAGCGGTCTTGCAGAAAAAATCGGCAGACATCTTTCATGGCTGACAAAACCGCTTTTCGGACTTGACGGCTGCTTTGCATCGGCAATAATTCTCTCGCTTGTCGGAGGTTATCCCGTTGGCGCAAAGGCGGTAAATTCGCTTTATAAAAAAGGTGCGGCGAATAAAAATGAGTGTAAACGAGCAGGTCTGTTTTTGGTGTGTTCGGGACCGGGGTTTCTTGTGAATTTTATCGGTGCACAGCTTTATTCGAGCATTGAAGTCGGGCTTATTATATTTGCCGCCCAATGCATCTCGGTTTTTATACTTGGATTTGCTTTAAAATTCGTTTGCAGAAATAAAGTTGATGATAATTCCAATTCAGAAATATTAATAAGCACTCCGCAAAAAGGTGACGCACTTGTAAAGTCTGTTCTTGACGGTGCAAGGGGAATGTTTGCAATCTGCGCATTTGTGGTGCTGTTTTCGGCATTTAATGAGATTTTCTGCTCACACATTACGGATGAAAATATTCAAAAACCGTTTTTGATACTCACGGAAGTTTGCAGTGCGGTTACTGCGGTATCGAAAGATTTGCCGATTGAGGTTGTTGCATTTTCGGCAGGATTCGGCGGACTTTGCGTACATTTTCAAATTTTTTCGGCACTTGGAAATATTAAGGTTAATAAACTGTTATTTTTCTTGTGCAGAATTTTGCAAGGGTTTATCACCGCATTGCTTACGCATTTAGGAATAAAACTTTTCTCCGTCACAACCGATGTTTTTTCAACATCAACGGTTGAAAACTTCAGTTTTTTCGGAGGAACTGTCCTTTCGGGAGCGGCTTTGCTTTTTACCGCTTTATGCTTTTTATATTCACTCAAAAATTACAAACAAAATTGACGGAGGTTACTTTATGTGCGGAATAGCAGGATGGATTGACCACTCACAGGATATGAGCGAAAGAATTGATTTGCTCAACAGAATGTCTGAAACGCTTGACAGGCGAGGTCCTGACGAAAACGGTTTGTACATTAACCGAGGGGCGGCGCTTATGCACAGGCGGCTTGTTGTAATTGACCGTGAAAACGGCAAACAACCGATGTCGGTTCGTCACAAGGACACGACCTATGTCATTGTCTATAACGGCGAACTATACAACACAGCCGAGCTTCGTGAAGAGCTGAAAGCATCGGGTTTTCATTTCAGAGGTCACAGCGACACGGAGGTTGTGCTGAAATCGTACATTAAATACGGTGTTGACTGCTGCAAAAAGCTGAACGGAATTTTTGCCTTTGCAATCTACAACACAAGCGACAAATCGCTGTTTTTGTGCAGGGACAGAATCGGCGTTAAGCCTCTGTTTTACTATGAATACAACGGTGGCTTGCTGTTCGCGTCAGAAATAAAAGCGTTGCTTGCAAGCAAGGTTGTAAAGCCTCAAATTGACGAACAGGGACTCAATGAAATTTTCTTTTTAGGACCTGCAAGAACGCCTTCGTTCGGAGTTTTCAAGGGAGTATTTGAACTTAATCCGGGCGAATGTGCAATGTATAGGCACTCAAAGCTTCGTCGAAAAAAATACTACACCGTTGAGGCAAAAGAGCATACAGACAATGAAGTAACTACCATTGAAAAGACGAGATATCTGTTGACTGATGCAATTCAGCGACAGCTTGTGAGTGATGTTCCGCTGTGCTTTTTCCTTTCGGGAGGGCTTGACAGCAGTATAATTGTCAAGACCGCATCAATGTACAACAAGGAACACAAGCTCGGCAAAATCAACACCTACTCGGTTGAATACCGTGACAACGAAAAATATTTTCAAAAGAGCAATTTTCAGCCTACTCCCGACTACGAATTTATTTCGATGATGTCAAAAAATGCCGACACAAAGCACAGGGAAATTATCCTTGACAACACGCTTGTGTGCGACGCACTTTATGAAAGTGTTCAGGCAAGGGATTTGCCGGGGTATGTCGATGTTGACTCGTCACTTTTGCTCTTCTGCAAAGAAATCAAGCAAAACTACACCGTTGCACTTTCGGGAGAATGTGCAGATGAACTTTTCGGCGGATATCCGTGGTATCACAACCATGAAATACTTTTTGAGGATTGTTTTCCGTGGTCAAAAAGTCAGGATATTCGCAGGAGCATTCTCAAGAACGGTGTGCTGAAAAACGGTGAGGAGTATGTCAGACAAAGGTATCTTGACACAATAAGCCTTGCCCCAAAGCTTAAAAGCGACACCGACCTTGACAGGCGAATGCGAGAGATGTTCTACCTAAATTTTTACTGGTTTATGCAATGTCTGCTTGAGCGAAAAGACAGATGTTCAATGTTCAGCGGACTTGAGGTCAGAGTGCCGTTCTGTGATTACAGACTTGTTGAATATGCGTACAATATGCCATGGGAATTAAAGGCTTGGGGCAACCGTGAAAAGGGAATTGTGCGAAAGGCTTTTGAGGATATTCTGCCCGAAGAAATTTGCTGGCGAAAGAAAAGCCCGTACCCGAAAACGCACAATCCGATTTACTTCAATGAGTGTGTAAAAAGGGTTAGAAAAATTCTTAAAAAGCGTTCAATTCTAAACGAACTGCTTGACCGAAAAGGGATTGAAGATATTATTGAAAATCCCGATAAAATCACAAATCCGTGGTACGGTCAGCTGATGAAAGCACCGCAGATTCTTGCGTATATAATCGAACTTGACTACTGGTTTGATAAATATAATGTTGAAATAGTGTAACGGTTATGTTAAAATCTGAGTGTAAAAAGCATTGGGAGATGTAGAAAATTAGCCGTAAACAATATATTAAACTGACCGATTTCTTCAAAAATAACGAATCCGCAAAAAATGTGTTGAAATTCGTATATAAAATTTTTCCGCTGATAGTATTTGCAAGCTATCCGATTTTGCTTGTATATACATTTTTGTGGCAAAAAGATTTGTTTTTTAAGTCGCTGACTGTGCCTGCGGGGGTGTTTTTTGGAATAACACTTCTGCGAATTATCATAAAAGAAGAACGCCCGTATGTGCGGTACGGAGTTGCGCCTGTTTTTGCAAAGAACAGCAAGCCCGACAGTATGCCTAGCCGCCACACCGCAAGCGCATTCATCATTGCAATGGCAATTTTGCGGTTCAATGTGTGGGCAGGAATTGCATACCTCTTCATTGCGGTTATGATTTCCGTGTCAAGAGTGTGTGCAGGAGTGCATTATGTGCGTGATGTCATAGTCGGTGCAGCAATAGCAATCCTCTGCGGAATTTTATTTTTGTTTTTGGTATTTTAATATAAAATTGTGCAGACGGTAACAATGTTACGCTCAATCATAATTTTCAATTTAAAAAGCCACAGCAGAAAGTAAAAAATCTGCCGTGGCTTTTTGTTGAGTGAAAATATTTATGAATTTTTTAAATTATATACGGGTATTTTTACAATAGTTTTCTGAATGTATGTAGCATCTCGAACATTAATCACTCCGTCACCGTTGCAATCAGCAAGCAACTTCTGGTCATCTGTAAGCGTTGCTATACCCACAACATACTTTTGCAATAATGTTGCATCAGCCACAGTTACTGAATTGTCAAGGTCGATGTCGTTTGTTATTCCCGATGTTACATGAAATTGTACGGTTTCAGTATTTATACTTCCGTAATTATTAACGCAACTTACAAATACACCATAATCTCCTGCTCCTAACTTACTGCAATCAATATCAAGCTTGTTAGCTGTAAATGATTCCTGATATACGACTTTATCACCTTTCCATACCTGAACACCATAATAATCCACACCGCCGTCTGCTGATGCAGATACACTGACTTTTTCATCCAAATTAAAATTCTTCTTATTTAGTGAAATGACAGGATGAATTAGGTTAGTCGTTTTTTGAATATCAAATTTCTGCGGAGCCCAATCTTCTCCTCTTCCCCATACTTCAAGATTATTTGTAGTTTGACTCATATCAAGCATCATATCAGTACATACCGGTTTTATGTAGTATGAGCCGTAAATATCATAAATGTAAAATCTTTGAGCAGTACAATCCCAACTATTGAAAACTTGAACATTTGTACCACCACCGGCATCACCAAAATTATCAACATCTAATGCACGATTATCTACTAAACTGAATATTTTATAACTATTATCGCTCAATCGTACAAATTTCCACAACTGAGAATTTTCATCTCTCTTATCTGCCCCCTCTACATTATTACCAACCGCAGTAAAATACTTTTTTGATGATTTATTTTGTACTCTTGCAATAAATTCGTCACCTAAATTTTTTCTTTCAGGTATAAGAAAACTTACTCTTGAGGTATCAACACCGCCAGAACCGTTATAAACCGAGAAATATGAACTGAATGAACCAACTCCGAGTTGTGAAGCTGCAATTGAAAATGTGGTATCACATTGTTCGGTAACCACTCTGCCTACATTTGCCTTATCAATTCCGATAACTACACCTTTTGCACAAACAGGCGAAACTGATATATTTACCGTTTCATCAATATCATAGAATGGTTTTTCGACAGAAACATTGTTATATCCGGCAGCACCTACTACAGAGAAGTTAATTCCTAATGAATCAACATTTCCCGCAGAGTTAGCCGCTGTAATCCACGCATAGTAATCACCATATCCCCATCGACTTGCAGAAAATCGCAATTCGCCATTTACAGCTAAACCCTGACTAATCAATTCTTGACCGTCCTTATGCACACTAATCCAAAAATAGTCCGCACCATTGGCACGAGGATACAAAACTATATCATCCTGAATATCATACCAAACCTGACTTCTGTCAAGGTGAACATCTGTAGGAGCACTAGTTGAACTATTATCATAATTAGGTCTTAAATATATTCTTGTGATACAGCCTGAACTATCACCGTGACGATAACCAAGGTCACCGTTATGATTGTATGATTTTCCTCTTTGAACTTTTGAAGTTCCATCAGACCAATTGTTTCCCTCAATAGAATATGTTGAATCTTCCATTATTCCAACATGACACCATTTACCGGCTGTTGTAGAACACTTATTACAATAAAAGAATACTATATCGCCTTTTTGCGGAGAATAGACTCTTTCACAGCTATCTTTCATTCCCATATACATATTGTAACAACTTGAACTGCTGGCAATACTACTGACACCCGCCTGCTTTGCACACCATGTTACAAAATCAGCACACCATGCGTTCTTATGCCCATTATATTTTTGATAGTAAGAATTTCCTATTTCGGCACGAGCAATATCAACAATACTATCTGCGGTATTTGCCGCACTTACAGTAACAGGAGCAATGATAATTGCCGAAATTACTATTGTCATTGTTAAAATAATAGGCAACGATTTACTTAATTTTCTCTTCATCTCTATTCCCCCTAAATATTTATTTGTACAAAATACGCATAATTATTGTTTGAATGTGCGTATTATTGTATATTCGCATTATAATCATATTTATGACTATTGTCAAGTGCAAAATCTTATATTACCTTTAAATACAGGTGATATAATGATAAAATACACTCCTTTTTGGGAAACTTTGGAGAAAAGTAATGAGAGTACCTACACTCTTATCAACAAGCACAACATCAGCAGTGCGACAATTGACAGATTAAGGAAAAATCAGGGCATCAGCACGACTAAGATTGATGATTTGTGCAAAATTTTCAAATGCAGGGTTGAGGACATTATTGTGTTTGAAGATGATGAGAATGACGAAAACGGCGATAGCAACAAATAATTTAAGCCACGGAAATTTTGCCGTGGCTTTTATAGTATATTTTTTAGGGAATTTTAGCATTAATATTGCAAAGCAATTGTCAAACAGTAGCGGCGAACCGTGTTCGCCATTTGTTTTGGGTGTAAACACAAAACAAGCGATTTTTTATTTTAATTATCGTTGTTACGGTTTGTCAATCATTTTGGCACATTTATAGAATTATATTTATCGGATATTCTGTTAAATTACTTGCGGGCGTCCGATGAACGCCCCTACGGCATAGATTGTGCAAGAGGTAACGTATTACATTCAATCATAATTTTCAATTTAAAAAGCCACAGTAGATTTTAACTTTCTACTGTGGCCTTTTTGTTGGTTGTTAAGTTGTGTAATATCTGTTTATGTAACAGCGATATTATTTTTTGTCGTCTGTTTTTTCTGTAAGGTCGATGATATCGCCTGTGCAATGGGGACATTTTGTGGCTTTGATATCAATTTCACTGAAACAGAACGGACACTTTTTTGTTGCGGGAGCTTCTTCGGGTTCAGTTTTTTTGCCGAGTGACATAACCTTGTTGACAAGCTTTACGATAAGGAAGATTACGAAAGCCATAATCAGGAAGTTGATTACCGCTGTGATAAACTTACCGTACATAATTGTTGCGCCGTTGATTGTAACCTGAAACTGGTCAAAGTTGACACCGCCGAAAATACCGAGAATCGGCGAAATAATGTCGCTTGTGAGAGAAGTTACGATTGCCTGAAAAGCCGCACCGATGATAACACCGACTGCGAGATCAAGCACATTTCCACGCATTATGAATTCCTTAAACTCGGAAAAAAACTTTTTCATTTTGCCCTGATCCCCTCTATTTAATTTTCAAAATCAGCCAAGAATCGCCTTATGGTAAACCTTTTTACCCTTTTTGATTACAACATAGCCTTTTTCAAAATCAGACTTTGCAACCTTTGCGTAAACATCTGTTACCTTTTCATCGTCAACAGAAACACCGCCCTGCTGAATAAGTCTTCTGCCCTCACCGTTTGAAGGAATGAGTCCGCACTTCTTCATGAGGTCAAGAATTCCGATTTCGCCGTCTGCAAAATCAGCCTCTGTAAGAGTTGTTGAAGGCATATTGTCAGTATTTGTCTTGTTGGTAAAAATTGCTCTTGCGGCCTCCTGAGCCTTATCAGCCTCCTCTTTGCCGTGAACAAGCTCTGTAAGCTCATGAGCAAGAATTTCTTTTGCTTTGTTAATTTCACTGCCCTCAAGCTTTGCAAGCTCGTCAATTTCTTCAAGCGGAAGGAATGTGAGCATTTTAAGGCACTTGATTACATCGCCGTCATCAACATTTCTCCAATACTGGTAGAAATCGTAGGGGCTTGTCTTTTCGGCTGAAAGCCATACTGCACCCGACTGGGTTTTACCCATTTTCTTACCCTCTGAGTTGAGGAGAAGGTTGATTGTCATTGCATATGCGTTCTTGCCGAGCTTTCTTCTGATAAGCTCTGTACCGCCGAGCATATTGCTCCACTGGTCGTCACCGCCGAACTGCATATTACAGCCGTACTTCTGATAGAGAGCATAGAAGTCGTATGACTGCATAATCATATAGTTAAATTCAAGGAAGCTGAGTCCCTTTTCCATTCTCTGCTTGTAGCACTCTGCACGAAGCATATTATTAACGCTGAAACAAGCGCCTACATCGCGGAGAAGTTCAACATAGTTAAGGTCAAGAAGCCAGTCTGCGTTGTTTACAAGAAGAGCCTTGCCCTCAGAAAAGTCGATAAAACGGCTCATCTGCTTTTTGAAGCAATCAACATTGTGCTGAATTGTTTCCTTTGTCATCATCTGACGCATATCTGTTCTGCCTGACGGATCACCGATCATACCTGTGCCGCCGCCTACGAGTGCAATTGGCTTGTTGCCCGCCATCTGAAGTCTTTTCATAAGGCAAAGAGCCATAAAGTGACCTACATGAAGGCTGTCGGCTGTCGGGTCAAAGCCGATATAGAATGTGGCTTTACCGCTGTTTACAAGCTCTCTGATTTCTTCTTCGTCAGTAACCTGAGCGATAAGTCCTCTGGCTACGAGTTCTTCATATACTCCCATATTTAAAAATTCCTTTCGATTTTTGTCAGTTAAACAATAATATTATAACATTATTTAATTTATAGTCAACCTTTCAGGCATGAGTTTTGGTGCAAATCTCACCGTTTTCGACTGTTATCATAACGGTTTTATCGCTGTCTGTCCGATAAACATTTTTGCACACGCTGTTAAGCAAGGCTGTTATATAGTAATCGGGAAGTGCCGTATCATCAGCCGAAACGCTTATAACGGCGGTTTCGGGGCTTGCTTTTGCAAGAAAATCTTCACTTGAAGAATACTTACTGCCGTGGTGTGCAACCTTGAGAACATCACATTTTAATTCTTTATCGGAATTAACCATTGATTCTTCCCTTTTTGACGAGATGTCGCCTGTAAAGAGAAATCGCTTTTTGTCATATTCAAGCATTGTTACAAGCGAATTATCGTTTGTGTTGCCGAAGTCCTTTTCGGGTTGATAAAATTTAAAGGTCATATTTCCGATTTCAACAGGTTTGTCTGAATCGGGAATTGCCGTTTTAATATTATTTTCTTTTATAGAATTAACAAGCTTTTCGTATTCGGGTGTTTTGTGGCTGTCGGAATATTGTCCGAAATAAACAACACCCGCACCGAATTTATCTATGATATCGGGCAACGAACCTATGTGGTCGCTGTCGGGGTGTGACACGATTACGGCATCAAGATGAGTTACCGAACTTCGTTTAAGATAGGCAGTAATTTTATCGGTCACAAGATTTGTTCCTCCGTCAATCAGCACGCTTTTATCTCCGCATTTAATCAGCGTACAATCAGCCGAACCGACATTGATAAACGAAACAGAAAAATCGGACTCCATATCGGCTGAAATTCCGAAAAATGTATAGACATCGTTCCAATCGGGAATTCCGAGAGGTTTTCCGAATGAAACAAGCAGTACACAGGCAATGAAAAGTACGCATACCGATATTTTCAGTATAAAAAAGATTTTATTTCTTTTTGTTTTTTCGTCTGTACTTTGCGAATTTGTCTTTACCGTTTTTGCCTCTTCCCTTCTGATTATGCGAATTGCGGTTGTTGCTCTGTTTTGAGTAACCGCCCTGTGTTTGTCCTGCCATCGGAGTTACAAGACATTTTTTATCGTTACCGATTAAATCCCGTCTGCCGGCTTTGATAAGTGCTTTGATTACAAGCGGTTTGTTTTCGGGAATGAAATACTGCAGCAATGCCCTTTGCATAGCTTTTTCATTTTCAGACTTTGGAACATAAACCTCTTTGAGGGTGTACGGATCAAGCTCCGTATAGAACATACTCGTTGAAATTGTACCCGGAGTCGGATAGAAGTCCTGAACCTGTTTTGGGTGAATGTTTTCATGCTTACAGAAAAGCGCAAGTTCTACGGCATCCGAAAGTGTTGAACCGGGGTGTGAGCTCATCAGATACGGCACGACATACTGGTCTTTATTTTCCTTGCCCGTAAAATCGTAGAACATCTTACAAAAACGCTTGTAGCTTTCAATATGCGGCTTGCCCATTTTGTCAAGAACCGCCGCAGAACAATGCTCAGGGGCAACTCTCAACTGACCGCTGATGTGATACTTTACGAGTTCACGGAAAAATTCGTCATTTTCATCTTCAATAAGGTAATCAAAACGGATTCCGCTGCGGATAAACACCTTTTTAATTCCCTTGAGATTTCTCAGCTTTCGCAAAATATCAAGATATTCCGTGTGTGACACCTGCATATTCGGGCAAGGTGTCGGTGCAAGACATCTTCTGTTTTTACAAAGTCCGAGTTTTTTCTGCTTTTCGCATGACGGAAGTCTGAAGTTTGCGGTAGGTCCTCCGACATCGCTTATGTAGCCCTTGAATCGTGGATTATCAAGAAAACTTTCAGCCTCCTCAATAATACTCTTTTCACTTCTGACGGTTACCGCTCTGCCCTGATGAAAAGCAAGTGAGCAGAAATTACAAGCTCCGAAACAACCACGGTTGTGTGTGATTGAAAACAGCACTTCGTTGATACCGGGTACGCCGCCGAGACTTTCATAACACTTTGGATACCAACGCTCATACGGCAGAGAATAGACATAATCAAGCTGTTTTGTGTCAAGCGGCTGCATCGGAGGATTCTGCACAAGAATATACTTTCCGTGCCTTTGAATGAGGGTTTTGCCCCTTACTGCATCAGCCTCCTCAAGCTCCCTGCGTGATGCAATTGCATAGTCACGCTTGTCCTCTTTTACACGCTCATAGCTTGGAAGTTCGACAACCGACTTTGGCACATAATCGTCTGTACGAATTTTATAGCAAACACCTCTGATGTCGTAAAGAGATTCAACAGGATAACCCTCGGAAAGTCTTTTTGCAATTTCAATTGTCTGCAGCTCGCCCATTCCGTACACAAGCAAATCTGCCTTGCTGTCGAAAATAATTGAGGGCATTACCTCGTTTTTCCAATAATCATAATGAGCAAATCTTCTGAGTGATGCCTCAAGACCTCCGATTATAATGGGAGAATCGGGGTATAATTTTCTGATTATGTTGCAGTAAACTGTGACTGCTCTGTCGGGACGCCTGCCGTTTTTACCGCCTGCCGTATAGGCATCATCATGTCTTTTACGCTTTGCAACCGTGTAGTGGGCAACCATACTGTCAATGTTGCCTGCCGACACCATAAAACCGAGCCTTGGTTTTCCGAACTGTGTAAAATCATCATCGTTTTTCCAATTAGGTTGTGCAAGGAATGCTGTTTTGTAACCGCAATCCTCAAGAACTCTCGTGATTATTGCCGCACCGAATGACGGATGGTCAACATAGCTGTCACCGCAAACATATACAAAATCGACTTCGCTCCAACCTCGATCACGCATTTCTTTTGCGTTCATCGGTAAAAAAGCCATATTGAACCCTCCTTTATTTATTAATCGGCTCTGTTTTCAAGTGCATTTCTGCGTTCGAGCCATTCGTTGTAGGTCATGAGAACATCTCTCGGTTTTGAACCCTGATGAGGGCCTACAACTCCCATTTGTTCCATATCGTCAATCATTCTGCCTGCTCTTGCGTAGCCGACCTTGAGTCTTCTCTGCAAAAGTGAGGTTGATGCCTGTCCTGCTTCAATTACGCACTTGATTGCCTCTTCCATTTTGCTGTCAACATCAAGACCTTCGTCAGATGATGAATCTGAATCACCCGATTTTTTGCCCTGAGCAATTTCTTCTGCAGCAATTCTTTTAATTTTTTCTTCGATTTCAGAATTATACTGAGCCGAATATGCTTTCTTTATGTAGTGGGTTACACCCTCGATTTCTTCATCGGAAGCGTAGCAGCCCTGAACACGAATAGGCTTTGGAGCACCTACAGGCGAAAACAGCATATCGCCTCGGCCGATGAGCTTTTCACCGCCGCCTGTATCAAGAATTGTACGGGAGTCTGTGTTTGAACTTACCTTGAGTGAAATACGGCTCGGTACATTCGCCTTGATAAGACCTGTGATTACATTAACGGTAGGTCTTTGGGTTGCAAGGATAAGGTGCATACCTGCGGCACGAGCCATCTGAGCAAGTCGGCAGATTGAGTCCTCAACCTCGCTCGGAGCCGCCATCATCAAATCGGCAAGCTCGTCAATTGCAATTACGACACGGCTCATTTTTTCTTTGGCAACGGGAAGTCCGTTCACTTCAAGAACAGGCTGAACCTCTTCTCCCTCTTCATTAACAACAGGTGGATTTTTCTCCATATAATTCATATTTTTTTCGATAAGAGAATTATATGAATCAATATCCTTACAATCGTATTCGGAGAAAATTTTATATCTCTGGAGCATTTCGTTTACCGCCCACGCAAGCGCACCCGCCGCCTTTTTGGCATCGGATACTACGGGAATGAGCAAATGCGGAATGCCCTTGTATTTTGAAAATTCAACCATTTTCGGGTCAATAAGCAAAAGCTTTACTTCATCCGGAGTTGCCTTGTAGAGAATACTCATAAGAATTGAGTTTACGCACACGGATTTACCTGAACCGGTTGTACCTGCAATGAGCAAGTGCGGCATTTTTGCAAGATCGGTAACAACAATTTCACCCGAGATATCTCTTCCGAGAACGGTTGTGAGCTTGCTCTTGCTGTTTCTGAACTTGTCCGAATCAATCAATTCACGCATTGTTACCATGCTTACAACCTTGTTCGGAACTTCAATTCCGACTGCCGCCTTTCCCGGAATAGGCGCTTCAATACGAACACCGTTTGCGGCAAGGCTGAGTGCGATATCATCGGAGAGATTTGTAATTTTGCTGATTTTAACACCGGGAGCAGGCTGTAACTCATAGCGTGTTACGGACGGACCTCGGCAGATGTTTACAATGCTTGCTTTTACACCAAAGCTTGTGAGGGTATCAATAAGCTTTTTGGCATTATTCTGCATTTCTTCCATTGCATCGCTGTCATCGGAATTTAGCTTTGGTTTGAGCAACTGAATCGGTGGGAACTGATACTTCTTTTCTTCTTTTTGAGAATTATCGGAACGAACAGCTCTGTCAAGCTGTTCCGCAATTTCGTCGCCGGCCTCCTCGCTGTTGTCTTTTTTGCTTTTGAGAAGTGCTTTTTTGACGATGTTCTCAGTTTCGGCATCAGGCTTAACCTCTGTCTGTTCAGCCTTAGGAGCTGACTTTTCGTTTGAGATATCCTCTGCAATTGCAGAAACCGTATTGTCGGCACTTTTGCCCATAGGCTTGCTTGCACGATTGATTATGTTGATGAGATCCTGTGACAGATCCTTGTCTGCGGCATTTTCTTCCTTTGAATCGGCAATATCCGTGTCAATTCCGTTTACTGCCGACTTTGCTTTCTTGACCTTTGTCTTTTTGTCATCAAGCGGAATGTCAATAAAACTTCCCGAGGACTTTCTGTTTTCGCCTTCAAGCGCAATGTCGATATCGCCTCTTTCGGCAAGCTTTCTCTCACGGTTTTCTTCTCTGCGTTCTCTGCGAACTCTTGCCCTTTCCTCACCTGCTTCACGGATATGTACGGCTGTCCTTGACGCCGCCGCTGTCATATCTTTAATAGAAATGTTCGCAACAATAAGGATAAGTGCGGCTGTTACAACAAAGCTTGTAAAAAGTGCGGCTGTACTGCCGAACAGGACAACAAGCGGATATCCGAGCAGTCCGCCGATTATTCCGCAATCGAAAGTCATATACCTTGAGGTGTCGGAGGCATCCTTGAACAGATTGCCAAGACACGCAAAAAAGTTCATATCAGAATATTTTGCACCGCTGCCTGCGTAAATCAACGCCCCGATAAACAGAATTATGACGACACAAAGGAAAAGCTTCAGCTTATAGCGTGCAACCTGTTTCTCCTTTTCGGTCATGACACACAAATAAAAAAGCGTTACGGGAACAAGAAAAATTCCGAATCCGAGAACTCCGAAAAAGAAACTGCGTATCATTGTCCAGACATTTGAACCTTTTATGAAAATTATGCAGACAAAAACAGCCGCAACGGCGGCATAGAGGATTGCCCTTACACGTGGCGAAAGTCCGCTGCTCCTTTTCGGAACAGCGGATGCTTTGGTTCTGCTTGCAGTTTTTGCACCTTTTGATGAGGTTTTTGAAGAAGTCTTTTTTCTTCCCGACGCAGTATTTTTAGTTTTGTCAGCTGTTTTTTTGTTAGCTGCCAATAAAATCACTCCATTTAAAATTTATGCAATTGGCGCACCTGTGAAAAGGTTTACGCCCGTGTTCATTTCGATGATTGAAATTACAATAAATGCAACACCGACAATTGCTGTGTAGATTACGAAAATTTCCATTTTGTCGGATTTCAGGAACCACTTAAAAATTACGATTGCAAGATAGCCTACAACTGCGGAAACTGCCATTCCGATAATCAGCGGAATAAATTCAATATTGCTTAAACCTTCGGGTGACTTGATTGCATCCACACCCTCAAGAAGTGCCGCCGCAAGGATTGACGGGATACCGAGTACAAATGTGTAGTCAAGTGCCTTCTGCTTTGAGATGCCTCTCATCTCACCGACCGAAAGTGTTGAGCCTGAACGGGAAAGTCCCGGAAGGAGTGCGGCACAAACCTGTGTTACACCGACAAGGATTGCGTCAACAACATTAAAACTATCTCTTGTTGCCTTGGCATTGCTCTTTGATGCAAGATGTTTGTGAGTTGAGGCAACACTCTTGCGGTTACGGATAATACCGATTGTTAAAAGTACGCTTGTGAGAATGAGCGAACAGGCAGTTACTATGAGAACAGGACTTGCGGAAAGCAGGTCTGCAAGGTCCTTGAGTTTCATATCTGTTCCGGGGATTGGCAGAAAAAGCAAGAACAGCGGTATAAGACCGATGATGAGCATTACAACGAGATTACGGTTATAATTCATTTTGCTCCATTTGAACTTGCCTGTGAAAATATCCTTGAGCATAAGAAAAAATTCTTTTATAAGATCCCACACAAGTTTGTGGTAGAATGCAACAACGGCAACAAGTGTGCCGACATGGAGCATTACATTAAAGAAAAGATTGCTTTCGCCTGTGCCTGCACCGAGAATGTGCTGTGTGATTGCGAGGTGGCCGCTGCTTGATACGGGCAAAAATTCGGTAAGTCCCTGAACAACACCCTGAATAATAGCATCTAAAATTGACATAGTTATGTATTCCCTCCAAAAAATAAGTTTTACGAATCTTCTTTGTTATTTGTATGCTGAAAAGCCGTATGGGTTGGCATAATTAAGATTTCATACAAATCATAAGCGTCACAATATATATGTATTCGGGCAAAACGCCCGAAATTATTTTTCCTGCTTTTTTGAGCGTGATTTTGCAGACTTTGACTTGCTCTCTTTGTTTTCTTTAATCAAATCATAAAGAGCGTCAATTGCGTCGGAAACTGTTCCGACCTCGTCAATCAAGCCTTCTTCAACAGCCTCTTCTCCCTCAAGAATAGTTCCGATATCCATTACAAGCTCACCCGTGTTAAGCACAAGCTGATTATAACGGTCTTTTGTAATATTGGAATTTTCGGCAACAAAGGTTGTGATTCTGTCCTGCATACGCTGAAAATATTCAAAGGTCTGCGGAACTCCGAGTGTGAGTCCTGTTGTTCTGACGGGATGAACCGTCATTGACGCACTCTTTGCGATAAAGCTTTTCTTTGCCGCAACAGCAAGCGGAATTCCTATTGAATGACCTCCGCCGAGTACGATGGAAACGGTCGGCTTTTTCATTCCCGAAATCACCTCGGCAATTGCAAGACCTGCCTCAACATCTCCGCCGACTGTGTTAATCAGCACAAGCAGTCCGTCAATTCTTTCGTCCTCCTCAACCGAAACAAGCAGAGGGATGACATGCTCGTATTTTGTGGTTTTGTTTTGTTGCGAAAGAATGTAATGACCTTCAATCTGACCGATAATCGTCAGGCAATGCAGCACACAATCCTTATGAGTTGTGAGGACAGAACCTGTTTCGCCGATTCGGTCTGTTTGTTCTTCACTTATTGGGCTGTCGTTTGCAAGCTTTTGCGGATCGTCATCCGGCGCAGGATTTTTAACATAGTTCCCTTTTTTTGATGAGACTTTTGAAGATTTTGATTTTTGTGGCATTGTATGCACCTCCGAGAATAGTTTCACCGAAATTGCAAGCAAAATGTATGCATACAAAAAAATAAGACGCACAAGCCACACTGTTCAATTGTAAAAAGCCTTTAGTGACCATTATACCATTACAGCAAAATTATTTCAATAATTTTATTTCTTTATTTCTAATAAGTAATAATTATTTAAAAGAATTATTGTAGTATAGAATAAATATTATTCCGACAGAACCTGTCGGAAGTTGTTATGGAGTGATATTTAGTTGACATCTGACATAATTATGGGTGTTGTCATTTTAGTTCTTATTGTGCTTTCGGCATTCTTTTCGGCAATTGAAACGGCATTTTCGTTTGTAAACAAGGTGCGTGTTCAGCGATACAAAGATGACGGCAATAAAAAAGCGGCAACAGCGCTCTACATAATCGAGCATTTCGACAATGCCCTTACAACAATTCTCATCTGCAACAATGTTGTAAACCTGAGTTGTTCTTCAATTGCGACTGTGCTGTGTATGAATCTTTTCGGTGACGCAGGCTCGGCAATTGCAACGGGTGCAACAACTTTTCTTGTTCTGACATTCGGTGAGATTGTGCCGAAATGTCTTGCAAAGGAACATTGTGATGCCTTTTCGCTCAAAACAGCCGGATTGCTCAGAGGACTTATGGTAATTCTTACACCGCTTGTGTGGATTTTCACACGATTCAAAATGATTGCCTTAAAGATTGCAGGCAGCAGCGGTGACGCTCCGTCGGTTACTGAAAATGAGCTTAAATACATTGTTGAGAGCATTGAGGAAGAAGGCGTTCTTGAAGAGAGCGAAAGCGAGATGGTTCGCTCCGCACTTGACTTTGACGAAACTACCGCCGAGGAAATTCTCACTCCGAGGGTTGACATCACATTTATCAGCGTTGATGACTCGCCTGAAAAAATCAAGAATATCATCATTGAAAACCGCTATTCAAGAATTCCCGTGTACGAAGGCACAGTTGACCATGTTGTCGGTATTCTTCATACAAGAGATTATCTCGAACGACTTGCAGACGGTAAAGCGCCCGATGTTAAGGAGCTTATGCAGCCGCCCTACTTTGTGTTCAAAACTCAACAGCTTTCAAAAATTTTGAATGCATTCAAACGCACAAAAATTCATCTTGCGGTCGTTACAGATGAATACGGCGGAACACTCGGTATTGTTACAATGGAGGATTTGCTCGAAGAAATTGTCGGCGAAATATGGGACGAGGACGAGGAAATTGAGCATAACTACTACAAAATCGGCAAGGGCGAGTTCCTTGTAAACGGTGATATGGAGCTTGAAGATATGCTCGGTCTGTTTGATATGGACGAGGACAGTCTTGAATGTGACAGCGTAACGGTCGGCGGTTATATTCTTGAACACGCAGGAACAATCCCCCACAAGCGTGACAACATTGAGGCCGACGGCTTTAAGTTTACCGTTATGGAGGTTAAGGATCAGCGTATTTTACGGGTTGTTGTCAAGAAAAACGACACTTCCGAAGAAAACGAATCCGATGAAAAAAGCGAGAACAAAAAGTCTGAATAAATAAAACATAACAGGAGCAGTATTTTTACTTACCGCTCCTGTTTTTTTACTGTATTTTTTTGCAGAGAGAAGTGCATAATGCGCTGACGGGGATACAAAGAAATGCCCACAGGGTGCTGTAAAACGGGCAAATCTGCCCTTTTAAATTAAATCGGCAGTTTGAATAATCCCAGACATTAAGCCTGAATTTCAGATTGACAACACAGCCGCAGCAGTATTCAAGTGCGGTAATTATCGCACTTCCCGATATGCATTTTTGCAGCATATTCATTTTTGAAAAGTGCTTGTAAAATCTGAAAAGCGACACAAACGCAGTTCCGCCCGTAACCGCCATTGACCAATGAGTTTTTCTCCGCCACAAAATTTCAAGCAGAGCGTAGCCTGCTCCGCCTATTGAAAAGAGAATGCAATCGTTACGCAACCGTAAACTTTTTTTCATAAGAAATCACCTGTTTTAGTTTTCACGGAAACAGGTAATTTATTTAGCTTATGTAATTTTTATTTTATCACAGCATACTTTTTAGTTCTTCAAGAGAATAAAGACAGTTGATTGCGGTCAAAAATGCGTTTGTTGAAAGATATGACGGCAGACCGAGTTTTTTAAGAATCTTCTTGCGGTTTATTTCGGAATTTTCAGTTCCCGTAAGTCCGAGGACAAATAGATCGGCTTTAGTAATTTTCCTTTCGGGAATATTATTTTCTTCACCGATTATCTCGGCACCGCTTTTGCGGATTGCATTTATTATAACCTCATCGCTGACGCCTTCAACACCCAAAAGCCCCTCTTTACCGCCTTTTGCCTTGCGTTTTTCCTTGCCTTTGATTTGCGGAATATAGCAATTTTTAATTTTTGAATTATCGACCGAGCCTTTAAGGAAATTCCTTATTACAAAGCCTGCACCGTCGCTGTCAGTCATTATAAGTATTCCCCTTGTTTCGGCAATTTTGCGGATAAGCGACTGCTTTTCTTTGTCAGAAAAAACACGGAAACCGTTGGTTTCGATTATCGGAGCGTCTACAATTGATGAAAGCTTTATCTTGTCATATCTGCCCTCAACTATGACAGCCTCACGGATTTTGAGCATCAGATTCTTCCCTCCTTTGCAATCAAAAGCAAACGGGAAATAAGCTGTTCAATTAAAAATCTTTGATTAACAGAAACTGATTTCAGCTTTTCGTCTGTTTCAACAAGCACATCAAGGCTTTTCCGAAGTGCCTCGGTTGAAGTTCTTGAAACCGAGGTTCTCGCCCTGTTTAACACAAACGCACGGTTTTTGTAGGCAAAATCTTTTGCCACGGTTTCTTTACTGACTGAGCATTCATCTGCAACACGCATACGATACGCATCAACATAGGCGGAAGAAAGTGCATAGAGGATGTTAATCGGTTCTTCCCGCTGACAGAAAAGTGTGTCGAGCTTTCTGAATGCTCTGTCACCTCTGCCGTTAATAACATCGTCAGCCATATCATATGTTCTTGCTTCAAGGTTTACGGTTGACAATAGGTCGATATCACGGTCGGTAATTTCCTCACCCTTTGCATATGCGGCAATTTTGTTGACCTCGTTTTTCAGAAGATTGAGGTCATCACCGACATTTGAAATAATCTTTGACGCATTGAGGTGTGAAATCAGCTTGCCGTTTTCGTTTGCCCACTTTGCAACATACTTTTCGATAATTTGGGGATTGATTTTTTCAAAACAGCAGACGCTGCCGATTTTTTCAACACGCTTTATAAGAGCGGTAAAAGAAGTTTTATTCTTTGACGGAACATAAGTCGGCATTGAAATTATGAGAATCGTACCGTCCCATACCCTGCTTGTAAGCTCTTTAAGAGTATCAAGCCTATCCTTCACCATATTATCAAAGTAAATGTCGGTCACAACAACACAGTTGCGTTCCGCCATAAACGGCATTATTTGCAGGGATGCGGCAAGTTCCTGAAAATCGATGTCACCGCTGAATGTATGATAATTGAAATCGGACGGGTTTTTGCCTGCAACAGCCTCACAAAGCTTTTTTGTGTAACTTTTGACAAACATCTGCTCCGAACCGTAGATTAGGTACACAGGCGAAAAGCTTTTGTTTTTAATTTGTTTTTTCAGGTCTGCTTCGGTGATGCGCGGCATTTTATCCTCCGTTCAGATTGACCGTTATGTTTCTTTCAGATGTTGAAATAACGGTTGGACTGATTTCTTTAATAGAATCATAATTTTTCTTAAACTGCTTTTCCGATCCCGAAAATATCACTGTATTGCATGATATCAAATCGAAATTTTCGGGGACTGTATCAATCAGCAAACAATCGGGATTGCGATACTTTTCGGGCAGATTTGAAAGGTCTGCATCTGTCGGCACAAACAATACAGTCATATTTTTCCCTTTTATGAACTGAAACATTGTGTTGTCAACGCAGATTACTTCATCTGTCACCGTATCGGAAAGATTCAGCGTAAAATGACTGTTTCCGCCGAAAGTCTGTCGGCTGTTACCGTCAAAAGCGTTCAAAAGATTTTGCTTTTTAATGTCATTATCATATACCAAAATATTATTTAAGTCAAATTTTGTGACCGCAAAGCGTTCAAGAGAAGAATATTTATTATTCTGATTCGGAATTATCATATATTCAATATCTGAGTATCTTTCGCTGATATCAGCTGTAACATCGTCTGCGCTCGCTCTGTTGCCTCCGCAAGAAATCACCGAACAGCTGTCGGGGCAGTTGACTGTTGCAAAAACACCGTTGCCGACATTATAGATTTTCATTTCACCGTTATCGGCTGTTAAAAGCACATTGAGCGACGCTCCGATTACGAGGACTGAAATTGATATCGAAACAGAAATTCTGACATAGAATTTTCGATTTATTACAAACAATCCGCCCATTGCGAGAAGTACGCTGACACCTATCCACACAAACCAATAGAGCGAATGGGTTTTAATTGTGCTGAATGGAAGTTGTGAAAAAGTTGAAACCAACCACAAAATTGCCTTTGAACATAATCCCGAAACGAGTCCAAACGGGTATGCAAAAAATGATATAAACGGACAGATAAACAGTACCGAACACAACAGAGAACACACTAAAAGTGCCGAAACAAACGGTTCACATAACAGAGAAACAAGTATGACTGTCGGGGAAATTCTGTTGAACGCAACGGCGGTTATCGGCAAAATCCACAGAAATGCAGATACTGAAACCGACAGCATATTTACGCAGATTTTAAACAGCCTTTTGATATAATAGACAACCGTTCCGACAAAACCGTCCTTACGCTTGTTTTGGTAGTGAAAGAATCTCAGCACAGAGCGTTCAATCGGTCTTGACCACAGAATTATGCCCGTCGTTGCCGAAAATGAAAGCAACATACCGATATCGGCTACCGCATATGGGTTGAAAGCTGTCAGGACAATTGCGGCAAAACCAATGTTATTCAGCGAGTCGGCTATTCTGAGATTTGATGATGCAAACGACACAATTATCATCATAATTCCTGCACGGACAACCGAATGCGCAAAGCCCGTTACAGCCATAAAAGCAATAACCGTAAATGTGGTAAAGCCTGTTATTATGAATCTGTTTTTTGTTAATTTTCTCACCAAGAACAATACAAACGAAGTGATTATAACAAGATGCATTCCCGAAACCACTATTAAAAACGAAGTGCCTGTCAATGAAAAATCATCTTTAACGCTTGAATCAAGAGCTGTTTTCTCGCCCAAAAGAACGGCACGGCAGAGCGTTGAATAATCCTCCGGCAACAGCATATCAAGGGAATTTTTCATTGTCATTCTAACCTCAACGGCAAATGAATATAAATCAAACACTTTCTCTCCTGTCGCATCAATTTTGAATCCGTCATAGGAATATGCTTTCAGAAAAATTCCGTGACTGATCTGTGAGTTTACATTATTCTTGTATGTATGAGCCGTGAAGTTGACCTTTTCAAAAGGCTCTGCGTCAACATTTGAGTACGAAATAATCTGAATTTTCGCATCTGACGGCTGACCGTTGATTTTGTCGGTTTTGATTACGAAACTGCATGATGAATCGGTGGTGATGATTTCATCACAAATATATCCGCTTGCTGTAATTTCTTTATCAGAATAATTATTTATGACCGTGTTGTTAATGTATTCGGAATAGGCGATCATATTGCCCGCAGAATATATTACGGCAAAAGCAAATACGCACAGCGACTTGCCAAATGATTTATTTTTCTTTGAAGCAATTAAAAATATACCGACAGCAACGGAAAGCAATCCCAATGAGCCGATAATCGCAAAGACAATTTCATTAAAATCCGAATAAAAAACGCCTGAAAGGACAAACAGGAAAGTAAATCCTATAAGTCCAAACAGCCGTTTCATAAAAATCAATCCTTATTCAGTAATCATTTTTTTAATGTAATTATGCACTTGGTTACCATTCAATCCTTTTTTGCAATAAAAAGAATATTTATAATTGTTATCATTATATTCTCCTACTACCGTTTTGCCTTTTTCATTTAGGAAATTCGCACCCTTAATATCAAAAGTCGCCATTGTGGGGGAAAGTCCGTTTGTATTGACTCCGCTGAGATTTTCACTGTTTTTTACAGCATAGCTGACAGCCTTACGCAAGGTCACAGTATTGTCAGAGGCAGATTTATCTAACGAACAAACCACTTCAATCGCCGTGTATGGAATAGCTCCTACACTTACAATATTTTTCAAACTTTCGCCAAACTTAATTCCGGAAATTTCTTCCGCTTTATCAATACTCGCTCCGCAATCTTCCCACTTTTTCAAAGTAACATCTACGGAAGGATTCACGGTTTCAGAGGTACTTGGTGCAGGTAAATCAGAGCAAGAACATAGAATACATACCGATGCCAACACAAAAGCAAGGCATAAACATACTTTTTTCATAATGGCATCTCCTTTTATTATTTATTTGGTTATTTTTATCTGCAAAAAACAATTAGTCCATTTTCATCATATCAAGTATATCGTTTTTGATATTTTTATAATATCATGTAGAATTTCACTTGTCAATATAAATATTATTTTTTAAAATTATTTTTATTTTTGTTAATTTTGCTGCTATCTCTTCTCATTAAATTATCTATTCACCACTGTTTCTATTCAATTATTTATAAGTTGAACAATTTCTACACTTTAATTTTTACGCTTTATATCTATGGTATAAAAAAGGAAAACAGCCGTCAAAATATGCGGGCGGTATAATCTGCACACTTCAACAGCTGTTTAAATTTGATTTTATAATTACTCAGTATTACTTAAAGAAAAGCGGAAGTTCGCTGAGGAATATAATGTCATCTCTGTCCTTAGCGTCACCTTCGGCAAGGACTGATGCCCTGCCAACAATATTTGCGCCTGTTTTTTCAACGAGCGTTTCAAGAGCGTGAAGACTGTCGCCTGTTGAAATTACATCATCAACAAGGAGAACTCTCTTGCCGTTGAGAAGATTTACATCATCTTCGCCAAGGTAGAGTTTCTGTTCGTTTTTTGTTGTGATTGAATTAACGGTCACTCCGATAGGATTGCCCATATAAACCTTAACGCTTTTTCTTGCGACAACATAGTTTCTGCAGCCCTGACGAGCCATTTCATAACAAAGCGGAATACCCTTTGCTTCGGCAGTCACAACAACATCGTGTTCGGGAACACGCTTGAGGAGTTCTCTTGCGGCAACCTCTGTCATCTCAATGTCACCGAACATAATAAATGCGGCAATATCAAGCTTATCGTTTACAGGAAATTTTCTGAGTTCTCTGTCAAGTCCCTCAATATTAATCTTATATGTATCCATTATTGCAGTCCCTTCTTACGCCATTGTGCCGTTGAGCTTTTTGCCGCCGAGGATGTGGAAATGCATATGCTTTACACTCTGACAGCCGTCCTCACCGCAGTTATTTACAATACGGTAGCCGTTTGTAAGTCCGAGTGATTTTGTAATTTCGGGGATTTTAGTGAAAATGTGAGCAATATTGCCGACATTTTCTTCATTAACTGCATCTGCACAGCAGATGTGTTCCTTTGGAATTACAAGCACATGAACGGGAGCCTGTGGTTCAAGATCATAGAAAGCGAGAATTTTTTCGTCTTCATAAACTTTTTTTGACGGAATTGAGCCGTCAACGATTTTGCAGAAAATACAATCTGACATTTTAATTCAACCTCTCAATATAATTTATTTTCCGTATCAGAAATATTTAAAATATAACAAATATCATACCAAAATTATTGTACAACCAAATCACTTTTCGGTCAATACTGCTGTTATTTTTTGGCTGTAATTTTCTTTTCTTCACCTTTAAGAAGTCTTTTGATGTTTTCTTTGTGCTTTACAATAACGAAAACGCCGATTAAAAGAGCCGCCGCAGTTGAGAAGATTACATATGTAAGAGAATAATCCTTGTAAATTATGAAGTCAAATATAAATGTCATTGCAAAGGTGTAAGGCGCATAGAGAATCGCACAGAGAACACTTGCAAGTGATATAATTTTTGAGCAGAGGAAGATAATTAGAAAAGTTACAATAATTGCGATGAATACACGCCAATCCTCTGTCAGCATAAGAGCGGCGGCGGTTACAACACCCTTGCCGCCCTTAAAGTGAAAATACACGGGGTATGAATGTCCGAGAATACAGAAAATACCTGCAACATATTTTCCGCAGTTGATAAGCTCGTTTATAAAAACAGGGCTTTCACCCTGAAATGCAACCGATGCAAACGAGAAGATGAAACCTCCGATAAGCACGGCGATAATACACTTCAGTGCGTCACACACAATGGTGATGATTGCCGGGACTTTACCGACACTGCGCAGTACATTTGTAAAGCCTGCATTGCCGCTGCCCATTTGACGGATATCCTTTTTGCCCTTTGTCACAATGCCTGTGACAAGAACAGCCGTGTTGATACTGCCGAGAAGATACGCAATCAATGCCGAAAGCAGAATCATCCACCAGCAGTTTGCTAAAATTGCCGAAATATGCTCCATTACTTTTCTCCTCTCTCTCTTACCACAATTTTGATCGGCGTACCCTCAAGAGCAAAAGCCTCACGGATTCTGTTTTCAAGATAACGCTGATATGAGAAGTGGAAAAGCTGTGCATTGTTGCAGAAGAAAACGAATGTCGGCGGTTTTACGGAAGCCTGAGTCATATAGAAAATTTTAAGTCGCTTACCCTTGTCCGACGGTGGTTGAACTCTTGTTGTAGCCTGTGCAAGAAGCTCGTTAAGCATACCTGTTCTGATTCTGCGGTTTGCGCTGTCATTACAGCTTATGATATATTCAAACAGCCTGTCGATACGCATACCTGTTTTTGCGGAAATAAATACCTTCGGCGCATATGACATAAACGCAAAATCTGCGTCAAGCTTTTTGCGAAACTCCTGCATTGTCTTATCGTTTTTTTCGACAGCGTCCCACTTGTTTACGGCAATTATACACGCTCTGCCTGCCTCATGCGCAAGACCTGCAACCTTGGTATCCTGTTCTGTAACGCCCTCTGTCGCATCAATCATAATAACGCACACATCACTGCGTTCAATAGCCATTTTTGCACGGATAATACTGTATTTTTCGATATTATCATAGATTTTGCTCTGACGGCGAAGTCCTGCGGTATCGGTAAAGTTAAACTTTCCGTACTTATTTTCAACAAGCGTATCGATTGTGTCACGGGTTGTGCCTGCTATATCAGACACAATACAGCGTTCCTCGTTTGTAATTTTGTTTACAAGAGATGACTTGCCTGCGTTCGGCTTGCCGATTACCGCAACATTGATGATTGTGTCGTCATCTTCCGCATTTTCATCATAATCAAAGCTTGAAAAAGCCTTGTCTAAAAGGTCGCCCGTACCGTAACCGTGAACGGCTGAAACCTCGATAGGATCGCCTAAACCGAGATTATAAAACTCATAGAATTCAGGTGACGGTTCGCCGAGTGTGTCACACTTGTTTACACAAAGCACAACAGGCTTGCCCGACTTCTGGAGCATCTGCGCAACATCCATATCTGTTGCAACCATGCCCGACTTGCAGTCTGTTACAAGGATAATAACATTAGCCGTGTCGATTGCAAGCTGAGCCTGACGGCGCATCTGCACAAGAATAATATCATCTGATTTCGGTTCAATACCGCCTGTGTCAACAATAAAGGCAGTTTTTCCGCACCATTCCACCTCACCGTATATTCTGTCACGGGTAACACCGGGAGTATCGTCAACAATTGACAATCTCTGACCGATGAGTTTATTAAAAAGCGTTGACTTTCCCACATTTGGTCTGCCGACAACGGCAATTACGGGTTTGTTCATCTTATCAGTCCTTTCCTGCAATTACAGCCTCTACAAGGTCGTTTCCGTTGTTATTGACGGGAACAAGAGTTACACCGAGTTCCCGTTCAACATCATCTGTTGAAACATCATCAAGAAACAAATCGTTTTCAAAACGGAGCATTGATGACGGGATAATAAGCCTGTCGCCAAGGTCATCGTCACGGAGCTGATCAATAAGATCACCGCCTGTGACAAGTCCCGATACATTTACTCCGCCGCCGAAAAAGTTGTTCTTAATCGCCCTTGTATTTATAGTTATATTCGGGAATTTTTCGTTAATCATCGACATAATCCGCTTCATGTACGGAAACACTCCCTCACCGCAGGCAATTGTTACCTTATGGCAAAGGCTTTCGTCTGCATCAAGCTCTTCAAGCTTCCAGCCGACATCATCGGTCAGATACGCAATCATACCGATTCCGTCCTCAAGAGCGGAAAAGTCCTCATAAAATTCGGGTGACGGGATTTCTCTTTCGGCAAGGAGGTAAAATTCATCACCCGGAAAGAAAATTCGTCTGCCGTGCTTTTTGACGCACTCATCACCCATTTTTTCAATTATATCAATTGTCTGTCCTGCCGTTTCCTTATTATAAGGAACAAGCGGATAAAGGTTTTCACGGTAGCGTGTAAGTCCGACAGGAACAATCGCAGTCATATTAACACCGAGGTTTTCAAGATCGGTCAATGTTCTGACAAGCTCGTCACCGTCATTAATTCCGGGACAGGAAACAATTTGACAGTTAAGCGTTATTCCTGCGTCTGCAAAGCGTTTGAGATATTTTAATGTATCGCCTGCAAAACGGTTATTCATCATCTTACAACGAAGCTCGGGATTTGTTGTGTGAACCGACACATTAATCGGGCTTATGTGCATTTTTATAATTCGGTCAATTTCATGCTCTGTAATATTTGTCAGCGTGATATAGTTGCCGAACAAAAACGAAAGTCGGCTGTCATCGTCCTTAAAATAGAGCGACTCACGCATTCCCTTCGGAAGCTGGTCAATAAAGCAGAAAATGCACTTATTACGGCATGAATGCTGTTTGTCCATAAGATAGGTTTCAAACTCAAGACCGATTTCCTCATATTCGCCCTTGGTCATTTCTATGGTACGAACATTTTTGTCCTCGTCCTCAACCTCAAGAGTGAGCTTGCGGTTTACCTGATAGAATCGGTAATCAAGAACATCGACAATCTCGTTTGAATTGATTGAAAGAAGGGTTTCCCCTTTTTTTATCCCAGCTTTGTCGGCATGACTGCCGGTTGTGACATCAAAAATTTTAACAGCCACACCTTCACCTCGCAAAACATTTTTACATACACTTTTATTCTACACAAAATACCGTTTTTAATCAACAGGTTTGCAAATTGTTTTTGGATATACGGTAAAATTTGCAAAACAAAAGGGCGAACAGATAACTGCCGCCCGTAATGTTTGTAATAAAAATTACTGTTCGTCTTTCTTTACAACAACCTGTCTGCCGTTGTACATACCACAGTTTGTGCAAGCCTTATGAGCTGCTGTTAATTCACCGCAGTTAGGACAAGCAGTAAGTTCAGGAGCATTAATCTTCCATACTGTTGAACGTCTTGAGCTCTTTCTTGCGTGTGATGTTTTGTTCTTGGGTACTGCCATTACAAAAACCTCCTTACAAAATTTATCTTAGTCAATCAACTGTTTAAGTATCTCAAGTCTTGGATCCGTTTGACGCTTATCACAGGAACATTCACCGTTGTTGAGGTTTTGTCCGCAAATCTGACACAGACCTTTGCAATCGTCCCTGCAAAGATTCTTTGACGGGAGCGAAAGAAAAATGTCAGAAATTACAACATCATCAAGCTCGAGTGTAAAATCAGGTGTTTCAATATAGTCATCATTTTCCTCATCGGCAAGAGTCTGAATAAGCCTGTGTTCAAAGCTCATATTCATCTCTCTTGTATAAGGCTCACCGCAACGGTCACAGTCACGGCTGTAATCAAAGTGTGCATTGATTACAAGAGTAATCAAACTTGCTCTGTTTGTTGCTTTGGCAGTCACGACAACGGGAGTTTTGAATGGATAAACTCCGTCAACATCAAGACCTGACAAGTCAAGGTTATATTCAACTTGTTTTTCTTCACCGTCATTCTGAAAGACGGATTTAAGCTCAAAAAGCATATCTGCACCTCTTGACAGCATAGACACATATTAAAACGCTGTTTATTATTATACAAAAGGTTTGTCCCTTTGTCAACTAAAAAATATAAGAAAATAGGCTGTTTTTTTCGGGAATTTATGACAATATTCGCTAATTTTCCCATATGGAATTTTGAGCCTGCAAAGTCACTCAGAAAGTTACTTTGCACTCGATTTCTTCTTTTTATTATACCTCTTAAACATATATAATGCAATAATAAATTGCAGTTGACATAAAACGGAATTTGTGATAGCATACTGTGTGGCAGTTCGTAACCATCCTGCCGGAAGGACGCCGATAGGCTGCTCCTTCTATCAAAACTAAGGAGAAAGGCACTGGGCTTTTTACGCCCTTTTTGCACCCTCTTTTTGTGTGGGTGCTTTTTTTGTGCCGGAAAGAGAGTATGGAGAGATACAGTATTATTAATGAAAAGAACAATCGTGAGATTGTTCTTCTGCGTGGAAGCGGTTGCGTTTACAGAAAATGCATCTTCTGCGACTACTACACCGACAGGTGCAGTGACGAGGACGAAAATTTTCGTCTTAACAAAGCCGTGCTTGAAAAAGTTACGGGAATTTTCGGTGACCTTGAGGTCATTAACTCAGGCTCGGTTTTTGAGCTTGACAAAAAAACACTTGATTTTATCAAACAGGTGTGCAAAGAAAAAAAGATAAATACCATTCATTTTGAGGCACATTATCTTTATCGGAACAAAATCAGTCAGCTCAGAAAAGATTTTGCGGATTTTGATTTAAAAATGAAGCTCGGTCTTGAAACCTTTGACTGCGATTTCAGAGAAAATGTTCTGAAAAAAGGAATCAAAGAGAGCAGTCCCGCTGTTATTGCTGAGAATTTCGACGAAGCTAATTTCCTTTTCGGAATTAAAGGTCAGACAGCCGAAACCATGCAAAAGGATATTGAGTTGGGATTAAAATATTTTGAACGAATTTGCGTTAACATTATGTGTGACAACACAACGGGAGTTGAACCCGACAAAGCTGTCATAAAAGAGTTTATGCAGAAAATCTATCCTGTATATAAGGATAACCCGAGAACGGATATTTTAATTAACAACACGGATTTTGGAGTGGGTGACTGATATGATTAACGAACTTTTACTTATATTCTCGGTAGTATTTATCTACGGAGCGGCACTTTTGGGATATGCGCTTTTCGGAAAAGCGGGACTTTACTGCGTTTCAGCCGTAGCAACAATTCTTGCAAACATTGAGGCTTTAATCCTTGTAAACGCTTTTTCAATGGAACAGACTCTCGGCAATGTGCTTTTTGCTGTAACATTTTTGATTACGGACATTCTCTCGGAATGTGAGGGCAAAAAAGCCGCCAACAAGGCGGTTCTTACGGGAATACTGTCATCGGTATTTTTTCTTGTGCTTTCACAAAGCTGGATGCTTTACAATCCGAGTCCGAACGACACGATTATGCCGTCAATCAAGGCGGTTTTCTCAAACACTCCCCGAATGATTTTTGCATCACTTATTGTATATGCGATAAGTCAGCTGTTTGATGTGTGGCTCTATCACAAGTGGTGGAAGTTCACGGAAAAGAAATTCGGCGACAAGAGAAGATTTTTGTGGCTGAGAAATAACGGTTCAACGCTCATCAGTCAGATTCTGAACACAGCCCTTTTCACCGCTTTTGCGTTTTGGGGAACTTATGATTTCGGAACACTCGTTTCAATCTTCCTTTCAAGCTATGTAATCTACATTTTCACAAGTCTGCTCGACACCCCTGCGGTGTATCTTGCAAGATTTATCCACGATAAAAAGGTACAGAAAAAGATTACGCAATAAAAACAGCTTAATTGAATATTTTCAATAAAAAGACAAGTCATCGCAATATTTTTTGCGGTGACTTGTTGTGCTTTTTCAGGATTTTCGTGAATAAACCATAATATTATGCTTTTTATAATATACAACCTTCCGCATTTTTATAGTCATTTTTTGACAATATGTGCAAAATTGGCTGATTTTATCCTGAATCGCATAATTTTTTAAGATTTTTATTGACTTTTTCTGTACCAAATAGTATAATGAAGGCAAGTTAAATGCTTAATATTATTTATAAACTTAATTTTGGAGGTAAATATCATGCTTACTAAAAGTGAAGAAGAAATTATGTACTTATTGTGGGACCTCGATGAGCCGCTCACAAGTTCGGAAATTGTTAAGAAGGCAGTAAACAAAACATGGAAAAAGAGTTACATTAATCTTCTTATCAATTCTCTTCTCAAGAAGGACATGATTAAGGTTGTCGGCGTTAAGCAGATGACTAAGAACTATGCCCGTACTTTTGTTCCTACAATGACAAAGGACGCTTATGCAATCAAGCAGATTTCTGACAGACCGAATTTTGCCGACAGCGATATTCCGACTCTCTTCTCAGAGCTTATTGAGAGAACCGAAAGCTCAGATGTTTTTGATGAGCTTGAAGCTCTCCTTAAAAAGCGCCGTGAAGAACTCGGCAAATAATTTATGCAAATAAGTTTTTATTCATTCTTGTTTTCTATTGCAATAAGCAGCATTTTTATAGTGCTGCTTTACTTTTTCAGAAAAAAGATTGCCTTTTGTAATTACTGCGGTCTTTATACAATTTTGGGATTGTATGCTGTAACATTTGTAAGAATGGCTCTGCCGTTTGAATTCGGGTTTACAAATACAATTTCAGATCACAATGTATATGCCTCTATAATGAATGTCCTGACCCCCGACAAGAAAGCTGTGTTTGTTCCTAAATACACATTGCTCAATCTACTTGTGTCAGTATGGATTGTCGGAAGTGTGATATACATTTTATGGGTGATGATTAAGTATTACAAAGCAGTAAAAGCTCTGAAAGCAAATGTTATTGACGGCACACCCGAAATGCAGGCAAAGCTTGACCTCATTTCGCAAAAGTGCGGAATCAGAAGAAAAGTTAAGCTAAAAATTACCGATTGCGTTATCTCCCCTGTTACATACGGTTTTTTAAATCATGTTATTCTTATTCCGAATCGTGAATTTGACGACAGGGATTTTGGATATATCGCAATGCACGAATGCTGTCATATAAAGAACAAGGATATTTGGATTAAATTGCTGACGGAAATTTATTGCGGAATCTTTTGGTGGAATCCGTTTGCCCACCTTTTGAAAAAAGATTTAACCTACTGTCTTGAACTCAGGTGTGACAAGCGTGTTACAAGCAAGCTTAGCGAGAACAGATGTACTGTGTATTACAAAGTACTTGTAACGCAAATGAAAGCCTATAAAGAACAAAAAGAAAGTGAAAAGAGCGACAGGGAAACTGCACTGAAAAGTGCGCTTGTCGGAATGAGTTTTGTAACCAACGATAAGGGCAAAAAAATTATAAGCAGAATGGAAATGATTCTGTACCCGAAGAAAAAACAGACAATTATAAACAATGTTGTTACAGCTTTAATGGCATTGCTTATTGTCGGTATATTCTTTGCTTCATACTGCTTTTTGATTGTCCCCGGTTGGGACGCCACATACGAGGATTGCGTAGCCGATCTCATTGAATCGGGTGAATACAATGATAAAGTCGAAGTATATGACGAAACAAATATGTATGTGTACGTTGAAAAAGACAAAACCACTCACCTTATTTTTGAGCCTTACGATGAAAAGAAAGGCATTGTCTATACAGACGACAATTCTATTATTATCCCCTATGAGCAAGTTGAGAACGGCGAATATAGTTACTGTCTTGTATTAAAGGAGAAATGACAGATGAAAAAGAAAGCCGCAAAAATTTTTACAGCATTTATTATGACAGCAATTATCGCACAGGGAACCGTTATGGTTGCAAGTGCAGCAGAAACAGATTCAACCCCCGACAGCGTTGCAGTTGTTGAAGTTGCAACTCCTGACAGTTCAGCTTTGGAGAGCGGTGCCGATTCAACTTCTGTTCAGCCGATAGCTGATGTAATTTACAGGAAATGGCGTCGTGGAAGTCACGGACAGCTCCAGTACAGAAGATGGAACGATACAAAGCAAAAATGGGTTGACGACGAATGGATTGACTACAAAGGTTAATCAACAGTAACAACGAAGGCGAAACAGATTTGTGTCTGTTTCGTCTTAATTTTTTGCTTATTCAAAAAGATTCTGTTCCGACAAGCTGACCGATTCAACATCCTTAAGCTGACGCTGAATTTGACGGGTGCGAACACCCACAAGTTTGTCAAGCTCCTTGTTTGCCTGATCAAGTCTTTGCTGTGTCATCACAAGCACATCATTGAACTTGTCGAACTCGGTCTTTACACCGCCGAGTATTTTCCAAACCTCTGCACTTCTCTTTTGCACGGCAAGGGTTTTGAATCCCATTTGCAACGAATTGAGCAGAGCCGCCATTGTACTCGGACCTGCAATATTCACCTTATACTCACGCTGAAGAACTTCAACAAGTCCCATATTGACAACCTCGCTGTAAAGCCCCTCAAACGGAAGAAACATAATCGCAAATTCCGTTGTGTTCGGCGGATCAATGTACTTATCGTGAATATCCTTTGCCTCGCCCTTTATACGCTGAACAAGTGCTTTTTGTGCCGCTTCAATGCGTTGCCTGTCACCGCTTTCAACAGCCTCACGGAGAGCAGAATATGTATCGCCCGGAAACTTGGAATCAACAGGCAGATATACTGTGCCGGCACCGTCAGAGGGTAGCTTGATTGCAAACTCAACAACATTTTTTGAGCCTTTTTTTGTTGCAATGTTTTCCTCATACTGCTCCTTTGTAAGAATTTCGGAGAGAATTGCACCAAGCTGAATTTCGCCGAGTATGCCCCTTGTTTTGACATTTGAAAGAACCTTTTTCAAATCACCCACGCCTACCGCAAGCGTTTGCATTTCGCCGAGTCCCTTATATACCTGTTCAAGTCTTTCGTTGACAAGAGAAAATGACTTATTCATTTTTTCTTCAAGTGTTTTTTGAAGCTTTTCATCAACCGTCTGTCGCATTTCATCAAGCTGACGGAGATTTTCCCGCCTTATACTTTCAAGCTTTTCATCAACCGAGCGTCTGATATTTTCAAGGCTCTGAACATTGTCGGCTGAAAAGCTGTGAAGTCTTTGTTCAAGCTGAATCGCCCTGTCATTTTGCGACTGTGCAAAACTTTGCTGATTGAGCAATATCCTTTGAAGTTCGTCCTCCGTTCTGTTGTTATTATTCTTTTTGAGAACTGTTATTAATGTGACAACGCTGACAATGAGCGTTATTGCACAAAATAAAAGCACAATAATCTCGGATGTCGTAAACTGCATATTAAACCTCCCGAACAATAATTCGATTTCACAATTAAATAATATCATTCGGGAGTTTTTCTGTCAACTCAGGTATCGAATATTGTTTCAACCCGTTTCCGACAATTTTCAGGTGAATACACAAAACGGTCGATACGGTCGCTGTCGCAATAGTATTCGGGGCATTTCGGATTATATTTGTAATCAAAGGTGTCAATAATTATCAGTTTGATTTTCATTTTTTCGGGAATGATACTTTTTATGTAAACGCTTGCCTGCTGACCTGCACGGACTCCCTCTTTTGTTTCCGCAAGTCCTGCAAGATTTGGTGTAAGCTCCACAAAAGCACCGTAGTTTTCCACGCTTCGGATAATTCCCGACACGGTTTCACCGGCACAAAACCTTTCGGCATTTTCTTCCCATGTGCCGAGAAGCTCCTTGTGACTGAGGCTTATACGACCGTTTTCAACAGATTTGATAACGGCTTTGATATCCATTCCTACAGTAAATCTCTCGGCAGGGTGTTCAATCCTTGAAACCGAAATTGTGTCAATGGGCATAAGTGCAACAATTCCGCAGCCTATGTCTGCGAATGCACCAAAGTTTTCAAGATGAGTTATGCGGGCAGGCACAATATCTCCGCATCGCAACCTTGAAATGTATGCGTCAAGGCATTTGCGTTGTGCTTTTTCACGGGAGAGCATTACAATCGGTTTGCCATTTTCGCCCTCGGTTATGTCGGTGACAACGAAACAGACAGGACGGTTCACCCTTGAAATCACGGCTATGTCACGAACCGAGCCGTCCTTAATTCCGATTGCGCCCTCCTCCCTCGGAATTATGCCTTTTATGCCTGCAAGGTCAACAATAAGGTTGTGACTGCTGTCGCACACACAAGCCTTTGCCTCAAGAATCTTTTCGCTGTTTTTTGCATCCTCAAGCAGCTTTAATGAGTGAAGTATATTTATGTTTTCCTGTTCGGATATAAGTTTTCCTTCGGGTAAATATTCTGACATTTTAAAGCCTCCGTCATATTTAGGTTTACAGAAAATCATATGAAAAAGTTTTCTGTCTTATTACACGGACGCAATTTTTTGCAGAAAAATTTTATTGCATTTACTGCGCTTTCCTTCATAAAAAGCGGCAAACTTGCATTTTTATTTCATTTATGATATAATAAGCAAGAAAAGTACGATGAAATCTGAGCTTTTGTTGAGTGCTTATTATACGAATTTATATCCCCCTCAAATTTTGCCATGCAAAATTTTCGATGGGTGATTGTACCATAATTCACTTTGTGATTATGGTACAAAAAATGTGTGTGTTTTAGAATAAAATCCAGATTAGAAGAGCCGTGGTTGTTTTTGGAAACATTACATAACAACGAGGCTTGACAGGAAGGAAACAAATCTATGAATACTTACAATCTTAAAAAAATTTGTGCCGTATCGGTTGCATCAATTATGTGTGTTTCTGTGTTGGCATTTTCGGGTTGCGGTGACAAGAAGGCTGAAGTCTCGCAGACTCCCGACGAAACAACACCGGCAACTACTGCCGTAAGCACGGCTGATGAACCTACCGCACAGAATTACCTTGAAAGCATCGGCATTGATACCGCTACTCTCGGAATCAATCCGAACATTATTCACGATTCAAACCCTGTCGGTTTTCAGCTTGATATGCCGAAGAACGGCGATACAATCGCAGTTGTTCACACCTCATACGGCGACATAACAATGCGACTTTTCCCCGAACAGGCACCAAAGACCGTTACAAACTTTGTAAACCTTGCAAAATCAGGAAAGTATAATAATTCACTTTTCAGCAAAGTAACAAAAGACTTTATGATCAACGGCGGTTACTGCGGTACAAGCTCGTACGGCGAGGCTTTTGAAGATGAATTTTGCGACAGGCTTTTCAATATCAGAGGCGCTGTTGCAATGTCAAACACAGGTGCGGACACAAACGAAAGTGCATTTTTTATCAACCAGAAAACTGCCGAAACATATAAGAATGAAGGCGGCTGGGAACATCTTGCAAGTCAATGGGATTCTATCAAAACCCAGCTTGCAAACTACAAGGATTCAAACCTTCTGACTGCATTCATTGAGAAAAACGGCACAAACTGTTACGATACCGACAGCGTTCCCGACAGCGTTAAAAAGCTGTATGAGGAAAACGGCGGAAACGCCTATCTTGACGGTGCATACAATGCGGTTGACAGAGGCTATACGGTATTTGCACAGGTAATTGACGGAATGGATGTTGTTGATAAAATCGCCTCGGCTAAGGTTGACAAGGACGACATTCCCGTTAAGAACATTGTTATCAAAAGCATTAAGATTACACAATATAAAGAGGAATCAACAACTCAGGCAGATTCGACATCTGCCAAAAGCGTCACACAGCCGACCACGGTCGGATAAGGAGCGGTTATGAACAGAATGCCCGTTGCAGCGATTATGTATGACTTTGACCGTACCCTATGTACGAAGGATATGCAGGATTACAGCTTTATCCCCCGTCTTAATATGACCGAAGATGAGTTCTGGAAATTTTCAAACGAACTCGGTCAAAGCGAACATATGGACTCAATTCTTGCGTATATGTACGCAATGGTAAAAATGTCCCGTGAAAGGAATATGCCTCTTTTGCGAAATGACCTTGTTGAAATGGGAAAAAATGTTGAGTTTTTTGACGGCGTAAAGGATTGGTTCAAAAGGATTTCCGACTTTGGCGAAAAGCTTGGAATGCAGGTTGAACATTATGTAATTTCTTCGGGTATGAAAGAAATTATTGAAGGTACGGAAATCAGCAAAAACTTCAAAAGCATTTTTGCGTGTGAATTTCTTTACGATGAAAACGGCAATGCCGTATGGCCTAAAACCGATGTAAATTACACCAATAAAACGCAGTTTGTTTACAGAATCAACAAAGGTGTTCTTGATGTTGCAAATGATGTTGACCTCAACCGTTCAATGCCGGAGGACAGCAAACGGGTTCCGTTCTGCAATATGATTTACATAGGCGACGGTCTTTCAGATGTTCCGTGTATGAAAATGATGAAAGCCTACGGCGGATATTCAATTGCGGTTTACCGAAAAAAGGACAGCAAGGTTGAGGACTTGCTGATGAAAGACAGAGTTGATTTTATCTATCCTGCCGACTATTCGGAAAACACAGGTCTTGACCTCACCGTTAAAAATATCATCAGAAAAATGGCTGTCTGCGGTCTTTTGTACGATGAAAACCATGAGCAGAAAAAAGAAATTCTCGGAAGATAATTTCGGTTGAATAAAAAATGTCAAGTATCAAAACGATGCTTGACATTTTTCTTTATTTGGTTTAATATAGTTGTAGAAGAGAGATGCCTGCGATAAGCGGATTCTCACTCTTTATGGTTAGAAAACAACCGCCGGAGCTTCGAAATTCGGGCGGTTATTTTCTTTTTTATTTATGTATGTAAATAAAAAAATTACTTTTTGTTGCCAAAAATTTGGTAACAAAGAGCGATAACGCTGACAATTAAAGTGCCGAGTAAACATACATCGGAAATTGTCATGGTTACCACCTCCTCTTGTGAGGAGAAACCGCCTACCGTTTAATGCAGGTATCACAGTCTTATTCTAACAGTTTAATTCTTATTTGTCAATTTAATTTTCAGACGGCAGTTCTTTACGGACTGCCGTTTTTTTGCATATATTCTGCATAACCTAAAAACATATTTTCACATCTGAAGTTGGTCTGTATTTTACGAAAAAGACTTGCAATAAAAAAGCAAATCAAATATAATTTAAAGAGAGCGTTGCTCAGATTCAATTATTGTATAAATAATATAACAACAAATTTTAACACAAAGGGACAAATAATGAATAAATTTCAACTTATAACCAATGAGGTAAAAAAGGTAATAAACGGTAAAGACAGGGTGGTTGTCACTACTCTGCTTGCGTTGCTCACAGGAGGAAACATTCTTATTGAGGATATTCCGGGTGTGGGCAAAACAACAATGGCGGTTGCGTTTTCAAAGGCGCTCGGTCTTGAATACGGCAGAGTACAGTTCACTCCCGACACTTTGCCGTCAGATATCACGGGCTTTGCGGTCTATAACAAGGATACAGGAAAATTCACTTTCAACAAAGGCGCTGTATTCTGTAATCTTTTTCTTGCAGACGAGTTAAACAGAACCTCAAGCAGAACACAGGCGGCTTTGCTTGAAGCAATGGAAGAACGGCAGGTTACTGTTGAAGGCAATACTTTCAAGCTTGAAAAGCCTTTTTCTGTTATTGCAACGCAAAACCCAACAGGAGCGTCGGGAACACAGCTTTTGCCTGATTCACAGATTGACCGATTCACGGTAAGGCTTTCAATGGGATATCCCGACAGCGATGCGGAATGTAAAATGCTGCTTAACAGAAGCGGTAAAAATCCACTTGACTCAGTAAACTGCATTGTATCCAAAAATGAATTTCTTGAAATGCAGTCGAAGGTTCAGAATGTTTTTGTCAGCGACGATATGGCAAGATATATTGTGTCACTCATTTTGGCAACAAGAAAGCATCCGTTGCTTTCAAGAGGTGCAAGCCCGAGAGCAACGCTTTCACTGACCGATATGGCAAAGGCTGTTGCATTTGCCGAGGGCAGAGATTACATTGTGCCGAGAGATGTGCAGAATATTTTTATCTGCACCGTAAATCACAGGATAATTCTCAACGCAAAAGCCTCTGCATCAAAAAAGAACAGCGAAGAAATTCTGCACGAAATTCTCAGAAAAACTCCAAAACCGAGGACTTGAAAATGATAAGGAACATAATAATTTATCTTTGTCTGCTGACGGGAACATTTTTGTTCAGCATTTTTTATTACGCCTGGTTCTCATGGTTTTTGTTCCTGACGGTTGTTTCAATTCCGATAATCTCGCTTTTGCTGAGTCTGCCTTTTATGATACGGAGTGTACGCTCAGATATTGAAATTTTTGCAAAAGAAAATGTTTTTATCAAGGATGAGTTTTACATTGCAATATCAGGCAAGAAGAAAAAACCGCTCTTCTGCCCTATGCTCACGCTGAATATAAAATCAACCAACCTTACAACAAATCTTTGTGAAAACATAAAAATCAGATTTTCGGGTACATTTACAAAGCCGTTAATCAGACAATGCAACAGTCTTACACAGCATTGCGGTCAGCTTGACATTGTATGCAAAAACGGTAAAGTTTACGATATGCTCGGTATATTTTTTCTCCCGATCAGGATCAAAAAGCGTAGCTTTGTTCGTGTTCTTCCAAAACAACAAAAACCGAAAATTATCCCCGACAGCAGTAATTTCACGGTTACGGGGTACAAGCCTAAGCCTGTGGGCAACAGCGAAATTTATGAGCTTCGTGAATACCGTCACGGTGACAGTCTGCGCAATGTTCATTGGAAGCTTTCGTCAAAAAGCGATGGGCTGATTGTAAAAGAACCGAATGTTCCGATAATCAAGAACTGTCTTATAATGCCTTTTTTTGGAGATAATGCAGACGAAAATGATGTTGTTTTTGCAAAGCTGATGTATGTCTGCCGATATATGATTAAGAGCATAGGCATTTGCTTTGCCTGTGACAGGAACGGCAATCCTTTTGAGATAAGATGCGAAAGCGATATATTAAACTATTTTTCCGCACTCTATCTAAACACGGAAAGCAGCTTTGTTGCCGACACAAATGATTTTCAGCATTATAGTATATTTGCCGATCGTGAGGAGGTTGACTTGTTGTGAAAAACAAAACAAGCTTTGCGATTGACATTTTTCTCTGCATAACATTGATTTCAAGCCTGTTTTACTGTCTTGTCACCTCTTTTGATATAAAAACAGAATGGTACATCATAGTAGTTCCCACGGCAATTTTCTGCACAATTTACGGATTGCTTGCCTCTCTTGTGAAAAAGTCGGGTGTACTGTTTATCAGCGTGGCAATCACTATGATTGTTTTTGTATTTACTCTGCTGTTTTCACTTGAAAGCATACTTGAGCAATTGAGTTATGTTATTACGCAGGTTTTAAAACTACTTTCGCAATATCTTCCCGTACAGAACAAAATTATTTTGGGAGATACCCTCGGCACAAGCGCAACAGGACTTTTTGTGTTCATTTCGGCAATACTGAGTGCAGTTTTTACAATCAGCCTGATACGATACAAGCGTATTTTGATTCCGTCATTGCTGTCAATGGTACTGCTTGTCCCCTGCTTCATTCTTGTAAACACTCTGCCGTCGCTCGTTTGTCTTTTTATTGCAATTGCAAGTCTTATTGCCTTGTACATTTCAAAGAACACACGCAAATTCAGACCGTCACAGGGCGGTGTGATTGCGGCAATTTCATTCGGAACAATGCTTGTTGTGATGGCAATTCTGCTTGCGTTCAATCCGATTGAAAAATATGAGCGATTTGACTGGCAGGAAAACCTTTTACAGAGCATTGAAAACGGCTTTAATATTGATGACGGGCGAAAAACTTCCACAGAAAAAAACCTTAATGAAATCAAAGGTTCACTTGAAGAAAAAGAAAATCTCAGCGATATTTCGCCGCTGACGCAGACGCATACACCTGTTATGACGGTCACTTCGGCAGTTGGCGGTAATATTTATCTCAAAGGCACAGCATATGCCGACTACAGGGACAATATATGGAATATCATTTCCGACAATAATGCCGCAAGATATCCGCAGGATTTCGTACCGTTTACGGCAACAATCGGAAACAATGCTTTAACCGATACAAGGGTTCATATGCTGAATAAAAGTAAGATTGCCTATGTTCCCTACTTTTTGGAAAGTCTACCCGACAATCTCAATTCGGTTGCCGATGTGTGTGTAAAAAACGATACGGATAAAAACGAATTTAATTATTCGCACTATCCGTTTTATGCTGAAAACACATACAGATACAATAATTCTTCCGATGCGGAAGAATACAAAACATTTGTGTATGACACCTATCTTGAAATTCCGAGAACAACACAAATTGAGTTGCGTAGAATTGCAGAGCAAGAGGGTTTTCTCGACTCGGAGCTTACCGCTTCCGAAAAGATTGAAATGGTAAAGAACTATATTTCAAGCAGTAAAACCTATTCGTTAAAAACTCCGAAAATGCCGTCAGGCAAAGATTTTGCAACTTGGTTTCTCAACGAAAGCGACACGGGATATTGTGTTCATTTTGCCACGGCCGGCACGCTTATGCTGAGAGCGCTCGGGATTCCGGCACGATATGTTACAGGTTACTATGCAACCGCATACGCAAATCAGACCGTTACCGTAACAACCGACAATGCTCACGCATGGGTTGAGTATTACAGCGATACGGCGGGTTGGATTCCGCTTGAATGTACACCGTCATCGTTTCAGCCGGCAAGGTATGTCGGCTCTCAAAGAGCAAACGGCGGCAGTACGGACACAACTCAGCCAACAACCGTTGAACCGACAACAGCACCGACTGCTCCGACAAACGGCACGGTTTCTCACAGCACAAAATCGAAAAATGACAGTAAATCTTCATTTGAATTTAACGGATTTACAATCGCTATGATGTCATTGGGAATTGTTGTCCTTGCTTTAATCGCAATTTTCTCAAGAAGAATTATCATTATCAAAAAGAGAAAACAAAGATTTGAAACAGGAAGAAACAATAAAAGGGCAATCTACATTTATAAAGAACTTAAAAATCTAACGAAAATTTCACATATTCTGATTACAGATGAAGTGAAATCCGTGTACGAAAAGGCGAGATTCAGCAATCACACAATAAGCGATGATGAACTGAAGATTATTGAAAACGCTTACTATAATTCTGTTGAAGAAATTTACAATAATCTCCCTCGCATCAAAAAGCCGTATTACAAGTTTATAAAGGCTATAAAATAAGAAATGCTCCCGTACAATACGGGAGCGTTTTTACACAACAAAAGGCTCTTGAAAACAACTCAAGAGCCTTAGATTTTGCTTTATATTATTTAAAAAGATTCTTTTTGTCATAATAATCCTTATCGACAAACTCGTCCTTTTCGTCAAGATTGCTGTCACTGCTCTTGAAAAGTCCCGAGCCAAAACGATAATCGTGATTTGCCATTCTGCGAATTCCGTAAGCAAGAATTGCAACACACACCAAAATCCAGAAAACTAACCAAAACATAAACAACACCTCTCAAAAGCAATACAATGTTAATCTTTTTGTTTAGCTGATTATATCATTGCAATATTATATTGTCAATATATTTTTATTAATATTCATTAATAAATGTAAGAACTTTTCTTACTGTTTCAACACTCAATTTATCAGTGTTGCCGTATTTGAGAAAAGAATTGACATTACCTGCATTAAGGTTCAATTCCTTATAAATGCGGTAGTTTGTAATACACTTTTGCTGTTTAACTTCACAGATTTTTTTATACATCAAATTTTTGATTTTTGTTTCATTATTGTGTTTGTTTAATCTGTAAAGGTAGTTATCATAGATTGTTTTGTACTCGCTTAATTCTTTTTCGGAAACATATTTTTCAACATTATTGTCAGTAATTCCCGAAAGTTTTTCGCAACCGTCATTAAGATAGTCGTACTTTTTAAGAAGTTTATTCTTTAAATTTTTATCGGTAAACATCATAAGATAAAGACATAAAGCATCTTTAAGGCGAATATTATTTTCGGCAAGTTTTGAAAACGAGTACAAAGATGTTCCGCCCACTCCCGACAATTCCTGTAGTTGTGAAAGAAGATATCCTTTAAATGTCAACGCTCTCATTTAAACCTCTCCAATAAATAACATAATAAATAATAGTATTATTCTATTAGGAATATTTTTATTTGTCAACTGAAAATTGTAATTTACCGACATAATTTTGCAAGTTAGGGTTCGGTACTGTTAATTTCCTTTTTGATATGGTAAAATGGTTGATGAACGGAGGGAATGCGATGTTTAATGTTACAATCCGTCAGGTTGGGATTGAGGAACGGGAAGAAATTATAATTTGCTGTCATGAAATCAGCGACGAGGTTATGTCGCTTGCAAACAGCATTAAGGGGCAGAAAAGTTTTCTTCTTGCATCAAAAGACGGCGAGATGTTCAAGCTTGACACAAAGGAAATTTTCTACATAGAATCGGTTGACAACAAAACCTTTATATACTGCAAAAACAATATTTATGAAACCAAACAAAAGCTGTATGAGCTTGAAGAAATTTTAAAAGGAACAAAATTTTTCAGATGTTCAAAGTCGATGATACTGAATATCGGTAAAATCCGTTCCGTGTCACCGTCTGTCAACAGCCGTTTTGAGGCAAAGCTTGTAAACGGTGAAACGGCAATTATTTCAAGGCAGTATGTGCCGACCTTGAAGAAAAAGCTTGGAATGTGAGGTATTGTTATGAACGATTCTTTAAAAGAAATTATAAAAGAAGTCATAAAGGACTTTTTCATAATCACGGTTGCAATGCTTTTTGTTGTAAGCCTTGCAAATTCAATTGCGTTAATCGAATACTATCCCCCCTATTTTCCGTGGGTTGTAATGGGAACAGGTGCGGTAACTTCAATTCCGACTCTGCTTTTTTACTTTAAAGAAGAACCCACCAAACTGCAGGCACGCATACGAATTGTCATTCATTTCTGCCTTATTCAGGCAATTGTTATGACCGAGGGATTTTTGCTTGGTTGGTACAAGAATTTTCCTATGGCGCTTTTGGTTTTTGCAATGGTTACCGCCGTGTATCTGCTGACATTTCTTTTCAGCTACATTACACGGACAAGCACGGCAAAATCAATTAATGAATCGCTCAAAAAATTTAACGCAGACGAGGATTATCAGGACGAATAACTGCATTTTGACATGCAAAATCGCAACTTACTCCCCTCTTTTTGCAACACAGCTAAAATTGCTTTTCTTTTGAATTGCAAGGTGCTACTATGTTGACAGAAGGAGGGGATTTTTAATGAGTAACATAATCGAAGTTAAAAATCTTGTAAAGAATTATAAAGATGTTCACGCAGTAAATGATATATCATTCACGGTTGAAGAAGGTTCGTTTTTCGCATTTCTCGGAATTAACGGTGCAGGCAAATCAACCACAATCAACATTCTTTGCACGGTGCTTGAAAAAACATCGGGCAATGTTAAAATCGGCGGATATGACCTTGACAAAGAAAAGAATAAAATCAAGGAGCTTATCGGAATTGTTTTTCAGGGTTCTGTACTTGACAAACAGCTTACCGTTAAAGAAAATCTTGAATCGAGAGCGTCATATTACGGACTCAACAAAAAAGAAATCGCCAAAAGAATTGAAAGCCTTACACAAACCTTTGACCTTTCGGAAATTCTCAAAAGAAAATACGGAACATTGAGCGGTGGCCAGCGCAGACGGGTTGACATTGCAAGGGCGCTTATTAACCGACCGAAGCTCCTGTTCCTTGACGAACCGACAACGGGACTTGACCCGAAAACAAGGCTGCAGGTGTGGGAAATCATACACAATCTTCGCAAAGAAACAGGACTTACGGTATTCCTCACAACCCACTATATGGAAGAAACAGTTGACTGCGACAATGTGGTGATTATTGATTCGGGCAAAATTGTTGCCAACGATTCTCCGCATAATCTCAAAAAAGATTATTCGTCAAACAGCCTTGTTTGGTACACGGAAGAAAATTCTGAAAACGATAATCTTCTCAAGGCCGATAATCTCGAATTTGAAAGAGTCGGAGATGCATATAAAATCAAAATCAAGGACAGCAGACAGGCTCTTGAAATCACAAACAAACATACTGAAATTGTCGATTTTGAGATTATCAAAGGCAATATGGACGATGTGTTTCTGACTGTAACGGGTAAAAGGCTGGGTGACTGATATGAAATTTCAAAGAACACTTTGCTCATACAAGGGTATGACAAAACGAAATATAAAGGTATATTTAAAGGACAAAACCGCAATTATCTTCTCAATGATGACGCAGATTATCATACTCGGATTGTATCTTTTGTTTCTCAAACAGAATTATGTAGATTCAATGACTTCAATGCTTGACGGCTTCAACATCAAAACAGAGGACAATTTGATTAACGCACTTGTAAATTCATGGCTTGTATCGGGCGTTATCGGAACATCTGTTGTTACGGTTGCAATGAACTCGCTTTCGGTAATGATTTCCGACAAGCAGAACAAGATTGACTACGACTACAACGCTTCTTCCGTAAAGGGCAGTACGGTTGTTCTCTCCTACTTTTCGGGTGCGGTTGTAAACACAATTGTAATCAGTGCAATTTTGCTGACGGCAGGCATCGCATTTTCGTGCATATCGGGTTCAAGCTTTCCCGAATTTACAGAGCTTTTAAAATTATACGGACTTGTGATTTTAGGCTCTGTTTCGGCTGTACTTATTCTTATGTTTGTTGCGTCATTCTTCAAAAAGAATTCAACCTATGCCGCATTCAACACACTTATTTCGGTTGCAATCGGTTTTGTAATCGGCGCATACATTCCCGTCAGCCAATTTTCGGACGGAGTTCAGACATTTGTAAATCTTATCCCCGGCTCACACATTGCGGCTATGATAAGAAATGTGCTTGTCAGCCCGTGCATTAACGATATTTCGACCTCACTCGCAGGAGCAGACCACGGAATGTTTGCAACAGAGGCAGAAAAAGCGTTTGCAACCAACCTCAACCTTTTCGGAAACGAAGTGGATTTCACATTTATGATGATGTACTCAATCGGTGCAATCTTAATTTTCCTTATCCTCAACCTTATATCATACAAATTCAGTTCAAAACGCAAGGACTGATTTATGACAGATAAAAAGCCGACACTCCGAAAAGTGTCGGCTTTTTTATATATAGTTACTTCCAAACTTCTTCTGCAATTTCTTTCACAAGAGCAAGCTTTGCCCACTGCTCTTCCTCGGTAAGCTTATTACCGATTTCGCATGATGCAAAACCGCACTGCGGACTGAGATACAATCTGTCAAGCGGAATATACTTTGCCGCCTCATGAATACGATTGATTACAGTCTGCTTATCCTCAAGAACAGGTGACTTTGTTGTGATAAGACCGAGAACAACCTTTTTGTCACCGCTCACATATTTTAACGGTTCAAAACCGCCTGAACGCTCATCGTCAAACTCAAGATAATAAGCGTTGACATTTTCTTCACCGAAAAGTTTCTCTGCAACAGGATCATATGCACCGCTGCTGAAGTATGCAGAATGATAGTTACCTCTGCAAACATGAGTATTGATTACGAGGTCATCGGGCTTACCCTCAATTGCAAGGTTGTTTACCTTGAGAAGTTTCTCACTGATACTCTTAAAATCTGCATCCTCGCCATAGCGGTTTACGCTACCCTCCGCAACAAGAACGCCCCATGTGCAGTCGTCAAACTGGATATTTCTGCAACCTGCATCGTAAAGATCTTTGATTACCTTTTTGTATCCGTTTGCAATATCGTTGATAAGTTCTTCATCTGTCGGATAGAACTTCCTTGTCGTTTCAATATTTGCAGGAATGATGAACTGCTGGAAAAACTGTGCGGGAGCAGGAATTGTCTGCTTTGCAACTGTGTTTTCATCTTCAAGAGCCTTTACAAATTTGTAGTGTTCAACAAATGGGTGGCTGTCTACAGAAATTTTTCCCGAAAGCCATGTATCGTCAATCAAAGCCTGTTCGCCGTGGAATGCAACACCGTTTTCGGTTTTTTTGTGTTCAACTCCGTTAAATCCCCACATAAAATCGAGGTGCCATGTTGCTCTGCGGAATTCACCGTCGGTAATCGCTTTTATACCGGCTTTTTTCTGTTTTGCAACAAGGTCAAGAATAGCCTTGTCCTCAACTGCGGTAAGCTCTTCTTTTGTGATTTTACCGTTTTCAAAATCAAGTCTTGCTTTTTTAAGATAATCTGGTCTTAAAAAGCTGCCTACTGTTTCAAATCTAAATGGTGTGTGCTGTTTACTCATCTTAAATACCTCCGTGGAAATTTGATGAGTTAATTATATTATGAATTCACAGACTTGTAAAATACTTGTTATCAGCCGTTTGCTATTAGTTTTTCTTATATCAAATATGTTTCTTTAAAGCCTCAATATATACCTCGGCAAGGTTACTGTGCAAAATCTTTTTATTTTCGATATAACCGATTTTCATATTGCCCTCTTCATCAAGGGGGATTGCGGTTATATTATCACCGTTAAGCTCATTGTCGATTACACCACTGCAAACTGTGTAGCCGTTGAGTCCGATTAAAAGGTTGAATAGGGTTGCCCTGTCGGTCACTCTGATATTTTTTGTACGCCCGACCGTGCTGAAAATTTCTTCCGAATAATAGAAAGAATTATGCTCCCCCTGTTCAAACGAGAGATACGGATAATCGGCAAGCTCCTCCATTGTAACGGATTTTTTGTCTGCAAGCGGATGGTCGGTTGATACAAACACATGAGGCTTTGCCGTAAAAAGCTCGGTGAATGTCAGCGACTTTGATTTTATAATTTTCATCAGCGCATCTTTGTTAAAGCTGTTGAGATAAAGAATTCCGATTTCGCTTTTCATCTTTGCAACATCGTCAATAATTTCGTAGGTTTCGGTTTCACGAAGTGAAAAATCGTACTCCTCGCCTGCAAACCGTCGGATAAGATCAACAAATGCATTGACTGCAAACGAGTAGTGCTGGGTTGAAACGCAGAACTGCTGTTTTATCTTTGTTCCCGACTTATACACTCCCTCAAGCAGGCTTGCCTGTTCAAGAACCTGTCGTGCATAGCCGAGAAATCTTTCACCCTCGTTTGAAGTTACAACGCCCTTGTTTGTGCGTGTAAAAATCTTTATGCCCATTTCCGTTTCCAACTCACGGATTGATGTTGTAAGTCCCGGTTGGGAAATAAAAAGTTCTTTTGACGCTTCACTCATTGAGCCTGTGCGGGCAACGGTGACAACATATTTTAACTGTTGCAAAGTCAACCTTGTTCAATCCTTTCAAAAACAAATTCCCTCATTCAACATAGAAAACACGGTTTTCTCTTCTCGGTGAAGTTTTGGGATATTCACCGTTCACATAACCGATAACGCAGTGACCGATACCCTCATAGTCGCCCTCAATACCGAGTGATTCGAGAATTTCTTTGCCCTCTTTGCTTTCAAATTCTTCCTTTGCACGGTGAATCCAACAACTTCCGAGTCCCTCATCATTGGCGGCAAGCATAAGATTTTCCATTACAAGAGTACCGTCATACAAATATGTAGGAGCTGCTTTGTCGGCAAGCACAATCAGCACAACAGGAGCGTTATAGAACGGATCAACATCTTTTCCCATAATTTCGGCATTCATTCTTGAAAGCCTGTCACGCATTTCTTTGTTTGTAACGGCAACGATAATAACCGGCTGTCTGTTCATTCCTGACGGTGCATACAGACCTGCGGAAATGATTTCGTCAATAACTTCCTTTGGCGGCATATCAGACTTAAAACTGCGAACACTTCTTCTTGATTTCAGTTTTTCTATAAATTCATTCATTATGTAAACCTCTCAGTCCTCATAAAATTTTGCAAAATCCTCAACAGATTTTCTCTTTGGTCTTACGATTTCGGAATCCGTGTAACCAACTGCTATAACGCTGACAACAGCCTCTGTTTCGGGAATGTCAAATTCTTTTCTGAGCTTTTCACCGTCACGGATACCCATAACAAGGGTTGAAATGCCGAGTTCGGTTGCCTTTAGCAAAAGTGCCATATTGTTAAGGCCGAGATCGTAATATCCCCAGCCGTTGCCGATTTCAGTCACGGCAGTACCGTCTTTGTCAAAACCCGAACGGTTGAGAACAACTGTTGTCACGATATATGCAGACGCATTTTCTGAATTTTTTCTGTTAAATTCAGGGAGTGCCTCTCTTACGGCATTCTTACTTTTCTCACCTGTTGCAACATAAAAGCGTGGTGTCTGCGAGTTCTTCCACGACGGAGCAAGATTTGCCGCTGACAGCATTTCATCAAGCAGGCTTTTTTCAACTTTTTTATCTATATAATGTCTTGTGCTTTTTCTGTTATTTAAAGCCTCAGATAATTCCATAATCAAACCTCCAAAATTTTTATACCTATATTGTACCAATGGAGTGGGAATTAATCAAGGGTTAAAGCAGAATATAGAACAAAATCGGTATCGTAAAAACTGCCGTCAGCTGTGACACAAGCGCAATACTTGCACCGTCATCGGGACTTTTTCCGTAGGCTGACGGAATGATTACCGTGTTAAGTCCAAGCGGCATTGCATTTGCGCAAAGTGTTGCAACAACTGCCTCCTGAGGTGCGTTAAAAAGCTTTAATATCAGAACCGAAACCGTTGGCAGAAACACAAGGCGAATTCCTGCAACAACATAGGTCTGCCATTTGCCGAAAAGATTTGCAAAGCTGTAGCCGCCTATTACAAAGCCTGTCAGAATCATTGCAATCGGAGACATACAGGCGGCGGTTGAATTGATTATTGTTGTGACAAGTCTGAATTTCGGAATCGGCAATAAACCGAGAATTGCTCCGATAAAAATTGAAACAAAAATCGGATTAACAAAATTTTTCATTGAAAATTTGCCGTGTCCGTTCGGCACAAGCCACGCAATTCCTATTGAATAAGTAAACAGATTAAGCGGTAAAGTGAACATAAGATAGTCGAAAAGCTCCATGCTTTCTGCGCCGTATATTCCCGACACCATTGCAGTTCCGACAAATCCGAAATTTGAAACGGAAATTGAATAGCGGTACACCTTTTTCAGATATTCCGTCTTACCAAGAAATCTTGAAACGGCAAATCCCGTTGCAATGCAAAACAGCAGAACCCCTGTGCTGTATGCAATGAACACCCATTTTTCGCTTATGTTTTTTACTGTACAATTGGTGCGAAATGTGTTAATTACAACGGCGGGCATAAGAATTCTGTTCTCAAGCTTTGAAAAAATTTCGGCTGAATTTTCCGGCAAAAAACCGCCCTGTCGGATTGTAAAACCGATAAATATAAACGAAAACAAAACCGCAATCTGAAAAATCACCGATGAAAAAATCTCCACAAATTCATCCCCTTTTAAAGCCAAAACACCCCCAGTCCGAGGGGCTGAGGGTGTAAGCTTCAAATCAAATTACTTGCAGCCGCACTTTGCTTCAAAGCTCTGGCAGTCTGTACACTGACAAACAGTCGGATTCGCCTCGTGAGTGCCGACCTTGATTGCTTCAAGCGAACAGTAGTCCTTTGTGCTGTTGTGATGCTTACAGTTTGTTACCGAGCACATAATGCTTTGGTTACAATATGCATTGTTTTCCATAGTATTCATTCTCCTCATTCATTTTTGCGGATTAGCCGCTTTTTATATTGTTTCTGCATTTTGCGGATTTATACCGCACACTTTGAAACATCTGCAATAAAATGTACTGAGGTGAATTACATGAATGTTGTATCGGCTGTTTTTCTTGTTGTTTTTGCCGTAATCGGAATTTGTGCATTTGTCCGTGAATTAACAATTTTTCTCTTTCGTAGCAGAAAAAATAATACCGTTATGTTTGTTGCTCCCGTCAGCGGAAAATGTGAAAATGCCGAATATATTTTGCGAAGTGCTGCCGCAAAGGTAAAATGGATAAGCAGAGGAAGAAATGACTGTGTAATTTGCCTTGACTGCGGTATGGACGATGAAACAAAAAGGATTTGCCAAAAAATATGTCGTGACTACGGCTTTGCAAAGCTTTTGACAAAACAGGAATTTTTAAAAATGATAAAGTGAAAATCCAAACGATATTTAAACAAAAATACTGCCACGGAATATGACGAGGTTTTATAAGACAGTATGATAAAACTTAATAAACCCAAGACATTGCCATGGCAGGATGAGGCTTTGACTGTAAAAGGTCAAAGCCTTTTACTTATCAAAAGTCTGTGGGTGCATTTTTGTATAAATCAAAAAAAGTGTAAGAATAGGCATTATAAAAAACACTATTATTATTTATTTATAATTACATATGTATCTGTTATATTGTACAAAGAAATATGAATAAGTTTGTAGGCAATTATGATTGTATTTTATTGTTTAAATATGGTAAAATTCAATTAACAAAACAAATTCCCTTACAATAAACTAATATAAAAATTAATGTTGTAAGTGCTGTGAGTTTTGTAATTTCTACTTTGGTAGATTATTAGTTTTATTGTAGACAACAAAAAATAACTTTAAACACGAAAGGAGAGCTAATAGTTTATGCAAGAGCATAAAAAAATATCGCATCTTACACACAGAAATTCAGTTCAAAAAACAATTAGGATGCAACTGAATCCTGTAGGTAAAACAATGGATTATTTTCAAGCAAAGCAAATTCTTGAGAATGATGAAAAGCTTAAAGAGTACTATCAGAAAATTAAGGAAATAGCGGACAGGTTTTACAGAAATTTAAATGAGGATGTACTTTCAAAAACCGGGTTAGATAAATTAAAAGATTATGCTGAAATTTACTATCACTGTAATACGGATGCAGACCGAAAAAGACTTAATGAATGTGCATCGGAATTAAGGAAAGAAATCGTCAAAAATTTTAAGAATAGAGATGAGTATAACAAACTATTCAATAAAAAGATGATTGAGATAGTTCTTCCCAAACATCTTAAAAATGAGGACGAAAAGGAAGTTGTAGCCTCATTTAAAAATTTCACAACATACTTTACAGGTTTCTTCACTAACAGAAAAAATATGTATTCGGACGGAGAAGAATCCACGGCAATCGCATATAGATGCATTAACGAAAATTTGCCTAAGCATCTTGACAATGTCAAGGTCTTTGAAAAAGCAATTTCTAAACTATCCAAAAACGCAATTGATGATTTAGATACCACTTATTCCGGCTTATGTGGTACAAATTTGTATGACGTTTTTACAGTTGATTATTTTAACTTTTTGCTTCCACAATCCGGAATTACCGAATATAACAAAATCATCGGCGGTTACACAACAAGCGACGGTACAAAAGTTAAGGGTATTAACGAATATATAAATTTGTACAATCAACAAGTATCCAAACGGGATAAAATTCCTAATCTTAAAATTTTGTATAAACAAATTTTAAGTGAGAGTGAAAAGGTATCATTCATACCGCCAAAGTTTGAAGATGACAACGAACTTTTATCGGCTGTTTCAGAGTTTTACGCAAACGACGAAACCTTTGACGGGATGCCATTAAAAAAAGCAATTGATGAAACAAAGCTATTATTCGGCAATTTAGATAATTCCTCTCTTAATGGAATTTACATTCAAAATGACCGATCCGTGACAAATCTGTCAAACAGTATGTTCGGTTCTTGGTCGGTAATAGAAGATTTATGGAACAAAAATTATGACTCCGTTAATTCAAACAGCAGAATCAAAGATATTCAAAAGCGTGAAGACAAAAGAAAAAAAGCATACAAAGCAGAAAAGAAACTTTCACTTTCATTTTTACAGGTTTTGATTTCCAATTCTGAAAATGATGAAATCAGAAAAAAGTCTATCGTAGATTACTACAAGACTTCTTTAATGCAACTTACCGACAATTTATCAGACAAATACAAAGAAGCAGCACCTCTGCTCAGTGAAAATTACGATAATGAAAAAGGTTTGAAAAATGACGATAAATCTATTTCATTAATTAAAAATTTTCTTGATGCCATAAAAGAAATTGAAAAATTCATCAAGCCTTTGTCCGAAACTAATATTACAGGTGAGAAAAATGATTTGTTTTACAGTCAGTTCACACCATTACTTGATAATATCAGCAGAATAGACATATTATATGATAAGGTCAGAAACTATGTTACACAAAAACCGTTTTCAACCGATAAAATCAAGCTTAACTTTGGCAATTCACAGCTATTAAACGGCTGGGATCGAAACAAAGAAAAAGGCTGCGGTGCCGTTTGGCTTTGTAAAGATGAAAAATATTATCTTGCAATCATAGATAAAAGTAATAATAGTATTTTGGAAAATATTGATTTTCAAGACTGCGATGAAAGCGATTGTTATGAAAAGATAATTTACAAGCTTCTCCCCGGTCCAAATAAAATGCTTCCAAAAGTTTTCTTTTCAGAAAAGTGCAAGAAACTTTTGTCACCGTCAGACGAAATACTTAAAATTCGTAAAAACGGCACTTTCAAAAAAGGTGATAAGTTCAGCCTTGATGATTGCCATAAGTTAATTGATTTCTACAAAGAATCATTCAAAAAGTACCCAAATTGGTTAATTTATAACTTTAAATTTAAAAACACAAACGAATATAATGATATCAGCGAATTTTATAATGATGTTGCTTCACAGGGATATAATATTTCAAAAATGAAAATCCCGACATCATTTATTGACAAACTTGTAGATGAAGGAAAAATCTATCTTTTCCAACTCTACAACAAAGACTTTTCACCGCATAGCAAGGGTACTCCTAATCTGCATACACTTTATTTTAAAATGTTGTTTGATGAAAGAAATCTTGAAGATGTGGTGTACAAGCTTAACGGTGAGGCAGAAATGTTTTATCGTCCTGCAAGTATAAAATATGACAAACCAACTCATCCCAAAAACGCACCGATAAAAAATAAAAATACACTCAATGATAAAAAAACAAGCACTTTTCCTTATGACTTAATTAAAGATAAACGCTACACTAAATGGCAGTTTTCACTTCACTTCCCTATTACCATGAATTTTAAAGCTCCGGATAAGGCAATGATCAATGATGATGTCAGAAATCTGCTGAAATCCTGCAACAACAATTTCATCATAGGAATTGACAGAGGCGAAAGAAACTTGCTTTATGTCAGCGTAATTGACAGCAACGGTGCTATAATATATCAGCACTCACTCAATATTATCGGAAACAAGTTTAAAGGAAAAACATACGAAACTAACTACCGGGAAAAACTTGCAACAAGAGAAAAAGAGCGTACGGAACAGCGCCGTAACTGGAAAGCAATTGAGAGTATAAAAGAACTCAAAGAGGGCTATATCAGTCAGGCTGTGCATGCTATATGTCAGCTTGTTGTCAAGTACGATGCAATCATCGTTATGGAAAAGCTGACTGACGGATTCAAACGAGGCAGAACAAAGTTTGAAAAACAGGTTTATCAGAAATTTGAAAAAATGCTGATTGACAAACTTAATTACTATGTTGACAAAAAGCTTGATCCCGACGAAGAAGGCGGTTTACTTCATGCCTACCAGCTTACGAACAAGCTTGAGAGCTTTGATAAGCTTGGTACGCAAAGCGGTTTTATTTTCTATGTTCGTCCTGATTTTACAAGCAAAATTGATCCCGTTACCGGCTTTGTAAATTTGTTGTATCCTCGATATGAAAACATTGACAAAGCCAAAGATATAATTTCAAGATTTGACGATATAAGATACAATGCCGGCGAGGACTTTTTTGAATTTGACATTGATTACGATAAGTTTCCAAAGACTGCGTCTGACTATCGCAAAAAGTGGACAATCTGTACTAACGGCGAAAGGATTGAAGCTTTCAGAAATCCCGCAAACAATAACGAATGGAGTTATCGTACAATAATTCTTGCAGAAAAATTCAAAGAATTATTTGATAACAATTCTATAAATTATCGTGATTATGACGATTTGAAAGCTGAAATTCTTTCACAGACAAAGGGCAAATTTTTTGAGGATTTCTTTAAATTATTAATACTTACCCTACAGATGCGAAACAGTAACCCTGAAACAGGCGAGGACCGTATTCTTTCTCCCGTCAAGGACAAAAACGGCAATTTTTACGACAGTTCAAAATATGATGAAAAGAGCAAGCTTCCGTGTGATGCCGATGCAAACGGTGCGTACAACATTGCCCGCAAAGGTTTGTGGATTGTTGAACAATTCAAAAAATCCGATAATGTTTCAACTGTCGAACCGGTAATCCACAATGACAAATGGCTGAAATTTGTTCAGGAGAATGATATGGCGAATAATTAAATTCCGACTCTTTAACACGGTACTGTCGTTAAATATCACTCCGACAGTACCGTTGTCAAGGCTTGATATTTGACACAGATAATAAAAGAGTATATAATCAGACTAAGGATACATAGAAAAAGTTTGGTTTTGCCAAGAATGAAGATTCCCCTTTGCTGATAGTCGGCTAACTTCTGCAAACCCAAGTCTTAATATTTATTTTTGTCCATATTGGGTTATTGAACAATGAAAAAGTTATTACAATCTCACATATGTTATTTAAGTTATTTTGAAATTTATGTAACATCATACAACGTAAGGGTTTAATAACCATATATAATTTCTACTATTGTAGATATTAAGGCTTTTACACCGTCAATGCCGTTTAATAACCCTATATAATTTCTACTATTGTAGATCTATTGCCTGTCCAGTCTTTCAAATAAGTCTAATAACCCTATATAATTTCTACTATTGTAGATATAGTAATAATCTCACCAACAGAACAAGTTTAATAACCCTATATAATTTCTACTATTGTAGATGGTATCCCCTTTCTTTATTGTGTCTATGTTTAATAACCCTATATAATTTCTACTATTGTAGATATCACGCTATCAACAGCAGCTCCACCAATGTTTAATAACCCTATATAATTTCTACTATTGTAGATCCTGAGTTGCCTTTGCTCTTAATTACGTTTAATAACCCTATATAATTTCTACTATTGTAGATTAATCTGTATGGCCCATAAGTGCGATAGTTTAATAACCCTATATAATTTCTACTATTGTAGATTACTCGTCAGCCTGTCCTGTCGCTGTGTTTAATAACCCTATATAATTTCTACTATTGTAGATGGAGCAGTTGCAAACGAATAGCGATTAGTTTAATAACCCTATATAATTTCTACTATTGTAGATGTTGAGAGATGTTTCTGTTGAAATGGGGTTTAATAACCCTATATAATTTCTACTATTGTAGATGTAATCCTGTATATAGAGAATCAGTTTGTTTAATAACCCTATATAATTTCTACTATTGTAGATACGGTAATGCCTTTAATCGTTGCCATAGTTTAATAACCCTATATAATTTCTACTTTTTTGATTAGATAAAAAGGTTACTTACACCGATTAACAACAAATTCATTTTGCTACAAAAATACAAGCCACACACAAACAAAAGCAGAGAGTCCGAAAGCTCTCTGCTTTTTATCGTTTTTTAACATTGTACCGAACCATTACAACAAAGCTACCTACATAGCTATGGGAATTATCATAAACAGAAAAAGTCACGACTGCATATGCAATCGTGACCGAGTTGGTGGAGATGAGGGGAGTCGAACCCACTATTTTAATCTTATTATGCCGATAAATACTGACTTTTTATTTAGCCGTGTTGGATTTTGTGTCGGATTAAGCACACAAACTTCTGAATGTGTTACCGCCTGCGATACCGTCATCATTCAAACAGTGAGTCCGCTGATATGATGTAACTGCGGATTCTGTACCGTTACCGTAAATTCCGTCAAAACCATTCGGATCATATCCCTTGCAGATAAGCAATCCCTGTAAAACTTTGGTAATATTTCCTCTGCAGCCTTTTGATATAACAACAATTGCATTGTGTGTGCCAACACCGTAAATACCGTCAACAACGAGGTTCATGCCGAACTGGCGATTGAGTTCTTCTTGAAGTTTCATTATCAATCGCTTTTTGGTATCCGGACCATAGATACCGTCAACCGTTGCACCTACCCAAGCCTGCACAGCTTTAATGCCAGAGTATTTCGGTGTTGTAACTGTTGTTACCGAACTGCCCTTATAGTTGGCATTTAATACAATGTCAGTATCTACATTTCCGCTGATACCGTTAATTTTACCCCTGTCGGAGTTCTGCCAAATGTCGCAAGTCCGACACGGAGAGTTTGTGCCCCATTGAGCAAGCCAAATTGCATATTGCTTTTTAAGTTTTTCATAGTTAAGATAACTTGTAAACCAGCTTGCGCTTGCATACACTCCGGCTGAATAACCATTAACTTTAACACACTCACAAAATGCTACAGCCATTGCGGTTAAGGCATCTTTACCGAGTTTGGTCTGAGAGCCAAGCTCTAAGTCATAAAACACCGGTAAATCAAGTTTTCTGCCGTTTAAGCAATAAAGGCAAGCACTTGCTTCCTTTTTCGCCTCGGCAACGCTGTACGCATAACTGAACCAATATACACCGACTTTCAGCCCTGCGGCTTTTGCTCTCTTATAATGTTCTTCAAACTGTGCGTCTTTCTGATATGTTTCCCTACCAAAGCCGGCACGAATAATAACCGTGTCGATACCGTCAGCCTTGACTTTGTGGTAATCGACATTTGTCTGACAGAAACTTACATCAACAGCAGTTACTTTCATTTTTAATCACTCGCTTTCAGATACTTCTACTTCGGGCAGCCCTGCAACGCTTGTCAGCACAGAAAGCACACCTGCCAAAAGGCTTGCAGAGCCTACTGCAACCCAGTTTACATCTGTCATAACAGCTGACACTCCGATTGTTGCAACAGCAGTCTGTGCGACTGTTTTAATTGCTCTGACGGCTGTCGCCTTTGCCCACTGCTTTGTAAAGATTTTTTTCATTATTATCATCCTTTCAATATTTTTTTAAAAAGAGTTAAAACTCTTTTAATCATTTAAAATTTCCTGTACGTGCGCCCTGATTTTTTCGGGCACATCGTCAATAGTTTTTAAGCCTTTACGGATTAATTCTGCGTAAATTTTTACCATTTTTACATCATCCCTTCGTATATTTCGCATAGTGCAAGCTGAGTGTCGGTAAGCTGTGATTCGAGCGTTGTGTTCCTCTCATCAATCAGCTTAATGTACTCGTCTTTTGTGTAGCGTACTTGATTGAACTCGTACTCGGTATGACTTTCATCTTCTGATTGCACAACAATTTCTGTGATGTTGCTGTTCACCCACACCGAATACTCGTCAATTTCGACTGCATCAGGCTTTACCGTGCTTCTTACCGCTCCGTAATCAATCATAACTATTCCTCCTTATACTTTAGCAGTTGGAACATACAATAAACGACCGCCGATATTCTGGTCATGACCACCGACACCGTCAGTACAATACCAAAAGAAACCGCCCGCTGTACTGCCACTACGCCAACCACCGCCCAACCGAACGATTCTGTAACCATTCAGGTTTTTGGCTCTATAGAAATAATCTCCAACAGGAAGTTCAGTCGAACCACCGATTTCCGAAGGCATCAGTAACCAGTCATATTCTTCTGAACCATAACCCATTGCGTTGATATATCCATTAGCATTTGCAAGGGTAAATCCAACAGGCTCATAGTTATCAGAATGCTTTGATTCATTGAATGCGAAGTTGTTCGCAACATAGGGTTGACCACCGCACATCGTGCCATCGCCCCAAATGTTTATACCCTGAATGTGTTTCCATAGGTTACCCCAAGGATTTTCCATTCCTCGGTATGAAACGGAAACTTTTCCGTTTGCTGTTTCAGTAGTTTGAATATCACCATTTTCGTTGACCGTTGATGTTGCCTGCCCTGTGCCATTTCCAAGGTCAGCTGTTGACCCTGTAAGGCTTGAGCAGTTATATGATGCATTATTGGAGATGGTGACAATACCCTGACCAACGCCTGTCTGGGTGTTCATAATGCCAAGTTCGATTATCATCAGAAGTTGATTTGCAGAAGTCGCCTCGATTGTTTCCAAATGCCAGCCTGCACCTCTGTTATTTGCCATAGTTTCCAAATTTGACTTACTTCCGATTCCCTTCCTCAATCCACTTATAGGTTTTTTTCCTGCAACCGAGCAGAGCAGGTCACCGTCCTCATAAGTGATAGATTCATCAACATTATCATTCACATAGGCTTTTGCTGAGACATCATACATGCTTCCTTCATCAGCTGAGAAAAGAATGTAGCTGATTTCATTGCCGTTTTCGTCATAGAATGCAGGGTGAAGCTTAAACCCTGTTTTGGGCTTTGAACTTACATAGTAGTTTGCTTTGCGAAGATGATAGCCGATTCCCGAATCGGAGTTTTTTTCCAATTTTAATGGTACAACTCTGTAATAAAATGCCGGCTGATAAACCATAACCTGACCATTTGAGCCGTCCTCGGCATAATTTTCGTCACCGTAGTATGCTGTGATTGTTCCGTCATCCAAAACATTACATCTTCTTCTGCCGCCGTACATTGTAAATTTATTAAAGTCTGAACCTTGCGACAATCCGACTGCACCTGCAAGCCGGGTAAATGTCTTATTTTCAAAATCAACACAAAGTCCTGCTATGTCATCATCTGTATAGCCTATGTAGGCTTTGATGTCCTCAACCTCGTTTGACAAGTCAGCACCGTCTTTTCCGTCAGCTCCGACAACCTTTCCTAGATTTGCAGATGTGCCGCTTGAATATGTGAGTATCAGTTCACCCGAAGCATTAATTTCGGCATTAGTTATCCCGATACCGTCCTTACCGTTTGTGCCGTCAATGCCGTTTGTTCCGTTGGTGCCGTCTTTTCCGTTCTGACCTTTTTCACCTTGAACGCCCTGAATACCCTGTTCGCCTTGCTCACCTTTTGCGCCTTTAAGGCTCGCAAGCCATTCATCTTCTGAGCCAATGAATCCGTGTTCAAGAGCAATTACATAGGCTGATTTAGCATCAACGGCGGAAATGACATTACCATTAATCTTAATGCCGTCACCTGCAACAAGTCTGTCCTGCTTGCCCTCAAATTTTTTTAATATCTGCTCATAAACAGTTGGCGTAGGCTCTGAGGGTATTTCACCCTCAGTATATCCCGACTGCACAACCGTAAACTGTGCGATGTTCGCCGTGTGTCTGTCTCCGCAAAAAGCCGATACATTAACCGTACCTGCGTTTCTTAAAACTTCCCACGGGATTATGCAAGTGTTGTTCTCGTCAAGTAAAACTGAGTAAGCATTATTGTCAGCTTTAAAAATTGCTGTAATAGGTGCCGTCCAGTCATCCGAACGCAAATCAAAACGTGCTTGAACATAGTTTTGGCTTTGGCTTGTTACAAGGGTACGTTTAACAAGCCGAATGAAACTGTGTGAGAGTGCAAATTCAATTGTAATCATTTATAATCACCTTTATCAATAGGGTGCGTTTGTAAGTTCATGACCTTCTCGTGCATATCGTCCATTGTGCCGTTTTGCCCAAGATGATGATATGACTGATAGCACTTATCATATGCATCCTTTGCATAAATTTCAATCCAGCCTCTTTCGATATATTTTTCGCCTGATCGGATAAGCTCCGCCCTAAGCAATGACTGTGTGCCTTTGCCAATAGCCTTAATTTTGCTCCACTGCGTTTTTACTATCGCAACAATTGCTGCAAGTATTATACCGAATAGAGCTTGTAGCCAATATTGTATAATCCAATCTATCATACGCTTGCACCTTCCAATGTTTTTATTTTCTCTTCAAGAATTTTTAATCTTGCTTCCACCTGACCCTTTAAAACCTTTTGTCGATTTTTAAAGTTGACTTTGCAAGAAAGGCTTGCCGTTTTGTTTGCATTGAGCTTAATGCGGACAAATGATGCCGTACCGCTGACATTGCCTACAATGGTTGATTTTACTGTTTTGTTTAGCGCAAATTCAGTTAATCCGGCAATTGTAGCCTTCTTAGCATCGGCAAGCGTTAAAGTAACATCTGCTGTTGTCTTGCTAATGTCAGAAACAACAAAATCAAATACATTTCCGTCAAGAGTAATGCTCGAAATTGGAATATAGACATATGATGCAGAAGCGTATGCCGTTGAACAAGCTACATTCATTGTACCGTCTGCGACTGACACACTTAAATTCGTATTCGTCACACTTGTATAGGTTCCGTCGGCAATATCTGCGCTGTTCGGTGAATCTTCAAGCACATCTGTCACCTTTGCTGTCTCACCGCCAAAGTCTGCATTGAGGTTATAGAACTTAAAGATTTCATTGTAATCATCGGTAAGATTTGTGTCATATACCAATCGCTTAGGATTAACATATGATGACAGTGTGCCGAGATTAATTGTAGTTCCTGCCGTGTTGCTAAGAGCGTAATACTCATTGTTGGCGTTCAGCACTTCTGCTTCTGTTGTTCCGTACTGATACATAATATCCGAAAGTACAAGCCGATTGACATCTGTCATCATAGTAGGATTGAGCTTGATTGCCGATGCATCTCTGTAGTGACCAATTTTAAGGTTATCAACAAGAATGTTTCCGTACTTGTACTTGATGTTATTGTCATATCCCGAAATAATCGGAGAGAATACACCGTCAACGAAGCAGTTGTTAATGCTGATATTGCACGGCTCATTACTGTACGGTTCGTCTCTTGACGACAACCTCTGATTAAGCACAATACCATTGCCCTTGTAAGTGCCGTACTTTGAGCTTTCGTCTTTTCCTGCACCGTAGAGTTTACAATTGTCAATGTAGTTAGTGCCGTTGTCCCAGTCGAGAGTCAGACAGCTTGCATATCTGTTCTTGATAATTGAATCCCTCAATGTCAACTTACCGTACTGCGCCTCAATTGCCGAGCCCCAGCTGTCAACATCAATATAGCAGTCTGAGATATTGACATGCCTTGTTGAAACCTTAATTCCTCTTTTGGCACATCCTTTAATTTCACACCTTGAAATATTAATATAGCTGTCACCGCTGAAATCATCGGTCGGCCTTTCGATCAAGTAGATACCGTCACCGTCCGGCTTAACATCTCCGGAATTATATCCGTCAATATCATTAATTCGCACATTAACAATGTTACCGTGTTGACTGTACTCATTTCCTGCACTAGTCACGCCAATGCCAAATGAATGAATGTATCCGTCTGAGCCGACAGTTCCGGCTTTAATGCCTGATATTTTGGCATTTCTTACATTAAAGTGTGAGCAGTTTCTCAAGAAATTAATTCCTGCCGCTGTTGCCGATAAAGCATTGCCTGCATTGGATATATTAACATTGTCTATGTTTGCGTTTGGGCAATTAATCAAAGTAATAATCTGTGACACTTTATTTTTGCCGTCAAAGTTACCGTCAATAACGGTCAGATTCTTACAACCGGTAAATTTGAAAAATGTACTTTGCACGCTTGTTCCTGCTGCGTCTGTGTTGTCCGTAGCTTTATTGCAATAAATAAATTCAGCATTATCACATATAATTGTCAGATTTTCAACATTTTCGAGTGCTAATCCGTTGCATTTATATGTTCCCTTTGGAAAATATAAAGTTCTGTTGTCAAGCGGATAAAATAAAAGCATACCAAGAGTAGTGTCAGCGCCTGTGTTATCAACTCCGAGTGATCTGACATTGAGCCATGTCAAATTACTTGCATCAACATTCGGATATGTGTTCATGAATTGATTCAGCGTATCTTTCAGTCTTGATGCCATACTGTTTACAGCCACTATAATCTTTTGGAATAGACTTATGTCAGTTGAAGCACTCGGCAACATACCTTTCTGCCTGTTTATTCCTACAAGGTTGGTATTGAGTGTTACTGTATTACCGCTGTTATCTTCATAACTACCGGTCAGGCTGAAATAGATTTTATCCCCCTCAATCTCTGACGGTACATCAAACACTGCCGTTTTATCCTCTGTCAAACTGACGGTGCTTTTTACGATATTATCTTTTTCACTCATAAAGTTGGCTGTTACCGCCGAGCATTTATCCCAGTCACTCTCGACAAAATAGCATTTGATTTTTGTGTAGTTTTTTTCACCGAGGACGGGATTAAATCCGTCCCTGCGTTTCAGGGTATTTTTATATACTTCAAATTTCAGTGTGTTCATAACGCCACCCCCTATCATTAATTACATTATATAGTTTTCGGCAGGCTCAAAAAAGTTAAAACCCACACAAAAAGGACAGCGTTTCCGCTGCCCTTAATTTGTTTATTTACTTTGTCGTTTTTTGATCTTATCCCGATATTTTCTGAGAGCAGATTTAAAATGGCTTTCGGAACCGTAGATATTCAGCAACTGCCTGTACAATGTGTGTGTTGTATCGGCATCGTTGTTTTTGCTTGCCTCAATATACTTTTCAAATATCGGATCAGTTCGGCTTGCACTCTGCATCAGCTTTTTCATTTGATTTTTGGTTTTACCTTTATGCTCCATAAGGTATTTTTCAACCTTTTCATAGTTTTTAGTATCGCCATTCTTCAAATACTCAAAAGCGTCAGTGTACTTATACATTAGAGTGTCATCGTTACCGGTAGAATCAAAAATACTTTCTTCTGATTTTTCATCATCGACAGATGATGAAATCTTTTTCCACACATACTCTGCCCCCTGCTCCGTAAAGCCTTGGTTGTCCACAAGGTCAGACTTTGCGGCATCTTCGTCTGTTATGCCCTCTTTTTTCATATTAGCAATAATATTACTTATAACCTTGTCAGAGGCCTTAATAACATCATTCTTGCCGAATCCATAGGAAGAGACCTTGTTAATGAGGCTTTCATAAGTGTTAAGGTCACCGTTAGCTCTTGCTACTGCCGCCTTTTCAATGTCATCATTATTCTTTGACAATGCTGTTATGACTTTCTGTTCAAGCATATCACGAGCCTCTTTTTCGGTTTTACCCTTTGTATTCATTATTGTGTTGACATACAGCTGCTCGTAATATTGAGCTTTGTTGCCATCTCCGTCAATCGTAGCGTTAATCATCAACGGCACAAGCACAGTTGTGTTAATATTTCCTTTATTGTCGGATATAATCTCACCTCTGCCTTTTGTCAGGTCGGTAAAGTATGAGGTTAAGCTGAGGGCCATTCTCTTAATATTACTCGCCGGAAAGCCAAAACAATCGCCTAACAAAGTAGCTGCTAAGATATACTTGCCATTTGAAATGTTTTCAACGAAATTATTAACATTATCAAGGCTCATAGAGTCCAAACCGTAAAACGGTCTATCATTATCAATCTTATGTGCAATTGCACTATATGCTGTATCGCCGAAAGTAAAAGTGCCGGCAAATGATTCCATGCTGTAATCAAGAATACTTTTGAAAATGTTTTCAGCTGTCACATTTCCCTTGTCATCTCTTTCATCGTCCCACTTATGCCACAGAAGCATATTAACTAAAGTGGTTAAACCGCCTATAAGTAAAGCTGATTCTGTTGCGCCAATAAGAGCTTTAGCAAATTTTTTCATAGCCACTTTTTTGGCGCTCTTATTTTCAGCAGATTTTGACAATTTATAGTCATTGCTTTTAGTGCGGTATTCCATATAAGAATCAATGATAGTGTTGCCGATTGCCATTGTTTGGGAGCGAAAAGCATTCATCGAAAGAATTTTTAAATAATTGTTTCTAATGAATTGTGGCTTTGATGTTACCATATTATTAGGCTGAGTTTCATCAACACATTTTTCAAATTGTCTGACAACTTCCTTGTAAAATGCATCGCTGCCTTTTTTTAGCTTTGTTGTTTGTTCAACATGCAGTTCTGCCGCTTTAAGCAGGCAACCAACAACATATCTATCAACCTTGCCCATAATGTCAATCTTATCTTTGAGTCCGCCTACAACACCGGCTTTCTTGCTGAGTTCACCTACCACAGTGCCGTTGCCCTCTGCTCTGTACCACAAATACGGAGTGTATTCAGCGTACTTTTCAAGATTAACTTTCCACATTCCGCCTGTAGAGGCTATTGCAACATTTTTTGTGCCAAAATAAGCATTGGCTGTGGGAAACGCGGCAAACTGTTTTATCATGGCTCCGGGATTTAACAGAAGTACTGCACCCATATAGTTACCTTGCATGCGAGTTAAAAGATTATTATCAATTGTGTCCTTCGATTTTTGCAGGTCTCCCATGAGTTTATCAATATAATGCTCGGCGGACTTACCAAATTTATTCATAATAGCTTCATGCAAAGTTGTGCCGTTAAGACTATTAGTATTTATCCAGTTATACACTTTTTTGAAATTCTCAATCGGTGTCGTCAATCCGCACCATTCGGCAACAGAGCTTGCGTGCCTGTTAAAAACTCTGAAAACATCGTCAATAACAATAGGAGCATACGAGCTTTCTCGGCGTTTAATAAATCCTCTGCTTTTCATTCTAAGGTCGTTAAACTCAGCTGAAAAGTCCTTTTCAAATGCCGCACCGTCACCGTACACGGAAATAGGAAAATAGTTCCTGACGGTAGCAATCAGCATACCATATTTTGACATACTTACTTCGTTGATTTCTTGTGGAAGTTCGTTATTAAGGACTTCGCTAATCGCACCTGAAATTTCTCTGAGCATTTTATTACTCTCAACATATCTCTTGATGTGCTGTAACTCTTCATAAGTAAATCTTACTTTGTGATGATTTTCTGATTTTGCTTTTTCCTGCTTACTATGTCTGCGACTGTTAGCACTATCTAAATCTGGGAGCACGGTATAATGATTAAGTCTGTCGGCAAGCAAATGTCGTCTGCCTGATGATTGTTGATCTGTAAGATAGATTGACATTATAATGCCCTGACTGACCTTAACCCTTTCGCCTGTTTCGGTATCTCTGAAATCAAATTCCTTAACATCATTCTTTTGTATTTTTGCCAAATCTTTTTCAGAGTACTGATACGCAACACTTTGAACCTTGGTATAGGCTTTCTGCATTATTTTTTCTCGCTTAACATCTCCGTCATGCAAATCCCTGAAAAGTTTTGCAACAATGCTATCATCATTATATCCGCTCAGAAATCTGCCGTATCTTACCGGGTCAAGGCTTGTTGCAACAAATCTATTACTTAACTCTTTCATATCCGATAAAGCGGTATTGATTTTATTGCCAACAGTGTTTTTACTTAATACATTGATTTTTATACCCTTGTTGTAATTTACATTTGAGATCTCATCAAGTGCTTTTGCCGCTGCGCCAGCAATAGATTCTCTTTGACCGTTAACGATGATTTCTGTAGCTTGTGTTAAAGAGGCTTCAAGGGCTGTCATTGTGTCATAGAGCAATCTTAAATCAGATGAATCCAAATCGAAAATGTTTTTATATCCTACTTTTATGGGCTTGCCGTCGGCATCGTACTTTGTTTCACCGTTTTCGTCGGTTGCATACTCTGCAAATTGATCTGTAATTATTTCAAGCATTTGGGCTGTTTGCTCGTTGTATGCAATCGTGTTAATGTCAATGTATGAGTACTGCATGCCTTCATGCGTGGATTTATCTTTAGATTCAGGTGCTAAAGACTTGTACTCTTCATACAAGTTTCTTACCTGTTCGCCGATTTCAGCGACATTGTTCCATGCTCCGAAATATTTCGGTATAGTTTTTTGGTTACCATTCTTATATTGTCCGGGGTCAGCAGATTCTTTAAAGCCTATCAATACATTAAGTATAGGTCTTTTGAGGGATTCGGGGATATTCTCGGTATTTTTTGACTTGGCGTCAAACTTTTTAACCAATTTGTCAAACTGTCTGCCGAGCATTTGCATATATTTTGTTTGCTCTCTTTTTTCAATATATTGAGCCCTAAAGGTATCTTTGACGGTCTTAATAATGGCTTTTTGGTTTTTACTCAGCTCTTCAAGCTCATGGATTTTATCACGATACCTTTTGGCTTCTTCTGATTTTTTATCTTTCAGAGCATTATATGCCTGACGGTATTTTTCACGCTTTTCATTATATTTTGCTTTCTGCTCGGCAATGTCAGTTTTATAATTTTCGATAGTTTTTTGATTCAGCGCAGTTTTTGCTTTTTCGGCCTGTCTCAATGCCTTGTTAATATCTCTAAGTTTTCGCTTATCAATATTATTCTGCATTACTGCCGCTTTTCCCTGCTGTTTGAGGTATTCGGCAGTTGTATCAAACGCCATTTGAATTGCCGCCGCATCAATAGTGCTTTCGCTTTCAAACTTACCGTCATATGTTGCTACATACTGCGGTGCAAGCACATAATTCATAACATGGTCAAGCATACGATAACCGCTGTCGCTGTCCCAGTCAAAGCCGTCCTCTATCATAAGCGATCTGCCCCCGATATTTTCAAGGTGAGAGCCAATGTCCTCAATGTATGAGCCACTTGCCTTGCCGGTTATTCCCCTTGCATTGTGTTCAAGTTTAACATTGATTTTGCCGAATAAGGCTTTTTTGTATTTTCCGACACTACCATAGTTTTCCTTGATTGTGTCGATTGCGCTCTCAGGAATAAGCAGAGTTGTGCCTTTTAATTCGTCGCGAATTTCTTTGGCCCACGCTTCATGCTGTTCGTCAAGCTGTGTCGAGTATTGCAATGCTTCCCGACACTTCAATACAAAACTTTCAAAAGCATCTGTAAAACTTGACTTATCATTCTGTACGGAATCAATGAATGTATTCAAGGCATCCACATACTCGGTAATAAGCGAGTCCGTTTCAGCATTAGGATTAATGTGGTAGCTTCTCATTACAGACTTGACCATGTTATAGATTTTCTTCTGCTCAGGCTTAATGCCCTTGCCGGCAAGCAAACCCTCTTTAACATTGCGGGCAGAATGATGATATATCTGCTCAATGGTCAGCTCAGGGTTGTTTTGGTCAATTACCTTGTCAAAATCAATGTGCTTATCGTCAGCATAATCAAAATCAAATAAATCATCATACTCTTCATCAATCGAAAATTTCAGAGTATCGTGGATAACGCCTGTTTTATCAGTGTATTCGGTGTTTATAGCTTTACGGGCGGCATCTGCTCTCTGACTTTCGTCAGCATACTCATACAGAGGGATATTCATTCTTTTAAGAGCTTTTTTCAAACTCTCATCTGCGTCTGCTGGGATTACCGCCGCCATAACTTCATTAAAGCCTACTGCTCTGTGAGGCTTCGCCTCAAAGTATCTTGTAGGTATATTAGCAATTTCATCTCTTACTTTAAAAAGTTTGTCAACTGTACTCTTTTTCAATGCAGGATAATACTGCTTGAGATAATTGTAAACACCATTTTTCGTCTTGCTTTGCTTAAAAGCATCAACAATATTATCACTTGCAATAAGAAAATCATTATTATAACTACCGCTGTTAGATACCTCGTCTATTACGGGGGTAAGGATTTCAATTATCTTTTGTTGATTTTCACTCTGTTCCTCTTCGCTTAATTCCTTAATGTTTCCTTTGTTTTTGTGAATTTCATCAATGCTACCGAATTCCTGAGTACTAAAAGTAGAGGTATAGTTTACACCACCAGTGAAAGAGTCGCCAACTGAACTTGCTCCAATCTTCATTGCTTTAACAACATTATCTATATTATAGATATAATGAGTTTCATCGAATGACTTTAAGTTACCTTCATCATCATATGGGTCAACATCATCTCTCACTATATATTTTTCTCCGAAAACATCTTCTGAAAGAATTTGTTCTATGTATTTTTCAAATTCCTCTTTGTGTTCCTTTATTGCATTTACAACTCCGTCATCGTACGAAAAGTTATTTATTTCTTTTTGCACATTACCTTTCGCATATTCTATTGCGTACTCAATTTCAGCTTTATAAGAGTTATAAATTTCTTTTGATTTTGCACAATTATCAAGTATTTTATTGAACCTCTGAATATTTTTGTTAGCTAAACTTTTAATTTTACAACTATCATAATAATCGTTTAGCAATTTATTTCTAAAATCTATATCATTAACGAGCTTATCAAAAGAACAATTGTTCTTTCTCAAAAACTTCTTTACTCCAATATCAGTAAACATTTGAAATCTCGGCTTTTTATCGTAAGCAACAGGAGTAACCTCAATATTTTGCTCTTTCAAAAATGCTTTCCGTACATTTAAATCCTTAAAGAAGTTCTTTTTTATTCTTTCTTTATCGCTCGTATTGAATATATTAGCTTCAAGATAAGCCTCATTTAAATGTACTCTTTCTGAGATTTTTTGTAACTCTTCATCTTTTATCTTTACTTCCACCTCAGGAAATGTACTTGTCCACGCATCACGGTTATAAACTTTGTTTCGGCTGTCTGCCTCAGGGTCAATTGTATCTTTATTAAATAAAAGAGTAACATCACCAAAGTTATCGTGAAGATTCTCTGCTTTTTCGATTGCTATACTCGGTACAGGCAAGCCTTCTCCGTTAAAATCGTTGATAAGGTTCATAAGATTCTGTGAACTTATATTGTGTGTGGCCACAAGGTCTTTATCTTCCTCATCAAGCGAGAATTTCTCAACATCAATCTTCTCACCGTTCTGAACCTCTGTTTGTTCGGTAATATTTTCTCTTGCGGTGTCTGCCGCCTCTGAAAATCTTTGAGCGAGGTTTTCAAGAGCTTCAAGGTCTTTGGCAAATGCTTTAGCTCCGTAGTTTGTGCTTTTGCTGATGAGCCAATCCTTTATTTTTGTAATCAAAGATTTAATTGCCGCTGCAATTTTTGATTTATTCTGCTTCGTGCTAAGGGCAATATTGAGAGCCTTTTCATCTGAGGCAATGCTCATAAGTGTGTCGCATACAATTTCTTCCAGTGCGGCATCTCTTGTGTTTTCGTGTTCATCGGCCTGCAGTCGGTTGCCGTACCTCTCAATTGTACGGTCAATCATCTTGTTAAGGTCAACACCCTTGCGTACAAGATAGTCTGACACAAAGTCACTCAATGTTTGCCATTCGGTCGGGTTGGTTTTCTTAATCATATGACCGGCTTCGTGTAAAGCTGTGGCAAGGATTTTCTGTGATGAAATTTCTGAGCTTAAAATAATGTTACCGTCTCTTGCAACACCGTTCACTCCGTCTGCAAGGCGGTCAGAAATAATAATGTTTCTGCCCGTCTTTGTCGCAAGGTTGCCGAGTGTATTAATAAGCTCCTGTGGAATGTGCGATACATCTGTTCCGTTGTCGGCATACACGGTAACACCGCTTGTGTCCGCTCTGCCGTTGCGGTTGATAAGCTCTGTCAAGCGGTTTGCGTAGTGCTGAGTGTTAATGTCAACATCTCTTCTGCCGGTACTCAATGCCTGACTTACAATCTGTTCACCGAGAATATTTGTAAGGATTTTATACTCAGCGGTTTCTTTTAAAGAATCAAGTTTAATGCCCTCTCGACCAAAGCTGTATGCGGCTGAATATGCTCTGTTATATTTATAGAGCATTTCGTCATCGCTCATTTTCTGAGCCTGCGGACTTTCTCTCCATTCTTCAAAGTTTGAAATATAATTCCTTGCACCGTATGTATCAAACTCGTTTGCGCTGTGAACAATCGTATCAAGCTGACTGTCAGAAAATGTTATGCTGTCCGCATTAACCTGCTTGCCGTCATTTGTGTTGAACACAAGTGTATTTTCTTCATCACTGCGATTGATTTTAGCTGAACTTTCAAGGCTCTTTAGTGCCACCTTGACAACCTTACCTGTTGAAGTATCTGTTGCAATAATGCCGTTTGGGTGCTTCTTACCAAAAGCATATACACCGTACATTCTGCCGATAGCCTCTGTATCGGCTTTTTTTGTTGCATTGATTACAGCGTTTGCCTGTGCCTGTTCTGCGTTCTGCTGTCCGTTCTGAACTGTGTTCTGCTGTGTAGGGCTCTGTTCATTCTGAACATTAACAGTCTTATTGCCTTGCTCTTGTGTGTTCTGCTTTGTTACCTGAACAATTTTGTTTATAAGCTCAGGATTTTTTGCAGTCTCTCTGTTGATAAGATACATAAGGTTGCCGACATCTCCGGCACTGATTTTTCCCTCGTTATCGGTTTCAACGAGTTTTTGCATTTTTTGAGCATAGTTGTATGCTCTATCGTTTTTGTCGGTTGCAAGACCTTGCCTGATGAGCAAATCAAGGTCAAAGTTTTCATCGGCCATAACAGCTTTACCAATTTGTGCGTTGCTCTCTTTATTTTGTGCCATATCAATTTTTGCACCTGCAAGATTGATTCCTGCGGTAGCAAGGTTAAGCACACCGCCCGATATTGCTCCGCCGGCAAAATCAAGTCCGACACTCTTCCAAAAGTCCCAGCTTGCGGCATTCTCCGCCTCAGCCTCACTCATTCCATGTTCCATATAATTCTTCTTAGAAAGGTTGTATGAAGATAGGTCCTTGTTAATTGCGTCATCCGTCAATCTGTTTGCAAGGTCGGTAAAAGCCTCTTCCGAGCCTTCCGTAAATGCACCTTTAAGCACATTACCGACAGCCGCACGAAATGTGCTTTTTCCGCTTGCCTTAAATGCTGAAAGCTGTTCCAAAGATACCTTTTCAAAAAGGGTTTCTGCAATGCCTGCCGCAATACCTGTCTTGACTGCGTTGTCAATTGTACCGCCATTGTTGATTACATCATTCGCTGCACCGACTCCGGCACTTGTGCCCATAATGCCGAGCGACAAAGCCTGTCCGCCCGGAACGGCATTGAGCGGTAACAAAGAGGCAAAGTCGGCCATACTCATTCCTGTGTTGTAAAGGAATGAACCGAAATCATTGTTAATGTTTTCAGATACCTTTGCACGCATAGCATCAGATATAGCCGTACCTGTTTCCTCGGGGTTAATATATCCGTCACCGCCGTTATATTTCTTATCAATGTCGGTTGAGATATATTTTACTGCATCGGGAACAGCCCCTGTGAGCCTTACTCCCACGCTTTGAAGTGAACCAAGAACAGGATGTTTGTCGGCGTAATCTGTATATACTCTTGTAGTTTCCGCTGCACTTTCGGCATCTCGTTCTCTCTTGTACCATTTATATAGGGATTCGGTGTCATAACCTTCCTTTTTCAGATTATTGAAATCCTTTACAATCTGATTGCGTTCTTTTCCTGATAGTTTGTTTATGTAGTTGTAGTCATCAAGAATAACCTGATTTTTAGCACCATCAGTATTTTCTTCACTTCTGACTAAACTTTGATTACTGCTGTATTCCTGCAAAGCATAATATTTCTGCAAAACAGTTTTTGCCTTGATGTCGTTATTAACAATATCGTCGTACTCTTTTTTCTTCTGTTCAGTGAGTTTTGCGTTGTCGATTGCAGTTTTTAATTTTCCCTGTTCATCTTCAATTGCTTTAAGCCGGTTATATGCTTGTTCTTCATCTCTCTGATTCCACAAGCTGTTAGCTTCTTTATTAAGCTGATTATTATAATCTTCCAACTCCTTACTTGATGAGTTGTCATACATATGCTTGTTCAGCCAGTCAAGCTCTTCTGTTGTTGCGTGTATGCGTGCATTTTTCCTCTGTTCAAACGTAGAGTTTTTATATTTATCTGCATACTTCTGTTCTTTCTCTGCCTGTTCTGCAAGTTTTGCGTTTTCAGCTTCTGCAGTTTCAGCGTTCTGTCGGTTTATTTCCGTTTGCTTATTAACCCTGTCGGCAAGTTCATCATATTCTTTCTGCATTTTCTCGGCTGTTTTGGTGTCACCTGTTGCAACCGCCGCATTATACATGTGTGTAAGTCCTTTAACTCTATCGTTCAAAGACTTGTTCGGGTTTTTAATTGCTTCCTTCAAATTCTCTGCGGAACTATTTGCCTTATTCATATTTTCATTAAAAAAGGATTTTATATTCGAGCTCGTACTTGAAGAAGTATTGTTGCTGTTTTTCTTGTGATTAATGATATTAAACATTTCATTAACCGTCATTCCCAAACTTGTTTTTCCTGTGTCATTGTTGCCGGTAGTATCTTCTGTTTCACCGCTGACAATTTGTCTGATAGTCATTTCAGAATTATGCTGAGGTTCAAGATTTCTTCCTGCTAAATCTCCGCTTCTTGCTCCTGAATTGCTAAAATTATCCTTGCGGTACTTCTTACTGCTTTGCCTGCCTGTGATTATATCTTTTAATTCACCCATATAGTTTTACTCCTTAATTGTCAATCGTCAAGTGACAGTCCGTATTTTGCTGAGAGGTATGCAACATCTGCCGCACTTAGCTGTCCCATATTGTGTCCCTGAATAATACTGCCTCGAATAAACTTCTTATTCTTCTGCTTGTCAAGTCCCATTGTTGTTGCAAAGCTGTCGGCAAGTTCGCTGTTATACTTACTTCCGTCACTTGTTATGCCGATTTTCTTATACAGATAATCCCTTTCGTCATCGTTGATATAGCCCTCACGATACTTTTCGTCAATGTATGTTTGAGCATACACGGTGTAATTGACTGCACCGCCTTCTTTATATAACGCTCCGTCCTCTTTGTTGCCCGTGCCTTTCTTAAAATCATTTTTTGTAACGCCCATTGAGGCAAATACAGCATTTGCATTTTCAGTTTTGCCTTTGTTTTTCTCAGCCTTTGCTTTTGCTTTTTCTGCCGCTTTCTGAGCTTTAACATAAGCGTTATAAGCCGCCTTATTTCTTTCATACTCAATCTTCTGAGCGTTTTCTCTTTCAGCCTGTGCATTCTGTGCAAGCTGATTTGCACTGACTGTATCATACAGATAGCGTTGACTGTCTGCTGCTCTTGCTGATGAGAGATTATTTACTGCTCCATTAAGTTTGGTGGAATAAATATCATTGTTGGCGCTGTCAAGGTTAGTATCTGCCTGTCTGTCGGTTGAGTACCTGCTTGCAAGAAGATTAAGATAGTTCTTGTAGTCTCCTGCCGTGTCACGATTACGGCTGTAATCTGTACCCTCAAGCGTGTTATAGAGGTTAAGCACATTTGCGTTTTTCTCCTGTTTTGCTTGATAGTCCTGTTGTGAAAGCCCTCTGAATGTACTTTCTGCATCGCTTATATTTCCCATGCGGTCATTGTAGACCTCGTTTGCGACAGTATCGGCATAGGTAGGATTGTAACCGCCTGAAAGCTGATTAGCTGTGTTACGGCTCGTATCTCGTGCCATAGCGGCATTCTGCGCAAATTCCTTGCGGTACTGCTGATATGCTTTATCCTGCATCGGATCGTATTCAAATCCTCTTCCTGTCAGATAGTTACTTATAGCGTCATCTAACTTTCCGCTGTAAGTGCTTTTATAATTGTCAGCCTGTCCTGTCGCTGTTGATTCTGCACCCGCAAGAGCGGTGGCACTCTGCTTAGTGTCACCGCTCACCGTCTGACTCGGAACTTCATTCATCAGGTCATTATAAATTTTCTCTTCGCTGTTCACACTCAATGTTCTCACCTCACTTTATTTTCAGCTGACTGTTAAGGTAGTTATAATAAGCATCCGACTGTCTGCGCTGACTGTCAATACTTGACCTTGTGTCGGCGCTCAATGTATTGTGTTCATACTGTGCCTCGGCAAGACTTCTAATGTCTGAAAGATTACTCTGTGCCGCTGACATTTGTGTCTGCCAATGAGCAAGTTCATTTTGAAAATTACTCATATCAAGGCCTTTGCTTGTGCCGTATTTATTTTCGTAGTAATTCATAAAGTCGTAATCATCCGTTACGCTGTCCCTATAACGCTGATACTGCGTGTTATCAAGGTTCTGCAATACGCCGATTCTGTTCAGCGTATCTTCCTGCTGTTGCTGATAACTCTTGTAGGCTTCATTTTTAAGTGTCGGTACCTTGTTTGCAAGCTCGTCCATATACTCGCCGAATGCCTTTTGTCCTGCAGCCTGTGAATATGTATTGCTGTAACCGCCCGTATTGGCCGCATAACTTCCCTGCACATTCTCCTGTGTAACCTTGCCCTCTCGGGTATATTTTTCTTTCGCTTGCTGATATTCCGTAGAATTTTCGGGAGTCCAGTCAAATTTATTCTTTTGGTACTGATTGACAAGCTCGTCAATTGTACCCTTGTACTTGCTCGTATATCCCTTATTGATTTTATCTATGTAGGAATTAGCGTAATTGTCAGCCTGCTGACGAGCCTGTCTTGTGTCGTAACTGTCAGCATATGTCGGAGCTGATGAGGCAACACGGTTGTAGTTATTAACCGCATTGTCAACATCGCCCGTGCCGTAAACCTTGTATGTATAAGCCATTATTTTTCACTTCCTTTTTGTGACTGTCCGATTGCAGAGAGAAAATCATCTGTTATGTTGTCGCTGTCAATGTTGCTTAAAACAAAAGCTAACTGTTCGTACATATCGTTTAGATAGTTCCGCATCTCACCTATGTCATTTGTTGAGGGCGGTGGATCAAGTTTAAATGTAGCCACGCTTATCACTTCCTCTGCTGTGCTCAATATCAATTCCGTATATTTCGACCTGTCCCGTTCCTACAAGTTTAAGCCGTAAATATTCCGCTCTGCGTAAAGCTACGGCGAATACTCTCGGCTTTTTCTCACTGTACAGCATTTCGCTGACTTTCCGCCATTCGCCGTTGTCCTTATACTGTACAAACAAGCTGACCTTTGCTCCCTTTTCGGCTTTAATGCCGATTCGGATTTTTCCGATATTCTTAACATTAAATTCGCCGTCATAAAGGTCGCCTGTTTCAGCAGACCACTCAAAGCAATCTTCCTGTTGATACTCATATTTCGTATTGTCAACAAGAAGATTGTCCGCTTTATCCGGACACATAATGTTTTCTTTTGTTTTGTCAAGCCAATACAGCACCCCGTTGTATGTGGTGCAGTCAATCATCTTAGCGTTATCTTCCTTGTGCCACAAGCCTTTGTCAGTATCGTACACAAGCAGTTCATGTTCTCCGTCATCTCTTTCTGCGGAGATATAATACTTATTTCCGTGCCGACCGCCGACTGCGTTCTTATAAGTATGCCCCCACAAAGATTCTTCGCTGATGAGTGCCGGCAGGCTACCGCTCTGATAAGCATACACACCGTTATGCCCGAGATAAAACAAGGTTGAGTTAATGTTTATAAGGCTCTTTTCGCTTCCAATTTCGACACCGGGAACATTGTATTCCGCAAGGGTAAAGTTACTCGGCTTTGTTCCGTAGATTTTTAGTGCGTAATTTTCCTTAAAAAATATAACGCTGTCGCCCCGTGTTGCAATCCCTGTAAACTTTCCTTCTTTACCGCATGTCATAGCCCAGCTGTCTGTACTGATTCCGTCACTGTATGCCTGCCAGTTGCGCTCATCACCTTGTTTACAACAATATATTTCGTTTGTGTCTGAGGAGCAACACCACAAGCGGTTTTGCATTTCCACGATTTTTCCCTCGTCAAAATCGGGAGAGATTCTTTCAACTGTGACCGTACCTGTGTACGGCACGCTTGATTCCAATTCGCACTTGATTACAAGCTCATTTTTGGAAACGTAATAAACTTTGAAAGTTTTCTCGTTAAGGTTTTTAATATAAGTCTTATCGGCGTAGCTTTCGGCATCTGTGCTGACAAGAGAGTCAGTTAATCCGCTGATTGTAACAAAATCTCCTGCCTGTATATTAGTGCCTATTCCTTTTGCTCTTATTGTCGTATAATTGAATTTTTGAGACAACTTTTTGAATTTCAAAAGCCTATTCTTTTTATAGGTACTGTCGCTCTTTTCAATTCCGATAACAGAGTAAAAGTTGTTATAACTTTCAATTACCCTGCCTATACTAATATCATCTGAGCTGAAAATATCAACCATGTCTTTATTACTTGTCAACTGATATTTGGTGTCGGTTAAATCGTTGCTGGTATATAAAGTTACGCTCGGTCGATAATTCTTGTTCGTACTTGCGTCATAATATGAACGTGTAATTGAACATAACAAATATGCATAATCAAATGTCAAGGCATCAAGTTGAAAATTACTCTTTGTTTCTACTCGTGTACTCAAATCTTTGTTCCGGCAATCAATCATAGTCACCTTTTGGTCGCTCATATTAATTGATAATTTCTCGGGGAATACTACAACCTTATTGCCGTATAAAACAATATGGTGCTGTTTGGCCGCATCAATCTCATCAATCTTTGTAACCTCTGCCCCGATATGCAGATTCTTGTCAGAGTCAATATAAATCAAACCTGAGTTAGCCGACAACAGATTGGAAATGATTTTGATTTTGTCATCGGAAGTAATTCGTGAGCGGTTTGCTCTCGGTGCAAGCTGTGGGTATTTATCAGAAGTCATATTTTTAAAATCCTTGAACTCTGTGTAAATACTGCTTGATGAGCTTGAAATCCTTGAAAAGCCTGTGTTCGGACTCCTGTTAAGTCCTCTGAACACGCTGATACTCGTTGTGTCTCTCCTCGGTATTCTTAATTCGGGTAGCATATTGTCACCTCTTAACCAATATGAAAATTATATCGTTTCTTTTGCGGGTGCGTTCGGAACCACCACACTCCAAAATCCTGCCTCAGCTGATTATATACGCTCATATCAACGGAATATCTTTCGGCCTCTTCGTAGGCCCTGTCAATCTGTGCCGCGCAATAAACTTCATACATCCTATCATATGGCGCAGGTGCAAGCAGTTCAAAGTCACGGTCCGTATCAATCTGATAGTTTCCGTATGTCCCAACTATGCAATTATCACCTTCACGATTACTTATTACGTTACTGATAATTTCCATTTCTGCCTCGTTAATGTAGCTTATAATGTCCTCATCGGACACATCATATCCGCTTTTAAGATTCCTCACTCTTTCAATTACCTTATCAAGTGTCATATAATCACCTCTCAAATATCTGTGTATGCAAAAGGGCGGAAGCTACCGCCCCCGCCCTTCTGCGAATTTTTTGTAAGGAGTATACAATTTATTCCTTGTTATTGAATTAGATTCTGCCCTCGGCAATTGCCTGCTGAGCAAGCTCGGCAGCCTTGTCCTGCACGCCCAGAGCAAATTCAGCCTGCTTAATTGAGTTGTCAATAATCTCCGCAACCTTGCGGGGAATGTTTGTCTTGACACCTCGCGGCACAGTGTACTGCACACCGTTGATATTGACCTCAATATTTTTATTCGACTTCATCGAACCGGTCGGAGCAATGTACTCAACAAGTTCTTCACTTTCCTTGTTTGCCTTTTCAATCAGCTTTACAAGCTCCTTGTCCTGCTTGATTTTCTCAGCCTTGCTGTCTGTCGGCATACTCTTTTTGAGCTTCTGCAACTCGTCATACATTCCGAGGAGCTTATCAAGCTGAGTTTTTTCGATTGTTACAGTTGTTGCAGTATCGGCAGTAGTTTCCGCTGCCGATACTTCTGTATTCTCTGCCGTCTCTGCGGCTTTCTTTGTTGTTGTCATAGGTTATATACCTCCCGATTATGCTACAGCCGGAGAAGCTGTCTGTGCTACTGTGTTGAGAGATGAGGCTGATTCGATACGAACCATTCTTGTCTGACCGATAATGCCGACGCCGTGAGTTGTTTTCCAACCCTGTGTAGCTCTCTGATCGAGTGGGTCAGATGTACCGCCCGAACCAAAGCCCTTAACGATGGTCTGAGTGCCTTCGCCCTCAATCTCAACAGTAACATATGCGTCTTTGGCAAAGACAAGCGTTGAATATACATTTGTCTTGCTTGCACCTGCACCGGTAAATACCTTAGCAAAGTTTGACTGTACAAACTTGATATTGCCGATCGTACCGATTTCGCCTTTGTAGATTTTTTCTACATTTGCGTATTTTACTACGCTGATAAAGTCCTTGTTCGAGATGATGTCAAACTTAGTATTTGGATGGATAATAGCCACATAGCTTTCGCCGATAGGCTCTGCGTTCTGACACTCAAGATAGTTCAATGCTCTGAAAATTGTATCAATAGTCAGCTTGCTTGCGGTAGTGATTGCTGCACGGCTTGCCACTTCCGTAACTGTACCGTCAGTGCCTACAGCCGGAGCATAGATAACGCTTGTGCCGGCATTAAGAGCCTCACGGTCAATCTCTTCAATGGAGCGTCCTGCCTGTGAAGCAAGCTCCTCACTGTCCTTGGTCATAACATCATCTCTTGAACAGAAACTTGCCCAGTCTGTGATAGGTGTATATGCACCATACTGATTCACGGCAATCTCAACATAGTAGAAGCTCATCTTGTTACCGACAGGAGTAATGCCTTCCTGCAACGGTGTTGTAACGGTCGGGTACGGTGAAATACCTCTCTTGTTGTAGATGTTGCCCGACTGCTTCGGAATGGTGTCATGCTCACCGAACTGACCGTGAACGCATTTCGCTGTCAAGTTCTTGAGGAACACTTTGTGATAATATGTAGCTTTTTCGGGAGTCCAATCATTTCCCGAGGTTGATGTTGTGTTGCCGTAAGCATTGTAAACATAGCCGTTTGACTTGTTTACACCGCCTGCATCAACCGTATTATCGTGGATATTGATAATAAGCTTAATAATCTTGCTTTTCATATGTACCTTCCTTTCGGCAAGGCATTAGAGGTGTGCCTCGCCTCGTCTTACTTTCTGATAGAAGTCATCAAATTCAGCGTCAGACATATCTTCCACGCTCTTTCTCTGCGTGGTTGTACCGCTTTTCTTGACCGCATTTTCCGTCGGTCGTCTTGCACCACTCTGAATTGACTGCGCCGCCGCACTTATTGCGGCAGAGCTTGAACGCTTTACAAGGTCTTTCTGCAATTCATCAAAATGCGCCATTTTATAAGCAGTAGTCAAATCATAAATTTCATCATTACGACCTGTCTTTTCGTTCTGCTCATTTTTCTGCTGAGCAATAAAGTCAAGAGCTGTGCGAAATGCGGGATTCTGAAACTCATCTTCCAAATTGAAATTTGGAAATTCCTTCATCGTTTCCGCTGCAATTGACCTTAAATGCGTATCAAGTTCTCTTGCGGCTTTTTCTCTTCGGAGGGTTTCAAGTTCTTCTTCCTGTGCATTTGTTTTCTGCTGATTGAAAAAGTCGTTGCGTGCCTCTTCTGTTGTCACTCCGGCGGCAAGAGCCTTTTCTGCAAACAAATCCTTATCCTCTGTTACGGCTTTGAGAAGACCGTCAAGGTCATCGGGCTGTACATTGTACTTGTTTGCAATCAGGGCAAAAATCTGATTGCCGGTGCTTTCTCTTTTCTGCATATCTGAAATCTGCTTGTTTTTGGTTGACATTCTGTCCTTAAACAAAGACTGCGCTCTGTTCTGATACACATTTTTGAATTTACCTTTAATCAGCTTTTCAAACTCTTCTTCTAAGTTTTCTTCGTCGTCTGTGTCTGTGCTGTTGTTTTCGCCTTCTGCGTTATTGTTCTGATTCTGATTGCCGTTGCCGAAAGCCTTATTGTAATCGTCGATAAGGTCGTCACCTATGCCGATTCTCTCAGCTCTCTCTCTCGTTTCACGGCTTATGTTGTTGTTCTCGGTGTTTGTGGCTTCACCGTGCTCACCGTTTCCGTCTCCGCCGTCAGCTGCGCCTGCCGATTCGCCGTCATGCAGATTTACGATAAGATCTATAAATTTGTCGTTCATAAGAACCTCCGTCTCGCGTCTATCCGCGGTGTCTCTCTCGTCTTTCCGAGGTGTCAGGTCTTAATGCAGTCCCACTACTGCAACCTTATATTTTAATTATATCAACCTTAATTTTTCAAAAAAAGTTAAAACTCTTGTTGATTTTAAACTTTATTTTGGGTTGCCGTCATCATAGTTAAGCTCTATTTCATCGGGATAATTCTCGGCATACAATTCAAATCCCGTCCATAGTGCTTTTATGCCGTGTCGGACTTCGGCATCTGAGCTGACAATATGAAACTCTGATTTCGTGTGACCGTTTTCATAGGTTTCTTTGAGTATGTCAATATCACATTCGTCCTGCATTTCTCTGACATACTGCAAAAATGCAGAACATAAAGCACTCACGGCAACACACACATCATGTGAGCCGTGTCCTTTGCTTTCAAAATATATCAGATTTCCGCAGTCAATCAATGTTACTTCAATCACATTGTTACCTCGCTTTCTGTCTGTGGCGGTGTCTGCTGTGCGGTCTGTGAATTTTCGCTCGGCATAGCATTCTGCACATCTGCCGCTGTTCTGCTTGCATTCATTGCCTCAAGCATCTGCACCTTGTTAGAAAGCTCCTGCACTGCCTGTGACAAGGTCTGATTCTGCTTGATTTTCTCAATTAGTTTTTCTTTGCCCTCAAAGGTCATGCCGTCAAGCATGACGAGTGTGGCATCAGCCGCCTGCGGATTGAAAGCGCCCATCTGGAACAGATTCATCATCATTTCATTCTGTGCCGCTGTTGCAAACGGACTTGCCTTTTGAGCCTTTACATCAATGTCAAAAATCGGCAGTCGTTCAAGTATGTTTCCGTCCTCGTCGGTATAATTTATAACTTGTCCGTCTGTGTCCGTATAGGTCAACGGCTGTTTTCTGAGGTCTGTATTGTCAAATTCCTCATAGGTTGTCTGATTATCCTCACCCGTAATCCTGAATAGTCTCGGCAAGTTATAAAACTGCCTCATGAGTTCAATTTCAAGCTGAGCAAGCTCCGTCATTGCTTCCTGTGCCAGCTTGTTTGAGTCTCTGCTTACCTTTCCGCCTGCCTCTTGCAATGCCGCAATTGCCGAACCGCTCGTAACACCTGCCGCACTCGCTCCATTGCTTGCGTCATTTGTGGCAGAAGTTTCTTTGATTTCGTTTGAAAGCCTGTCGTACAAGCTCCACGCTCCTGAGGCAAGCTCCTTTGATTCAACGGGAGCAATGTTGCCTTGCAACTGTCCGTTGACCTCAATTACCGTCTTGTCAAGGTCGGTCATATCGTCATTGTTCACGCCGACGCCTGTATTTGCGTACACTCTCGGCTGTGAATTGACTTTGATATTTACAAGCATATCGTGTTTGAGTTCATCAAGCTGATTTTGCGGTGCTCTGACTACATCCATAAAGCCAAAACCTACGGGAGTATCACGCAGTCTGAACATCGGTTCAAGCACAAACGGATACTTTCCGTGATTGTAAATAGGCTTACCCTCGTTTTCCGAAGAATACAAAATGTGTTCGCCTACAAATTTGCACAAATGCAGTTCGCCGTTTTTCTTGTAGTACCAGTCAAGCATAATGACTTTATCGTTTGACTTATTACTGTTGTCGTAGGTTTCGTGTTCCACAAGTCCGAGCGATGCAGTCGAAACGCTTTCAAGTTCGGGATATACCTTTCTGATTCCTTCCTCGTCATAATATCTTGCAAAGAATACATTGGCGCTGTCCTGTATGTTTTCAATATGCGGCTCCCAAAAAAGATTGAGAATATCAACTCGGCTTATGGCAATATCACCCAGTCCGTTTTCTGCGGTCTTGTCCCACAATACTGCATAACAACCACAACCGCCGACAAACTTGTCAAGCTGTTCATCGGAGTATGTTCTCAAAAATCCGTTGCGTTTATGAATGCACGGTATTACGCTGTTGAGTGTTTTAGCCGCCTGTTCATCGTCCTGTGCTCGAGGCAGACAAATGATTTCGGGGTAGTTATCCATAGCGTCAGCGTGCTTGTTCATGATTACATTAAGGGCCTGAGCTCCTTTGCGCTTAGGTATAAGCACATTTCGCGGTCTGTCGTTATCGTCCGTTTTAATCTGCGGTGCTGTTGCCTCTGTATAGAGCAGATTGTATTCTCTGAAAGCCTGTTTAAACCTTTCGTCATACGGCTTTTTGCTGTTCTGATATTTGCGGAAGGTCTGCATGGCCTCGTGTATTTCGTCAAGTCCAATCGGCTTGCCGCTGCTCTCGTTCTCTTTTTCCGTCTGTTCGGCTGATTTCGGCTCTTCATCAGTCTTATCGCCTGTACCGTAAACATTGCTCAGCTTTGATTTCTCCGAGGTCAGAGCTGGATATGTAGTCTTTATCGGCATAATCATTCCGTTTTCATCTCGTTTTACTTTGCTCATTTTGGTAATCTCCTATCTGTAATATCGTGTCTGACTTATATTCAATGGGTCAAATGCCCTTGCATTACGGAGTACAACTTCTTTTGGTGTAATAATCGAGGTCATAAAGCCGTATCGCTGTTCGTCATAAATATGATCTTCGCCCTCGGTGTCAATATCTTCGGTGTCTATCTGCGAGTAAACAAGGTTCGGAATTGTTCTGATGAAGTTAGTGCAGGTGTTAAAACACTGAAACATCGGATAGCCTTCTTCATCAAACGCGAGCCGTGAATGAAACTGCATTTTTCCGGCAAGTCTTGCGTTGTCGCCCTTGTTCCAAAACACACCCAACTGTGCATGCGTTGCGGCTTGACTTTTTCCGCTGCCCTGCTCTGCAAAGATAGCCGGATCAGCCACGCCATAAATCTGTCTGCCCTTAATCTGAGGGTCATTGTTTTCAATTGCAAGGATTTCCTGTGCCACCTTTTCGATTGGCCAGCGTACACCTGTATTCGGCTGATTCTTCTTGCAGCCGTACAGTTCTCTTATTCGGTAAAATCTGCCGTCTTGGTCAACGGCAGTCCAACCGACTGAAAACGGTCTTGTATATCCCCAGTCATATGAGCGGATAATTCTCCAGCTTTGCGGTATTTTAAACGGCTCAATGACGTGTGTCCACCGTCTGTCCTTGTAATGCTCTCTATTGTCTATCCATTCAGTAAAAACCTGTCCCTCAAAACTATCCCACGAGCCGTAGAGTAAGGCATTACGCTCCGCCTCTGGCAATTGTGCAAGTCGCTTGACATAATCGGGGTCGTTGTTCATCAGAGCATTGTTATCAAACACACTTGCCGTGATAAAGACTTTACTGCTCCAATAGTTTTTGGTCGTGCCGTCAGGCATAATTACTTTGTCACTGAGCCATATAGTTTCGCCCGGTGTGCCGGCAGTTACAAAATACTGCTTGACCCAACCGTGACCTACTCCTCCCGGGTTAGCGGTTGACCGCATATACACCTTCGTAGCTTTGCAGTTGCCACGATTTCTGGATTTTAAGTAGCTATATTCATCAAAAGTAAACTGCGTTAATTCGTCAAAGCCTATGAAATCGTACTGCTGACCTTGGTATTTGTACTTTTCGTTTGTACGAAATAAAGAGCCGAGCTTAATTTGTGCATCACTTGAAAAGGTCCACACTCTTGTTGTTGCATTGTACCTTGCCCCCCTATCAATGGACGGATAAATTGCCCTTGTTTGGTCTATGATTCGTGCAAGGTCAGGAACAGCCCTACGCAGTATCAGCCCTCTGTATTCAGGGATATTTACCTGCCTTGCCGCCTCAACTACAAGATAATCGGTCTTTCCTCCGCCGGCAGCACCGCCGTACAACATCTCATCTTCGCCACGACTCAACGCTATTTTCTGTTTTGGCTGAGGAGTCCATATGACTTTCTTACTCAACGCTTTCACCGTCCTGCTCATCATCTTCGGGCGGTCGCATTACTTCCTGCATCGGGATTTCGATAATGCCGAGAGCGTTCTCTTCGTCCTGTTCCGTCGTATAATCTGCAAGAATATCACGAACATTGAGCAGACTCTTAGAGATTTCCGCTGCGCGCTTTGTGTTTACAAGCGTCTTGCGTTTAGCATAATCATAGCTATGCTCTTCTTCTGCAGTCGCAACCGCCTCATCTTCACTTTTGTACGCTTTTATTGTCACTTTCTTCTTGATAAGCTCCTCATCCTTGTCAAGCTCGTTTACGGCTCTGTTCAGTTTTGTGATAAGTTTTGAGGCGACAGATACAACCCTGTCAATCTCTCGGACAGTTTTCTTCACTTTCTCGGTATTGATTTTTTCAGCTATTTTATTTGCGGTTTCGCTCTGATTCTGCTTTCTCAGCTCCTGCCAGCGTTCTTTCCCCGACCTTTTTCGTATGGCATACACGCTCACTCCGTGCTTTTCGGCAAGTTTTGAAGCAGACATTGTGCCGCTGATATATTCAGCTTTAATTTGCACCCAGTCAATCGCTTTTTGCTCATTAAATTCTGTCTGCTGTCCTTTCGAGTCCTTTTTTTGGCTCATCAACTCACCGCCTTTTTGTACATGTTTCGTGTTTTAATTTTAGCTTTTTTCTTTCACGCAAAAAAGTTAAAACTTTAATACCAAATTTGTACACCTTTTTCCGAGGGTAATATTGGTATGCAAAAACACGGCTTCACCAAATGGCAAAACCGTGACGGAAGTAAAATTTTTGAATTGATTTGAAAATTTTGCATATATGTTTTTAAAAGATTGATATTTTACAAATCTTTGCTGATTGTCTGTGCCAGCGGACAGCCTCGCCAACAATAGCTACCGCAAAAATCATTGAAGTGATTTTCCTTGTCTTGCGGCGAATCAAAAAACAGCGTTGTACTCTTGCTCTTGTACACCGCCCCGAAACAGCAGATCTTGCTTTGGCTATCATAAGAATAGAATGGGCATTTAGCTTTGTTTTCTTTCAAATTTATCTCTCCTTTGATTTTTTGTCTATTCCGCTGCATACTTCATTTTTGTGCAACTCAAAAAGACCGTACATTGCACAGTCTGAATTTACCGTTATTTACCATTTTCGTCTCTGCGTAATCGGCAAAAAGCAAAAATACCACTTTGCACCGCCGATATCCGAGTAGTTCATTGAGTAATCGTCCTCAATAAGATAATGCCCCTCGGGCGGTTCAATCATCTCTCCACGCTCAAGCGCTCTGATTTCTTTTCTTTTTGCCTTTCTTGTGACCGATTCAGGCTTTTTGAGATTCTTTCGGCTTGTCATCATTCTTTTCTGAGCGGCATCTACATCTTCTTTGCCTGTCAGGTCTTTTGTGATGTACTCGGCTAACTTTTTGAAATTTTCATTCTTGTACAAGGGTGTAAAGTTCTGACCGTTTTCGTAAGGCCATTGTTCAGACAGCAGTTCCCTGTCCTCTTTGCTGACGATAATGTGGATATGCCAATTCTTTCCCGACTTACCGCATTCGATAAATCCTATGTATTTAAGTCTGCCCTTGCCCTGCTTCTTCAAACGGTAATTGATTCGGTCAAGCCACCTACCCACCTCGGCACGAAATTCTTTTTCGCTTTCATATGTTCCGTACGGTGCCGAAAAACGGCAGAAAAAATCACCGCTTGAAAAATTTGCGTTGATAAGCCTTTGAATATGTTTTACGGCACGGAGCTTGTTTGCCTTTCTCATCTTGGCAGGACTTAAAGAATTATTTGATTTTCTACCGCCGTAGTTTTTTCCGATTTTTCTAATTGACTGGTAATACTCAACCTCAATCATATCTCCGCTTTTAATCGTCCTCTTGTATGTGTACATAGCTAACCTTTTATTATAGTATATATTTCCTGTTTTCCCTGCTTAAATAATCATTTGAGCAAGGGGGTTAAGGAGCATTTCAGCTCCTTCAATTATGACTGAATATTATTCTTATTGGGAATTATATTGTTAATAGATATAGTTAAGCAGTAGCTCGTCTGACCACCGAACTACTGCTTTTTGCAAACCTTGCCACTGCAATTGTGTGTTCTTATTTTATTGCAATATGTTGAGCCGTTGCCTCGGCTCTTTTTGTAACAGCTAAAATCAAAAAAAGAAGTCATTGCTTTTTGATTTTAGTTTTTGAATATGAAAACTGTGAATTTTGTTTGATTTCTTGATTTAAGAATTGGATTTCGCATGTAGCAAGGGAGTTGCCTTGACTATTTTTCTGCCGGATCTGACGCTCTTACTGTGTCAGCCGTCTCATCGGGCTGAGATTCAGCCTTCTTAATAGGCTCATACACCGAGAGCTTACCTGCCATAAGTGCGTTGACCTCAGCCAGCTTTGTGATATTTTCATTCAACACTCGGTTGTACTTCATTTCTTCCTCTCTTGTGCACAAGAGATTCCCCATGTTGTCCTCGAGCATCTGATTTTCTGCTCTTAATCTTCTGTTTTCTGCTCTGAGCTTTTTGCAGCCTTTTTCAGCCTTGAGTAATTTAAGCTGGAGATAATCAATCTGCATAAGCACTGCCGCAAAACACTTATGTGAACGCTCGTGTGCGGATTCTTTTAAGTTCTCAATCTGAGTTTTTAAAAATTCTTTATCTGCTCTTCTCATTATGTAGTCACCTTTCATTTTTAGCTGTAAAACACAGGCAAGGATAATCCCTGCTTCTGCTTGCGCAAAACTTGTACCCTCGGCAGTCCTTACAAGAGCGGCAGGTCAATGTCTCTGCCGCTGTCGGCTTGTCCTGCATTTCCGCTGCAACCGGTTTTTCATTTTCAATCATTTTGCAAGACCTCTTTCATAATCATATAACCCAAGTCTTTTAATTTTCCCTGCGGCTATCTGTGCAACAAACTGACCGTAACTGTAACTTGTGCCGTGCTTTGCGTTATAATCGGCACAGTAAAGACACATCCTGTCTATTCGGTCGAGTTTCTTCTTGCGACCTCGTTTTTTTCCTTCACTCATTTATTTCACCTAATTTCAAATACTTTAATATTTTTTCGCTTGCCTCGTCGCAACCATAACATACAGCAACAGCGTAGCCTTGTTCATTAAGGCTTTTAAGCCATTCGGCTTGTTTTTCAGTCGGCTTATTCTTACCGTGTTTTAATTCAATAAACAATCCGTGATAGCCTCCACGGCTGACCGGTAAAAACAAATCCGGTACACCTGCCTTTACCCCTTGCTTTTTAAGGTTGGCCGCTTCGAGCTTATTCCTGCTCCCACCGTTCGGAATGTGGAACATCAAATCAATTTCAGGATGCTTTGCCCGGATGAAGGTCGTCCACTGAAATAACTTCCGCTGTTGGTCAGCTTCATACTGCTTCATCGGCAGGTCATCCTTTCTTGCCTTTCAAAATCATATTGCTTTCACTTGCTTTCTCAAGTAACAGCCGGCACATTTTAACAATTTGGTCTTTTAGTTCCATATTTCCGGTTGCAAGCATTTCTAATCTCAGCATGTGAGATTCTATGTAGGGTATGGTTGGATCATCAATAGGATTAGGTGCATAAGCTCCTTTCTCCATAATCTTACATTGAGTGCAAAATTTTGGGTTGTTTTTTTCAGGAAAGAACTTTTGGCACAATTTGATTATTGTGTCGTATAAAACTGCGTTTTCGTCTGAAATCACATTGATTTCACGGCTCAATGATACAAGCATAGAATGACGAGTAGCTTGAGTAATGTACCCTGTATTATCTTCCTCAATTTTCCGTTGATTAGAGGCTACACTATCAGCTCTTGTTTCCCATAATTTTTTCCACTCTTCCGCTGTCTCAAGTTCTGACACAAACCCCATTTTGCAATTGCTACATTGACACTTAATACCCTCATAGTGTCCAGGCCTACACATCGGGCCTACTTTAAAATTAAACTTTAATTCATGACTTCCACAAAATGGGCAACCTTTAGCCATTATTTTCATCTCCTAAAAGTTCGGGATTATCGTATATATTTCCGACAACCTCAACATTTTCAGGCCAATAACACCGCCCTAAACCCTCGCAGAAATTGTCATACACAAACTCGAACTCTGTTCCTTCGGCATCGTACCGCACGACTCCATAGCCGTCACCGTCATAACGGTCAGAAAAATCAATGATATCTCCCTCGAAAATTTTTCTACCGTTCTTGTCGAGCATATTAGTGTACTGGCCGATCGTTTCGGGATCTACCGCAACATACACCGTTGCATCGGGTGTTATACAGCAACCTTGTTTAGTCACAAGCAAAGTGCCCTCTGACCACTTACCGTTAGCTATCATCTTGCCTCTGAATAAATATTCTCTCATGACTATTCTCCTCGTTTAAAAATCAGCTCAGACAGCTGCACCTGTCTGAGATATTTGTAAAATGGTAATATTCAGAAAAGTAGGTATAGGTATAAAATGAGATATATATAATCTCACAAGTGCAGTTGTGTGATTAACTTATTAAATTTTCAGCACAAGAACATTTTGCGGACATCAGCAAAATGTTCTTTTAATTGACTTCACCTGTCGTGAAAATCGGATGTGTGCCGTCACGGAGCTGAATCTCCTCATCAGACATCACATAGCCGAGTTTACATAACAGGTTATAAAATCTGTTGAGATCAGTGTTGTTTTTTCGGCTGAATTTCTTATCAGCATAATTTACACTGATATAGCTGAACGAACTGTAATTCGTCTGACACAAAGCGTATGCCGCCGCCATTAACATTCTGCCGCTGTTATCGCTCCAATGTTCGCTGATGTAGCTGTCTATGCTTTCATCGTCTCCAAAAATATGTCCGATAATTTCTTCAAAATGATAATCTTCGATATGGGCGTCTGCCGCCACTTGAGCGGTTATGTACTTTATAAGCTCCTGCTTTTTGTTGCTGTCATTGAAATTCGTATCGAGCATAAAGCCTCTTCTGAGAGCCTCACAGCGTTCGTCTATTTCTTCCGACTGTTCAACAAGCTCGTCCCATCTCTGTTCTTCAAGCTTTCGCTTTTTTTCTTCGGGATCGTTCTTTTCCTGCTTTGTCAATGCTTCTGCGTAAATGTAGATATCTGATCTATACGCAAAATAAAAATATCTTTTTCTGCCGTCCGCAAATTCTTTACCAATCAAATCTTTGAGTGCAAATGCGCCCATATATTCGTAGTTGCTCGGAATTTCGTCATATTTCTGTACTTTGGTCATTCCATGTTCAAGACAGATTTTTTCAATTTTTTCTTTCTCTTCCTCTGTTTCCTGCTTTTTAACAGCTGAATACAACAGATTGTCAAAATTGTTTGTACCGATTGATTCGAGGAGTTTATTTCTCGTTTCAATGTCCTTAATTTGATTCAATCGGTCATAGTCTGCAAGGGTAGGCTGTCGGATCTGACTTTCCTTGAAAGCCTCTTCGTCAAGCTCACAGAGCTTTACTCTTCTTCTGATTTTGCTTGCGGAAAAGCCTGTTTTTTCCGCAATCTCTGCAACCGTATCACCGAGGTCAATCAAGAGCTGACAGCCCTTTGCCTCTTCATACACGGTCAAGTCTGACCTTTGCATATTCTCTGTGAGCATTGTCGAAAGCTGTTCTTTCTCACTCATTTCAACGACCGCACACGGCAGTTCAGTCAATCCTGCCTGCTTTGCCGCTGCTAATCTTCTGTGTCCGATAATCACAGTAAACTCCGTCCAATCGTCATTCATCGGCACAACCGTGAGGTTTTGGAGAATGCCGTTCGCCTTAATGCTGTCAGCAAGCTCATCAATATCCCCGAGAACCTTACGAGGGTTGTCGGGGTGCGGATGAAGTTTTTCAATTGCAATCGTAGTCAATGTCGGTTTTCTTTCCATTACACAAATCTCCTTACAATCAAATAGCCGATACTCCGACACACTCAAAGCCCTGTGTCAGATTTTCCGTTTTCAGCCTTACGATTTCTTCTTTCAATTCTTTGTTTTCTGCCTGCAGTCTTGCAATAATTCCGAGCTGGATAGCTTCAACATTTTCTGAATCATCAATTCGTTCATTAAGTCTGTTGATGTCTTGTTCCTGCTTAGCACAATCAGCTTTGTACTCTCCCTTGCTCTTCCAATTTCCGAAAATCATTTTTTACTCCTTATAGCTTGCACAAATATAATCCTCTGCTGTTTCTTCAATTTCGATATGCCCTTTATCTGCGAGACTTTCTTCAATCAGTTTCAAATCAAACGGCAAAGGCAAATTGTTCTTTTCACAAAGTTCATTAAAGCCATTGAAGGCTCTAACAATTCTGTCTCTTAAATATCTGACATCGTTATGTGCGTCAATAAGTTCAATTTTTGTTGAAGCTAATCTTACTTGCACATCTTCAAGCTGTCTCTTGCAACGCTTGTATTTCTTTCTTGATACAAAAATCATTTTTCGACACTCTCCTTTACAATTTTTCTTTCGGCTCTCACACCGTAATGTTTCTTCATTGATTCAAGTTCGCCTTTTGCGTTACCGTCCTTAACCGGCAACTGCTGTCTTGCTTTTGTGGGGTAGTCATCACCCGTCAGCTGTTCCCACATCTCTTTTCGGTTGTCTTTCAAACAAGCGTTCAGATACGATACAACAACCTGTTCAAACGGCACCTTACTTCCGAACCTCTCTATAAGGTCGTCAACAATCTTACTCATATGCCGTCTTGCGTAATCTTTAGGCTTTTTGTACGTTCTGACTGAGTTCCACAGCTTGATATGTACATTCTCATGCGTCAGCTCATCAATTGCCTTTGCCTGCAACTCGCACAGCTTGACGAGGTCAACCTCATCTTTGCCGTACTCTTTGCAAACTTCCGAAAGCGTTACGCTTGCACTCCTTACAGAGTCAATCTGCTGTTCCTGCTGGACAAGCAAAAATTCCGTCTTGAGTTTCAGCTCTCTGTATTCCTGCAAAAATTTCAGCTTATATGCGGCAGTGTACTTCTCAGATAACAAACCGACCTTACACATAGAATAGGCATTAGCAAGTTCCAGTACCAATAACCTATCAAATAGCTTCAATGACACGACTTCTAAATGATTAACCTCTCCGTCAATCCATCTTTTCGCCATGTCGTTGAGTTCGTCAAGTGTTTTGTCATTCATTCATCACACACCACCCTTACCTTGAAAAGGTTCTGAATAGGTATGCCAAATTTGTTGGCAAGCCTCGACAGCTCTTCCACCGTAAAAGTACCCGGATCTTTAATTCTTTTTCTGTAGGTTCCCTCAGAGCAATGTGCCACAAGAGCCTGTCCTTCACGGTCAATACTCCTGATTTCTGCCTCATACTGTATATTGGCAATCAACTGCCTTTTCATTTTGTCCTCTGGCTTAGCTAATTTTCTCGGCATTCTTCTCACCCTTTCATTATTTGTTCCTGTAATCCTGTAATCTGGTATCGACTTTTGCTTTAGTCACTTTCAAATACTTCTGCCCAAAAATCGCTCAGGTGATATGCAGACATCAGATTTATCCTGTTCGGACAATTCTCCTCGGGGTCTGCAACACCTTCTTCAATTTCAAGCAAAACTTTTTCAGCTCCATCTCGTTTGATTTCGTTAAGCTGATTGATTAGGTCATCAATCCTTACTGTAATTCGGTTCACTTCCTCACCCCTTATCGGCTCTGTCTTGACCGTTATGTTATAATCAAACCGAAAGGTGGTTTAATTATGGTAGTTTATCAATTTGACAAACCGACAGAAACAATATTCAGATATGTATGCGAAAATCCCAAAGCAAACCTCATGATGCTTGAATGTCTGCATAATGATTATTACAATCCTAAAAAGTCAAAAGCTAACGATAATCCTAAACTCTATGGTGACTATGCTAAATCCTGTGCAGATTATCTCGTTGACTGCGGATTGATTTTTTCAAAAAAAGAAGGTATCTACACATTCTTTTTTCCCTCTGCCAAAGGTATTGCATACGCAAAGTTCAGAAGAAAAAATTGGATTTTACAATATTTGCCTTACTTTATATCTTCTGTGTCCTTTGTTATGTCTGTTATAACTTTTATTCTGTCTGTTCTTGCATTGATTAAATAATCCGATTCAGCCTTCCGTTTTCGGAAGGCTATTCTTTTGGGTCATACTCAAAGACATAAATCATTCTGGCGTTATCTCTTTTGACATTCTCTTCAAAGTCTGCCACAAACTTTTTAAACATTCTGATAAAGGCATATGCTTCTTCGGGACCTTCAAAATTTCCGATCAGTAATCTCATGCGACCGTTTGTGTATAAGTGTTCAGGATATTTTTTCTCTGCTTTTTCGGTATAGTCAAGCGAACACAAAACATCCCATGTGGCTGTCTTGGCAATGTTGTATATCTCCTTATGCTTACGCTTTTTAAACTTAAACATTCTTCTCACCCCCTACTTTTGTTTTATGTAATGTGGTATCGGTTCTTATGCAGTTTTCTGACAATAAAACAGTTGTGGGTTAATCTCTAAATCAAGTAAAGCACAAAGAGTAATCATTTCATCAGCTAACATATTACTCTTACCTGATAAGATTCTAGACAACCTGTCCTGTGTTATGTTCATCTTCTCAGCAATGTACTTCTGCTTAATTCCTAACTCATAAATTCGTTCGTTAAAAATGTCGAGAATGTTATGTCTTATCATTTATGTCACCGCCTTTCTTAATTTCTAAGATTGTAACTATAATATACTCTTAACTTTTAAGATTGTCAAGCATTTTTTAAAATAATTTTCTTAGAAATTAAGAATTATGTCTTGACAATCTTGACATCTGAAAATATAATATATTTATAATGATAATTCAGATAAGGAGATAACCCAATGTCAAGAGAATATATTGCCTCAGTCTTAAAAAGATTGAGAGCGGAACAAGGTATGACCGCTGATGAAGTCGGTGAAATCATTGGAAAGAGCGGAAAGACCGTGAGCGGTTGGGAAAATGCCCGAAGTCAACCTGATGCCGATTTACTTCTAAAGTTGTGTGAAATCTATAAGGTTGAAAATATCTTAGATACATTTTCCGAAATTAAGAGGAATGTCAAACCAATAAAAAGCAAAGATGATACACAAAAGCTATTGCATAATTACAATTTACTTAATGATAGCGGAAAAGAAAAATTGCTTGAATATTCAGAAGATTTATTAAGCAGTGGCAATTATAAAGTTTACAAAATAAAAACCGCCGCCCGAGACGGAAGTTATAAGGAAACAACCGTTACCGACGACGATTTGCAAAGACTTATGGATTTGCCTGATGTCGATGATTTGAAATAAATTCTTGAAATTGATTGAAAACTTCCCGTTCAAGCGGAGCAATTAAAAACTTGTTCCGCTCGTAGAGTTTTTGCATTCGTTGCCAGCGGTATTCCGCTGCTGTTGGGCTTATATCGCATAGCTGAGATATTTCGTCAGCACTTTTGACCTTTAATCCCCACAACACACAGGCTGGTGCAAGTAGCCTGCTTGCGAAAACATTCGCTTCTTGTTCGATTGGATTGTCTGTTGGAGAAATTTCTCTGTTTATCAGCTCATACTTTCCGACATGACCGAGTAGTATATGGCCAAGCTCGTGCGCAATGGTAAAGCGTTTCCGCTGTCTGTTACATTCTTGCCGTACAAGTATGATAGCCTGATTGTTAATAACGGTGCATTTACCGTCATTACCCTGCTCCAACTTGTCATAATACTTTACTGCAATGCCGAGCTTGCGACACAGCTCAACGATATTTACAGGCAGTTCTCGTACATTTTCTTTCAGCAAAATTTCCCACGACATATTTCGGGACTTCTGATACTTTTTGTAATCCATAAAAAATCACCTCGTAAATATTATGGGTTACAAAATCGAATATATAAAAAAACCGCCTGTTGTTCGCACCAACAGACGGCTTATAAAAAATAGGGATGAGAGATAAATTAAATATCCTCAATGTTATTTTATATCAATTGACATATATTTGTCAATAAAATGAGGATGTTTATGGACAAAGAATTATTTTTACCCTTAGCTTTTTTAGGTGTCGTGCTACTTATTATAGTTATAATTTTAGTGAAGGTATTGGCAACTAAAATTAAAAACACATATATTAGAAGAAAATACAAACTTTCTAATGAACAAATATATGGTCAAGACAAAGCTACTGAAAAATTGATTGCTCTTCAAAATTCAGTTGACGAATTGTATAAAAAAATAGATAAGCGATATGAGCAGTTTTTGCCAAATCTTTATGATGTAAATTCATTAAGTGAGACCAATATTAAACTTTTAAAGATTGAAAAAAGCAATAAATATCTCAGTTCTCGCTTGGACGATAAGACCAATTTAGAGTATGAAAAATTGAAAAGAAAGTATGCTCAGGTTGATGAACTAATAAAATCTATCAATCCATCCGGAAACCGTGCCAGCAAAATATTATCAGATATTATAAGCGATGCTGACTATGTTAAACAAATTATACTACTAAAAAATAAAATTTCTTTTTTGGAATCTGCACAATCAAATTTGACAGCAATTCCGTATATGACCAAAATAGTAGCTGATTATGAAACTTACGGACTTGAACATTTAGCTAAAGAACTTGACTGGGGATATAATCAACAACGGATGAAAAAAGTTAAATCCATTCGTGATATTCGTCACGACGCAAAAGCTATGGTTGAAAAAAATAAAGAAGCGTTATACCAATTATCGTACCTACTCAATCTATTTCCCTCGTTACAAGATGTTATTGAAACGGATTATAATGATTTGCCGATTATAGATGTAAATGAATTACCAGATTATGATCCAACTCGTGACTATTTGTCTAAAGAAGAATATAACAGTTTATCTACCATAGAAAGAAATCAATTGGCTTTAGACCGTTACAAAACATCTCATAAAAAATCAAAATGGCAAATTGGTCGTGATTATGAATTGTATATTGGATATAGATATTCACAGTCAGGATACTCTATCGATTATTTCGGTTCATATATGGGATTAGAGGATTTAGGTCGTGATTTGATATGTAAAAAAGGTAATAAAGTTTTGATAGTTCAATGTAAATATTGGAGTTCAAAAAAAGAAATACATGAAAAACATATAACTCAACTATATGGTACTATGGCAAGTTATTGCATTGAGCACAATTGCCCTAAAGACGATGTTAAGGGAGTTTTAATAACAAATATTCAACTATCTCCTATGGCTAAAAAAATGGCAAAATACTTAGGTATAAAATTCAGAGAAAATATTGAAGTTGATGATTACCCATGTATAAAATGTAATATTGGTCGTGATATGTATGGTGAAACAAAAATATATCATTTGCCTTTCGATCAACAATATGATTCTACTAAAATTAGCAAGAAAGGGGAATTCTACGCAATGACGGTGGCTGAAGCAGAAGAAGCAGGATTTAGACGAGCCCTTAAATGGTTTGGTAATTAAAAAATCCCCGTACTGCTGGAACAGTACGAGGATGGTATAAAATGGTGTCGGTCACTATCGCTGGAACGAAAAACCGATACCAAATCACAGGAGGGATTATTATGGCAAAAGCCAAAAAACTTAAATCGGGGAACTGGCGTGTTTTAGTACCTGACTACAAAGACGAAAACGGCAAGTGGCACTACAAGTCATTTACCGCCCCGACCAAAAAAGAGGCAGAGTATACCGCCGCAGAATTTACACACAACCGTGAAAATCGGGAATTGTCATACAGTAATATGACCCTTGCTCAGGCATACCGCAGATACATTGACAGTAAATCCGCTGTCCTTTCCTCATCAACTGTTGACGGATATGAAAAGAACCTGCGAAACGATTTTAAAGCACTTATGCCGATGAAGCTTGACAACATTACTCAGGAGCATATTCAATTGGCTGTCAACGAAATGTCCGCAAAGTACTCACCCAAGACCGTGAGGAACTCACACGGACTGCTTTCGGCAGTTTTCAAAGCGTATCGCCCCGGGTTTATTATAACAACAAGACTTCCGCAAAAGGTTGAGCCTAAATACATAATCCCGACAACCGCCGAGATTAACATTTTGCTAAATAACGCAAATGATTTTATTCGTGTGCCAATCCTGCTTGCAAGCTCAGGCAGTCTTCGCCGTTCCGAAATTTGTGCCTTAACTCCCGATGATATTACAGATATAGGTATCACCGTGAATAAGGCCGCTGTCTATGACAAAGACAATAATGTTGTTATTAAACCGCCAAAAACAAATGCCGGAAACAGATTCATTCCGCTTCCCACGCATATCCTAAAAGAAGTGAGAGAATGGAAATTTTTTGGTTGTTCGCCTGCCACACTGTACGGTCAGTTTCGTAGGCTTGTTGAGAAATGCGATGTACCTCACATAACCTTCCACAAACTCCGCCACTACTTTGCCTCAGAACTTCATGCTAAAGGTATTCCCGATAAACATATTGCCCAAATCGGCGGTTGGAAATCTGTGTCAGTTCTGCAAAATATTTATCAACACACCCTAAGAGACAAGCAAGAAGAAATGAATACCAAAATTATTAACATTTTTGAAAGTAATTTTTCAGAGAAGCCGAACACTCAAAAACAAGCCTAATTTCATGTTGGATTTTGTGTTGGATTTTAAAACAAAATAATGATTTTTAGTGCAAAATAACGCATTTTAAAACAAAATATTGATTATCAAAAGTCAGCAAATAAGCCGATAAACACTGAATATGGCTTGTTTGCTGACTTTTTTATGTGGTGGAGATGAGGGGAGTCGAACCCCTGTCCGAAAAAATCTTGCCAAGGGTTTCTCCGAGCGCAGTTGGTGTTTTAAATCTCCCTCGGTGCATCGCCCATCAACAGGCTATGCACTTTGGCAGCTCCTAAGCTGTGACAGGGTTCGGAGCGCTCCCCTGTTCACATTTACCTCTAATCGACGCCCCTTACACAGCCGAGGTACTCTGTGCAGGAACGAGCAGCACTCAGGCTGCTAAAGCAACTGTTTTGTTGTCAGTTAATTTTAAAGTTGCGGATTTTATGGCGGTTCCGCACCGCCGCTCGCTTACCAAGGTTTGAAATCCCCGTCGAAACCTTTACATCCCCATATTCAATTTAAAAATTTTATATTGAAAACCTGTATTCGGTAACAGGCTTATCAAGTATTTTTTCACAACAGACAAGACAACATTCAAGATGCTTTGTGTTCTGCTCAATCGGTGAATATATCACAGCCGTTTTCAAATCGCTTTTGTTCGAATCATCCATTGCAAAAGCAACAACGCCGTCATCGGTTGCCAATCCGCCCATACCTTTGAAAGGTTTGTCAAGCTCATCAAAAAGGCAGAATATCACTGAGATTTCATCATCACACGAATACTCAACATACGGAAGCACAACATCATTTTCGACAAATTCTTTCATCTTGGAATTATCGGCTGAGTTCAAAAGTTTAAGATTTTTAATCACAATCTGATTTTCGCCGTCAAAAATTTCAATCGGAATATTTACTTCCTTGCCAACTTCAAGGCTGAGTTTTGCTAACGGATAATCTGTCTTTTGATATTTTGAAAATATTATTTCAATATTCTTTGTCAAATCAAGCAAAGACAAATCATCAATCTTATTCTCAAGTTCAATAAAGTTTATGAACAAAGAATCAAGAGGAGCGTCGAAAAGCCTGTCGCTCTTCCAACCGAGTTTCATAAACTCTGAGATAATATATGACCTTGTTAATTCGCAACATTCAAGCGTTTCACCGCATACTGAGTCAAAGTCAAAACGCTGTCCGTCAATTACAATTGCTAAAAAATCATCGGACAAATCAGAATTATTTTTCTTTTCAAGAATGATATTTTCTCTCAAAGTCAAATCTTCACAGCAAATATCATCTTTGGAACAATTGAAATTCAACAGAACAAGCTCGGTTTTATCGGACGAATTTGCAAAACCAAGCACGGAATAATCGGTATCAAAGGCAGAAAAGTCCCGTCCGATTAAAGCAAAATCGCTGTATTCCGAAATATTTTCGTACAAGCTACGCAAACTCATAATAACACCAAACTATCTTCTCTGTTCTTTAATGGCACGCTCCATATCACGCTTTGCGGAGCGTTCTGCCATATCGGCACGCTTATCGTATAGCTTTTTACCTTTGCAGAGTCCAACCTGAAGTTTAACCTTGCTGTCCTTGAAATACAGACTAATCGGGATAAGTGAATATCCCGTCTGCTTAACCGTGCCATAGAGCTTTAAAATCTCTTTTTTGTGCATAAGAAGTTTTCTGACACGCATAGGGTCACGGTTGAAAATATTTCCCTGTTCGTAAGGAGAAATGTGCATTCCGTTGACAAAAATTTCGCCGTCAACAATTGAACACCAGCTGTCCTTGAGATTTACTCTGCCTGCACGCAAGGATTTTACTTCCGTACCGCAAAGCTCAATTCCGGCTTCATATGTTTCCTCGACAAAATAATCGTGTCTTGCCTTTTTGTTCTGAGCAATCGTTTTCATATTTGCCACCGCACATCCTCCTTTCTACTGTGGAATACAAGATTATACTACTGTTTTGACAATTTGTCAATAGTTTAAATCAAGAAATTAAATTTCGTTTCTGCCCTCAAGAGCCTTTGCAAGGGTGTATTCGTCGGCATATTCAAGGTCACCGCCAACGGGGATACCGTAGGCAAGTCTTGTCACCTTTACACCAAGCGGCTTTAAGAGCTTTGAAATATACAGAGCCGTTGCATCGCCCTCAACGGTCGGGTTGGTTGCCATAATGACCTCCTCAACCGATTCCTCGTTAAGCCTTGCAAGCAGTTCTTTTATGGTAAGGTTGTCGGGACCGATATCGTTAAGCGGTGAGATTGAACCGTGGAGAACATGATAAACACCCTTAAATTCGTGGGTACTTTCAATAGCGGTAGCATCTCTCGGAGTTTCAACAACGCAGATAACGGAATGATCCCTTGCGGGATTTGCACACACGGGACAAAGGTCTTTGTCTGTAAGATTACAGCATTTACTGCAATAGTGAATCTTTGTGTGGGCGTCCATCACCGCACCCGCAAGCTGTTCTGCTTCTGTTTTTGACAGATTGAGAACATAATATGCAAGTCTTTGAGCGGTTTTGTTACCGATTCCCGGCATTCTTTCAAACTGCTCCACCAAATTTTCAAGCGGAGCAACATTATATCCCGACATAATCAGAACATTCCCGGAATGTTAAGTCCGCCTGAGATTGTTTCCATTTTGTCCTCTTTTTCCTTAGCGGCTGCTCTGATTGCCTCATTTGCGGCAGCCATAACAAGGTCTGAGAGCATTTCTACATCCTCGGGATCAACAACTTCGGGTGAAATTTCAACCTTTGTGAGTTCCATTTTGCCTGTTACTGTAACCTTAACTGCACCGCCGCCGGCTGTTGCCTCATACTCTTTTGTTTCGAGTTCCTTTGATGCAGCCTCCATATCATCCTGAAGTTTCTGAGCCTGACGGGCAAGCTGCTGAATGTTGTTTGCTCCGCCGCTGCCGTAACCCTTTGGTAATCTTGCTTTCATAATTTTATCTTCCTTTCGGTTATTCTTGTGTTATTATTACATCGCTTCCCTGCAAGCTTTCAATAAGCTTGTCAACGGGATCGGTTTTTTCTTCTTGTTTTGCACTCAGTCTTTTATACGGACCGAGATTATAGTGCTGACCTGTTGTTTCTAAAATAAGCTGACGGATTTCCTGTCGTCTTTCGTTATTTTTGAGAAGTTCAAAAGCCATTTCATTATCTGTGTCAATCAGTAAATATTTTCCGCTTGTGTAAGCGGCAGAATTTGCAAACGCCGCCGCAATTGCCCTTGAAACAGGTTTCATATTGTTGACTACCTCTGCCCAATCGGGAAAAGGCTGTGCGTTATTATAGATTGCATCAAGGTCAACGCTCTGTCTTTGAGCTGTTTTCTTAGGCTTTTGCTGTACAGAAACGGGTTGTTCCTGTATTGGCTGAACGGGCTGTTTTGGTGTCGGCATCTCAACAGGAGGCGTCGGAATTACCGGCTCGTCCTTTATTTTTTCCGAAACAGGTTTTGTTTCCTGTGACTTTTCGGGTTCTGCATTTTGAACCTCGGGTTTTGGAGTTTCACTCTGAACAGACTGCGGTACAGTTTGCACCTGTTCGGGAACATAGTTCACCTTTATTCCCTTTTTAACAGCCTTTTCAAGGGCGGTTACCCTTGCGGTCAAAGCCTCAATTGTACCGTCAAGCTCAGCCGATGACAGCTTTACAACCGCCATTTCAAGCTCTGTTCTGTCGCCTGTTCCCCTGCCCATATTCTGATATGCCTTTGAAAGCACATCCATATAATAAACAATGTCGGCAAGTGAGAGGTAATCCGACTGCGTTTGAGCCTGTTCAAACTCATCGTCAGCCATAATCACGATATTCCTCGGATTTTTTACCGACTTTATGAGCATAAGCGTTCTGAAATGCGAAAGCAATTCATCGCAAAGCCTTGCCATATCCTTGGACTCACCGTAAAGCCTGTCAACAATTTCAAGTGCCTTTGCTGTGTTCTTATTGATTACACAATTAGAAAGCTCAAAAAGATATGTCTTTCTCGCAAGTCCTGCGGCACTGCGAACAACATCTTCATCAATTTCCGAGCTGATTGCAATGCATCTGTCAAGAAGCGAAAGAGCATCTCGCAACGCACCGTCTGCAACAGATGCGGCAAGCATTGCGGCACTGTCGCTCAGTGTCACGCCCTCCTGATTTGCAACATAGAGCAGTCTGTCTGCTATTGCACGGGGTGGGATTCTGTGAAAATCGAAACGCTGACAGCGTGACAGAATTGTCTGCGGAAGCTTGTGAACTTCGGTAGTTGCCAGAATGAATATGACATGTTCGGGAGGTTCTTCAAGCGTTTTGAGCAAGGCATTGAACGCCTCGGTTGTGAGCATATGAACCTCGTCAATGATGTAAACTCTGTATTTGCACTTTGCAGGCTTGAACTGAACCTCGTCAATAATCTGACGGATATCATCAATTTTTCTGTTGGATGCGGCATCCATTTCGACAATGTCGAGGATACTGCCGTCATCAATTCCCTTGCAGATTTCACATTCACCGCAGGGATTTCCGTTTACGGGATGAAGGCAATTGACTGCCTTCGCAAGAATTTTTGCACAGGTAGTTTTGCCCGTACCTCTTGAACCCGTAAAAAGATATGCATGGTTAAGACGGTTGGTGCTGATTTCGTTTAAAAGAGTTGTGGTTATGTGTTCCTGTCCCGAAACATCGGCAAATGTTTTCGGTCGCCACTTTCTATAGAGTACCTGATACAAAAATTCACCCCGCAATCAACAAAAAATGCAAGCCGTCAGCCGAAATAACGGCAATCGTACAAATGAGTGAACGACAGACTTACTGCATCGCATCGGCAATACTGCTTAATGCTGCTCGGTTCCCCGCCTGACATGATTCACAGACCCCAATCGTACAGG